>Ga0307508_10000181_pt1 | contig 76433 bp, 61 predicted proteins | sample 9_EM_MG_FD_203089 | JGI IMG/M metagenome (GOLD analysis project Ga0307508, IMG submission 203089) | Populus trichocarpa ectomycorrhiza microbial communities from riparian zone in the Pacific Northwest, United States - 9_EM | ecosystem: Host-associated > Plants > Roots > Unclassified | place... | reverse complement strand
CACCTTGAGATTGGTTTTCTTGCGGAGCGACAATACCAGCGAGGAAGCGTCCTGGGCCAGCTGCATCCGCTCTTCGAGCAGCGTGTCTATGGCTTTTTCATTCACTTCGGGGTAGCGGGCATGGTGCACCGACTGAACGCCCAGGCGGTTGGTAACGGCGTCCAGCTGGCGGAAGATGGCATCGCTGAAAAACGGCGATACGGGGGCCATCAGGCGGGTGACCGTTTCCAGGCATTCGTACAGCGTCTGGTAAGCAGAAATTTTGTCCTGCTCATACTCGCCTTTCCAGAACCGGCGGCGGCAAAGCCTCACATACCAGTTGCTAAGGTGCTCATCCACAAAATCTTCTACCAGGCGGCCGGCAGCCGTGGGCTCATAGTCGTCGAGGTGCGCGGTTACCTTGCCAATGAGCGTATTGAGCGATGACAGTATCCAGCGGTCTATTTCAGGCCGCTGTTCCAGGGGGATATAGTTTTCCCTGAAAGCAAAACCATCCACGTTGGCATACAGGGCGAAAAACTGGTAGGTATTATATAAGGTGCCAAAAAACTTGCGCTGTATCTCTTTAATGCCGTCGAGGTCAAACTTAAGGTTGTCCCACGGCGAGGCATTGGTGATAAGGTACCAGCGCGTGGCATCGGCGCCAAACTGCTCGATGGTTTTGAAGGGGTCTACCACGTTGCCCAGGCGCTTGCTCATTTTATTACCGCTCTTATCGAGCACCAGCCCGTTAGACACACAGGTTTTATACGCTACGCTGTCAAACAGCATCACGGCCAGGGCATGCAGGGTATAAAACCAGCCGCGGGTCTGGTCCACGCCTTCGGCAATAAAATCGGCCGGGAAGCTTTTTTCAAATGTTTCCTTGTTTTCAAACGGGAAATGCCATTGCGCATAGGGCATGGCGCCGCTGTCAAACCATACGTCTATCAAATCGGGCACGCGCTTCATGGGCTTGCCCAGGGCGCTGACCAGCACAATTTCATCTACATAAGGCTTATGCAGGTCGAGGATGCCGTCGTGGAAATAGTTTTTATTGACGTCGCCGCCCAATACTTCGGCTGCTTTTCTTATCTCGGTATTCAGCTCTTCGATAGAGCCTACGCATTTCATTTCGCCGCCTTCGTCCTCTTTGATGTAGTCTCCGTTTTCGTTCACCGTCTGCCAGATGGGCAGGGGTGTACCCCAGAACCGGCTGCGGCTCAGGTTCCAGTCCACCATATTCTCCAGCCAGTTGCCAAAACGGCCTTCGCCGGTAGAAGCGGGCTTCCAGTTAATGGTTTTATTGAGCTCTACCATTCTGTCCTTAACGGCGGTGGTCCTGATAAACCAGGCATCGAGCGGGTAATACAATACCGGTTTATCGGTACGCCAGCAATGCGGGTAGTTGTGCTCGTACTTTTCTATTTTGAAGGCCCGGTTTTCTTTTTTCAGGCGAACGGAGATGTCCACGTTCACGTCCACATAATTGGGCTCATCCTTGTAATTCTTTACATAGCGGTTGCTGAACTCGCCGAGGCCGTCAACGAACTTACCCTGTTTGTCTACCATGGTCAGGATGCCGATACCGTATTTTTTTCCTACCCGGTAGTCATCCGCGCCAAAGGCAGGGGCGGTATGCACGATACCCGTACCATCTTCGGTGGTCACAAAGTCGCCCACGATAACGCGGAAAGGGTCTGCATTGGGTTCCTCTTTCTGAATGGCTTCCATTGAGTTGGCCGTAAAGGGCAGCATCTGCTCATAGCGGCATTCTTCGAGCTGCTTTCCTTTGAACTCCGCCAGTATTTTCCAGGGAATGTTTTTATCGCCTTCCTTATACGTGTCAAACCCGGCGTTTTCTTCCTCCGGCTTAAAGTATTTACCCAGCAGCGCTTTGGCCAGCACTACGTTCACCGGCACATGCGTATAGGGGTTGAATGTTTTTACCAGCGCATAGTCGATGTTGGCGCCTACGGTAAGACCGAGGTTGGAAGGCAGGGTCCACGGCGTAGTCGTCCAGGCCAGGAAGAAAAGCTCCGGGCTCGTGGCTTCTTTTTCAGCTGCCCCGAACAGGAATTCCGACCGCTCGTTCCTGGTTGCCTTAAACATGGCCACGGCCGAGGTATCCTTTACCGGCTTGTAGCAACCCGGCTGGTTGAGCTCGTGCGAGCTAAGGCCGGTGCCGGCGGCGGGGGAGTAGGGCTGGATGCTCACGCTTTGGTACAGCAGGCGCTTGGCGTACAGCTCTTTTAATATCCACCACAGGGTTTCGATGTAATTATTCTCAAAAGTGATATAAGGATGCTGTAAATCAACCCAATAGCCCATTTTGCGGGTTACATCGTCCCATTTATCCTTGTAGCGCATAACGGCCTCGCGGCACTTCTGGTTATAGGCCTCAACGGTAATCTTTTTGCCGATGTCTTCCTTGGTAATGCCCAGCTCTTTTTCCACCCCCAGCTCAATGGGCAGGCCATGGGTATCCCAGCCGCCCTTGCGTTTTACCTGGAAGCCCTTCATGGTCTTGTAACGGCATACCAAATCTTTCAGGGTGCGGCTTATAACGTGGTGAATACCAGGCATTCCATTGGCGCTGGGCGGGCCTTCATAAAACACAAAAGGAGTAGCCCCTTCCCTGAGGTCCACGCTTGCCTGGAAGGCCTGCTCTGCATCCCATTTGGCTAATATTTCCTGCTCTATCGACGGCAGGTTCAATCCTGAAAATTCTTTATATCTGGCTGTCATAATAGTATAAGACTGAAGGAATTCGAAAAAATCACCCGGGTAACGGATCCTTAAATGGTCGGCAAAGTTACGAAAAAGGTCGCGCCTCCGGCGCACCGGTTTAAACACGGAGTAAAACGGGGTTTATCCATTAAAACCCCTAGCTTGATCAAAAACAATTGTTGGACTTATCCACATTTTTTAGCTTTGGCATAATTTCTGAAAGCTTACTGGCAGATTACGAAGTCCAAATCCACGGAAAAAAAGTGTTCTTGATATACGGTGAGTAAAGCGTAAAAGAAACATCGTCAAATACGACGTGTTTTTACCAGGGCTTTGTTAACAGATTGAATTAATTTGACCTCATTATAAGTCTTTTCTACGGTTTAGGGTTTAGGGGTTAAAAGGGGAGTATTCCTACTCCCCTTCCTTTTTAAAATTTTTTCCCGGACGTTGCACCTTACCACCATCATGGCCTTATCCGCTTAATTCCAGGTTTCGTACCACCCGTTTTTAATCTCTGATTGCCTTTGCAAAGACCTTGAAAATTGCATTACCTTATTTTATCTTACTAAATATCCAATGCTACGACGAACCCCGGTTCGGAAAATTATTTCTGCAACCATTTTTATATAAAAAAGCCTTTCGATTGTCCGGAAGGTTTTTTTATTGGTGAGACGTTTCACGAATATTAAGACTTCTTCTTCGTCCTTATTATCTTATAGATTTTTATCGCGCTCATCAGCACAATGATAAACAGGACCAGCCCGCCAACGCCCCATAGAAGGCTCATGCCGTCTTTCACCACGGCCAGCATAACAATCGATACGAGGAAAATAGTGGCTACTTCATTCCATATGCGCAGCTGCTGGGAGGAATAATTGAACCGGCCCTGCAGCTGCTGCCGTATAATAATATGGAGGGAAAAATGATAGGCATACAGGCCGGCTACAAAAAACAGTTTTATCAGCAGCCAGGTGGGCAGGGCATTGAGCAACCGCCATTGGGTACAGCCCAGGATAAGCGTAAGAATGGCAGAAGGCCAGGTAATGCCATACCAGAGTCTTTTTATCATAATGGCAAACTGCTGTCGCAGCGCGTCCCGTGCCGCATCGGGTTTTTCCGCCGCTTCTGTATTGTAAATCAATAGCCGCGGCATATAAAACAAGCCGGCAAACCAGGCCACGATAAAAATGACATGGAGGGCTTTTATGTAATTGTACATGAGGACGAAATTATTGATTTGGCCGTAATTTTGTCAGGACCACTGCACCTAATTTGCAGTATGGCGGAAATGCCTGCTTGTCCTGCAAAAATTGCAGAAGGAAAATAAAGTTGACAGTGTAATATATAATTCTTAATATTATATACGGGTATTCGTGTACACACCCCCTAGTACAGCCTCCTTCCTACTTTATTCGAAGTTCCAGGGAAAGCCCTGCCTTAGTAGCAATGTAATAGCCGGCATCAACCCATAATGCCTGGTCTTCCTTTACTTTTTGAAATAAACGCTGTATGAAACGAGTGTCTATCATGATCGTAGACGATCACCTGCTCATCAGGCAAACCTGGAGTTTTTTATTAGGCAAAAACGAGAATTTTGATGTAATAGCGGATACAGGCGATGGCGAACAAGCCATCGAGCTGGCCCGTGAAAAGCGCCCCGACGTTATTTTGCTGGATATCAAAATGCGCCCCCTGAGTGGTTTCGACGTGCTGAAAATGATTCGCAAGTATTCTCCCGGTTCCAAAGTAATAGGTGTTTCCATGCATTCCCAACCCGCCTATGCCAAGAAAATGCTCCGTATGGGCGCCAAAGGTTATGTAAGCAAAAATTCGCCCCAGCATGAAATGATTGAAGCCATTACCGAGGTAAGCAAGGGTAATACCTTTGTATGCCAGGAGGTAAAAAACATTCTATCCGAACAGGTACTGAACGAAGACCATGTCGATCCCGATATCAATTCGCTATCCGAAAGGGAAATACAGATTATCCGCTTTCTCAAGGAAGGGCTTTCCTCCAAGGAGATTGCGGTAGAGCTGAACATCTCTTTTAAAACGGTGGAAGTGCACCGCCATAATATACTGAGCAAGCTGAAGCTGAAGAATACGGTGTCGCTGATTAATTTTATTAATTCGCAGGCATCGGATTTATGATCGTGAGGAGTGAAACGTGAGACGTCATGCGTGAGAGGGCTGGTGCTGGAATTCGACGATTAACGTCTCACGTTTCACGCGTTGTGTCCGCCGCTTCCTTTACCTGCGGCGCAGATTTCCGGCCCTTTATCACGGCCCTCAGGTTTTCGTGCAGATCAATCAGGTTGCCAATCAGGAAATAATCCTTGAGGTTGTTTTTGATATTGCTGCGCATCATGCGCACCACGATGTTTTTTTCCACCTCGCCGGTTTCCTTCACCTGCACCAGCAGCTCGAGCGATACCAGCGCCAGCAGGGCGCCGATGAGAAACAGGAAATTCCATTGGTGCAGCGACAGCAGGTGGAATAGCTTGTCCACCTTCGGTCCCGACCAGCGTGCATCAATGATAAGATGCCGCTTGTTGAAATAATCGGCCAGTATACCGCCGATAACCGGCGCTATCGACGAAAAAACGGCGGTAATAATGTTCTTGGCCGACAGGTATACGATGGATTGCTCGCGGGGCGCCAGCTTGAGTCCAATATTGATAAGGGCCAGGTTGATGCCCGCGGTAGAAATACCCGTAACGATATGAATGGCGGCCAGCAGCAGCAGGTTGGAAATAAAATGCGTGTAAATGCCGGCAAAGCACCAGGCGATAATGCAAAATATATAGAGCGGGGCGCAAATGGCGATAACGGTTTTATTACTGTATTTGTCCGACGAGCGCCCCCATACCCGCACGGTAAAAATGCCCGCCAACTGGCTTAATATGCCCAGGCCTATGATATACAAAATGGGCAGGCCCAGCGTTTTCATCATAAACACCGTAAAAAAGGGGGTGGCGATATTCAATGCAAACACCCAGGCGGAATTAAATATCAGCAGTCGGCGGAAATTGCCGTCCCGCAACGGGCGGCGGAATAATTTGAAAATGTTTTCCTTTACCATCACCGATTGTGGCTCGGGCGCCTTGGCCAGCACAAAAGCGCCGATAATGCCCGCTATGCCCGCCCCGAGAAACATGGTATAATAGGTGGTAAGCTCATATTGCGGATACCGGCTCTTTACAAAATCCACTACCACGGCCAGCACAACGCTGAGCGAGGCATTCAGTGTTTGCGTATAGCTGCTCCGGCGCGAAAAATAAGCGCCCAGTATATTATCGGGCACCAGGTCTTTCATCCAGGCATTCCAGCTCAGCCCCGCTATAGAGCCAAACAGGTAATAAAAGAAAAGAAAAACGATGAGCAGGTTCATCGATCGCGAAGCCGGAAATACCAGTAGTAATATAGCCATTACCGCTACCGGTATACGGGCCAGAAAGGAACAGACAACACTCACCGCGCGCCGGTTATTATACCGGCGTACCAGCCAGATAGACACCAGCTGGAAAATATTGGTTACCGTAGGCAATGCCGCCAGCACGCCGATTTCAACATTGTTGGCGCCCATGAGCAGGGCCATCGCGGTAAGAAACACACTTCCCGTGAGCGTTGTCATTACTTCCGTTGCAAGGCCGTCGCCTATTACCATTTTCAGGCCCCGCTGCACTTCCTGTTCTGTAAGTACTGCCGATGGCTTTAAATTCATAAACGGTACGTTTATATATGAGCATATGCCTGGGGTATTTACCGGCAATGATTATACCATTAATGTTTTTTATTGCAATCCAGTGGTGGCGCGGTACCGCCTGGTTTTCCTGCCGGCATATGTAGAAACATTACCCCGATGCCGCACCTCTGCTTAAGCGTGTTATAAAATACTCATGTACGAAGCTCTTAGTAAATAAATTGTTAAAGCGGGCCGCCGGATGATTGATTTTCTCACAGTCAGAGTAATTTGGCGTATCAATCGCCGGATGACCATGAAGAAAAAGGAAATAGTAACCGGTTTGCTGATTGCCGTGGCAACGACGCTGACCGTTTTGATAGGGTGGGCCCATTTGGTTAAAAGCCGCCGGCCACCGGCGCCAACCGCGCATAGCAGCCTGCCGGTGGTATATACCGGCTTTACCGGAGAAGGCATATCACCCAATGGTTTTGAGCAGGCTGCCTCTATCGCTGTCAATGCTACCGTGCATATCACCACGAAAATAAACCAGGCGGCCAACGATCATCCCGACGACAGCGCTCCCTACGGAGGCCCTTTCGGGTCGCCCTCATTTCCACAAACAGGTTCGGGGTCGGGTGTGCTTATCAGCCAGGACGGGTACATCGTTACCAACCGCCATGTGGTACAGGGGGCCAGCCAGCTCACCATAACGCTTGCCAATGGAAGCGTTACAAGCGCAAAACTGGTAGGTTCCGATGCCGCCAGCGATTTGGCGGTGCTTAAAATACCGGTGCGCCGCCTGCCTTTTTTACTGTATGGCAATTCCGATTTGGTGAACCCCGGCCAATGGGTAATGGCCATCGGTTACCCGCTCAACCTTCAATCGACCGTTACCGCCGGCATCGTGAGCGCCAAAGGAAAAAGGCTGGAATTAAGCGTACGCGGCTTCAGCAATATAAAAATGCAGTCGTATATACAAACCGACGCTGTGGTGAACCATGGTAACAGCGGCGGGCCGCTAATCAATACCGCCGGCCGCCTTATCGGCATCAATGCTTACCTGGCTTCTCCCACGGGTACGTATACCGGCTATTCTTTTACCATCCCGGTAAATATTGTAAAGCCCGTGGTAAACGACATCATTAAAAACAGCCTGCAGCCCCATAAATAAACCATCGCCTGGCCGTCAATAAATAAACCCGGGCACGAAGCCCGGGTTTCTGTTTTCCCAAATTCCTATGAAGACTGTCCGTAAATAAATACTTTAAAAAGTATATACGTAAACAGGTCGTAACCAGATTTTATAATATATGGGTGATAAAGCCCTTCTTATTTGCTATTTAATTGATTATCAATATAACAAGGTAGTTGAGCCCGTTATTATCTTGCATTTGTATAGACTACTACCTGCCGCCCGGCTAAACATTTTACTTAGTTTTGCCGCCCTATTTTTTAAAAATAAAATACACGGCGCCTATCAGCAGGCCAAAAGCCACGAAATGGTTCCATTTAAACTGGATGTCTTTAAAGAAAATGAGCGAAAAGAGGGTAAAGACGACCAGCGTAATCACTTCCTGTATCACTTTCAGCTGCACCAGGTTAAAAGGTCCGCCGTTTTCTTCGAAGCCGATGCGGTTGGCAGGCACCTGGAAGCAATATTCAAAAAAAGCCAGTCCCCAGCTGATAAGAATTATCACCAGCAGCGTTGGAGAGCTGCCTGCCTGCTTCCCAAAAAATTTAAGGTGGCCATACCAGGCAAGGGTCATGAAGGCATTCGATAAAAGAAGTAGCCCGGTGGTGAGTAGTGCCGCTTTCATGGTAGTCATTAATTACTGTCGGCTACCTTGCGGCCATTCATTTCACGCTTGTCCACCTTTATCGTATGCAATACGTTTTTCTTTATCATCAGCCTTGCTTCCGAACCCTGCGGGAGGATATAGTACCGCTGACCGTCGTAATTGATTTCCCCGAGGTTGTTAAGCCATGAATTGGCATACAGGGTATAGGCGGCATATACATCGCTGTTTTTCAGCTTGCCGAAAGTGAGGTATTTACCCTCTCCCACTTCAAACGAGATGTCCATTTTGTCCGCGTATGCTTTGGTGCACACGCCGGGCGTGTTCTTTTTCAGCGTAATGATGTTTACATACTTACCGTTTTCAAGTTTAATAACGCCCGAAGCCACTTTGGCGCTGCTGGAAGCTACTTCCCTTCTTATTTCGACGTCACGGTCTACGTAATACTGCAGCTTGTCGAGCGAAATAGCGCTTCTTTCCACCTGTGTGCGCACGGAGGAATTAAAATAGGTTTTGGGTGTGCTGCACGAGGCAAAAAGAACAGCGGAGATACCGATTAATAGAGCATTTTTCATCTGGAAATGTTTATTTTTTATAGTCATACGGGCCCTCGCTTACTGCGCGGCTCCATATCGTGTTGACAATTAATTCCCTGTTAGCAAAAACGCACGGATGCCCGTAATGTTATGCAAATAGACCTAATATTACGACAGGAGTTTAAGGTAAACGCAGGCAAGTCATGTTAAAAAAAAGTGAATGGTAAAAGGACGTCTCACGATTTGCCCACCCAGCCCGCAATCGCTTTCACCCACAGGGGATGCGTATTCATACAGGGGATCATGGTATAACTTTCGCCTCCTGCTTCCATAAAAGTCTCTTTGCCCCTTTCGGCAATTTCTTCCAGGGTTTCGAGGCAGTCGCTTACAAAGGCGGGGCAGAGAATCAATAGTTTTTTAATGCCTTCTTTGGGCATTTGCGCCAGGCGTATATCGGTAAACGGTTCCAGCCATCCCTTGCCAAGGCGCGACTGAAAGGAAATACTATAGTTGCTTTTGGGTACCTGCAGGCGCTCCGTTACCAGCCGGGTGGTGGTAAACACCTGGTGGCGATAACAGGTGGCATGTGCCGGCGACGACACCTCGCAGCAATCGGCCGATGCCAGGCAATGCCCACCGGTGGGATCGCTTTTCCTGATATGCCGGCCGGGAACGCCGTGATAGCTGAACAGGATATGATCGTACGCCTGCTGCAGGTAAGGCGCTATGCTCGCCGAAAGGGCGTCGATATAAGCCGGGTCTTTATAAAAAGGAGGGATAGTGGTGACGGTAAAGCCGTATTTTTTCTTTTTCCAGGCTTCCATGAAATATTCCACCGCGGTTTCATAGCTCGACATGGCGTAATGCGGGTACAGCGGCAGTAGTATCACTTCTTCCAGCCCCGGCTCTTTTTGCAGCAGCTCCTCTATGGCGGCGGTGGGCGAGGGGTTGCCATAACGCATGGCAATCACCACGGGCGCTGTTACCTGTGGCTGCAGGGCCTGTTGCAGCCGGCGGGTAAGCACTACCAGCGGCGATCCTTCTTTTGTCCAGATGGTTTTATAGGCTTCCGCCGATTTGGGCGAGCGGGTAGGTACGATAATCCCTTTTACCAGCAGCGCACGCAGCAGGTAAGGAGAATCTATCACGCGTTTATCCATTAAAAATTGATCCAGGTAGCGCTTTACATCCTTTACTTCCGTGCTGTCGGGCGACCCCAGGTTCATCAGGACAATGCCTCTTTTTTTCGCTGTATGCATACGTACAAATGTTCGCAAAGGTAGAGGAAAGTCACTTCCCGGCTTTCATGACTTCCATCATCTTTCTTGTTGACACAACTCATCCGATAAAATGACAGTTAAATGACATAATAATTCTTTCGTTGGCAACCCCCGGATTACCTTTGCACGTAGTAACCTGAGAAGGATTTATATGCAAGGAAACAGCGTTAAGGATATATCACATTTTTTCGTAGCCGGAATCAACTATAAGAAGACCGATGCTGCTTTGAGAGGGCAATTTGCCGTTAATAATGAGCAATATGCAGCGATCCTCGCCCTCGCTCCTTCTTTTGGCCTCCACGAACTTTTTATCATTTCCACCTGCAACCGCACCGAAATTTTCGGTTTTTCCGATGATGCCCACCGCCTGGTCAACCTGCTTTGCACCCAAACCACCGGTACCGCAGACCTGTTTGACAGCATGGCCTATGTCAAAAGCGGCGCCAGCGCCATCGAACACCTGTTTCAGGTGGCCGCAGGGCTCGATTCGCAGATATTGGGCGACTATGAAATTGTAGGACAGCTGAAGCTGGCGGTAAAGTTTGCCAAGGAGCGCGGCTTTATCGGCACCATGCTCGACCGGCTCACCAATGCCGTGTTCCAATCGTCTAAAGCCATCAAAAACCAAACAGCGCTCAGCGGGGGAACCGTATCCGTGTCCTTTGCGGCCGTACAATACATCCGTGAAACGGTTAGCCGCGTGGCCGGCAGCCGCATTTTATTGCTGGGCACCGGCAAAATAGGCCGTAACACCTGCAAGAACCTGGTCGATTACCTCGATACCACCGATATTACCCTCATCAATCGCACGCCGGGCAAGGCAGCCGAGCTGGCCGCCGAAATGGGGCTCCGGCACGCACCCATGAGCGAATTGCCCGCCCGGATAGCACAGGCGGATATCATCCTCGTTGCTACCAATGCCGCCCAGCCCACTATCCTGGCGGCAGACCTGGCCGGAAAGGGCGATAAGCTCATCATAGACCTGTCTATTCCGTGCAACGTGGAAGCGGCTGCACAACACCTGCCCAATATCAAACTGGTAAGCGTAGACGAGCTTTCCCGGATCAACGATGTGACCCTGCAAAAAAGAGAGGCCGAAGTGCCCCGCGCAAAAGCCATCATTGCAGAACACATCGCCGAACTGATGGAATGGCATGAAATGCGCCGGCATGTACCGGTGCTCAAAGCGGTAAAGGATAAATTGCTGGGAATGGATTCCTGCCAGCTGTATACCAGCTATTTTGCACAGCAATGCGCCCCCGCTGTTACCAAAGACAAATCCGAGGCAAGGATCCAGCGGGTCATCAATGTGATGGCGGTAAAAATGCGCCAGCAAAACCAGCGCGGTTGCCACTACATTGAAGCCATCAACGATTTTATGGCCACCGGCACCAATTGATTTCTCTCATGAAAAAAACCATACGGATCGGTACAAGAGAAAGCCAGCTTGCAGTATGGCAGGCTACCCTTGTACAGCAGCTGCTACAGCAAAACGGCATCGCCAGCGAGCTGGTATATATTAAAAGCGAAGGCGATATAGACCTGCAAACGCCGCTGTACGAAATAGGCGTGCAGGGCATTTTTACCCGTAGCCTCGACATCGCCCTGCTCAATAACAACATTGATATCGCCGTTCACTCCATGAAAGACGTTCCTACTCAAACGGCTAAGGGAATTGTTTCCGCAGCGGTATTGCAGCGGGCATCGTATAAAGATTTGCTGGTGTTTAAAGACGAGGCTTCTTCCTCGCAGCTCGCAGCTCACAGCCCGCAGCTCACAATAGCTACCAGCAGCATCCGCCGCAAAGCACAATGGCTCAACCGCTATCCCCATCATACCATCGATAACCTGCGCGGCAATGTCAATACCCGCCTGCGCAAACTGGCGGAAAGCCATTGGAATGGCGCTATCTTTGCCGCCGCGGGGCTGGAACGCATTGGTCTCCGGCCGGAAAATTCCATTGAGCTCGACTGGATGCTGCCCGCTCCCGCACAGGGCGCTATCATGGTAGTGGCCCGCGAAGCTGATATGGAATGCCTCGATGCCTGCCGCCCCCTGCACGATGACACCACTGCCTTGTGCACACAGGTAGAAAGAGATTTCCTGCGTACCCTGCTGGGCGGTTGCTCTACGCCCATCAGCGCGCTGGCGATAGCCGATGCAAACGAATTGCATTTTGAAGGGAATATCCTTTCGGTGGACGGACGCCAGAAGGTAGACATCAAAAAAACAGTGGCGCTGCAAAAGGCCGCCGGCCTGGGAAAAGCGGCTGCACAGGAAGTATTGGAAAAAGGTGGAAAAGAAATAGCTGAAGCTATCCGTTATGCAGGAAACTAATATCAGGATATTGTGCACCCGGCCGCTGGGCGAATCGCTGCTCGAAGAAGTACAGCAGCAGGGGATTATAATCGATACCCTGTCTTTTATAGAAACAGAACCTATCCTAAGCATCGAAGTACAGCAGGAAATTGAGCAGGCGCTGGCAAAATCGGCCGTCATTGTTTTTACCAGCATGAACGCGGTAGAAGCGGTGTCCAACTATATGGACGAGGCGCCCGACTGGCGCATCTACTGCATCGGCGCCGCCACCCGGCGGCTGGTAACACAGTATTTCGGCGAAGCCGCCATCGCAGGCATTGCGCCGGATGCTTCAGAACTGGCAGAGCTGATAGTAGAAGAAGAAGCCGGTGAAGAGATCATTTTCTTTTGCGGCGACCAGCGCCGCGAAGAGCTGCCGTCGATATTGGAAGCAAACGGCCTCGAACTGGAAGAAATCGTTGTATATCAAACCATCGCCGTACCCCATAAAATCAATAAGGCGTACAACGGGATATTGTTTTTTAGTCCCAGCGCCGTAGACAGTTTTTTTTCGGGCAATAAGATAAACGGACCTACCCTCCTGTTTGCTATTGGCAATACCACTGCCCGCGCTATCAAAAAATATTCGGCCAACAAAGTGATCGTGAGCGATGAGCCGGGCAAAGAAGACCTGGTAGAGAAAATGCTGGAAGTGTTTGGAAAGAAATAAGCCGTTGAACGGATACGTAAAATGATATTCACCATTAACCCTTTCCACAAAAAATGACTATGTTAAAAAACGACCTGTTATTACGTACCCTGCTGGGTAAACAAGTAGAAAGACCGCCCGTGTGGATGATGCGCCAGGCAGGACGCTACCTGCCCGAATACAGGGTGCTGAGAGAGAAATACGGTTTCTTTGAACGTTGCCAGACACCCGCGCTGGCCTGCGAAATCACCGTGCAACCGGTAGATATCGTTGGCGTGGATGCCGCCATCCTGTTTTCGGATATACTGGTGGTGCCGCAGGCCATGGGCCTTGAGGTACAGCTCATAGAAAGCAAAGGTCCCATACTGCCCGATCCCATCAGGACGGTAGCCGACCTGCAACGGGTACGTGTACCCGATGTAAACGAAACGCTGCAATATGTATTCGACGCCATAAAACTTACCAAACAGGAGCTCAACGGCCGCGTACCGCTGATTGGCTTTGCCGGCGCACCCTGGACCCTCCTTTGCTATATGGTACAGGGCAAGGGCTCCAAAACATTCGACGAGGCCAAAGCATTCTGCTATACGCAGCCCCAGCTGGCGCACCAGCTCCTGCAAATGATTACCGATACCACTATTACCTATCTGCAGGGGCAGGTAGCCGCCGGGGCCGATGTGATACAGGTTTTTGACAGCTGGGGCGGACTGCTGGGACCGGAAGATTTTGAAAACCTGTCGCTCAAATATATCCGCCAGATTGTAACGGCGCTTAAAGATGTCGTACCTGTCATCATCTTTGCCAAGGGCGCCTGGCAATCGCTGCCCGATATGGCCGCTACCGGCGCACATGGCCTCGGCATCGACTGGTGTATCAGGCCCTCCATGGCCCGCCTGCTGGCAGGCGATACGGTAACGCTGCAGGGCAATTATGACCCGGCAAAACTACTATCGCCCATTCCCGTTATAAAAAAAGAAGTAAAAGCCATGCTCCGCGCTTTCGGCGGCGGCCGCCATATTGCCAACCTGGGACATGGTATCCTGCCCAACGTGCCGGTAGACCATGCAAAGGCATTCGTGGATACGGTAAAAGAATATGGAATGGTGAAAAGCGAGCAACACTAACCTGTCAATTCCCATGGACGCAACCACGCTGTATAAAACGGATACAAAAGAGTTTCGTGGCCGCTGGATAGCATATATCCACTCGCTGCAGGACCATATCTGCCAGGAGCTGGAAGAAACAGACGGCAAAGCGCGTTTCCGTGAAGACGAATGGGAGCGCGCCGAAGGACGTGGCGGCGGTGGCAAAACAAGAGTGATCGAAGGCGGAGCCGTATTTGAAAAAGGCGGCGTCAATACCTCCATCGTATATGGCCCGGTAACCGATGCCATGCGCCAGCAGCTAAAGCTCGACGGCGCTACCTGGTTTGCCTGCGGTCTTTCGCTCGTCATCCATCCCGTAAATCCTTATGTGCCTACGGTGCATGCCAACTGGCGCTATTTTGAGCTATATGATGAAGCGGGTAATGTAAGCGACAGGTGGTTTGGCGGCGGTACCGATCTTACGCCGTACTACCTGTTTACCGAAGATGCTGCCTGGTTTCATGCCACGCTAAAACAAACCATCGATCCTTTTGGCGCTGACCTGTACCCGAAGTATAAGAAATGGTGCGACGAATATTTCACCAATACCCATCGCAACAGCGAGATGCGCGGCATCGGCGGCGTATTTTATGATCATATCCGCCCGGCCGGCGAAGCGGACGCCGAAGAGTGGCTGCGCTTTCAGCAGGCCAATGGCAATGCTTTCCTCCAGGCATACCTGCCCATCGTGATGAAAAGAAAGGATACACCTTATGGCAATCGCGAAGTAGAATGGCAGGAAATAAGAAGAGGGCGCTATGTGGAATTCAACCTTATCCATGACCGCGGCACCATCTTCGGACTCAAAACAAATGGCCGCACCGAAAGTATTTTAATGAGCCTTCCGCCGCGGGCAAGATGGATATACGATTACCAGCCGGATGCCGGTACGCCCGAAGCGGAATTAATGAATGCGTGCCTGCATCCACGCCAATGGACGTTTTAAATAACCCGGATAATTTTTAGTATGTATTTACAAAGAAGAAACCGTATTCTCCGTCAGTCGCCCGCCATCCGTTCATTGGTGGCAGAAACAAGACTTAGCCCCGACGATTTTATTGCGCCGATGTTCATTGATGAAGGAACGAATGTAGTACACGAAATTCCTTCCATGCCCGGCTATTACCGCCGCAGCATCGACGGTACGGTAAAAGAGGTAAAAGAGCTGTGGTCAATGGGCATCAAAAGCGTATTGCTGTTTATCAAATGCAAAGACGCGCTGAAAGACAATAAAGGCACCGAGGCATGGAACCGGGAAGGATTAATGCAACGCAGCATCAAAGCCATCAAAGCCGCCGTGCCCGGTATGCTGGTGATGACCGATGTGGCGCTTGATCCCTATTCTTCTTACGGCCACGACGGCATTGTAGAGAACGGCGAAATCGTAAACGATCCCACCGTGGAAGCGCTCGTAAAAATGAGTATCAGCCATGCGCAGGCAGGCGCCGACATGGTAGCTCCCAGCGATATGATGGATGGCCGCATCGGCGCTATCCGCGAAGGGCTTGAAAAGAGCGGTTTTACCAAAACGGGTATCATGGCTTACAGCGCCAAATATGCTTCCTGCTTTTACGGTCCCTTTCGCGATGCGCTCGACTCCGCCCCCGGCTTCGGCGATAAGAAAACGTATCAAATGGATTATGCCAACCGCACAGAAGCCATTAAAGAAACGCTGATGGATATAGAAGAAGGCGCCGATATCGTCATGGTAAAACCTGCGCTGGCTTATCTCGATATCATCCGCGAGGTAAAAGACGCCGTAGACGTTCCCGTAAGCGCCTACAATATCAGCGGTGAATACGCCATGATAAAAGCCGCCGCCAAAATGGGCTGGCTGGATGAAAACAAAGCAATATTGGAAACGCTGACCGCTATTAAAAGAGCGGGCGCTGATTTAATCGCCACGTATTTTGCTAAAGACGCCGTTAAGCTGTTGGAATAGACGTGAAGCGTGAGACGTGAAGCGTGAGGCGCAAGCGGCGATATGAGGCTGTGGGTTATTATTACTCCAATATCTGTGCAAGCAAACCATTAAACCTATATATCGTATGTTTATCCAACTCAAACACAAACAGCTTGATGTTTACCAGGTTATTAGAGAACTGGTGAAGGAAGTATACCAAATATCTTTGGCCTTGCCGATTGAAGAGAAATTTAATATGGTTCAACAGATAAGAAGGGCGGCATTGTCAGTTAAATTAAATTTGTCTGAAGGGTCAACACGGAGATCGGAAATAGAAAGAAAAAGATATTTTGAAATTTCAAGAGGTTCTGTAGTAGAAATTGATTCGGCCCTTGAAACTGCCGTAGATTTGAAATATTATAAGCAGGAAGAATTGAAGTCTGTAGGAGTACTATTAAACAGATGTTTTTCCATGCTTTCAAAAATGATAGGGACTTAATTTTATCAGCGACAGACTCACGTCTGACGTTTCACGATTCACGATATAATATGTACAAACGTAGCATAGAACTATTCGAAAGAGCACAGCAAAGTATCCCGGGCGGCGTTAACTCTCCGGTGCGTGCATTCAAAAGCGTAGGAGGCACACCGTTATTTATCAAAAAAGCCAAAGGCGCTTACCTCTATGATGAAGACGGTAATAAATATATAGACTATATCGCCTCCTGGGGCCCGATGATACTGGGCCATGCCTGGGAGCCCTGTGTAAAAGCGATACAGGAATATGCGGCATATTCCACTTCGTATGGCGCGCCTACGGAATTGGAAGTGGAGATGGCGGAGCTCATCATCAGCATGGTGCCCAACGTGGGTTTGATACGTATGGTGAGCAGCGGTACCGAAGCCTGCATGAGCGCCGTACGGCTGGCCAGGGGGTTTACCGGGCGCAACAAGATCATTAAGTTTGAAGGACATTACCATGGTCATGCCGATTCATTCCTGGTAAAAGCCGGCAGCGGGGTCGCTACTTTTAATATTCAAACCGTGCCCGGTGTAACGGCAGGCGTGGCCAATGATACCCTGACGGCGGCTTATAATGATTTACCGGCGGTAGAGAAGCTGGTAGCCGGCCATCCCGGCGCTATCGCCGCCATTATTGTAGAACCCGTGGCCGGTAATATGGGTTGTATCCTGCCGGAGCCGGGATTCCTCGAAGGGCTGCGCCTGATTTGCGATAAGGAAGGTATCCTGCTCATCTTCGATGAAGTCATGACCGGCTTTCGGCTCGCTCCCGGTGGCGCACAGCAGAAACTGGATATAAGGGCCGACCTCGTTACCTATGGAAAGGTAATCGGCGGTGGTATGCCGGTAGGCGCTTTCGGCGGCCGCCGTGATATCATGAGCCATATAGCCCCGCTCGGAGCAGTATACCAGGCAGGTACGCTCAGCGGCAACCCTATTGCCATGATAGCTGGGTATACCCTGCTGAAGGAATTAAAAAACAATCCTTCCATTTATACGGAGCTGGAAGAAAAAACATCGTACCTGCACCAGGGGCTTGATAAGGTATTGACAGCATGGGGGCAGCCCTATGTGATCAATCGCTTCGGCTCGATGATCAGTATTCACTTCAGCGATCATCCCGTAACCGATTTTGCTTCTGCCGCATCTGCCAGCAACGATCGGTTTAAAAGGTATTTTCATGCCATGCTCCATCGCGGCGTTTACTTACCGCCTTCCGCTTTTGAAAGCTGGTTCCTCAATAATGCGCTCACAAAAGAAGATCTCGACGCCACTATTAAGGCCACAGCAGATAGCCTGACTGAGCTATAGCAGCATACAATAACCTGCATAAAAAAGCAGCCCCGCCTAAGCGGGGCTGCCTGCCAACTGTAAATAATCCCTGTTCAGAATTTAGTGATTACGCCACCGAGGCTTTCAAAGCCCGATACCGATGGCCCCCATGCGGAACCATTCCACCACTTATGGTATAAGGCGGAATTGGTGCCTACGGCAAATACATCGAGCCGGTTGGCCCCCCATGCCGTTACCCTCGGCTGGCTAACCAGGGTGCCGCCCAGGTTTTCATACCCGGTGAGCGACGGCCCCCATGCCGAGCCATTCCACCATTTATGGTACAGCGCCGAGTTGGTGCCCGTTACAAATACATCGAGACGGTTGGGTCCCCACGATACCACTTCGGGATTGCCGATAATGGTGCCGCCCATATTTTCATACCCGGTAAGCGACGGTCCCCATGCGGAACCGTTCCACCATTTATGGTACAGCGCCGAATCGGTGCCTACTACAAATACGTCGAGGCGGTTCGGTCCCCAGGCTACCGCTTTGGGCTGACCGATAATAGTGCCGCCCATATTTTCCCACCCGGTTAAAGAGGGCCCCCATGCAGAACCATTCCACCATTTGTGGTACAATCTTGAATCGGTGCCCACCACGAATATATCCAGGCGGTTGGGTCCCCACGATACTACTTCGGGACTGCCTACGATGGTGCCGCCCAGGTTTTCATACCCGGTGAGCGACGGACCCCATGCAGAGCCGTTCCACCATTTGTGGTATAGCGACGAATCGGTTCCCACTACGAATGCATCGAGGCGGTTCGGCCCCCAGGCTACTACCTTGGGCTGACCATGAATAATACCGCCCATATTTTCATACCCGGTGAGCGACGGTCCCCATGCCGAGCCATTCCACCATTTGTGGTACAGGGCGGAATTGGTGCCCACCACAAACACGTCCAGCCGGTTAGGTCCCCATGATACTACTTCGGGACTGCCCACGATGGCACCGCCCATGTTTTCATACCCGGTTACCGATGGGCCCCAGGCCGAGCCGTTCCACCATTTGTGGTACAGCGCCGAATCGGTGCCAATCACAAAGGCATCCAACCGGTTCGGTCCCCATGATACCACGGGTCCCGACGATTCGGGCGCCTGTACAATGGCGTCGAACGCCGCCCTGGCGCGCAGGATACCGGCGCCGGAATGCTGGTCCCAGCCTGCCGGACCGATGTCTTTGGCGGTATTTTTAATAGCTGCTTTTACCTGGTCCTGCGTAAGCGAGGCATTGGCTTGTTTAAGCAGGGCCACTACGCCGGCAGCAATGGGTGTAGCGGCGGAGGTGCCGCTATCGCTGTTAAAGAAACCGGTAAAATGCGTAATAGAGCAGAAATCGGGTTTATTGGGATCCAATGAGGCGGGCCCCTGGCTGCTATAACCTACAAACTGCTCGTTTTTATTCACGGCGCCCACCGTTATCACACGCTGGTGGCCGTTAGCGCCCCAGATGCTTTTGCCCGGGCCGCTGTCGCTGCCGCAACGCCCGTCGGGACAAGTGCCGCCGCAATTGCCTGCTGCAAACAGTACGATGATGCCTTCTTCGAGCGCTTCCACCACCTTGCGTGTAAAGGGATGGTTGGGATCATGTGCATACACATTGTCCCAGCTTTCCTGGAATATCCCCCAGCTGTTGGATAATATCTGCGGCGTTCCATTGGCCTTGTGCTGGTTGATGGCCCACTGGAAACCAGCCAGCGCAGACGAAATAGTAGCGCCTATCGAGCTGCCGTCTGAAATGCGGATATCATATATCTGTGCATTGGGCGCCATGCCCAATACATCGGTCGACGTCATATTGGCATGCCAGCCCCAGTTGGCGCCGGTAGTGCCCCAGTTGGCGGTGGGAAATCCGCCAATGACCCGTGGCACCAGCTTATTGGGCCAGGCGGGATTGCTGGTATCCGATGAGCTGATGGGCCTGCCCTGCGCGGTGATACCGCCGTCTACAATACCCACTACAATGCCATCGCCTTTAAAACCTGCTCCCCATATTTGGTTTACGCCGAGGTAATTGGCCACATCGGCTATGCTGCCTTTGGGTGAATTGGGATCGCAGTCGCAGGTACCAATCGGGCAGGTGGCCGTGGGCGCCAGCGGTAATTCGATACGCGTAATGATGTCAGGTTTTTCTGTCTTAACGGCTTCTTCCAGCAATGTATCCGAATCCATTTCCACAAAGGCGGCAATGGGCGTGTCCTTCCATACCTTCAATACATTCGGATGGCTTTCCAGCTCGGCTACCTTGCTTTTGGGTATGGTGCCTTTTACCAATACGGTTTTTCCTTCTGCTTCTGTAAATCCTGCCCTGGTCCGGAGGCCGGCCGTTTCGCTGCCTTCCATCGGCACAGGGTCATAATTATAATCCATTTCAAAACCCGATTGGTTTAGTGCCGGTCCCATTTGCAGGGCAAAGCTGGCCGATTCAGTGTCGGGCACCACCATTTCCACCAATACGCTCTGCAGTTCGTCTTCGCTCGGATGCAGGCTGCCCATGCTCGACACTACAATGCCGCTCATATCGCTTCTGTTGGTGTTACTACCCATGGAAGACGATGAATCCATGGAAGAAGAGGAAGAATCCATGGAAGAGGACGATGAATCCATAGAAGAGGAGCCCATGGATGTTGAAGGCATCTCTTCGGCGGACTTGCCGGCATTGTTTTCTTCCCTTCCATTGGCCATAGAGGGAGGCGTGGCATGACCATTGGATGCCCGGGCAGGCGAATTTGGGTTTTGATCTTTACTCTTTCTCATTTTTTCTTTTTTAAATGATGAAGAAATACGTATTCCAGCCATAGCGGTACTGATTAATATTCACCAGTGCGCATAGAATACCTGTTAGCTCCTAATCGAAGAGCCTTGAAAAAAGAATGGAAATAGAGAGCCATGCTGTTGAAGCCTACATACCAGAGTAAATCTTTCCTTGCTACCAACGAAGTGTTGTTGACTAGTGAAGCAAACGGATCGCGGGCAAATGAGTAGAATTTAATGAGCGGCTTAGGGGCTGTAAAATTATATTAAAATCAGTCAAATAAAAAAAATATAGTACCGGCTTTTTTGAAGAATTACCTAAAAGTGGTACTTAGCCGGGTGAAGCCGGGAATTGAAAAGATAAACCGGGAATGGTACAGGATGGCGGGATAAATAGTGGTGAACAGGGAGTGTTGAGTGGTGAGTAGTGAGCCATGCGGCGGAAACACTACTCACCACTCACCTCTCTCTAGTTGGCCGCTGTTGCTGCATCGGCCCCTGCAAACTGGCGGAGTATGGTTTTTACCCGTTCGCCCGCCTGCACGGCGTTTATTTTATTGTTACCCCACTCTTTCCACAGCGCGGTTAAGTTGTCGTTCAGCGATTTATTGTCCACTTTGGCTTTTAAGCTTATTTGCGGCTGGCGCTCCATTAAAGCGTTCCATTGCTGTCTCACCACGGCCCAGAAAGCGCCGTTCTTTTCCCACCAGGCTTTTGCCGCTGCGCATTCGCTGTCTTTTATCCGCACATATTTGTTAATGCCCTTTTCCTGTGCAATGAGCTTGTCTGCGGGGCCATTGCGGGCCAGCTTGTCGTTGTCCTGCTCGTGTATCCAGGCAGAATCGGTCACAACGATGCGGTTATTCCTTTTCAGGATATTGTAATCGCTGCGCATGCTGTATTCACGGCGCGGGAGCGGTGCGTCGGTCGTGTTTTCCCAATAAGTTTTATGGTTGTTGGCCACCCAGGCGCTGATGCCCTGGTAGCGCGGAGCGTCGTCTACTTCCCATACGGTTTGCGTCCATTTGCCTTTTACATCGCCGGCAGGCAGTTCCTGCCGCATCCATTTTTTATCGCCCGTATAATTATATAATACGGGGTTCTCGTAGGTCCAGTCTTCGCGCCAGTGCTTCACGATATAATTATCGCCCGCCAGCAGCAGGTGCTGCAGCACCAGTTTTTTATCGCTGGTTTCAATGGGCAGCACCAGCTCCAGTGCCTGCAGGTCTTCGCGGGGATGGAATTTATAAGCGCTGTCGGGCGAAAAAGTTTCTGCGTATTTAAAGCTCACGTCAAAACAGCCGCAAAGCTTTTCGATGTTTTTCTTTCCCTCCTGTAACTGCGCGGCGGCCGACAACGATATAGGCAGCAGCGCCGCCAGTAGTATTTTTTTAAGGATCATGATCTTACAGTTTTATGACAAAGGAATACAATATTGTTTCCGATACTGTTACGGTATCAGTAATAGGGCTTACGCAAAGAGGAAAAGCCTATTTAAAGTTCTTGCTTCCATCGGCCTGGTAGCCAAAACGGAAGTTATAATACCGCGCGGTGCTGCCGGCATCGGGTGTAACAGGCGCGTCCTTGTAATAGCTGGTAATTTCTATCCTGGCGTATTTGCCCGTTGCAGTACGAATTACCAGTATGCGGCCGGGGATAGGCGTTATAACATTGGTGCTGGTATTGTAATTGTACCAGCCATTACCCGAACCTGTTGGAATGGCGAAGACAGGCGTCGCGATATTATCCAGCCGGAAGCTGGAATCGGCCGCTACGGTGGCGTAGTCGTCAAACGTGGCGCCTGTTTGTACAAAAGCCCCGCCCAGCCCCGGGCCGCTGGTGCCGCCATTGATAATAATCGTGGTGGAGCGAAAGGCGATATCCCATTTATTGCTCGCCGAATCGGTGTAAGGCACCGCTTCACCTCTTTCCAGCGAATAAAAAGCATAATGATTGGACGTCAATGCCGGGTCGGCAGTTATATTGCTCACGGCTTTTGCAGTCACTGCGGTAGTAGCCGCTGTCGCCTTGTCTTTTTTACAGGCCGTGAGTAAAGCGCCTGCGGCCACCGCGATCAGCATAGCGTAATAAGTGTTCTTTTTCATTGTCATGGTTTATTGTTTGTTTTATTGGAATGCGTAAAAGAAAAGCCAACAGTGGCATACCAGGTGCGGCCGGGCACATTGGGCAGGTAGCGGGTATCCCTGTAATTAAAAATATTATCGCTGCCCGCCTGCAGGTACAAACCGTTGGCAAACGATTTGCCTGCACTGGCATTGGTTTGTATAAAATCATTCGAAAAAGCGTCGCCGCGATTCAGGTAAAGATTGCCATCGGTATCCGATACGCCCCAGCCGCTGCGGTAGCTGCTGCGGATATTGGCAAACCAGCCCCGGCGGTTTTCATAAAAAATCTTTACGTTGGCCATATGGCGGCTGCGGTTAAACAGGCCCTTATAGTCTTTGGTGGTAAGACGGTAGACCACCCCGTTGTCGCGGCCAAATTCATTGCCCGCTTTTATCTTATCCAGCTGGTCTTTGTCGGCGGTATATAACAGCTGGTAGCCTGCTTCGGCGCGGAAATGCGGCAGAAACTGCCAGCTGGCCGATGCTTCAAGCCCCTGTGTACAGGCCCTGTTTACATTGAAATAAGAATAGACAAACATATTGTTCGTTTTCTGTGCAATGGCGCCGGTTACAATCAAATCGTTGATATCGTTGCGAAACAGGTTAAGGTTCACGCGCAGCGCCGTGGAGAAATCATAGGTGGCGCCTATGTTGATGCCGGTGGAGGTTTCCGGTTGCAGCGGTTGTATGGTAGCCGGGTCAACCAGTACGCTTTGTATAAGACCCTGCTGCTGCAGGCGCTGCATGCCTGCCGCCACTTCTGTATTACCCAATACCGTATAGCCGGTACCGGGAGCCGTATTGGTAAAATTGAGGTAGAGCTGCCTGAAATCGGGGGCCTTGAAGCCGCTGCCTGCAGAAGCATTAATGCGCAGCCGCGTGCCGAATCTCTTTTGTATTGCCAGCCTCGGGCTGGCGCGCGACTGGTACTGTTGGTTGTCGTCGTAGCGCAGGCCGCCTGTAACGGACCAGGTATCGGTGGGATGCCACTCCGCCTGGGCAAACAGGTAGCCCACCTGATTGTTTTTTGTTACGATATCTTTATCGTCGTAGCGGTTCGATTGTACTTTATCTGCTATCCATCCGCCGCCGGCGATAAGCCCCAGCCGTTTGCCCAGGCTGATATCCGTTTGGTTTTCCAGTCGCAGGAAACCCTGCCTGAAATAATCGTACAGCGTTGTATTGGCCGAAGAATCGGCATAGGTATACCATTGGTGGTTGACGGCCTTATAATCGGTATAATATACCCGCAGGTTGGTTTTCACCGCCTGGTTAAAGCGATGTTCCAGCGTGTTGTTGATGTTGAGGTCGTTTACGGTGGCTTGTCCCGATACGTTTTCCACGACGCCCGAGGCATCTTTCGTAGCATAAGGGGTGGTGGTCAGCCGATTGGTAAAATAGCGGGTGCTGATGCTCCATTGCGTGGCGGGCGAAAAACGGTACACCGATTTGAGCTGAAAGGTATAATTATGAAACGGGTCCTGTGTTTGCCCTGCCGAAGCGGCCTCCAGCCGGTAGCCCGAAGTACCGTAGCGGTTGGCCTGGGCCGATAGGTTCCATTTTCGTTGTACCCAGGCCGCCTGCAGGTTGATATCAGAAGTGCCAAAGCTGCCATAGCGTACGGATGCGCCTGCGCTGGTAGCTGGAGGCTTATTGGTAATGATATTGATAACGCCCGCCATCGCCTCGCTGCCATAGAGGCTGGAAGAGGGGCCTTTTACAATTTCTATCTTTTTGATATTGGCTACCGTAATACGCGAAAGGTCAAGCACGCCGCTGTTTCTTCCTGCCAGCGGTTCCCCGTCTATTAATAATAAGGTATAGTCCGGGTTCAGCCCCTGCACCTGTATGCCCGCGCCCGAATAGCCGGAAGTAATGAATAACCCCGCCTGCTCGCCCAGTATATCATTCAGGCGCAGCGAACCGCTCTGGCGAATGGTTTTCTGGCTGATAATGGTCACGGGTACCGATACACTACCCAGCCTTCGCTCGCTGCGCGTAGCGGTTATCACGGCTTCTTCCAGCTCCCGCGTCTTTATGGCGGTATCTGCGGCAGAACGATTCACCTGCGCCGTTCCGCTAAGGCAATACAATACCATAGCGGCGGCCAGGTTATACTTTGCATATAACATAGTCGGCAATTATTTCATGCATTAAAACAGGGTGGAGATACGGTGCATACGTCACCTGTAAGCGAACGATACAAAGTTGCAGCGTTGGCAGCCAATTATTTTATACAATCAGGAAATCGGTTTGCGCAAGCGGGAAAGACCCTTCGGCAAGCTCAGGGTGAAAGCGACTACTAATGTAATAACAGCTCACACGGTTTTAGCCCCGTATGTTTTTTAAAGGCGGTGGAAAAATGTGAAATGGAAGAATAGCCGAGCAGCATGGATACCTCGGTAACGCTCAGCCCTTTTTCGTACAGCAGGTAGCGGGCATGCTCCATTCGCTGGCTTTGGTAGAAATCGAAGATGGTGGTGCCGAACAGTTCCTTGAAGCCTTTTTTCAGGTAGCATTCATTAATGGCCACCTTGCGGCTTAGTTCTTTAATGGTCAGCGGCTCGCCTATATGCTGCAGCAGTATTTCCCTCGACTTGATGATCTTTTCACGGTCAAGGTCATTGGCCAGGAACTTGCACTGGAAGGTTTCTACCTTATCGCCCAGCATGCATTCCATACTGTACAGCAGGAGCATCTGCGTCTGGGCATTGATATAAATGTTTTCGAGGCTGTCGGTATAGCTGTGGTTGAGCAGCGATTCGAGCACCATACGGGTGCGGCTGCACAGCGACAGTGTTTTGGAGAAAGAAGAAGCATGGGTAAAACCGAGCACGGCTTCGGTCAGCTTGTCGCCCAGCGTATCGGGCCGCATGAACTGCGAGAGGTGTACCGGCGAAAAACGGAAGCTCACCACGTCGATGCTCTCGGTCCTTTCGGGGCAGTTGCGTGAAGCGCTCACCTTGCAATGGTCGCATTCCATTTCCTTGTGCTTGCAGTATACATTGCCCGACAGGCAAAAGCGCAGCTCAAGGTGATTATCCTTCGGGCTGTCTTTTTTATAATGATATACCATCATGCCCACATCGTCCATGCTCCAGGCCGGGAGTTTATGGTAACGGCGGATGACATATTGCACGGAACCGGGTATCTGCTGCTCTTTTTCCTGCAACAAAACCATTTGCTCCAGCATAACAGGTTGCCGGTAAGCCAGTGATAATATGTCCTGCGGTTGTAACATAAACGAGGCAAATTTACGGTTTAAACGTCAATCTTTCAAGCTGGCAGGCGAAATCGGCGGGCGTGCTACGGTAAGCCGGCGTGGCAAATGAACCTGTGGCGCGCCTGGACCCGGAAGCATCGAACAACAAAACTCTGTTAAAAAGGTTTTAAAAACACCTGAAAATCATCTTTTTACCCAAATATGACGAAAAGGGCCTGTTTGTCTGAAAAACGGCGTGCCAAACGCCTGTTTTCATCCACAACTTGTGCAAAAAACCTTGGTTTTAAAGGCCTCAAACCCCCTCGTTTTTCGTACTTTTGCTGACCTTATTATTTTATTGTTAACCCGGTCGTTAATACCCCCCAATGAGCACAGAAACAACGGAAATGCCGATATCACAGAGTAATGGTTATGGAGCAGACAGTATACAGGTGCTGGAAGGCCTGGAGGCGGTGCGGAAGCGTCCTGCCATGTATATCGGCGATGTGGGCGAAAAAGGCTTGCACCACCTCGTGTATGAAGTCGTTGACAACTCGATTGACGAAGCCCTGGCAGGCTATTGCAAGAATATCACCGTTACTATTAATGAAGATAATTCGGTTACGGTAGAGGACGATGGCCGTGGTATTCCCACCGGTATGCATACCAAGGAGAAAAAAAGCGCCCTTGAAATTGTCATGACCGTGCTGCATGCCGGCGGCAAATTCGATAAAGGCTCCTACAAAGTATCCGGCGGTTTGCACGGGGTAGGGGTTAGCTGCGTAAATGCGTTGAGCACCAAATTGCATGTAACCGTTCGCAATGAAGGCAAAATCTTCGAACAGGAATACCGTATCGGCGTTCCGCAGTATGCGGTGCGCGAAATAGGTATCACCGATAATACCGGCACCACCGTGCAGTTCTGGCCCGATAACTCCATTTTCAATGTTACGGTATACAAAAAGGATATTCTTGAAAGCCGTCTCCGTGAGCTGGCCTACCTCAACCGCGGCATCCGCATTATCCTGAACGATTTGCGGGAAAAGGAAGAATCGGGTATCACCTATACCAAGACCTTCTACAGCGAAGGCGGTATCGTTGAGTTTGTGGAGATGCTCGACAGCAATGCCGGCCGCCGTGCCCTGCTGCCCAAAGTTATTTTCGTGGAAGGCCTTGACGCCGTTTCCAATGTGGCCGTGGAAGTAGCGCTTACGTACAATGACAGCTACAGTGAGCACATCTATTCCTACGTTAATAATATCAACACCATAGAAGGCGGTACCCACGTAACCGGTTTCCGCCGTGCGCTTACCCGTGTATTTAAAAGCTATGGCGATAAAGAAAACCTGTTTGAGCGCGCCAAGGTGGAAATTGAAGGCGATGACTTTCGTGAAGGCCTTAGCGCTATTATATCGGTAAAAGTGCCCGAGCCCCAGTTTGAAGGACAAACAAAAACCAAGCTGGGCAACAGTGATGTGAGCGGTGTAGTAGAAGGAACGTTGGCGCGTGCGCTGGTTAGCTTCCTGGAAGAAAACCCGCGTGAAGCAAAAAGCATTATCAACAAAGTGATACTGGCCGCCCAGGCAAGAGCGGCCGCCCGCAAGGCCCGCGAGATGGTACAGCGCAAAAGCGTATTGAGCGGCGGCGGCCTGCCCGGTAAGCTGGCGGATTGCTCAGACCGCGACCCCGAACGCTGCGAGCTCTTCCTGGTCGAAGGTGATTCGGCCGGTGGTACCGCCAAACAGGGACGCGACAGGAGCTTCCAGGCCATCCTTCCCCTGCGCGGTAAAATTCTTAACGTGGAGAAGGCCATGGAGCACAAGATTTACGAAAACGAGGAAATCAGGAATATGTACACCGCCCTCGGTGTAACCGTTGGCACTCCCGACGATCCGAAGGCGCTGAACCTGGTAAAGCTCCGTTACCATAAGCTGATCATCATGACCGATGCCGATGTGGATGGAAGCCATATCGCTACCCTCATCCTCACATTTATTTTCCGTTATATGAAGGAGCTGGTAGAGCAGGGCTATGTATACATTGCACAACCACCGCTGTACCTCGTTAAAAAGGGCAAAGAACAGGCCTATGCATGGACGGAAGAACAACGCAAGGCACAGGTGGTACGCCTGTCAGGCGGAAAAGAAGACAGCGTCAGCATCCAGCGTTATAAAGGCCTGGGTGAAATGAACGCCGAACAATTGTGGGAAACCACGATGAACCCCAATACGAGAACCCTCAAACAGGTAACCATAGAAAACATTACCCAGGCAGATGATATCTTTAGTATGCTGATGGGTGATGAAGTAGCGCCCCGGCGTGAATTCATTGAATCGCACGCCAAATATGCGCGCATAGACGTATAACCTATTAATGGTATTTTTCATACATGGGCATTAAAATTGCACTGCAGGCGCAGGTTGGCAGGCGATTTGAAATAATTAAGTTACCTTTAAAAACGCCGGGGATATCCCCCGACCGCTCGTATTAACCTGAATTACGAACCATTAAATTGATTAAATTATGGCAGACGTTACCTTAACAGCGTACAATGTAAAGACCAAAGAGAAGAATGTACCCATCCTGGATGCAGTGATTACAAAAACGGCCAAGGGCGCCTACATGGCCCAGGGCAATGATGGGAAAGGCAATAAGCTCACCACTCTGCTGGGAGAAGAAAAAGCGCTGGCAGCCATCAAAGCAGGCATCGCCAAGCAAGGCTGGTAATCTGCTACACCTGCAAAACACAGCCCCCTGTCAACCGCCGCCGGTCGATCGATTGGCTGTCGGTAAAATAATTAAAGCCCTTGTATTCCATGGAATGCAAGGGCTTTCTTGTGTGATTTGGCGTGCCACGGTTACGCTATCGAAGCAAACGACCGTGGCCCGCCTAAAATACCAGTCTAGATAAAATTCAGGTGATTGTACTTTTTACCCAGTATCGCCGCATCATCCGCTCCCAGCCAGTTTTTTAATACCGTAGCGTATACATCTTTGAAGTCTACCCGGTGCTTCAAATCGCCGTCCTGCAAATCATTCAAATCGGGCATCGGGTTCAGCAATCCTTTTTCCTTCAGTCCGCCGCTCACGAAAAACATATTGTTGGCCGTGCCGTGGTCGGTGCCGCCGCTGGCATTCTGGGTTACCCGGCGACCGAATTCAGAGAAGGTCATCAGCATTACATCATCGAACCGGTTATTGCTCTTTAAATCGGCTACAAACGATTTAACCGCATCGTTCATTTCGGTAAACAGGCGTTTCTGCTGCGCTTCCTGGTTTACATGTGTGTCAAAGCTGCCCAGCGACACATAATATACTTTGGTATTGATTTCCGAAAAGATCAGCGAGGCAATCGTTTTCAGGCTTTGGCCCAGTCCGCTGTTGGGGTACTGGCCGCCGGTAGGATGCAGCTTGCTCTGCTCAAAAATATAATCGGCGCTGCTGAGTGTTTCCGCCATCGTTTTGTATAAATAGTCCACCGGCGCCTCCTGGTCGCTGTGCTGCGCCAGCACATCCTTGAAATAAGCCGCATGGCTGGTGGTATACAGGCGTCGCGGGTCTTTCATGGCAATGCCATTGTTATGTTCCCCTTTCAGCGCCAGGCTCAGCACGTCGTCTACCTCCAATGCCTGGGTGGGTTTGTCGCAGCCGCTGCATTGGGCATCGAGATAACGGCCCAGCCAGCCGCTGTACAGGTACTCATTGCTGTTGCTGGCGCTGTGCCAGATGTCCATGCTTCTGAAATGCGACCGGTCAGGATTGGGATAGCCCACACTGTTCATGATGGCCAGGTTGCCATCGTGGTATAAATCGCCAAAGGCCGTCAGCGCCGGGTTTAGCCCCGCTTCGTCGGTAAGCAGCAGCGACTGGTCTTTTTGTATGCCCAGCTTAGGGCGGCCCTTGTAATAAATATCGTTGTGCACGGGTATCACGGTGTTCAACCCGTCGTTGCCCCCGCTCAGCTGCAATACCACCAATACCTTATTGCCCGGCGGCACCCTGTAAGGAGATTCGAATGCCTTCAGAAACTTGGGCAGGAACAGCGATGCCGTTGCCAGCGAGCCGATTTGGATGAAGTCTTTGCGTTTGATAAGCATACTATTTTTTTAAGCTTCAAGCTCCAGGCTACAAGCTACAAGCCGCGCCTTACTTGCAGCTTGTAGCTTATAGCTTGCAGCTTATATTAACATAATTGGTATTCGGGTGTGCTCATTAACTGTATCGTAGCTGTTTTAATAAAGCTCTCCCTGCTGGAGCCGTCGGCATACTTCTGTACGGTGGCGGCGTTGACGCCGGCACTGGTTTGCAATACGATGCCGGCAATGGCTTTTACCAGGTCTTCGCGCGATACTTTTTCAAAAGAAGGCAGCCAGGCATTCCAGTTGATGGTAGCGAGTATCTGCTGGCCAGGCCGCTTGCCATAGCCTCCGCCCTTGCGGTTGTTGCGCGGCAGGCTGTTGTCTTCATTGGCTGCAGGGCGGTCCTGCATACCCATCATCTGGTCGTCATCGTCCTTGGGTTTCACCTGGAAGGCGTCGCCTGCATATATCAGTTGCGGAATGCGCATGCGCATCATGAGCGTAGAGCTGTCTATCCAGTTTTTACCGCCCGGCCAGCCGGCCACATTGGGCGGGTAAAACAGTATTTGTCCCAGCAGGCGCTGTAACAGCAGCTGTGATTCTTCGTTTTTTATTTCCATCGGCAATATACGGCGGATACCTACCATCAGCTCTATGGGCGATTTTATCCGCACCCCAACGTTTTTGGCATCGTAAAACCAATCGCTCGTAAAAATATCGTTCATCAGCCCCTGGATGCTGTAACTGCTTTGGTAAAAACGGGTAGCCAGCCATTCCGCTTTATCGGCATCTACCTGTTCGTTTACAAAATAGCGATAGATCTTTTGCGAGATATAACGGGCTGTTTGCTTTTGCTCCAGGATGATATTGAGGATATCGTCGCCGTTAAAATTTCCCGTCTTGCCCAGGAAGGTCTTCCGTCCATCATCGTGCTGGAAGGTCCTGAGCTGGAACTCGCCTTTTATAGTAGCGCCCCAGCCGGTAAAGGCGCGGGCGCTTTCCTTGATATCGTTTTCTGTATAATTGCCGCGGCCCAGGGTAAACAGCTCCATCACCTCGCGGGCGAAGTTTTCGTTGGGATGGCCCTTGCGGTTCTGGTTGTTGTTGAGAAAATTGATCATGGCGCCGCTCTTGCTCACGGCCCTCAGCAAATCGCCGAAGTTATCCAGCGCATGCGTGCGCACGGTGTCGAGCAATTGCTGGTTATAAAATATATTGTTGGCGCGGGCGGCAAAATGCCCATGCCAGAACAGGCTCATCTTTTCCCGCAGCTGCTGGTCGCTGGTTATCATCTGCTTCATCCAGGTAAGGTTAAGGGTTTTAACCGCTTCCCTTGAGCGCACCTGGAATTGTCTTCGCGTATCGGCCGGAAGCTTTTGCCGTTGGGCATACATCATGTCACTATCGCCCATCAGCATACTTTTCAGCTCCGCATCGGCCACATCAATATACGCGGGTTGCCTGGAAGCCCCCTTTAGCAGCGCATCCCAATGCGAGCGGGGGGTAGAAGAAGCTATCGTTGCCATATCACCAGCGGCAGGGCCAAATCCGGCCCGCCATAACAGGTGCAGGTTTTTCTGTTGCGTGGTAAGTGCCATTCCGGGGAAATTTGGGCTATGACCGGGGGTTTTAGGAAAGGTTTAACAGGGATAAGAAAATTGTACATTAAAAAGAGATTAGCTGATGAAGAGGGTGAGCCGCTTTTGCCTTGCCCAATGCCTGGCAAAGCGGCTCACCTTACTATAAAGGGCAGCAACTTATTTACATCTTATCGCTATGATCCTTTCCAAGAAGAAACTCTATTCCAAAGGAAAAGCTATTCAACAGGTTGAAGATAAATGCCGACGAAGTAGCGACAGGAGTGGAATTGCCTGATGTCCTTATATGGCTGTAGGCAAGACCGCCAAGTCCCCCGCTCAGCACTATTTTCTTCGTGGGCATATAGTATACGCCAGGCGAGAAATTGAAGTAGTATCCACTGTTTTCTGATTCCACCAAACTGCCCATAGTGGTTTGTTTGCTTTTGCTGAAGTTATACGCCGCACCCAGGTTGGTATACCAGCCTGCTTTGTCGGCAAAAGGGAAATACATTTTCCAATAGGCCCCGGCCGTGTAGCCGTTGAAGGTTTGTTTACTGCTGTTGGACTCGTATTTGGTCGTGCCGGTACTAAATCCTCCGCGGAGGCCTATCACCGCATTTTTACCAACTGCCCAACCCAGTGAGGGAACAATATTGGAGTTGAAACTGGTGCTGTTGCCGCCAACGGCATCATTGTTAGTGCTGGAGAAGCCCAGTGAGCCGCCCAGCAGCCAATTACCTTTTTCCACCTGCGCCTGTGATGCCAGCGCCGAGACAACAATCGCAACGACAAGTAAAAGTTTCTTTTGCATAGTATAAAAATTTGTTTGTGCAAATATGTATATCTATGGTAAAAAGAAACAGCAGATACCGTTGCTTTAACAACGATTTACGTTAAGCGAAATAGAAAATTATACGCCCGTGCAGCGCTTTGCAAAACGTATTGCCTATAACAGGCAGCATTAAAGGTCTTTAATATCTTACCGGGTGATGGCCGGTTTGCCGAAATAAGACGCCAGGGCCGCCGGTATTTTTATACCGTCCTTCTGCTGGTGATTTTCCAGCAGGCAGGCCACGATACGCGGCAATGCCAGCGAGCTGCCGTTGAGCGAATGCAGCAGCTGTGTTTTGCCGCCGGCATCCTTAAAGCGCGCCTTCATGCGGTTGGTTTGGAAAGATTCGAAATTGGATACCGAGCTTACTTCCAGCCATTTTTCCTGCGCGGCGCTGTATACTTCCAGGTCGTAGGTCAGGGCCGAGGCAAAGCTCATATCGCCTCCGCACAGCCGCAGGACGCGATAAGGAAGTTCGAGCGATTGCAATAATTGCTCTACATGCAGCAGCATATCTTCCAGCACTGCATAGCTGGTGTCGGGATGTACCAGCTGCACAATTTCCACCTTGTCAAACTGGTGCAGGCGGTTCAGGCCGCGTACATCTTTGCCATAGCTGCCCGCTTCGCGACGGAAACAGGGGGTATAGCCCGTCATTTTGACGGGCAGATCGGTTTCTTTCGAAATGGTATCCCGGTAAATATTGGTGAGCGGCACTTCGGCCGTGGGAATTAAATAAAAGTTGTCTGCCGTAGCATGGTACATCTGGCCTTCCTTATCGGGCAGCTGCCCGGTACCATAAGCCGAGGCTTCGTTTACCATAAGCGGTGGCTGGTATTCTGTATAGCCTGCTGCCGTATTATATTCCAGGAAGTATTGTATCAACGCCCTTTGCAGCCTGGCGCCCTGGCCGATGTATACCGGAAACCCGCTGCCGGTAATTTTATTGCCCAGCTCAAAATCGATCAGGTTGTATTGTTTGGCCAGATCCCAGTGCGGCACGGCCCCTTCCGGCAACGCCGGTTTTTTACCGACTTCGCGCACCACTTCATTGTCTTCGGGTGTTTTGCCCGGCGGCACTTTATCAGAAGGCAGATTGGGTAATAGATAAAGGATGTCCTGTATTTTCTTTTCGGCTTCGTTGAGCTTTTCCGGGTCCAGGCTGGCTTTGAGGGCAGCCACTTCCTGTTTTTTCTGTTCTGCGGCTTCTTTCTCGCCCTTAGCCATCAGCTGGTGGATAGCCCCCGAGGCGGTTTTTATTTTCGATTGTGCATTTTCATGCTCCTGCTGGTATTGCTTGCGTTTATCGTCCCATTGCAACAGCTCGTCCACCAGTTCCGGTTGCTTAAAATTTTTCACGGCCAGGCGTTGCTTCACCCCTTCCAGGTTCTGTCGTATAAAAGCCACTTGTAACATGATACGTCGGTTTGCGCAAAGGTAGGCGTTGAGCGGCTACCGGCAAAGGGCCGTTAGTTGTTATTGGAGGCGGCTGTATAGCCATCATTTACCAGGAAACGCTTCAGTTTTTGGATATTATTGGTATTGATAAGGTCAACGCCGCAATCCAGCAAGGCCTTCCATACTTTGGTGTTATCCGGCGAGGCCCACAAGCGGACTTTTAAATCGTTTTGGTGCGCTGCCTGCACATATTGGATGAGCCGGTCTTTTGCGTCAACGGGCATTGTGCCTTTGCCCGTCCATTTGAAAAAATGAGAATACTTGCAGCTGGCCAGTATATCGCCACCCGGAGCTGCCTGGTCTGCCGGTACGCGGCGTAAGTCTTCATCAATAAATACCCGGCGGAACGCCAGCCGCCTGACCAGGCTATACGGGCGATGGCCGCTTAGTACAATAGTGACTTTACGCCAGGTGATAACACCGTCTTCGTAGGTGGTAATAATGGATTTGTATTTTTCCAGCACACTGTCCAGCAACTGGTAGGTCTTAACGGCGTCCGACTTTATGTCTATCATCAGCGTAACGGGCGTATCGGGAAATGCGTCGCCGTTTTCAAACCGGCCTTTCAGCAACGGTTCCAGGTACAGGCGCTCCAATGTTTTCTTTTTCCTCAGGCAGGGCAGGATATGGGCTACCACAAGGCGGTCTCCGCGCAGGTATACATCTGCCTCTACATAAGGGCAGCCGTTGCGCAGGGCATCGAACAGCGGATGCTTTCGCCAGTAATCGTTGTGCGAAAACGCATTGATTAAGCAAACGGGTTGGCTATGTAGCAGGGAGGCGAGGCAGCAGGCTATGATAACGAAGAACAATTTTTTTTGTGGCATACGGATATATGGGTCTGTAACCAACGCTTGAATTAATAATGATAGTGCCTTCCTTGTGAATAGCCAACTGTCTTCTTATGAATTGTTTCTTTAACCGGGGATTCGTCTTCTGTTTTATTTAACGAATATTATGAGGGGATCGGTATGGGTTTGCTTGTTAATAAATGGTAAACGCGCTGTTGATCTTCGCCTGTAAAGGGTGGGGCCGGGTTGATTCCTGTCGTAATTGGTCCAAATCCCGGGTTTTTGGGGTATGCCGGGCAATAATATTGCGCTTGCACCCATTGATATTTTTTTATATGTTTATACCTAGTCGTTAATAACCCCATCCTGTGAGCAAACCCACCGTAAAAGTAAACCCGTCTGTTGCACCTGCCTCTCATGCCAGGTTCTGGCACCTCAACGTCTTTATCATACTGGCCATCGGCTGCAATTTTATCAACTTTGTCTATTATGCCATAGACGGCATGAAGCAAAGCGCGGGTATTGAAGCCTGCGGGGTGGTGCTGCTCAGCTTTTTTGCCATCAGCAACAGCCGGGGGTATTATAACATCACCAAATGGCTTGCGATAGCTTTTGTAAACCTTCATTCGTTGTTATTATGCCTTACCCAGGGCACTGTGCATGGCACTTACCTGTACCTGTTTCCTTTTGTCACCGCTATGATTTTTTACATGCGGGTGCGCAAGACAAACATCGAGCTGATCATTTTTATCATTTTTACGACCATCAACCTGTTATTTATATTATTCTATATACCCGCCCATATCGATGTGGAAAAGGCCAGCGAAGCCGTGTATTATAATCATCTTGTGTTCAACATCATCATCAATTTCCTGCTGCTGATGGTTTTCTTTTATTTTATATTACAATTGCTGGACGCCAAGGAAAAAAGGAATAAGAGCGAAAAGAAGTTCGCCGACATTATTCTCAATACCTCGCTCGATGCGGTATTTGTGGTAGAGCCCGCTACCATGCATATCAGGCAATACAATGATAAAGCGGCAGAATTATTTGAACTGGGTCCTTACGATAAAAGGCACCCTTTCTACAGCGTAACCGATGTGCTGGGCGAAAAGCTTTTGCCACAGATAACCGGTATGGTAAATGATTTTCAGCAGCACGTTAACTGGCAGGGCGACAGCAGTTTTAACCGTAAAAGCAGTCCCTCGTTTCATGGCTTTGTAAGCATTGTTTCGTTCGATTATTCCGAACAACAGTTTATAAAAATCAGTATCCTCGATATTACGTCGTTAAAACTGGCCGAATTCGAAACCCTGCAGGCCAAAGAAAAAGCGGAGAAAGCGGCAGCGGCCAAAACCCGGTTTATGAGCAATATGAGTCATGAGCTGCGAACCCCGCTCAATGCTATTATCGGTACTACGCATTTGCTGATACAGGATAATGAATTGCTGCAGCACACCGATCATTTCAAGGTATTGAAAAACTCTTCGGAGCATATGCTGCAGCTGGTCAATGAAGTGCTCGATTTCAGTAAGCTCGATGCAGGCAAACTTGCCTTTGTGAGCGAGCCGTTTGACCTCGGGCTTATCCTGCAACAGGCGGTCGATTCGTTTACCACCGATGTAGCAAAGAAAAATATACAGTTGTTTGTCGACACCGGCAGTCTGACCGGCTCACGTAAAGTAATAGGCGATGAAATGCGTCTCAAGCAGGTTTTTCTTAACCTGCTGTCCAATGCCGTTAAGTTTACCGAAGCAGGCTCCGTAACTGTACAGGCCCAAATCAAAAAAATAACGGGCGATATTGCCGAAATCTATTTTGCTGTAACCGATACCGGCATAGGCATAGCCCCCGAAAAGCGCCATCTTATTTTTGAAAGTTTTACGCAGGCCGATGCCGAAACCACCCGTAAATACGGCGGCTCGGGCCTGGGGCTGAGCATTTGCCGGGAGCTGGTGCGTAAAATGGGCGGCTACCTGCAGATGACCAGCGAAACGGATAAAGGAAGCTGTTTTTATTTTACCGTTCACCTGCCGCTGGAGCAGCCCAGGGCCATGATTGTACCCAAAGAAAAACTGGAAAGCCTGCAGCGATTGCCGGGTGTAAGGATATTGCTGGCCGAAGACAATGCCCTTAATATGAAGATTGCCCGGCGCTTCCTCGACAGCTGGGGCGCCCGGGTAGATACGGCCGAAAACGGGCAGCTGGCCCTGGCATTATTTAAACAGCATGCCTACGACCTGCTGCTCATCGATCTCGAAATGCCCCTGATGGATGGCAAGCAGCTGCTGGCAGAGATAAGAACGGATAATAAAGAAATTCCTGCCATTGCGTTTACTGCCGCGGTATACGAAAATATGTACGAAGACTTGCAACAGCACGGCTTCAACGGCTTCCTGCACAAACCTTTCCGGCCAGACGATATGCACCGGAGTATTTTGCAGCACCTCGATAAAAGCGTGCCCGGTATTTAGGGGCCGGTCAATTCATTTTTTTCTCAAGCTTATTGTTTACCGGAACCTTATCGTCTTTTTGCGATAGCGCACGGAATTGGGCAACGATCCCTTTCCAGTCTGCCCCAAACCGCAGGGAGAGCATGCGTCCATCGGGAGATATAATGATCTTGGAAGGATACCCGGTAATCTCATATCGCTTTTGTACGTTATTGTCTGACATCACCGACGGCATATCAAAGTTGTGTAGGGCAAAATAGTCTTTTACGGCGTGGGCATCATCATTGCAGGCAATGGCCAGGAATGCGATATCCGGGTTTTGCCGGATACTTTCTGCAAACTTATTATTATCGGGCATCTCTTCCCGGCACGGAGAGCACCAGGTGCCCCAGAAATCCAATACCAGCCATTTACCCCTGTAATCCGCCAGCCGGTAGGTCTTATTCCCATCTACATCCTTCAATGCAAAATCCGGCGCCGTTTTCCAGGCGCGTGTAATGACTTCAGAAAAAAAAGTATTAAAATCCCTTCCGGGGAAACTGGTTGTAAAAGCGTTTTTTACTTCGCCCACCATGGTCGGGTCGGCAAGCACCTGCTCGCTTAGTACTTTTAATGCCTGTTTTGTATCGCCTTCCGCCATCAGCACATGGGCAAAATCCGCGCGGTAGCTTTCTTTTGATTGGAGTAATGCCCGGTCGTAAAAGCTTGAATAGGCCATTTCTTTTTTGCCTTTGGGCGAATAAGCGGCGGCCTTTGATAAATATTCCAGTGCGGCGGTCTTGTCGGATGCTTTTACGGCTTCATACTTTAACTTATAAGCATGGGCCAGCATGTTCTGCGCCTGGTAACGCTCTTTGTTGGTGCTGTCCAGCGTTTGTTTTTCCAATCGGGCAATGGTATGGTCGAGCAGGGCGGATGCCATGCCTGGCTGTTGGGAAGCATTTAGCTGCTTGTACAGCAGCAGGGCATAACGTTGGGCATTACCCTGTTGTGCTGCTGAAGCCGTTAATTGTTCAAGTTGCGCCACGACGTTGCGCAACAATCCCGTATCTGTGGGATTTGTTTTTGCCGACACCCATAACGACAGTGGGTATACGGTATTACGGATGGTCGTATCCGCATCCGCGGCAAGCCTGTCCAGCAGCTGGTGACTTACCATATTGCGCCGGTGATGTTTCGCCACTTCATCGTTTATCTTTTCGTCGGAATAGCCGTCTTTCTTCATAGCTTTCATGAATTTCTGCTCAAACGATTTGCTTTCAATAAAAGCTTGTGCAAAACTGTGCTGTACCCATTCGTTGTACGAAGCGCTTTTACGCAGGTAGCTGATAATAGCGGCAGCGCTGTCGGTATTTTCGCCATAGGCGTCCTGCAATTTATTGTGCAGGTGCGAATATTGCCCTTCCAGCCAGGACGTAGGAGTGGCTTTCAGCAGGCTGTCGTAAATTTCATAATGATTCTTTGTTTTTGTAGCCTGAACGATGCCCAGCTTACGGAGCATATAACCTTTGCTGTAACTATTTGCGTTGTCGTTTTCTTTAAAGAAAGCGTATACTTTGGCGGAATCATATTCAGGGCCGTTGCGCAGGCTGTTGCTCCAGAAGCTCATTTTCACCAGCGGGTCGATGATATCGTCCTGGTTAGCCGGCATAGGCACCTCATCTGCCAGTAGCGCTACAGACTGCAATTGTTCCACCCGGTAAGGAGCGCTCTTTCCGTCAGCGTCTATTGATTGGCCGGTGGAAAGTTCCTTTTGCGTAACCGCGATTACTTTGCCGGATGCCTTGTCAAGCTGCATCTGTCCTTTCATATTGTGAAAACCTTTCACCGTACTATCCTGCGGCCCGTTGTTATAGTCTACAAGCAACAGCACGTCTTTGTTGCCGCTCACCGAGTAGTGCAAGGTCGATGCCGCATTCGTCCAGCTCTTTTCCCAATCTGTTGTATTGTCTGGTAGTGCCGGGAATACCAGCTGTACCTGCGATTTGATGATATACCTGCCATTTTCCAGCATCTGGGTTTTTATTTCCGGCCTCAGCATCCATTCAGCTGCTTTCCGGTTAATGATCTCAGTGACGCCTATGTGTTTAATAAAATTTCCTTTGTCGTCCACTGCTATTTCAAAGGGTTGGTGTAGCAGGGCAACATCCATCAGCTCACCGCTGTTAGTAAGCTCTATGGCCGTTATATCGCTGCTGCCGGTTTTTTGCCCGTTGTAATTGTTGGTAAAGGCGGTCAGGGTGCATTTTATCCTGTAATAACCGCGGTCGTCCTTACCCAGCACCTCAAACCGGTACGATACCGATTTGTCGGGTGTGAAGGTGCTTCCTGTCACATTATCGAAGCGGTAATTTAAAACGGTGCCCTGTGCCAGGCGGATATGCTGTCCATACGTGCAGGCGCACAGGAAAAGTATTGCAAAGGATAAGAAGGTTCTTGATAACATGGTGGGGGTTTATGCTGCCAAACCTACCTATTTTCCCGGATTTTGGGTTGCAGGCGGCCCACTTTAAGGATTTTTTAGAATGGTCTGTTTTCCCGGAAAAAATATCATCAGCTACACCGGGGGCAACTATCCTCCGTGCTGCCAACAGTATCCGTTGCTCCTGGCCGCTCTCTTACACCTGGTGCCTTTTTTTGTTACCGCCTTACATTGGGTTGCATATGCATCTGGTGCATTACTTTTTGAGGTAGATGAATTGCCATAGCTTACAGCAGTTCTGGCCGGCCTTTTCTTACAAGCGCCACAACTACCTCCGCTATTGCAATACTTGCATTGCGAACAGTTGGAGCAGGCGGTGCAGGGATCTTTACCTGTACATCTTCCGGCAACGCTTTTCCTGCAGCATTTATCCTTATCGCCATTAAGGGCAGCATGACTACAAAAGGCTACGGCTATAAAAGCCATTAATAAAACCAGTTTTTTCATTTTGACAGGCATTCGTTAAGCAATACAGTGAGGAAGCTGGCCGTAGCCGGCGGATAAGGTGGTAATTAAAAAACAAGATAAAAAGGTCCTGCCGGCCCGTCAACCGTAGAAACACCTAAATTGGAAAACTATTTTCAAAATGGGGAGATATATGGCTTGTAAGTAGCTTGTTTTTAATTAGTTAGTGTCTTTTTACCCACCCGGATGTACAAACAGGCAGTAGCCGTAACCCAGGTTAACCCTTTGTTCGCTTCTCGTTCGGATCAAGACCACAGTTAAAGCGTACTTTTTATGCCGGGCTAAGCGAAGAAACAACGAAGTTGGTAATAGCAAAGTACGTACAAAACCTATAGGAAGCACTTGCCCATCATTCATTTATATATAGAAAAGATGTTAGCCGTGGGCGCCGGTACTGCCCCCGGAGGCGTTCCAAAGGAGCGAAGACCCCTGATTTGCCACTACCTGCCGCTCATCACCATTTTTGTTTTACTCCATCCCGTGTTGCCGCCAGTCATGATGGTTCGGCATTGAAAGCGGTCCGCGGCAAAGTATATTTAGATAAATCATTGTTTATGGGTCGTTTACGCCAACCACCTCCTTTTTACGGCACCCGCTATGGTATCTGTACCTATAAAATGTACGGGGAGGATTTTATACGCAAGGCCAGCTCGCTCACCGGCGAAAGGGTTAAAAAGGATATTGCGTTCAAAAACACCATGAGCTGGGCGCATCGGCTCGCCACTGCTTCCCGCCTGGCTTCGGCCGTATATGCCATGCTGCCCGCCTCCCGAAGAAAATACCCCACCTACCGGAAGCTGACCGGCAAGGCTATGCGATTGCTCAAAGAAGGTATAAAAGAAGGAATGGTTATAGCAGAACTGATGATAAGCATCCGGCTTCGTAAAAGAAAAAGGAAGAAAAATGCGGGAGAAAAAACAACCGTATATTCCCTTACTTTTGCACCGCAAATTCATGCTCAAACAAATAGCTGTCATATTACTGCTTACAGCCTTTATAGGGCAGACTTTCAACAGGTCGCTCCTGTTTATGAGCTATTATGCCAGCCCCACCGCCTTTGCCGAAAAATGTATTAACAAGGCCAGGCCCATGATGCATTGTAATGGTAAGTGCCAGGTGATGAAAAAAATACAGGAAGAAGAAAGAAAAGAAAAAGAAGACCTCGAACGCAAGGCGGAAAACAAAGCCGAATACTTTTCTTCCAGAGCCATTGCCGAAATACCCGCACCAACAGCATCCGGCCAAACAAAAAAAGCTTTCGCTCCCTTTCTTATTCACAAGCCGGTAGACAAGGCCTATGCCCTGTTTCACCCACCGGCCATTGCGTAGTTATATCCCGTTTCTCTAAGTTCCAACCTTCATCTCTGCCGGTAGCAATGTATACAACATGGCCAGCTATTGCATGTACCTGCCTGTAACAGCAGATCATAGCGCCTGTTCATATACTACCGGTGGTACAAACCCACGCAATGAAAACGAGCAACTATACATTATTCATTGGTATAAATATCTTTGCCGGCACCGTACTGCTATCCCTGCCCGCACTGGCGCAGCAGTCCGTAAAAAATAAACCGGCTGATTCCTTACCCGTGAGCGATCTTCAGCAGGTGGTGGTCACCGCCAGCCGCATGGCGCAGAAAAGGACCGAAGCGCCCGTTGCCATTTCCGTTATCGGTAAGCAAACCATAGACGATGCCAAAGCCAACCGCCTCGATTACCTCGTCAATAAAGTAAGCGGTGTATTTATGGTCAACCTCGGCAATGAGCAGCACCAAATGAGCATCCGCCAGCCCATGACCACCCGCAGCCTGTTTCTGTACCTCGAAGACGGTATTCCCATACGTACCACCGGCATCTATAACCACAATGCCTTGCTGGAAATGAATGCCACGGCGGCAAAGCAGCTTGAGATCATTAAGGGCCCCGCTTCATCGGCCTATGGCGCGGAAGCCATCGGCGGCGCTGTAAACGTGGTTACGCAGGGACCACCCGCAACAGCCAACGGGTATCTCAACCTGCAGGGCACCAACAACCATTATTACAGGGCCGATGCACAGGCCGGCGGCACCGTGGGCAAGCTGGGCCTGCTGTTAAGCGGGTATTATGCCGCGCGCAGCAATGGTCCCGTACAGCAAAGTGATTTTCATAAAGCCGCGCTTACCCTGCGTGCCGATTATAAAATAAGCAACAGCACCACCTGGAGCAACAGCGCTACCTATGTTAATTATTACAGCGATATGGGCGGCGGCAGTCTCGACAGCGCCCACTATGCACAGCGAAACTATACCACGCAATACACCTTTAATGACCGTACCGTAACGGCGCTGCGTATCCGCTCGCAGCTTACCCATCAATGGCAAAAAGCCGGCGAAACGCAGCTCACTGCTGCTTACCGCGATAACTCGGTAGGGCAGAACCCTTCTTACTATGTCACCAATGTGGCCGGCAATCCACTGGCGGCAAAAGGGCAAATCAATAACAGCTCGTTTAAAAGCTGCCTGCTGATGGCCCAGCACGTGCTGTCGTTAAAAAATCTCCATAGCCGGCTGCTGGCGGGGCTGAGCATGGATATCAGCCCCAGTGGCTATACAGCCCGGTTTATTAATATTGCCCGTAATGGAACCGGCGATTATATTAGTTATACCGATACCGATTCTTCGCTCAGTCAGTATAAAACGGGCATCGGCAACCTGGCCTCTTATATCAACTACGAGTATGCCCCTGTAAAAGGGTTAAAGCTGGTGGCGGCCCTGCGCTATGATCATTATTATTACAGTTTTGTAAACCACCTGCCGCCTTCTGCTGCTACCGGCGCGCCCTCTACGGTCAATGATTTTAACCGGGTGACGCCCAAGCTGGGGCTCACCTATAACTACCGGCAAATTGGTTTTTATGCCAATTACAGCCAGGGCTATGTGCCGCCGCAGGTAACGGAATTGTTCAACAGCGTAAAAGTGCCCTACCTGCTGCCGCAAACATTTTTTAATTATGAAGTGGGCGGCTGGCTTTCTTTATTGCAGGCAAAATTGTATGCCGACTGGAGCCTGTACCTGCTAAAGGGCACGAACGAAATCATTTCCGTTCGCCAGGACGATGGCTCTTACCAGAACCAGAACGCCGGAAAGACAAATCACCAGGGTGTTGAATATGGCATTACTTACAAACCCTCCCCGCAGTGGATGCTGCGCCTGAGCGCTACCAATGCAAAGCACAGCTTTTTGCAGGATGTAGAAAAAGGCATTGACTACAGCGGCAATGAAATGGCCGGCGGCCCGCATTTTATCGCCAATGCCGAAGCCATGTACAAGCCCAGGTTTATAAAAGGGTTGCGGCTTGGCGCCGAATGGCAGCACCAGGGCCGGTATTGGATGGATAATGCCAATACCGCTTCCTACCCGGGGTTTGACGTGTTTAATATCCGTGCCGGCTACCAGGTAAAGCAATTTGAAGTATGGGTAAATGCGCTGAATGCATTCGACCGGTACTATGCGGCGATCGCTTCCAAATCCACCTATGGCTATACCTATAACCTGGGCGACCCGCGCGAAATAACCGCCGGCGTAAGCATTCATTTTGGTAAAAACTAAGCTAATACGGCAAATTCATTAGATTAGTAGTCTAAACTTCCTTACATGTTAGACATCAGCATGGTGACCACCAACATCGAATTGAACGGCTACAAAATTGTAAAAAGCCTCGGCGTGGTACGCGGTATTACCGTTCGCTCGCGCAGCCTGCTCGGCAATATGGCCGGTGGATTCCAGACCCTGTTCGGCGGCCGCATATCCATTTACGTGGAGCTCTGCGAAAAAACCCGCGAAGAAGCCTTCCAGGAAATGATGACACACGCGGCCCAGCGCGGCGCCAATGCCATTATCAATATGCGGTATGACGCCAACGAGGTCATGAACGGCGTTACCGAAGTGCTGGCCTATGGTACGGCCGTGGTGGTGGAAAAAACAGATTAAGGCTGCTGCTTGTAGAGGCCTGGCCGGTGTATTTGCATCCAGCGATCGGTAAATGTCAGCGCAGTAAACCCGTATTGTGCATATAATCCATGCGCATCGCGGGTAGCCAGCATAAAGCGGCGCAGGCCTTGCAGATCGGGATGCGCTGTGATGGTTTCTACCAGCCATTTGCTGAGCCCCCGCCCGCGAAAGGCCTCATCGATGAATACATCGGCCAGGTAGCCAAACGTGGCTTTGTCGGTAATAACCCGGGCAAAGCCCACCTGTTTACCGGATTCATATACCCCAAAACAAAGCGAGCCGTCGATGGATTTGGCCACGGTATCCACCGGAATGTTCTCCGCCCAGTACGAACGGCTCAGGAAATGATGTATATAAGGGATGTCGAGCCTGTCTTTATCGGTGGAAATGGTATATGCGCCCTGCTGAATAGTCATTGAATTTTTTTTGCAAAACTAATCTTTTGAGGGGATGGCGCCTCGTGTTGAACCAAGCGCCGGAGGCGCTATCTTTGCGCCATGCAATTACAGGACGACTTACAGGCCCGCTGGTGGAAGCTCGAAGAGAAGCTCATGGAGCGGTTTGGCAAAAAGCCCGATATGGAATCCATCCTTTTCCTGGTAGGCGTACAGGAACTGGGTGCTGTACACGAGAAAATTTCCAAAGAACAGAAACAGGATCTCATGCATGTGGCAGTATGTACCCTGCTCACGCCCAGCGGCTATTATGAGATGGAAGGCGTGGATGCCGATGGCTGGCCGCATTTCAGGCAGCTCAAGCCCCTGCCGGTGATGGACCTCATCGACCAGGAGAACTTTATGAAAGACCATGTGCTGCTGTATTTCCAGGCTAACGGTTTTATCGATTAACCTACCACCCGCATATATACCGATGAAACAATATTCCTGGTTACCTGTCCTGCTGCTGGTACTGGCAGGCTGCCATCCCCGCATAACCGGCGGCCCGGGCAGAAAAGATCTTCATAAAGACATTGAAATGGTTACCACGGCAGGCACGCTGGTCATTCGCCTGTATGACGCCACGCCCCTGCACCGCAACAATTTTATAAAGCTGGTGCAGCAGCATTTTTACGATAGTATCCTCTTTCACCGCGTCATCAAAAACTTTATGGTGCAGGCCGGCGATCCCAATACCCGCCATCCCCTGCCCGGTAAGCCCATGGGCAGCGGCGATCCGGGATATACCATACCGGCAGAGTTCAGGCCCGGCCTGTTTCATAAAAAAGGCGTTATTGCCGCGGCCCGCGGTAACGACGATGCCAATCCCCAAAAGGCCAGCAGCGGCAGCCAGTTTTACCTGGTGCAGGGAAAGGTATTTACCGATGCCGGCCTGGATTCGGTGGAAACGTTCCGGTTAAAAGGAAGAAAGATACCGCCCGCACACCGGGCCGTGTACAAAACCCTTGGCGGCGCACCCCATCTTGACCAGAACTATACCATTTTCGGGGAAGTGATAAAAGGGGTAGAAGTAATAGACAGTCTTGCCGGTATGCCCACCACCGGCCACGCCGGGGGCGACAGGCCCCTGCAGGAGCTGCGTATAATAAAGGTAAGCCTGGTAAAAAGGGCGCACCGCTAACCGTGCGGGCGTCAAAAATTATTTTCACCACAAAAGGGAGTTTCCTTAATCTTGTAACTCAAAACTGATATGTCATGAACATCCCGGCTACGCTTCGCTACACGAAAGATCACGAATGGATTAAACTGGAAGGCAATATTGCTACAATTGGCATCACCGATTTTGCGCAAAGTGAACTGGGTGATATCGTTTATGTTGAAATAGAAACAGTAGGCAAGGCCCTCGCCGCCGAAGCCGTTTTTGGCACCGTAGAAGCTGTAAAAACGGTGAGCGATCTGTTTTTACCCATCAGCGGCACCATTAACGAAGTAAACCCCGCCCTGGCCAACGAGCCGGAGCTGGTCAATTCAGACCCCTATGAAAAAGGCTGGATGATAAAAATGACGGTAGACCATCCGGCTGATGTGGAAGGATTGCTGGATGCAGCTGCTTACCAGGCAATTGTGCACTAAATCTAATCCATCAGTTATTACGTATGTATAAAATGTGTGTCCCGCCGCAGATTGTAATATCTGACCTTACTATAAATGGCCAATCGCTTGGGTAATCCTGTTACACATACCTATACCGAACAGGAGCTGGTGGCTTTACTCAAAGCGCGGGACGAATCGTCCTTTAGCTACTTGTATGACCATTATTCAGCCGCCTTATATGGAGTGATTTTACAGGTGCTTGCCGAACAGGAGCTGGCCAATGATGTGCTGCAGGAAGTTTTTGTCAATATCTGGCGAAAAATAGACAGTTATGATAGCAGTAAAGGCAGATTGTATACCTGGATGCTAAACATAGCACGTAATTTAGCCATCGACACGGTAAGATCGAAGGCCTATCAAAACAGCCGGAAAAACCGGGATTTGACGGATGCCACAGGCGGGGCCGTTCTGCCATCGGGGGTAGACAACATCGGGTTAAAGAAAGTGGTGCAGCGGCTGAAAACCGAACACCGCGATTTGATAGACCTGGCATACTTTAAGGGATATACGCATGAAGAAATTTCGGCATTACAGGGATTGCCCCTGGGCACCGTAAAAACAAGAATAAGAAGTGCATTAATACAACTGAGAGAATATTTAAAATAACGTGAACATCCAGGAATACATATCAAGTGGCATTATACAGGCGTATGTGCTTGGCCTGGCCAGCGAGGAAGAAAAGCGTGAGTTTGAAGAACTCGTTGCTGTTCATCCCGGGCTGCAGCAGGCGCGCGAAGCGTTTGAAATGAGCCTGGAGCAGCACGCCATGGCCAACGGGGTAAAGCCCCCGCAACAGGTTAAGGATCGGTTTTTAGAAGCCATCAGGGACCCATCCCGGAGTAACCCTTCTTTAAATCCATCAAAAATAATCACCATGGAAAATGAAAAAGTCCCTGTACGCCAAACGGGCATGGCACGCTATGTAGCGGCGGCCGCTGTTATCATTGTAATTGGTTTAGGATGGTTCGCTTTCAGCGCCCACCAGCAAAATGAAGCATTGCGGGTGGCCAACGAGGAGCTGAAGCATAAGTCAGACTCCACAGAAAACCTGCTCAACCAGGTTGCCATCGAGAAGGATGCCCTGAAGAAAAGCACCATCAACGTGGTCAAAATGGAAGGTACCCATCCTTCGGCTTCAAAATCGTCCGCCAATGTGTTCTGGGATTCCACTTCCCAAAGCGTATACATGGTGGTCAAAAACATGCCTAAGCTGCCCAATGATAAACAATACCAGCTTTGGGCGCTGATAGACGGCAAACCGAAAGACCTGGGGGTATTTGATATCAACGATGAGAAATTCATCATCAAGATGAACAATACCCAGAAAGCCGATGCCTTTGCCATCAGCATTGAGCAAAAAGGCGGCAGCCCTACCCCCCATATGGACCAGATACAATCGATGGGTAAGCTGAAAGCGCAGTGATGAAACGTGAGATGTGAGACGTCAGACGTGAAATCGTTTGCGTCGATTTGCGCTTCTCACGCCTCACGTTTCACGCCTCACGCAAAAACACGACATTAAATAACAAAAGAGCCCCTCTTCCGAGGGGCCTTTTTATTTACTTTTAGCAAAAATTCAACTTGGTCAGGAAACTGTTTGGTAAGCTCATCATTCCGCTGGCATGGACGGTATTTATGGAAATACTTTTCTTTCTGCCCGGCTCCTCGCTCCCCGACGAAAAAGCATTTCATATCCCCAACCTGGATAAAATGATACACGTTTTCCTGTTTGGGGCGTTCGTTTCCCTATGGTGTTACTACTTCTACCGGCGGGAAAAATCCGCACAGGTATTGAAAATTATTTTCTTCTGGATATTTTTTTTAGCCGTTTTTAATGGCGTGTTGGTAGAATATATACAGCTGTATTTTATTCCGGGCCGCAGTTTTGACAAAGGCGACATAATTGCAGATATGTCGGGCGCAAGTTTGGCATATGGGTTATCTAACGTTAAGCTGTTGAGAACCAATATATAATAAAATGGCCCCTGTTGAAACAGGGGCCGTAACCAAAACTAACTGCTTATGAGAAAATTGACTGCTTATGTGAGAGTCATTTAAAAAAGAACTTCTGATTTGTATAACGCAAAATGAGTGCCATTAGTGTGACGCCTTTCGTTAAAGAAGGTTTAAAACCCACGAAAACTTTTTCACTGCACCCATCCTGTAAAGAACTAACTAACTAAATCTACCACAAAATTACCGAGCTTTCTCTATATAAACGTGAAAGAAATGTTATAGTCTGTTTAATTCCATGAGCGTACCGTAACTCTTATCAGTGGTAATTAAGCATTTATACTTATTGCCCCTGTCGTATACTTACTAACCTAACGGCTAAATACGCCTTTAATTGAATCCGGCACCCCACCACTTCACCCGCTGCTCCATGGTCAAACACCGAACTTCTCCGCCAGGTTTGTATAGAACCACCCTGCAGCTTTTGTGCAGCAGGCGTTGCCGTTATACCGTTGCCGGCGGGTTGAAAAAGATTTACCAGGTCCATGAATCGTTGTAGCATACCATTGTCGTTAAGGAAGAGAAATGAAGGGGGAAAGGTATATACTGCCTGGCTATTGTTTGTATTCCTAAACTAATATAACAATTAATTATTATAAAAGCTATTTTTCCCTCCCTTATTACCGGGGACTACATGGAACTACCCAGCCACCCCTATTCCCTTACCCCCGGTTGCCTGCAGGCGCCCGGGCGGGCCGGATATGAGTGCAAAGGTCGCGCAAAGAAAACCGGCTGTCAATACCCATTTAGTGGTATTAATTCTGTTTGGCCATCTTCTCCGAGTTTTCCTCGAATTGCAGCTTGTCGATAAGTTCCTGTATGCTGCCGTTGAGCACATCGTCGAGGTTATACAGGGTAAGGCCGATGCGGTGGTCGGTTACCCGGCCCTGCGGGAAATTATAGGTGCGTATTTTGGCGCTGCGGTCGCCCGTGCTCACCAGGCTTTTGCGCTGGCGGGCGATTTCTTCTTCATGTTTGCGTACCTGTTCTTCGTACAGCTTGGTGCGCAGCATGACCATCGCCTTTTCGCGGTTGCCGAGCTGGCTGCGCTCTGTTTGGCAAACCACCACCACGCCCGTGGGAATATGCGTTAAAAAAACCTTGGTTTCTACCTTGTTTACGTTCTGGCCGCCGGCGCCGCCGCTACGGGCGGTTTCCATCTTTACATCGCTTTCCTTCAGCTCAAAATCCACTTCCTCGGCCTCGGGCATCACCGCCACTGTGGCGGCGCTGGTATGTACGCGGCCGCTGGACTCCGTATTGGGTACACGCTGTACGCGGTGTACCCCGCTTTCAAATTTGAGGGTGCCATACACATCTTCGCCCGATACCTCTACCTGCACTTCTTTATATCCGCCTGCCGTTCCCTCGCTTTCGCTCAGGATGGCGGTTTTCCAGCCCCTGCGATCACAGTATTTGAGGTACATACGCAGCAGGTCGCCGGCAAACAGGCTGGCTTCGTCGCCGCCCGTTCCGGCGCGTATTTCAACAATGGCGTTCTTTTCGTCCTGCGGGTCCTTGGGTATCAGCAGCTGGCGGATAGCGGCTTCCATTTCTATCTTTTTTTCCTCCTGCGCAGGCAGCTCCATTTTTGCCAGGTCGCGCAGCTCTTCGTCGCCGCCGTTGAGCGCCTCCTTATAAAACTCGATATCTTCCAGCAGTTTCCGGTAATCGTCGTAGGCCTTTACAATCTTTTCAAGGCTGCGGTATTCCTTGCTCATGGCCCCAAAGCGCTGGTTATTGCTTACAATATCGGGATTGGTAAGCGCCACACCTAAATCGCTGAACCTTGCCTTGATGGCCTCCAGTTTGTCTAACATATATCCGTTTGTTTAAAACGCTGCGAAATTACAAATACTTATTCGTGAAACGTGAGACGTGAGCCGTGAACATTTGCGTCGATTGGCGCATCTCACGCCTGACGTCTCACGTTTCACGGCTTTTAGGGCTGCAAAAATCAGCCTTTCCCCCTGTAATGGCAGAAATAAACTGTAAATTTACAGTTTAATCAGCTCACAGATTATGCAAGAGGGAAAGCGACAAAAACAAATAGCCGGGCTACTCAACGAAGAAATGACACAGGTGCTGCAGCGGCTGGGACTTAATATGCTCGACGGCGGCATGGTATCCATCTCATCGGTAAAAGTGACCCCCGATCTGCTGGAAGTACGCGTATACCTGAGCTTCTTCCAGGTAAAAGACACCGCGGCCGCCCTGAAAAAAATAGAGGAAAGAGCCTGGGAAATAAAAAAGGAAGTCGCCGCCCGCGTCAAACACCAACTGCGGCGTATCCCGGAAATCCGCTATTTTGTAGACGATACCCTTGACCAGGTGTTTAAAATGGAGGAATTGTTTAAAAAGATCAGCGAGGATAAAACGCCGGGCGAAGAAGCCCAGTAGCGAGTTGACAGTTGGCGGTTAACAGTTGATAGACGTTTGCGTCGATTGCTGTCAACCGCCAACTGTCAACTGTCAACCAATAAATAATGAACTTTTTATTCGCCTGGAGGTATTTCAAAGCCAAGAAATCGACCAACGCCATCAATATCATCGCGTGGGTAAGCGTTGTGGCCATCGCCTTCGGCACAGCGGCCCTTATTTTATCCCTCAGCGTATTCAATGGCTTCGAGGATCTCGTTAAATCGCTTTACGCCGATTTTTATACCGACCTCCGCATTATCCCCGCCCGGGGCAAAATCGTTCGCCTCAGCCCGCAACAGCAACAGGCCATCGCTCACTGGCCGGGCGTAAAACAAATAGCCATGACCATAGAGGAAAAAGCCATGGTGCAAAACGGCGAGTACCAGAGCAGCCTCGTTTTTATAAAAGGGGTAGACGATGCCTGGACCAATACCAATGGCATTACCAACAGGATGGTGCGCGGCAAATTCCAGCCCGGCACGGCCGACCATCCCCTTGCCATATTAGGCGTGGGGGTAGAAAGCGCCCTCGGCGTAGAGTCAGACCGGGCCATACTGCCGCTCACGGTATACCTGCCAAAAAAAGGATTGAACGCAGACATGGCCGACCCGCTACAGTCGCTCAGCACCGGCAATGTGCCCACCGCCGGCTCCTTTGCCATCCAGCAGGATTTTGACAACAACTATATTATTACCAACCTCGGTTTTGTAAAACGCATGCTTAACCTGGGCGCGGATGAATACGGCGCGGCAGAAATAGCGCTTACCCAACCCGACAACCAGGAGCAGGTGCGCGATGGCCTGCAGCAATGGCTGGGTAAGGAATACGTCGTACAGACGCGCTATGAGCAAAACCGCAGCCTGTATGCCACGATGCGTACGGAGAAATGGTTCATCTTCATCCTGCTCTCGTTTATTGTGGTGCTGGCGGCCTTTACCATGATAGGGGCGCTCACCATGCTGGTGCTCGAAAAACAGAAAGACATACAGATATTAAAGGCCATGGGCAGCAACGATGCCGCGGTGCAAAAGATATTTTTAAGCGAAGGATTGCTGCTGGCGCTTATCGGCAGCGGCGGGGGTACGCTGCTGGCCCTGCTGGTAGGCTGGCTGCAGGTAAGGTTTAAGCTGCTCAAACTGGAAGGCAGCACCTTCCTGATAGATTATTATCCCATCCGTTTTTTGGCTACAGATATAGCGTTGGTAATCACCACGGTGTTAGTGATAGCGTTGCTCGCTTCGTGGTTCCCTTCCCGCAAGGCGTCTTTGCAGCCCATCAGGCTGAGATCGTAAAGCCCGGACTATATTAATAATCTCCCAATGTCTCCGCGTTCTGCGCCAATGCCTTTTTCAGCTGTTCGTCATTTGGTGAAATACCATGCCATTCGTGGCTGCCTTCCATAAAGTCGACACCCTTGCCCATGGCGGTTTTCATCAGTATTACAATCGGCTTTCCCTTGCCTACAAAGGTTTTGGCCTTTTCAAGGGCGCCTACAACGGCATCCACGTCATTCCCCTTTTCCAGGTGTATCACTTCCCAGCCAAAGGCGGCAAACTTGGCGTCCAGGTTGCCCAGGCTCATCACCTTATCGGTGGGACCGTCAATCTGCTGACCGTTCCAGTCGATGGTAGAGATCAGGTTGTCTACCTTATTGTGGGCGGCAAACATAATCGCTTCCCAGTTCTGGCCTTCATCCAGCTCGCCGTCGCCGTGCAGGGTATATACCACGGTGTTTTCCTTGTTCAGCTTTTTGGTCAGCGCGGCGCCGATGCCTACGCTCATGCCTTGTCCCAGTGAGCCGGAAGCCATGCGGATACCCGGCAGGTGCTCATGCGTGGCCGGGTGGCCCTGCAGGCGGCTGTTGAGCTTGCGGAAAGTAGATAACTCCTTGATATCGAAATACCCGGCGCGGGCCAGGGTAGAGTAGAAAACGGGAGAAATATGGCCATTGGACAGGAAGAAAACATCTTCGTTGGTGGCGTCCATGTTAAACTTCGGGCTGTGCTTCATTACTTTGAAGTACAGGGCCGTAAAATAGTCGGTACATCCAAGGGAGCCACCGGGGTGGCCGCTGGCGGCGCCGTGCACCATACGAACAATGTCTCTGCGGATTTGGGAAGCAATAGCTTTTAATTCTGCCATAAAAAAATTTTCTGGTGGGCAAAGCTACTTTAATATTTGTAAGGAAAAGTTAATTTCAGTTTTAAACTTTTATACGAATTTTATCTCCAAATCGTTTCATTTAGAATCATCTGCAATTGAATTTTTAAACGAATATGACTAATTCAGAAACTTCTGCTATCTTGCGGCAGGAAAAAACAGGAAAGAACAGGTTGGTTTGCCGTACATCATCCGGATACTTTTTGAACCAAAACCTATTCAATGTTTGATATACTATTATCGGTCGCTATCGCCTTCACCATTACTTTCCTGGCAATACCAGTTATTATTTTCGTTGCAGAAGGCAAGAAATTGTATGACGTTCCTGACGCCAGGAAAATACACAATGCGCCTATCCCTTCATTAGGCGGCCTGGGTATCTTTGCCGGCTTTATATTAAGCTGCCTCGTTATGATACCGCTGGTAGCCTTACATGCATCGGAGTTCCAGTATTTTTTTGCCGCCGCATTCGTTATCTTTTTCCTTGGTCTGAAAGATGATATCCTCGATATATCGCCCATCAAAAAATTTATCGGCCAGGTATTGGCCGCTTTTCTCATTATATACAAAGGCGGGGTGCAGATACAAAGCATGCACGGTTTCCTCGGCATGCAGGAGCTGCCGCCCATGTTCAGCCTGTTGTTTACCTATCTCACGGTAATCGTTATCATCAATTCGTTTAACCTTATCGATGGCATCGATGGACTGGCGGGAAGCCTGGGCCTGATGGCCTGCCTGGCATTTGGTGTTTATTTCAGCGCTATAGAGATGCTGCCCTATGCCATTTTATCTTTTGCCCTGGCAGGTTCGCTGGCGGCATTCCTGATATTTAATTTTCAACCGGCTAAAATATTCATGGGTGATACCGGCTCATTGCTGCTGGGATTGCTTCATGCCATCCTCGTCATCAAGTTCATCACGGTGGCCAGTACCCCCGGTGTATCGGTGCCCATTAATGCCGCTCCTGCCATCGGGTTCAGCGTATTGCTTATCCCGCTTATGGATACGGTACGGGTATTCAGCATACGCATCAGCCATCGCCGTTCGCCTTTCAGTCCCGATCGCAATCATATACATCACCTGCTGCTCGACAGGGGCCTTTCACACAGTGCCATCACGCTGGTGCTGGTAGGCGCCAACCTGCTGTTTATGGCGCTTGCCTATTCGCTGCGCTCGCTCGGTTGCACCTGGCTCATACTTGGCCTGTTTGGCCTGTTCTTTACCGGCATAGGCCTGTTGTATTATACCCGCCGGCCCCGGTTGTTTGTGGCCAAAAAAACCAACGGGCAGGAAGCAGAAGTTGTAGCCACCAAAATTGTTCCGCTCACCAAAGACGCCGTACTGGAGCAGAAATAACCCGGTATGCCTGGTGATGGAATTGCTGATGGGCAGGCCCGTCAGAAATCACAAAATCCCGCAAACGCGAAATGTCTTAGATTTGCAGCCGCTTAATCTATAATTGTTATGTCAGATACAGGTAAAATCGTTGCGCAAACGGAAGAGGCGATGAAGAAAGCCATCAGCCACCTCGAAGCAGAACTGGTAAAAGTACGGGCGGGCAAGGCCAACCCCACGATGATCGAAAGCATCATGGTGGATTATTATGGTAATCCCACCCCCATCAGCCAGGTAGGCAATATCTCGGTGCTGGACGCAAGAACGCTGTCTATCCAGCCCTGGGAAAAGAATATGCTGCAGCCGATAGAAAAAGCCATCATGGCTTCCAATATCGGTATCACCCCGCAAAACGACGGCGTCAATATCCGTCTTTTCCTGCCCCCTCTTACCGAAGAGAGAAGAAAAGAGCTGGTTAAAAGAGCCAATGGCGAAGGTGAGCATAGCAAGGTAGCCATCCGCAATATCCGACGTGATGCCATAGAAGGCATCAAAAAGCTGCAAAAAGACGGGCTGAGCGAAGACGCCGGCAAGGATGCCGAAAAAGAAATACAGGGTATCACCGACAAATACATCGTCCTGGTAGACAAACACCTTACTACAAAGGAAAAAGAGATTATGTCGGTGTAAACAATGCCGTATAGAAGGTTTAGAAAGTCCCGCCCCGGTGGCGGGATTTTTTGTTGTTTGTCACCCTGAGCTTGTCGAAGGGGTTCTATCAAAAATAATTACCTTCAAATCAAACAACGCCTGTATGGGAAAGATAAAACTCAGCGACATCAGCACCCGCGCGCCAAAAGAGCTGGACAAAGAAGCGACAAAAGAAAAGACCCAAAAGATACTGGAAGACCTGGATGAGCTGCAAAACCTGCTGTATGCAGAAAACAAGCACGCCGTTCTCGTTATCATACAGGGAATGGACGCCAGTGGCAAGGATGGGGCGATACGCAATGTGTTTGGGAAATTCAATCCCCAGGGGGTACAGGTCAAATCATTTAAAGCCCCTTCGGCCGAAGAGCTTACCCATGATTTCCTCTGGCGCATACACAGCCATGCACCGGCAAAAGGCATGATACAGATTTTCAACCGCTCGCATTATGAAGACATTCTTATTACCCGCGTGCACAAATGGGTAGATGATAAGACGGCCAAAAAACGGATGAAGGCCATCAACGATTTTGAACAGCTGCTCACGGAGCATGGCAATACACATATCCTCAAATATTACCTGCATATTTCGCCCGAAGAACAACAGGAACGGCTAAACGAACGAATCAAACTGCCGCAGAAGCAATGGAAATACAATGAGAATGATTATACCGAGGCAAAGCTTTGGGACGATTACATGCGTGTGTACGAAGATTGTTTTGATAACTGCAACGAAGTGCCATGGACGATAGTGCCGGCCGATCAGAACTGGTACAAGGAATACTGCATCGCCAAAGAGCTGAAAAAACTGCTGACGTCGCTCGACATGAAATATCCGGGCATTAAGAAGTAGGTTATTTATTAATATTTTATAACATGCTTAAGTTTTTAAGTATAACTTAGTTGGACTGTTTGGATTGTCATATTATTCTCCACCTTAAAACTAATCACTATGGGAATGCTGAAGGATTTTAAAGAATTTGCCCTCAAGGGAAACGTAATAGACCTGGCCGTAGCGGTTATCATCGGTGCTGCCTTCGGCGCTATTGTTACCTCGCTCGTGGATGATGTGATTACCCCTGCCTTGCTGGCGCCGGTATTGAAAGCGGCGCATGCCGACGACCTGGATAAATGGGCCATCGGGGCCATCAAACCGGGTAAGTTCATATCTGCCGTTATAAAATTCACGCTCGTAGCCTTTATTCTTTTCCTGGTGGTGAAAGCCGCCCAGGCCGCCCTGAAGAAAAGGGCCGCCGAACCTGCCGCTCCTCCCGCACCCACTACCACCGAAAAACTGTTGATGGAAATCCGCGATTCGCTGAAGAAATAAATGTAAGAAGCTGCAAGCCTCAAGCTGTAAGCTGCAAGTATTCGTGGCCATCACCCCCAGGCTTGCAGCTTGTAGCTTGAGGCTTGTTGCTTGTAGCTCAACCCTGGCTATATTTTTGCTGTGCCATTATTCCTATAAAAAAATAAACAACTGATTATGAGTATGAATCGATTTTGCCTGTTGGCCCTGGCTACTATAACAGGCTTTATGGCAACCGCACAGGATAAAACGGTAAAAGAAATACAAAGCACCGCCCAACGTACAATAGCCGATGATACGGCCCATAAAAAAGGCTGGAAAACGGGCGGTATAGTGTCTATCAATATCGGCCAGGGCGGCAGTCATAACTGGGCTGCCGGTGCGGAAAAGTTTTCCTTTTCCACCGCCGCCTTTCTCAATGTTTTCGCCAATATAAAGGACGGGCGCCGGACCTGGACCAATAGCCTTGCCCTCAGCTATGCTTTTGTAAACGCCAGCTCCACCGGCGTGCGCAAGACCGACGATAAAATTGACCTGCTTAGCAAGGTAGGCTATGGGTTGAATCCTAAATTCGATCTTTCGGGCTTAGTCAATTTTCGATCGCAGTTTACGGATGGTTTTGAATACAATTATTTCGGCAAAGGACTGCAGCACCGTATTTCGGGTTTCTTCGCGCCCGCCTACCTGGTAGTGGCCCCCGGTTTTACCTGGCACCCCGTGTCTTATTTTAGTGTATTCGCATCGCCGGTATCGGCCCGCTTCGTGTTCGTCACCAATGATCCTTATAGTTACGTAGGCCCCAACGGCAACCTGCCCACCGGCGAGCGCGAAACGCCGCTGGCTGCCAACTACGGCGTGGATACCATCCGCAAGGTGAAAGTGGAGGTAGGCGCTTTTGCCTCGGCCGAATTCAATAAAGAGATATTTAAAAACGTGCTCCTCAAAAGCCGGGTGGATGTATACTCCAACTATCTCAGGGCCAAGCGACTGGGTGATGTTGGCGACGGCAAGGCCCGCCCGCAGAACGTAGATGTGTTCTGGACCTCGGTATTGGCCATGAAAGTGAATAAGTGGCTGACTGTCAACTATAACTTCGACCTCATCTACGATGACGACGTTCGCCAGTTTGGCCCCAATAAAACGTCTGCCGGCACCCAGACCCGCACCCTGCTGTCGGTGGGTTTTACGACGAAATTTTAAACGATATTTCCTTACATTTGTCAGTCCCGGCCATATAGGTTGGGACTTTATTTTTTACAATGAGTGCACCATCCTACCAGATAAAGCTAGCCCAGTTTGAAGGTCCGTTCGACCTGTTGCTGTTCTTCATCGAGCGCGACGAGCTGGATATATATAATATTCCTATTACCCGTATTATCAACGACTTCCTGGTGTTTGTTCATGGCCAGGAAAAGCTCAATATCGAGCTGTCCAGCGAGTTCATCCTTTTTGTGTCTACCCTCATGCGCATTAAGGCCAAAATGCTGCTGCCACGCAAGGAGATAGATGCCGAGGGCAATGAAATCGACCCCCGCCAGGAACTGATCGACAAGCTGCTCGAATACAAGAAATATAAGGAAGCCGCCGCCCAGATGGCCGAAATGGAAGCCATCCGCATGCTGATGGTTAAACGTGGCAACCTGGCCCGGGAACTGTCTACCATTGGCGAGGAAACCGGCGAAGGCACCGAAATACAGAATATCACCCTCTTTAAGCTGATGAAGGCCTTCGAAAAGGCCATGCAGCGCGTGTACGACCGCAATAACAGGCCCGTACACACCGTGGTGCGATACGATTACACCATGGAAGAAAGCCGCGAAACCATGCTTAGCCGGGTACAGGCCGAAAAAACCATGGCCTTCGAAAAGCTGTTCGATATCTGCGAAAACCGCGTACATGCCCTGTTCCTCTTTCTCTCCCTGCTGGAACTCTGCCAGGCGCGGTATATGACCATCCTTACCGGCGAAGGCCGCAATAATTTCATCGTACAATTCAACGAAAACAGGGAAGAAGACATTCCGGCAGAAGACCCCACCATCAATCCCGCATAATACCTGACGAATAGACCGGAACGGCTAAAAATACAGCCTGGTATACTAATTGGTGTTACAACATCAATTAGGGGATAATCTATCCTCTATCAACTAAAAAAGGAGTCTTTTATGACAACAAGAACAGTGGCCCAGGTAGAAACCGCCACCAACGAGAAAGTGGGCATCTTTAAGATAAAAAATGTATTGCCTACCCGTACGCTCAAACAGATCGATCCCTTCCTGCTGATACACCATATGCAGCCCTATAACCTAAAGCCTTCCGACGATGTGCGCATACCGCCGCATCCGCATGCAGGCTTTGAAGTAATGACTTATTTGCTGGACGGCGCTTTTTTTCACCGCGACAGCAAGGGGCACGACCAGCAGGCGCAGGCAGGCGATGTAAACTGGATGACGTCGGGCGAGGGCATCCTTCATTCGGAAGGTCCCGCAGAAGCGCTGGTAAGAGAAGGCGGCAAAGTACAGCTGCTGCAGGTATGGATAAACCTGCCCGCGCAGCAGAAAACGCTGGAAGCTTCTTTCAGGCATTATCCCGCCGCTTCCTTCCCGGTTATTGAACAGGAAGGTCTTTGGGTAAAGCTGGTGCTGGGCGGGCTGGAAGGAAAGCAATCCCCTATCAGCACGCATACACCGATGTTCTTTTACCACTACAAGGTAAAAGCAGGTGTGCAGGTGATCGTACCCGTGAAGGAAACCGATACCGCCGCTTTGTATGTGCTGAGCGGAAAGGTTAAGTTATTAAATGAAGAGATAAAAACAGGCCAGCTGGCCAACAGTGAGCACAATGGCAACCAGCTCGTGTTTACCGCTATAGAAGATACGGAGCTGGTGGTATTGGGCGGGGAGCCTATTAAGGAAAAAGTTGTGAGTTATGGTCCTTTCGTGATGAATAGCTTCAGTGAAATACAGGAAGTGATAGCAAGATATGAGGCCGGTAAGATGGGTGTGTTGGAATATTAAGTGTTAGAAAGAGGTATGCCATACTTTAAAAGTATGGCATACCTCTTTCTATTAGTGATATCATCGCTTTATTAATGCCTTCTTGTTTGTGCGTCGTGCTTCTGGCGATTGATAGCGCGGCTGCTGCGGTTTTCCTCGCGGTTCAGCTTAGCCCTTTCGGCGGGTGTTACCACGCCATCGGCTTTGGCTTCTTTTTTATCCTGCTGAATTTTTGCTTCGCGGGCTTCCAGTTTCGCCGCCTCGGGTTTGGTCAGCTCACCACTTTTAACGCCTTGCTCAATTCTTTCCTGCTGCCTTACCTGTCTCTTGGTTACGCGGGGTGTTTTAGTCTGTGCAAAACCGGCGCTGGCCAGGGTTACGAATGCCAGTACGAAACCGGCGGTAATAAGATTCTTTTTCATGTGTGAGGGTGGTTTGGTTGTTTAATCATTGTAAAGAACGCGTGTATGACCGCCACCGTATAACGAGGTTTAAAAAGATAGTAGGAATATTATTAATGTATTGACTATCAATAGCCGGTGTAAATCGATGGACCGGTGAGCGCCCGTTCTGACTATACCCATCCTACGTTCATCTTACGTCTTTGGTATAGCCTGGGAGGCTGGAAGCCACTGGCCTTAGGGCAATATCCAGAGCAATACCGGCCGGCGGCTGGAATCAATGGCGCCAGCCAGCTGTTGCAGGAACCCCGGCGATACCGTAGGGCAGCCGTCGCTCTGGCAAATGGGGGAGGGATCCACTTCCTGTTCGGGTACGCATGCATGCGCATGCAGCACCACAAACCGGCTATAAGCATGGCTGTTGGTACTGTCAAGCCCATACAGCTTATAGGCAAGTCCGAACCTGCCCTTATAGGGGTTCCCTATTTTGTACCTGCCCAGTGAGGTGCAGCCGCAGCCCACCACATTGCCGTATTTCCTGCCGCTGAGCCAGTCTTTATTACAGCGGCCATGCGCTACCAGGCCCTTTATGCGCACCTGCTTTTTCTTCATATCGTATACAAAAAACCGGCTCTTACCCGATTCCACGCTCATGTCTACAAAAAAGCACAGCTCCGTATTGAAATGATTTTTCTCTGCAAAGCGCATCGCCTCCGGTACATGGAGCGACAGCTTACTTATCGTTGACTGGCCAATAGCGGGTGCTGCCGCCGGCGGAGTTGTATTAATGCCGATCTTATTAATACCGGTATTATATAATCGCGATATATACCAGGCGCCGCTACCCGATATAAATACCAATAAGACTATCGATACAAACAGGAAAATGCGTTTCATGCAGGAAGGGGGTTATTGCCATACAAGACGCATTAGAAAATACCTTCCATAAATGAATGTGTGAAAGAAAATATAAAACGAATGCAATAGGCGTCGCCGGCGCTTTTTTCAACGGAGTAAAACGGAGATAGGGAGCGCACGGAGAACACGTACCACGCACTCACGTACTCGCTCGCTTCCACGCACCCACGCACGCACTCGCTCGCCTCTGGCGGGTGAGGGTTAGTGGTGAGCCTCTGGCTCACAGGGAGAGCCGGAGGCTCTCAAATAGTCCTCACTCGCCAGAGGCGAGCGAGTGCGTGTTCTCCGTGCGCGCATTTGCGTCCTTTGTCAAAAAACCATTGTGTCTATTGTGGTAAAATAAAAAAGGGCGCCGAAGGCGCCCTGAAAAATATCGTATCAATATATAATTACTTACCCCGCTATCGACCTTACCCTTATCTTATCCTTCATCATCTCCCGCACCGTCTCCGCAATTCCCTGCGCATCATACCCGCACTCCCTGTGCAATTCCCGCAGGGTGCCATGCTCAATAAGATGATCGGGTATACCCAGCATTTTGATATCAGCCTTATACTTATGCGCCACCATAAACTCCGCCACCGCGCTTCCGAAACCGCCGGTAACAGCGCCATCCTCTACCGTAAGCACCTTATCATATTTTGCAAATACCTCGTGCAGCATCGCCTCATCGAGCGGCTTTGCAAAACGCATATCATAATGGGCAGGATTGAGCCCGTCGTTCTTCAGCTCGCGTATGGCCGCCGCGGCAAAATTGCCGGGATGGCCCAGCGTGAGAAGGGCGATGTCATCGCCGTCTTTCAGCTTGCGGCCGGTACCGATGGCGATTTCTTTCATGGGCGTCTTCCATTCGGGCATCACGCCCTCGCCCCGCGGGTAGCGGATAACGAAAGGTTGAACCATGGTATCCAGCTGTGCCGTATACATCAGGTTGCGCAGCTCGCTTTCATTCATCGGTGCGCTCACAATCATATTGGGAATGCAGCGCATATAGGGAATATCGTAGGCGCCATGGTGCGTGGGGCCGTCTTCGCCCACCAGCCCGGCCCTGTCCAGGCAGAATACTACGGGCAGGTTTTGGATCGCCACATCATGCACCACCTGGTCGTACGCACGTTGCATAAACGAAGAATAGATATTGCAGAATACCCGTAAGCCCTGCGTGGCCATACCTGCGCTGAGCGTTACTGCATGCTGCTCGCAAATGCCCACGTCGACAGCGCGGTCCGGCATCTTGTCCATCATAAACTTGAGCGAGGAGCCGCTGGGCATTGCCGGCGTAATACCGAAAATGTTTTTGTTTTGCTCCGCCAGCTCAATAAGGGTATGACCAAATACATCCTGGTATTTAGGCGGCTGCGGAACTTCGTATTTCTTTTTATATATCTCCCCGGTTATTTTGTCAAACAGGCCCGGCGCATGCCAGCGCGTCTGGTCTTTTTCGGCCAGCGCGTAACCTTTGCCTTTTACGGTTACAATGTGCAGCAGCTTCGGACCCGGTATCTTTTTCAGGTCCTGCAGCGTATCGGCGAGCTTGGTGATATTATGGCCGTCTATAGGACCGAAATAGCGCAGGTTCATCGATTCAAACAGGTTGCTGCTCTTGCTGATAAAACCCTTGATGCTGTGTTCGAGCTTGCTGGCCATCTCGCGGGTAAAGTGTTTACCCACCGGCAGCTTGCCCAGCGCTTTCCAAATATCGTCTTTGAACTTATTATAGGTGCGGGAGGTAGTAATATCCGTCAGGTATTCTTTCAGGGCGCCCACATTGGGGTCGATGCTCATGCAGTTGTCGTTCAGGATAATAAGCATATCGGCATCCGTTACACCCGCGTGGTTCATACCCTCAAACGCCATCCCGGCGCCCAGGGCCCCATCGCCGATAACGGCCACCGCCTTGCGGTCTTCGCCTTTGTAGCGGGCGGCCATGGCCATACCCAGCGCTGCCGAAATGGAGGTGGATGAATGACCTACGCCAAACGTATCGTATTCGCTTTCGCTTCTTTTGGGAAACCCGCTGATGCCGCCGTATTTGCGGTTGGTATAAAAGTTATCGCGGCGGCCCGTGAGTATTTTATGGCCATATGCCTGGTGGCCTACATCCCATACCAGCTGGTCGTAGGGCGTATTGTACACATAGTGCAGCGCCACGCTCAGCTCTACCACTCCCAGGCTGGCGCCAAAATGGCCGCCGTATACGCTCACTACATCGATGATGTATTGACGTAATTCATCGCAAACCAGGTGGAGCTGCTCTTTGCTGATTTTCTTTAAATCGGCCGGTGATTGAATGGCCTGTAGTAAAGGTCCGGGAGTGATATCCATGTTGTCAGAATAAGTGATCAAAGATACACAAGACGGGCGGCTTGTCATAAAAATGTGCCTGTTAAGGCTTTTAACAGTCCTGGAGGGACTTGATCGTGCTCAAGCCGGGTGGTCGCCCTTCCCGGGTTTGTCAAAAGGGGCGGCTCACCCTGGCGGGTAAAATACGGTAAGCCGCCCCCGAAGGGCGACCCACCACCGTGTTTCTTTTCATCCCGTTTTTGTACCTTACCACCGTTATAAGCAAACCGTCACCGTATTGTAACCCCGCTGGGTGACACATTTGGCCCATTCATACAAATGGGCTTAGCCGGCGGAAGGTTTAATTCTAGCTTTGTACATATGAGTATGTTGAAACGTGTTCCAACTTATTGGCTCTACCAAATGTTTGGCTGGGGAGTTTTTGTCCTCATTAATATGTTTTTCGCCTACACGTTTGATAAGTTCGACGAAATTTTCATTTATCGCCTGCTGGCATATATCGGGATGGGGCTTATGTATTCGCATATGATGCGCTATACCATCAAGCGGTTCAACCTGCTCCTTCAGCCCCTGCAGCAGCAGCTCATCAACTTCGTTCTTATCACCGTATTGTTTGCCTTCCTGGTAGGTATATCCGAAACCTATATCATCCGCAGCTTCGATTTGCAAAGCGGGGGAGAGAAAAAATACCCCGTCGGCAAAATCATCCTTAACAACGCCTTTTATTCTTTTTTATACCTCTTTATCTGGAACTGTATTTACTATATCTATCACTATATCCAGAAAAGCCGCCGCCAGCAGGTAGATACCCTTAAGCTGGAAGCCCTGGTAAAGGAACTGGAGCTGAAGACCATCAAATCGCATATCAATCCCCATTTTATTTTCAATGCCCTTAACAGCATCCGTGCGCTGATAGATGAAAATCCCTCCCGTGCCCGCGATGCCATTACCGAGCTCAGCAATATCCTGCGCAGCAGCATGCAGGCCGAAAAGCTCGAAACCGTTCCCTTCGAAAAAGAGCTCAGCATCGTAAAAGACTACCTGGCCCTCGAGTATATCAGGTTTGAAGACCGTCTGCAGATAGAATACGAAGTGGATGAGGACACGCTCGACCAGCCCGTACCGCCCATGATGCTGCAAACACTGGTGGAAAACGCCATCAAGCACGGCATCAGCAAACAGCTGCGTGGCGGCATCGTCAGGATTATTTCCGATTTTAAAAACGACCACCACGAGCTGGTAGTGCAAAATACAGGCCATTTGAACGGTGGAATAAATATAGACGGTTTCGGCCTGGCCAGTACCCAAAACAGGCTGCAGTTATTATTCGGCGAGAAAGCTAACTTTACGATCAGGCAAATCAACGGCAACCTGGTGGAAGCCAGGGTAGAGCTGCCGGTAGTCATGCCATAAAAAACACACCACACAACATGATAAAAGCCATTATTATCGACGACGAACGCCTGGCAAGAAACGAGCTTAAGAAGCTGCTGATGGATTTTCCCGAAATCGAGGTAGTGGCCGAAGGGGCCAATGCCAACGAAGGCCTCGAAAAAATCGAGACCATGAATCCCGACCTCGTATTTCTCGACATACAGATGCCGGGTAAAACGGGTTTTGATATGCTGGCCGAGCTCGACAAAGCCCCCCATGTTATTTTTACCACCGCTTACGACGAATACGCCCTCAAGGCCTTCGAAGTCAACGCGCTCGATTACCTGCTCAAACCGGTAGAGCCCAAACGCCTGGCCGACGCCATTCAAAAGCTCCACATACAGGAAGAGAAAGAGCAAATCGTTTCCAACGGCATCTCTGTCAACCGCGAAATGCTGCACGAAGACGACCAGGTATTTGTAAAAGACGGCGAGCGTTGCTGGTTTGTAAAGCTGGGCGAAATACGGTTGTTCGAAAGCGTGGGCAACTATGCCAAGGTATTTTTCGGCCCCAATAAGCCGCTTATCTTAAAATCGCTCAACGCGCTCGAAGAACGGCTCGATGAAAAGACCTTTTTTCGCGCTAACCGTAAGCACATCGTCAATCTCCGCCTCATCGATAAAATAGAACCGTACTTCAACGGCGGCCTGCTGCTGGAATTGAAGGGCGGCGAAAAAATTGAAGTGAGCAGGAGGCAAACCGTGAAGTTCAAGGAAATGATGAGCCTGTAAATACAAGCTGCTTAAAAACCATCCTGATTAATATAATTTATGAAGAAAATACTGCTCTCCGGTTTATTGGCAACAATGACCTCTTTTTTATTCGCACAGGACATCGATAAGCTCATTAATGCCAAAGAGGCGGAGCGCATAGAAAAAATATTGTCGTCCGACGCCATGGAAGGCCGCGCCGTTTTTACCGTCGCCATCGACAGGGCCGCCGCTTTTATCGCCAGCGAGTTCAATGCCATCGGCCTGCAGCCCTGGAAAAGCGGGGGCGGCTACCTTCAGCCTTTTAGCCTTATCCGCGCAAAGCCGCTCAGCGTATCGGCTACGCTCGATGAAACGGCCATCGACGCCAAAGACGTGGTGGTGGTCAGTCCCGATTCCATCGTGAAAGCCGATGGCTCGTCGGGATATGAAAAGGTGGCTATTACCGCCGGCACCAACCTGTTTAGCGAAGCTTCCAAATATGCGCAATCGGGCAAAAATTATATCGTGCTGGTAGATACCAGCTATGCCAAAAACTTTTCCCGCCTTGCGGGACTGCGGCGCCAGGTATTCAATACCGATAAAACCATCATCTTTATCATAACGGCGCTCCATCCCACGCGCTTTGCGGTTACCTATACACAGGAGGTGACGCCTGCCAAACTGGCCAACGTGGTTGGCGTACTGCCCGGCAAAAGCAAAAAGAACGAGTACGTTATTTTTTCCGGTCATTACGATCACCTCGGCATCGGCAAGCAAGCCGTCAACGGCGATTCTATTTATAACGGGGCCAACGACGATGCCGCCGGCACTACGGCCGTTATCATGCTGGCCAAATATTTCAAGGAAAAAGGCGATAACGAGCGCACCCTGGTATTTGCCGCTTTCACCGGCGAAGAATCGGGCGGCTTCGGCTCGCATTATTTCTCGCGCCAGTTCGACCCCGCCACCGTGATGGCTATGTTCAACATTGAAATGATTGGCACAGAAAGCAAATGGGGCAGGAACTCCGCCTTTATTACCGGCTACGAAAAAACAGACATGGGTAAGATACTCGAAAAGAACCTGCAGGGGTCGGGGTTCAGCTTCTATCCCGATCCTTATACCGAACAAAGCCTGTTTTACCGCAGCGACAATGCCACCCTGGCCCGCCTTGGCGTGCCGGCGCATACTATTTCCACCTCTAAAATGGACATTGAGCCTAACTACCATAAAGTAAGCGATGAAATACAAACGCTCGATATGAGCAATATGGCCATGATCATCAAATCCATCGCTATCAGCTCCGGCACCATCGTAAGTGGAAAGGATACGCCTTCAAGAGTTAATACATCAGACCTTCGTTAGTACGTATCGCTGGTACGGATTGGGCATTCAAAAAATGTTCAATGTTCGATGCTCAATGTTCAATGCTTGCTTCGAGCAGTATTTTTTTTACCAGTTCCGGCCGCTGAAACCTTACCAGGTGCCCCACGCCGGGCAATGAAATGATGTCTGCCTGTTTGCCCGCCAGTACCTTCCGGGCAAAGTCGAGGTTGGCGGGGTTTACAATATGGTCTGCATCGCCCTGTATTACGGTCACGGGTATGGTAAGCCGTTCCCATTCGGGCAGCATTTTGCGCAGCTCGCCTACATGGCTGAACTTCTCATCGGTGGCCGTCCGCAAAAACTGTGGCAGCATCCATTTCACCGGGCCGCCTTTAATGAATTTGCTCCACCACCAGAACTTTTCTTTGTCGGGGTCGATGGCCGGCGCCAGCATCACCAGGTGGTAGAAGTCGCCGGGATAATCAATCGCCATCTGCGCAGCTATTGGTCCGCCGTAAGAGCTGCCCACCAAAATGCCTTTCCGGTGTGAGCGGTTTACGCGCAGCGCTTCGTGTATGGCGGCCGATTGACGTGCAATGCTTGTCACCGCCCGGCGGCGGCCGTTAAAACGCGATTGATGATAGCCGGGCCTGTCTACGGAGATAATTTGAAAACGCTGCTGCAAATCGGTATCGGCCAGCATATTCCGGCTGCCATACCAGGCGCCCGGCGCGCCATGTATCAATAAGAGGGGAGGTAATGTATCGGCGCCCGTTGCCGCACAAAACAATCGCACCGAATCATTCTGTATCGTAAATAAAACCGGCTGCGTGTGCCTGGCGCTGAAATAATCATGCACCTGCCGGTCGGACATCCTGAACCGCCTGAAACAACCGCTGCAGGCAACCGAAACAAGTAATATGATTAATAAGGTACGCATAGCGTATTTTTTATCGGGAGACGTGAGGCGTGAGATGCGTTTGCGTCGATTTGCGCCTCTGACGTTTCACGACATAGTTCCCGCTAAAACAAGAATCCAAACGTCACCAGCGGGAGCGCACCCTCGTCGGAATTCGTTATCAGGGCCGAAACCACAAAACGGCCCAGCGGCGATACCCACAATCCGCCGCCATATCCGTCGTGCCAGCCGCCGCCATCCTGTTTGCCGCTCCACACACGTCCCACATCGTTAAACAGCAGCAGCCCCAGCCTGCCGGGAAACAGGTAGGTCTGGAAATCGGCCAGCTTAATGCGCAGCTCGGTATTATTATACGCCATTTTATCGCCGGCAAAACGGTACTTGCGAAAGCCGCGCAGGTTCTCAACACCGCTTAAAAACTGTGCCTGGTAAAACTCATAATGGCCTCCCGTGATACCACCGCCAAAACGGGTAGCGAATACCACATTTCCCGTCGTGGAAAAGCTGGTAAACAACGACAGCTCTGAGCTCAGCTGCGTATAATCGTTGCTCACATTATTGAGGCCGTGGTTATACCTGAAGCTCGTTTGCCAGTTCACCCCCCGGGTAGGCATCTGCTTATTATTGCGGTTGTCGATGGATACCACCGTGGCGGCTCCCATGTAGGATTGCTTTTTATAGAGACGGGTCGAATCGAGCCCGTTCAGCAAAGGGTAGCTGATAAACCTGTTTTTATTATCATCCCTGTCCAGCGCAAAATACTGGAAGGCGGGTCCGGCGCTGATACTCACATGCTGCCCGGGATTTACGCGCAGCAATACGCCCAGGTCTGCCAGGGTAAACCGGGTACGGTAATACAGTATGGGATTCTTCTTATCATATACCGATTGATTGCCCTGCCCGAAATAGTTGATGGTATTATGCGGGGCCCTGATATCGGTGCGCACCAGCAAATCGAGCTTGCCGATGGCATCGGTCACATCGAGGTTGTACCTGAAATTATACGCCTTGGTGGCCAGCGAATGATTGGCTGCAAACTCATGCTGCAGCTTGAAAGGCGGGCGCCGGAAGCCCTGCACGGTATACTTGAGCGAAGCGCCCAGGTACAGGCCGTCGTCGGGGTTGAAATTGACCGAAATAAAAGGAAAGGCCACATTGTATTTGTAGGCAAACCGGTCCCATTCATTCACCTCGGGATTGTCCGACAGCTGTTTTTTCACCGGTCCGTTAAAGCGGTTTTTCTCCGATACGAGGTCGTACACCATGGTTTTCGATGGAAGCGTATGTGTGTCCTGGTTATTGACCTCATCGTCGCCCTCGCCGCCGATGATGCGCACTTTGATGGTTTTACGGGCATTGCCATGGATGACAAATGAATCGTCCTCGCCCATACCATAGAGCTGTATCTCTTTGGTTTCGTTGTACACAAAAGTACGCTGGTACAGCACGGCGCCCGGCTCTCCCGATTTGGTTATTTTAAACATCTTTACGATCACCGAACCATCGTCGTTGCGTGTGATATCAAACAATTCCCTTTTGTCGCTGCCCACTACGTGTACCGTTTTTGCCAGGAAGCGGTAATATTCGTCTGCCTCCTGCAGCAGGAAGCTCCGCCTTGCCTTCAGCGTGGCCATGATCTTGCCGGCCGAATAGGCGTATATCCCGGCAGGCTGCAGCGCCAGCGACGCCTGTATGACCGAATCCGTCATGGCCGCAATGGTTATATTGGCCTGCGCCTTCCATTGATCGCGGCTGAGCCCGTTCATGAAATTGCGGTCAAAGTTCCGCGCATTGAAACTAAAAGTCTTTATATCCCGCGCATGCGCACGAAACCCCTGCAGCTGGGGCGTTACCCAATTGCGTCCCGCCACCCAGGGCACGATGCCGCTGCTGGTAAAGAAAGGCTGGTCGCGGTCGCGCGGGATAGGCGCATAGGTTTTGCCCTTGCCGTTGTCGGTAGCGCTCCAGCGCCATTGGTCTTCATGGCGGTCAAAGTCCATCATAAATATATCGAGCAGGCGCGCCGTCAGTACGGCGTGCTGGTCGATGGTATTATCGTTGTCGTCTCTGAGCTTGTCAAACACCTTAAAGGTATTATAGGTCTTGCCATCGGCGTCGGGCTCGCGCTCTTCCAGGAAATACAGGTTATTGGCAAAATCTTTCTGGTAGATGCCAAAAGCAGGATCGTCCGGCACATATACCAGTTTGGGATTGGCATGCGGTACGCCCACCGCCGTTGCCATGGGCGGCACAGATAAAGCCGCATACGGATAAGACGACGATACGCCGTCTTTCACCAGGTCTATTACAAACGTGCCCCTGAAAGCATCCGGCAGGGCATCTTCGGTGGGTACTTTTTGTATGGAACGAAGCACATATTCCTTACCGGTGCTATCGGCAAGGCGCAATGATTTTGTTTGGTGGCCGCCCCCGCGTTGCAGTGGCTTTAATCCGCCGTATTGTTTGGCGATGTCCAATACGGGTGCGGTAACGGGCGCCTGCCATTCTGCGCGGTAATTGGTGCCCAGGAAAACCCGCTTTACGGGGCCTGCATGAAACGCGGGATAACCGGGGAAGCTGGCGGAGTCTGGTAAAACGGGCCGCACTGTTTTATTGGCCGCCATGCTGCCCGCCGCGGGCACCTGCTCCGGAAGCAGCTGTGCAAACAAGGGTGTTGTGGCAGGGGCGGCGGTGGAAGAATAATATTTTATCCAGGTCTTGCCGTTGCGCAGCACTTCCAGCACCGCAAAACCCGTGGCGCCATCTGCAAACGCGGCATCCTTTCCTTTTCTAACCCGCGTATGTTTGGAGCCGCCGCCGCTGATTACATAGCTGTGGCCGTTGGATGTTATCAGCTGCAGCCCATGGTCGTGTCCCGCCAGGCGGATACAGTTGGGATGGTTGTTCAATACCTCCTCTACCGAGCGGATCATTTGTTTGTACACCGGATGTTTCGTATCCTGTATGTTGCCAAACACGCCCCGGCTGACAGGGTAGATAGATCCTATAACGGGCAGGGGTATATACAGCGACGGCTTAAAATCGGTGAGCGGAAAAATGTGTTGTTTTATGGTAAAGTAGCCGCCATGCACGCCGTAGGTCTTCATGGGATGGTGGGCGGCAAACAACAGGAGCTTATCCTGGTTACGGTATACGATATCATTGAGCCGGGTAATAACCTCATCGCGTGTTTTACAGGGGCAATCCGATTGCGAACCCGGCTTATCGTTCTGGTGCAGCCACCACTGGCTGTCCATGACCACCAGCACGATGTGCTCCGACAGTTTTACTTCTACCGGTCCCGGGCAGCCGTCTTCCGGCAGAAAATGTACATTGGGCAGCTGCAGTCCGTTTATATAATTACTTTGCCGCACCACCTGCTGCCAGCCTTTTTGCCCGCCCTGTATCCAGTCATGGTTACCCGGCATAAACCAGGCGTCGGCCTTCGGTTCCGTTCTTACCATAGCCACCTGGTCATCGAGTATGGCTTTTGCGCGGGCAAAATCTTTCGACAGCGAATCGGGCAGCCCATGCGGGTACACGTTATCCCCCAGGTACAGCAGGGTAGTAGGTACTTTATTAAAATCGAACAGCTGCCTGATAAGGTTCAGCTCGGGATGGGTGCCCTGCTGCATTTCGCCGGCATCGCCCACCAGCACGATTCTTTTTTCAATGCTGTCGCCCTGCGCCCGGGCGATGGCGGCGTATAAAAAACAAACGAGGCATAATACAATAGTCCTGGATAAGCGCATACAGTTAGCTTTAGTAGTGGCTGGCAATGCTATGGCAGCATGAGGAACGAAGCGGGTTACAGGGAACGGACGGGAACAGAATGGATGGCGGCGCTCATTTCTTTTATCAGCGAAATATCTTTTTCAATCGCATTGCCGATAACGATAACGTCTGCGCCTGCCTTACAATTGAGGTAAGCTTTTTCGGGCGTGGTAATACCACCGCCCACAATCAGGGGGGCTTCTATGCTACGGGCTACTTTTTCTATCATGCCTTCAGAAATGGGGCGTTTGGCCCCGCTGCCCGCATCCATATATATTACCTTCATTCCCAGCATCTCTCCCGCCATAGCTGTGCACATGGCGATTTCATTTTTATCGGCAGGTATGGGAGCGGCGTTGCTGATATACGATACGGTGGTAGGGGCGCCGCCGTCGATTACCATATAGCCGGTAGAAATGATTTCAAGCCCGCTTTGCCGCACGGCTGCAGCAGAGATAACGTGCTGACCGATTAATAGTTCGGGGTTGCGGCCGGAAATAAGCGATAAATACAGGAGCCCGTCGGCATGCGTGGAAATCTGGGAAGGGCTGCCGGGAAACAGGATAGTGGGTATGGAGCAGTTTTTGGCGATGCGTTGCACTACCTCGTCCAGGTGGTTGCTGATAACGAGGCTACCGCCTACCAGCAGGTAATCTACCCGGGCCTCCACTGCGAGACCGGTCAGCTGATCGATTTTTTCTTCGTCAACCTTATCAGGATCAATGAGTACGGCAAAGGATTTCAGCCCTTTACTTTTTTTGTCCTTTAATTGTTGGTACAATCTGGTCTTCATTCAGGCTTCGTTCATTGGTAATAGTACAAAAATGCAAAAACTTTTCCAAAGGAATTAAAGTTCCTTTGTGTTCTTGCCCGGTTTATACCAGATAATCAATGAAATATACAGTAAATCCTTTAGCGGGGCGGCTCTTCGGGTTCTGCATACGCGGATATTTCCCTTCTGGTGGCGGGCGGTGGGGCTTTTTGTAGGCGGTGCCGGGGCGGTATGCACCCGTGGGCGGGTATCGGCCGCCTGCCGGCGGGGTTTTTTGCGGGCTCCGCCCGGTTTTACCACAGAGGTGCGCAGAGGTTGGTTCACAGAGGGGCACAAAGGCTTTTACTACGCAATAGGTTCGATGGCTATGAATAAATCGACGCAAGCGCCTTCTTTCGGCGCATGCGCCCTTTTTCGATGCAAGCGCCTCTGTGCTACTCTGTGAACCCACCTCCATGTACCTCTGTGGTAAAAAACAGCGCCGCAGGCGCCTGCCCCTGCCCCCATCGATGGCCCCTCACGCAACTTCTTCTGCCCTTATTTGTTAAGTATACAGGTGCCGGTTAGGAAACCCCTTTCCCCAAAAACGTATAACCTGCTGTCCTGCTGCATTGTAAAGCAGGTGTATCTCTAACTAGATTTTTTCCCCGTTACCACCAAATAAAATTTGTACGATCAAAAGCTGCTTTATGTGCAAAAATCAAAAAACGCCCTGCCAGTGCGCGATACAAAAATTATTAACCCTATTATCCCCATGAGGTGGAAAACCTCCCGTAGGTATTTTGGTTATCAAAAAATATTTTCGTCTTCCATCGCTTAACAATTAGTTAACCCGGAAAATACTGCAAGGATTATGTCAAACAAGAAGCAAACACAAAAAGGCTTGTCCTTCGGCCGCCGCTTCACACAGGATGGTGTGAATGTCTTCGATCAGTTTGAGTACGACTACCGTACCTCTGTCATCCGCAATCCCAGCGGGGAAGTAGTGTTTGAAATGAACAATGTGGAGGTTCCTAAACAGTGGAGCCAGATTGCTACCGACATCCTGGCGCAGAAATATTTCCGTAAAGCCGGCGTTCCCAAGCCCGATGGATCGCTGGGCCGCGAAACATCCATTAAGCAGGTTGCGCACCGTATGGCCAATTGCTGGAAAGTTTGGGGCGAACGCTATGGCTATTTTGCCAGCGCCACCGATGCACAGGTGTTTTATGAAGAGCTGGTATACAGCATCCTCAACCAGGCCTGCGCGCCCAACAGCCCCCAATGGTTCAATACCGGCCTGCACGAAAGCTATGGCATCACCGGCAAGCCCCAGGGCCATTACTATGTAGACCCTGCCGACGCCCAATTGAAAAAATCCACTTCCGCCTACGAGCGTCCCCAGCCACATGCCTGCTTTATATTAAGCGTAGACGATGACCTGGTCAACGATGGCGGTATCATGGACCTCTGGATACGCGAAGCCCGCATCTTCAAATACGGTTCCGGCGTTGGCACCAACTTCAGCGATATACGCGGCGAAAACGAAAAACTCAGCGGCGGCGGCACCTCCTCCGGCCTCATGAGCTTTTTAAAGATTGGCGACCGCGCAGCCGGCGCCATCAAAAGCGGCGGCACCACCCGCCGGGCCGCTAAAATGGTTTGCCTCGATTTAGACCACCCCGAGATAGTCGATTTCATCGACTGGAAAGTGGAAGAAGAAAAGAAAGTGGGCGCGCTCATCGCCGCCGGTTATCCCTCCGATTATGAAGGAGAAGCCTATCGCACCGTGAGCGGGCAGAACTCCAATAACTCGGTACGCATCCCTAATGAATTTTTCGAGCGCCTGGAAAAAGGAGAGGACTGGGAGCTGAAAGCGCGTATGGATGGCCGTACGATGAAGAAAATTCCTGCCCGCGAGCTCTGGAATAAAATTGCTTATGCAGCCTGGCGTTGTGCAGACCCGGGTACCCAATACGACACCACCATCAATGAGTGGCATACGTGCCCTGAAGGTGGCCGCATCCGGGCCTCCAACCCCTGCAGCGAGTACATGTTTTTAGATAACACGGCCTGTAACCTTGCCTCTGTAAACCTCCGCCGGTTCTTCAACGAAAGCAACAACCATTTCGATGTGGAAGGGTTTGAGTACACCTGCCGCCTGTGGACCACCGTGCTGGAAGTGTCTGTGCTCATGGCGCAATTTCCCAGCAAGGAAGTAGCCCAGCTGTCATACGATTACCGTACCCTCGGTCTTGGGTATGCCAACCTCGGCTCCATGCTTATGGTGAGCGGCATTCCCTACGACAGCGAAGAAGCCCGCGGTATCGCCGGTGCCCTCACCGCTATCATGACCGGCGTTGCTTACAAGACCTCTGCCGAAATGGCTTCCATTCTCGGGCCGTTTGCGAAGTATGAAGAAAACAAGCAGCACATGCTCCGCGTTATGCGCAACCACCGCTTTGCGGCCTATGATGCCGATGAGTACGAAGGACTGGGCATCAAACCCCAGGGCATCAAGGCGCAGCATTGCCCCGATTACTTACTCACTGCCGCCACCAAGGCATGGGATGATGCCGTGCAGATGGGAGAGAAATACGGCTACCGCAATGCGCAAACCACCGTTATCGCGCCCACCGGCACCATCGGCCTGGTCATGGATTGCGATACTACCGGCGTAGAACCCGACTTTGCCCTCGTTAAATTCAAAAAGCTCAGCGGCGGCGGCTATTTCAAGATCATCAACCAGTCGGTGCCCCAGGCCCTGAAAAACCTGGGCTATGATGCAAAACAGGCCGATGCCATCGTAAAATATGCCGTAGGAACAGGCAGTTTTGCCGGTTCGCCGCATATCAACCACCAGTCGCTCAGCGAAAAAGGATTCCTTGGCGACGAAATCAAAAAACTTGATACGGCGGTATCCAGCGCTTTTGAAATCGGCTTTGTATTCAACGTCTATACCCTGGGCGAGCCCTGCCTGCAGCGCCTCGGCTTCAAACCGGAGCAATACTTCAATTTCGAATGGAGCCTGCTGGAAGCCCTCGGCTTTACCGAAGAGCAAATTGATGCCGCCAACGATTATGTATGCGGTACCATGACCATCGAAGGCGCCCCCTTGCTGAAAGAAGAGCATTTGCCCGTTTTTGACTGCGCCAATAAATGCGGAAAGAAAGGCCAGCGTTATATTCATGCCTACGGCCATATCCGTATGATGGGCGCGGCACAGCCTTTCCTCAGCGGCGCCATCTCCAAAACCATCAACCTCCCCAACGAGGCTTCGGTAGAAGAGATTGCCGACTGCTACATGCTTAGCTGGCAGCTGGGCCTGAAGGCCAATGCCCTTTACCGCGATGGCTCCAAGCTCTCGCAGCCGCTTAGTAATAAATCCGACAAAAAGAAGAAAACCGATACAGCCGAAGCTGCAGAAGAAAAAGCAGCACCGGCGCCCGAGCCCGTATCGCATATTGTCGACATGGGCAAGCTCACCATTACCGAGCTGCTCGAAGAAGTGCAGAAACGCGTACAGTCCTCACCCGATACCCGGCTCAAACGCCAGCTGGCGATGATTGTAGAGCGCCGCACCCTGCCCGCCAAACGCCGCGGCTTTACACAAAAAGCCAAAATCAACGGCCAGGCGCTGTTCCTGCGCACCGGCGAATACGGCGATGGCACCGTGGGCGAAATCTTCGTGGATATGGCCAAGGAAGGCGCTACCATGCGCAGCATGCTCAACTGCTTCGCCATCGCTATCTCCATCGGCCTGCAGTACGGCGTGCCCCTCGAAGAGTTTGTAGAGAAATTCGTGTTTACCCGCTTTGAACCCGCCGGTATGGTAGACCACCCCAATATCAAGAGTACCACGTCTATCGTCGACTTCATCTTCCGCGCACTGGCCTACGAATACCTGGGCCGTACCGACCTGGTGCACGTGCTCGATAAGCCCGAAGTGATGAACACCGGTACCGACGACTGGGATGAGATTCCTACCAGCCTGGAATACGATAAAAAAACACCCGAGCTCAGCGATGTAAGGATAATGCCTGCATCCGCCAGGCCCGGCGAAGCGCAGACGGCTAAATCCGCCCCCAAATCTACCCTGGTATCGAGGGTAGACGGCACCGGGCTCGACGCCGTAAACGCGGCCGCCCGCAATATGCAAAGCGATGCGCCGGCCTGCAACGTATGCGGACACATTACTTTACGCAGCGGTACCTGCTACAAATGCCTCAACTGCGGCAATAGCATGGGCTGCAGCTAGATAATATTACGGTGGTTGTCGCCCTGAGCTTGTCGAAGGGAGCCTGTCGAAGGGTAACGGAAACACTAAAGAATCACATGGACGGTTTTCATAAACTTTATCCGCTCATTTCCATGAGCGGATATTTTTTTCTTCACCCGCCGAAACTTCAGCGTAGCCCGCCCTTCAAAGCCCCATCGGGGGCGATATATCCATAGCTAATAAGTTCTCTTATACGCCCGGCTCCGAAGGAGCGACCTATTTTTGCGCCGTAGTTTGTGTATCATCTACACCACACCGTGGTGCATGATCCCGGGTTTGCCGGAAGACACGAAGCGCCACTAGATAAGTCTCCCCTTTAATATGATTTTAATCTCTACTGCATTGTAACTGCGGTTATACCGCTAAGGCGGCTAACCGTTAGGAAAACACTGGTTTCTGGCAACGATTGCGTAAAAAGTCGCATGCTTTCAGGATGCGACAGGACGGTTTCACTGCTGAGCGGCAGTACCTTGCCCCCATACCGAATGTAAAACGATTGCTATGAAATATATTC
>Ga0307508_10000180_pt1 | contig 76716 bp, 64 predicted proteins | sample 9_EM_MG_FD_203089 | JGI IMG/M metagenome (GOLD analysis project Ga0307508, IMG submission 203089) | Populus trichocarpa ectomycorrhiza microbial communities from riparian zone in the Pacific Northwest, United States - 9_EM | ecosystem: Host-associated > Plants > Roots > Unclassified | place... | reverse complement strand
ACCCGGTACGGATGCGCCTCACGACGTCCGTTGAACTCGCGGTCGGGTTCACCCGCACATTTCGCCACAATCGGACAGGTATGGACTTTCCAGCACACCCCGAGCAGTCAACGAATGACCCATGTGTCGGCCGTGAATGCTGATTCCGATTACCGTCAGTAGTCTTCGATGCGAGTCGAGACATCACCCTCTGTCCGCGATCCACTACTGAACGAGAAACCGCGACTGTAGTACTTGGCATGCAGATAGCCCGGGCCTGCGGCCGTGGCCGCAGGCCCGGGGCGGGTGGTGGAGCTCAGTGTGCGATCACCGGGACGGCGCCGGCCTTGTCGCCGTCGAGCAGGTGTGACTCCTCGCGCTTGCGCGGGAGGAACATCGCCGAGACGACGGTGATCAGGACCAGCGAGAAGGCCACCCAGTAGGTGTGAGCGAAGGCGGTCGCGGCCTGGGACAGGCCTTCCTTGACGCCGGCATCGCCGAGTTGCGCGGCGATCTGCGGGTCGCGCCGGGCCAAGATCGCCGGGTAGGCGAGCTTGGCGCCCTTCAGGCCGTTGGTCAGGATCACCGACATCACCGCGACGCCGACCGAGCTGGCGATCTGCTGGGTGATGTTGAGCAGCGTCGAACCGCGGGCGACGTCGGCCGCCCGGAGGGTCTTGAGCGCCGAGGTCATGATCGGCATCATCGTGCTGCCCATGCCGAGACCCATGACGAACAGCAGCCCGATCAGCACCGAGTAGGACGTGGTGGAGCTGATCTGGGTCAGGCCGGCCATGCCGGCCGCGATGAAGACCAGGCCGAACGGCACGATCCGGCCGACCGGGAACTTGTCGGACAGGGCGCCGGCGACCGGCATCGTCAGCATCGCGCCGAGGCCCTGCGGCGCCACCAGCAGGCCGGCCTTCAGCACCGACTCGCCGCGGATCTGCTGGAAGTAGGTCGGCACCAGCAGCAGGCCGCCGAAGAACGCCACCGCGAACAGGAACATCGTGAGGATGCTGATCGCGAGGTTGCGGTTGCGGAACAGCCGCAGGTCCAGCAGCGGGTGCTTGGGCTTGAACGAGTAGAAGACGAATCCGACGACCAGCGCCAGCCCGACTAGCGCGGGGATCAACACCTTGGGCGTGCCGACCTTGCCCTCGGCGGGGATCGAGGAGACGCCGTAGAGGAACAGGGCGAGGCCCGGGGACATCATCAGCATGCCGATGAAGTCGAAGGACTCGGACGGGTGCGGGGAGTCCTTCGGCAGCGCCAGGAAGGCGTAGACCAGCGCGATCGCGCCGATCGGGACGTTGATCAGGAAGATCCAGTGCCAGCTGGCGGTGTCGATCAGCCAGCCGCCCAGGATCGGCCCCCCGATCGGGCCCAGCAGCATCGGGACGCCGAGGATCGCCATCAGGCGGCCCATCCGCTTCGGCCCGGCGGCCCTGGTCATGATCGTCATGCCCAGCGGCATCAGCATGCCGCCGCCGAGGCCTTGCAGCACCCGGAAGCTGATCAGCATGTTGATGCTGGTGGCCGACGCGCAGAGCACGGAACCGATGGTGAACAGCGCGATCGCGGTCATGTAGAGACGTTTGGTGCCGAACCGGTCGGCGGCCCATCCGGTGAGTGGAATGACCGTGGCCAGCGCGAGGGTGTAGCCGGTGACCGCCCACGCCACCGTGGAGTAGGCGAGGGGGTGATCGGCCGACCCGAACGTGGTCTGGAACGTCGGGAGCGCGACGTTGACCACCGTGATGTCGAGGATCGACATGATGGCGCCGAGGACGACGACCCCGGCGACCTTAAGGATATCGCCGGTTATCCGCTGGTCGTCCGCGGCGGCAGTGGCAACGTCAGTCATGGGCTCTTTCCTTCGTTCTGGTCCGCAGGTGACCACCCGGGTCGGCGGCCGGCGCTTTCCGCGCGCCGCCTGCGGTCGGTTAGATGGATGGTCCCGCACCGACGCACACGAAGTCAGTCCCGATGGGCGTGACGGGCCGCACACATGGCGGCCCCGCCCGTTGTCACGCGGGCCGGCGTGCTGAGCCTAACCCCGGCGCTGCTCCAGCACGTCGATGACTGCCGGGCTCGACTCGGGACGCCCTAAGCGAGAAGCCGTCGTCACTGAATATCCCCCGACGTCCAGCGGACGACCGCCTCGGTGCGGCTCTGGACGCCCAACTTGGCGAAGATGTGGTTGAGGTGGTTCTTCACCGTCTTCTCGGTGAGCCACAGCTGCCGCGCGATCGAGGCGTTGGACAGGCCCTGACAGAGCAGGTTCAGCACGTCCTCCTCGCGCTCGGTGAGCCCGGCGCGGGTGCGAGCCAGGCGCTGCCGCTCGTCGTGCCGGTGCTGGTCCAGCCCCTGGGAGGTCTGCTCACGGGCCATCGACACGGCCACGGACGCGGCGACCGGGGACAGCCAGCCGCGGCCACCGGCCACCTCGTGCACGGCGCGCAGCAGGTCGCGCGGCTCGAACTCGCCGTGCACCAGGTACCCCCGGGCGCCTTGGTGCAGCATCGCGGCGATGAGCTGCGGGTCGTCGTCGCTGGTGAGCACGAGCACGGCGGAGTGCCGCCCCAGCACGTTGACGACCGACAACCCGTCGGCGATCGGCATCCGGTGGTCCAGCAGCGTGACGGTCGGCCGTAGCTGCCGGGCAAGGCTCAGCGCCTCGCTGCCGTTGGCGGCCTCGGCCACGACCCGCAGCGTCTCGTCGCCGGCCAGGATGCCCCGTAGGGCGTCGCGCACGATCGGGTTGTCGTCGACGATCAGCACCTCGATCCGCGGCGGCGCGGCCTGCGTCATCGCGCACCCACCGAGCGGCGGCGGCCGCGGGCCCGGCCGGCCGGCGCGGCGCCGCCGTCCAGCGGCACGCGGACAGTGATCGTGGCGCCGGCGCCGGGGGCCGAGTCGATCCGCAGGTCGCCGCCGATGGTCCGGGCCCTCTCGGCCATGCCCACGATGCCGAAATGGCCCGCCGACTGCAGTCCGGAGAGCTCGGCCGGCACCGCAAAACCCACGCCGTCGTCAGAGATCTCCAACACCAAGCCGCGCCGCTGCGGGGCGAGCCGGACGGCGACCCACCGTGGGTGCGCGTGGCGCGCGACGTTGGCCAGCGCCTCGCGCAGGATCCGGGTCAGCTCGTAGCACACTGTGATCGGCGGATCGACCGCGGCCAGCGAGGCTCGGACCGGTATCCCCGTCGAGGTGCTCCAGGCCTGGCACAGCGCGTCGACGCTCGCGGCGAGGCCCCTGTCCGGCGAGTCGAAACGCATGTCCTCCAGCAGTTCCCGGGCCTGCCGGGCGGCCGCGGCAGCGCCGTCGAGGACGGTGCCGGCCAGTTGCTCGGCGAGCGCGGGCTGGCGCCGCAGCGATGACGGCAGCGCGAGCGCGGCCAGGGACACGCCGCGTAGGGTCTTGGTCACCGAGTCGTGCAGTTCCCGCGCCAGCCTCGCCCGCTCGGATGCCACGGCCGAGCGCTGCGCCGCGGCGACCAGGTAGGTGGAGAACTCGAGGTGGCGGGTCAGCGCCGCGGTGGCCATCGCCGCGCCCACGCCCGCGAGCACGCCCGCCATGGGGAAGGCGACGACGAATGCCGCGAGGTCGGCCGACGGCTCGGTCCGGTGCAGCACCCCGGCGATGACCGTGAAGCTCAGCCCGGCTTGGGCGGCCCACAACGGCAGCGCGCGCATGCCGAGCAGGACGCCGGCCAGCGCGCCGGTCCCGGCCGCATAGCAGAAATAGGCGATGCTGCCGTGGCTGACCGCGAGCACCGCGAAGACGACCGCGAAGTCGGCGGCGATCACGGCGATCGGCCGGGTGACCAGGCCCGGCCAGCGGGCGAGCACGGCGAGCTGGGCGACGGTGGCCACCGCGGCCAGGACGATCACCGCCACGACCGGGCGGCGGTCGTCGACCAGCAACAGGCCGGCCGCGGCCGCGGTGAAGGTGGCCAGCCCGCGGCCGATCAGCACCGCCCGGGCCAGCGCCGCCGCAGCGACCTCGCGGCCGACACCCACCACTGACCACCCCGCCCCTCGATCGTACGGCCCGACGACGCCGGGGAAACCAGGTCAGGCCGGTAAGCAGCCTAAACCCCTAACGGACGTTGGTCACGAGATGACGACCTCGTCGACGTCGGGGGCCGGGGACTCGTCGTCGTAGAGCGACAGCCGCAGCGGGCCGGCGGGCAGATCGGCGGTGAACCGGAACGACCGCGGCGTCGTCCAGCCCTCGCCGGTCACCGTCCAGGAGCCCGCCGGGGCGTCGTTGATGCTCACCTTGATCGACCGAGAGCCGTCCGTCTCGAACACGACGGTCACGGTTCGCCGCCCGGAGACCGGCACCGTGGCACGGACGACCAGCCGGCAGGCGGGGCAAAGGTACTGGACGCGGTGGCCGCCGCGGCACGTGCCACAGACAGTGACGGCCGCGCCGCCGGACAGGTTGTTGTGCGGGTCCTCCGCCTCGACGGTGATCGGCTCGAAGCGGACCGGCGAGCCCGCGACGGCCGCGGGCGAACCGGCGCCGGCCGCGGGCGAACTGGCGCCGGCCGCGGGCGAGACGGTGTTCGCGGTCGGTGGCCCGGAGGCGACCGGTCTCGCCCCGCGGTGCGGGGTGACCAGCGGAGGCACGGCGACCGTCGCGACCGCCATGCCGGTCGCCAGCAGCGTCAGCCCCAGCCACTGACCCCGCCTGCGGCTCGGGCTCTGGTGGGCAGGGCTGCCGCGGTAGATCTCCGGCAGACTGCCGTTGGCCACTGGCGCTCCTCGTCATGGCTCGGTCGACTCCCGGCGCCACACGGAGCGTGACGACGGCCCGCTGACAATACGCCAGGCGAGCGCCGGTTCGAACTGAGCGCGGGCACGAGGGGCCGAGCGGACGCGCCGCCCTGCCCCTCGTGCACGGTCGAGGCCCTGCGTCAGGGCAGGAGGTAGTTCGAGTTGAGGACGTACGGGGCGGGTTGCTGGTCGTCGCGGCCGTCGTGGCCCTGGGCGTCGCATTGGCGGGCTGCCACGATGCATCCGTTGATCATTGCGGCGAGGGTCGGCGCGTCCCAGGCGTTGATGAAGTCGTAGTGGAAGGTGGGGCCGGCGCCGCTGGAGAAGTGGACCTTAGACATGTCGCCGTTCACCGGCCAGGCCATCTTGAACTCCAGTTTGGGGACCGCGACCGGGTGGTCGTCGGGGCACACCATGCCAGCGGCGGTGTGGGTGTCGATCGGGTAGGCCATGTGGCTCTGGTGGTCGGGTGAGTCCAGGTGCAGGCCGTCCCAGCAGCTCGGCGCCTGGTAGCGGATGTTGAGTTTGACGCTGCGGTCGGTGGAGCAGGTCAGCGGGATGTTCTTGTTCTTGTAGCTGTCGCCGCATTCGAAGCCTTCCTCGGTCGCGGCGAGGAATTTGTCGGCGTCGGTGTTCTTGGCGTTGCCGACGACGTACCGCAGACCGGTCGGGAACGGGCGGACGCTGCGGTAGTCGGTGACTCCGGTCTTGTAGTAAATGGTTTGCAGGCCCTCGGGGTTGGCCGCGGCGTCGCCGTTGAACAGGGTCGGCATCCAGTACGCGGACAGGTCACCCTTGGCCTTGCAGGTGGTCTGTCCCTTGCTCAGCGACTCGGGGGTGGAGGCCGCGTTCGTAGTGGTGTTGCCCATGAACGTGTGTAGGTGTGCGGCGCCGGGCAGGTTCGGGAACACGATCGGGTCGTCGCCGGTGTTGGTGCGGCTGACCGAGCAGTTCGCCTGGAATTCGTGGAAACCGCCCTTGTTCGGCGGCACCTCGTGGGACGGTTTGACACCGATCACCGGGTTCGGCGCCATGATCCAACCGGCCGCGGTGGCAGCGACGGTGGGCACGGTCGACGGCGTGGCCGGCACGCTGGGGACGGCCGGCGGCTCACCCGCGCTCGCGGTGGTCGCCGGCGCCGACCCCGAGGACTTGCCGAACACCTGGAACTCCCACAACGAGTATCCGTACGGGGTCGTGCGCGCGGTGCCGTACATCCGGACGTAGCGGCCCTCGCCACTCACGGTGAGCGTCTGCGTGCCACCGTCGCCCGTGGTGGTGTCGTACACCGTCTGCCAGGTCGCTCCGTCGGCCGAGACCTGGATCTGGAACGCGCGGGCCGCGGCCCGTTCCCAGTTCAGCACCACCCGGTCGATGGTCGCCGGGGCGCCGAGGTCGACCTGGAGCGACTGCGGGTCGGCGAACTCGCTCGACCACCGGGTCTTGACGTCGCCGTCGACCGCGGCCGCTGCCGGGAAGGCGCGTCCCTCGTCGGACGAGGCGGTCACGGGCTTGCCCTGCGACAGCGGCAGCTCTTCGGCGCCGGCCTGATGCAGCGGCCCGACCAGGTACCAGGCGACGAGGCCGACGAGCGCGGCGAAGATGCCGGCCAGCATGAGGCGTCGCGACTGCGGACGGCGGTGGAGGGACGGGGAATCGGATCTCATCGAATCTCTCCGTTGATGGGCATTCGGATCGAGTACGCGCCGACGCTAGCGACGCGCACCTCCCCGAGGCTGGGCCCAAAGACCCAGATCCGGACCCAGATCAACCTCGCCGGCAGAGATTCGTCACGCGCTACGAGACGAGGCGGAGCGCGAGGGCCGGGCAGCGGTCGACGGCCCGGCGTGCCTCGGGCTCGAGGGCGGGCGGCACGGCCGGCTCGGCGGCGCCGTCGCGGGGCGTCGGGAAGCCCCAGTCGTCCTCGGCGAGCAGTTCGGGCAGCAGCTCGGCGCAGAGGCCGCGGCCGTCGCACGCGGTCCAGTCGATGTGCAGCCGCTTTTGTTTCATGACGGGTCTCCTTAACTTGTCATCGGGTGGCGAGGCAGCGGCCCACGAGGTGCGCGGCCACGTCCGCCTCGAAGGCGCGCAGGCCGCTCAGGACGAGCCGCGCGGTGCCGTCGGGGTGGCGGCAGGCGCCGCGGCCGGAGACCAGACGGGCCAGGCGCTGGACCTCGGCCGGCAGGCCCGGGCGGGCCCGGTGCTGCGCCAGGTCGGCCAGCGTCGCGGCGATCCGGGGCAGCCCGTTGATGCACGGCCCGCATTGGCCGGCCGACTGGTCGGCCAGGTAGCCGGCGATCCGCGCGGTCTCCCTCAGCCCGCAGGCCTGCTCGGGCAGCGCCAGCACGACGCCCGCGCCGGGCGCCGCCCCGAACGGCTCCAGCGCGGCGCGGCTCACCGGCAGCGCCGGGTCGGCCGGCGCCCAGCCGCCGTGATACCCGCCGACCAGCACGGCCTGCAGCCGCGAGGACGGGCCGCCGGCCGCGGCGAGCAGGTCACCGAGGCGTACGCCGTAGCCGGCCTCGACCACTCCCGGCGCCGTCACCGCGCCGCCGACCGTGGCCAGGAAGGTGCCCGGCTCCTCGGGCGTGCCGGCGGCCCGGAACCAGCGCGGGCCGTAGCGGCCGATCATCGCGAGGTGTGCCAGCGTCTCGACGTTCTGCACCAGCGTGGGCGCACCGTCCACACCGGATTCGATAACCCTGATGAGCTTGTCCGCCGGCGCCGCGGCACGCCCCGAGACGGCGGCGACCACCGCGGACTCCTCGCCCGCGACGAACGCGTCCGGCGCCACCTGCAAGGTGACCGGTACGGCGTCGAGGCCGGCGGCGCGGCGCGCGTCGAGCACGCGGCCCGCGGCGCCGAGCGCGGCCTGCGGAGCGTAGAGGTGCGCGGAGCGGGCGCCGGTCGCTCGGGCGGCGAGCTGCAGCCCGTCGAAGATCAAGTTCGGCCGGTACGCGAGCAGGGCCTTGTCCTTCCCGCTGGCCGGCTCGCCCTCGGCCGCGTTGGCGATCACCACCGCCGGCCTCCCGGCCGCCGCCACCGCGCTCAACTTGCGCCAGACCGGAAACCCGGCCCCGCCGCGCCCGGTGAGCCCGGCGTCACGGGCCATCCCGATGATCTGGCCGGCATCCAGCGCCGGCATCCGCCCGTGCTCGGCCAGGTGGGTCTCCAGTCGGCCGTCCGAGGCCCCGGCCAGGAGCCGCCGCTCGACCGTCGCACCGGGCGCGTGGGTGGCGCCGGTCATCGGACCTCCTTGAGTCGCGAGCGTCATCGGACCTCCTCCAGTTCCAAGCGGCGCGCCACCCGGCGCGGGGTCTTGTGCTCCAGGCGGGCGAAGCCGGCGGAGAGCCGCCAGGCGCCGGCCGCGGCCACCGCGGCGGCGCAGGTCATCGTGATCGCCCAGAGCCACCAGGTGGATCGGTCGGTGCCGTTGCCCAGGCCGTGCGCCACGGCGACCGGCCAGCAGAGGTAGGCGAGCCAGTGCACGGCCCGCCAGGCGCGCGCGCCGATGCGCTGCCGCAGCAGGCTGGTCACCACGATCGCGGCGACCAACTCGAGGGCGACGGTGCCCAGGCCCTGCCAGAACGGGCGGTAGTTGCCGATGAACGGCACGAGCAGGTCGACGATCCGGAGTTTGGCGTACGAGTCGAGCAGCAGGGACACCACGTGTCCGACGAGGAAGACGACCGCGAGCAGGGCGGCGTTGCGGTGCAGCAGGTTGACCGCGAAGCGGGGCAGCCCGAAGGCGGTGCGCCCCGACCGGGCGCCGACGCCCAGCGCGACCACGACTGTCAGCAGGACCAGGCTCACGACGCCGCTGCCGCGGGCGAAATACCAGAGCGCGTTCGTCATGACGGCCACCCGCCCAGGCGCACCACGACCTGCGCGGGCGTGACGAGCCGGCTCGGCACCTCGTGGAGCAGGTCGAGGGCGCCGTCGCCGCGGACGATCGCGGCGGTGCTCAGCGTGTTAGCCCGCAGGCAGCTGTACGCCGCCACGGACACGGTCCGCCAGATCACCGGCGCCGGCCGCCCGGTGCGCGGGTCGAGGATGTGGTGCAGAAGTTCGCCCGGACGTCCCCAGACCCGGCCGGCCGTGCTCGAGGTCGCCAGGGCGGCGCCGGCCGGGAGGCGTACGGTGCAGTGCGGGTCGCCGGGCCGGTCCTGGACCAGTACCTGCCACCCGCCGTCGGGCGCCGGCCCGGCGGTGGCGATGTCCCCGCCGAGCGCGACCAGCACGCCCACCCCGAGCCGCACCGCGATCAGCGCCGCGATCCGGTCGGCGGCCACGGCCTTCGCGGTCGCGCCCAGGTCGAGCAGCACGCCCTGCGGCACGGTCAGCTCCCGGTCGCGCAGCCGCACCGACCGCCAGTCGGGCGAGGGGAAGATCCGGAACGCGGGCGCCACCTCGCGCCCGGTGAGCGCGGCGAAGTCGCGGTCGTAGCCGAGGCCGCAGAGCGCCGCGCCTACGGTCGGGTCGACGTCCCCGCCGGTCTCCCGCGCCGCCCGCAGGGCCGCCGCTACGAGGTCGGCCAGCAGTGGGCTGACGGTGACCGGGCGGCCACCCGCCCGGCAGGCGAAGCGCAGCTCGGAGTCCTCGCGGAAGCGGCTGCACGCGGCGTCGACGAGGGCCAGCTCGGTGTGCGCGATCTCGGTGGCCGCCGGCAGCGCCGCCGGGTCGGTGACGACGATCCGGGCCACCGTGCCCCAGACCGTCCACTGTGCGGTGTCCTGCCCGACGGGCAGGGTCTCGAGCAGAGGCATGTCACGACCCTCCCGAGGTGGCCTGCGAGCCGCTGCTGCTGCTCCCGCTGGAAAGCGTCGGCGACGATGTGCTCGAGCTGGAGGAGCTCGACGAGTCGCTGCTCGTGGTGGTGGTCGTCGTCGTGCCGCTGGAATGCGAGGCGTACGCCGCCACGCCCACCCCGACGGTCCCGGCCACGCTCGCCGCGACCAAGGCGCCCGTGAGCAGCGCGGTGCGCCGTAGGCCGGTCTCCCGTTTCATGTATCGCCCCCTTCGTTGATGACTCAACGAAGACTGCGCCACTACCTTCGCTCTGACCTGTGGCAATCCTGAGCGCTCCCTGTGCCTGCCGGGCCCGGCGGCGTTCCACGGCGGAAAATCGGGCACGAAGCCGGGCAATCCCCCGCGGGCCGAGTTCCTCCGTGTGGGCACCCTCACCGAGGGGTAGGAAGGAAAGAGTCGATTGACGTACGCGATACCCGCACGCGATTGCCTAGCGTGGACGTACGCGCATCCAGGGTGAACGAAGGAGTTCGGATGTCCACCATCCCGCAGCACACCCTCGACGACATCGCCGAGGTGAACGCCGCCGGCCTCACGCCGGTCGTCTTCATCCACGGGCTTTGGCTGCTGCCGAGCAGCTGGGACCGCTGGGCCGAGGTCTTCAAGGGCGCCGGCTACGCGCCCATCACGCCTGGCTGGCCGGACGACCCCGAGACGGTGCAGGAGGCCAAGGAGCACCCCGAGGTGTTCGCCGGCAAGACCGTCGGCCAGGTCGCCGACCACTACGACGCGGTCATCAGCAAGCTCGACAAGCAGCCCGCGGTGGTCGGACACTCGTTCGGCGGCCTGCTCGCGATGATCCTGGCGGGTCGCGGCCTGTCCAACGCGACGGTGGCGATCGACGCGGCCCCGTTCCGCGGCGTGCTGCCGCTGCCGATCTCGGCGCTACGCGCCTCGGCCCCGGTGCTGAGCAACCCGGCAAACCGCAACCGCGCGGTCCCGCTGACCTACGAGCAGTTCCGGTACGCGTTCGCCAACGCGGTCAGCGAGCAGGAGGCACACGAGCTGTTCGACGAGTTCGCGGTCGCCGCCCCGGGCGCGCCGTTGTTCCAGGCCGCAGCCGCCAACCTGAACCCGTGGACCGAGGCGAAGGTGGACACCGACAACCCCTACCGCGGTCCCCTGCTGATCGTCTCGGGCGAGAAGGACCACACCGTGCCGGGCGCGGTCTCCGAGGCCGCGTACAAGCAGCAGCTGAAGAACTCCGGCGTGACCGAGTTCGCGGAGATCCCGAACCGGGGCCACTCGCTGACGATCGACAGCGGCTGGCTCGAGGTCTGCAACACCGCGCTCGCCTTCGTGCAGCGCTTCTCGCAGCGCTGACCCCGTCGACCGCCCTGGACCACGGCTGCTGCCCTTCAGAGCAGGCCGTGGTCCATGGCAGTGGTCACGGCGGCGGTCCGGTCGGTCACGTCCAGCTTGTTGAAGACCCGCAGCAGGTGCGTCTTCACGGTGGCCTCGGAGATGAACAGGGCCTTGCCGATCTCGGCGTTCGTGCGGCCCCGGGCGACCAGGCGAAGCACCTCGGCCTCGCGGGCGGAGAGCGCCGGCGGCGCCGGGCGGCGCACCTGCCGCGCCAGGCTGGAGACGACGCTCGGCGCCAGCACCGTCTCGCCACGGGCCGCGGCCCGTACGGCCTCGGAAAGCTCGGCGGGCGTCGCGTCCTTCAGCAGGTAGCCGCCCGCGCCGGCCTCGATCGCGCGGAGGATGTCCCGGTCGGTCTCGTACGTCGTCAGCACCAGCACTCGCGTCCCCGGCGCCCGCGCGAGGATCTGCTCCGTGGCCCAGACCCCGTCGCCGTCGGGCATCCGCAGGTCCATCAGGACGACGTCGGGCGTCTCGGCCAGCGCCGCCGCGAGGGCCGTGGCGCCGGAGGAGGCCTCGCCGACCACGGTCAGGTCCGGCTCGGCGTCGAGCATCCCGCGCAGGCCCATCCGTACGACCGGGTGGTCGTCGACCAGCAGGATCCGGATCACGCCGGCACCTCCACCTCGATCGTCGTGCCCGCGGAGCCCTCGCTGCGCACGGTCAGCGTCCCGTCGACCTGCGCCGCCCGGGCACGCATGCCGGCCAGCCCGAACCCGTCGGGCGACCCCGGCTCGAAGCCGCGGCCGTCGTCCCGCACGACCAGGCGCACGCCGGCGTCGTCGTAGGCGAGCAGGATCTGGGCCGTGGCGGCGCAGGCGTGGCGGCGTACGTTCGTCAGCGCCTCCTGGGCGGCCCGGAGCAGGACGACCTCGACCGCGGTCGGCAGCACGCGCGGCGAGCCGGTGATCCGCACGGTCGCGGCCAGGCCCGTCTCCTGCTCGAAGCGGGCGGCCTGGCGGCGTACCGAATCGGGCAGTGAGCCGGCGGTCAGCGCCGAGGGTGACAGGGCCGCGATGAGCGCCCGCGACTCCGCCAGGTTCTCCTTCGCCGTGGTGACCGCGAGTGCGATCCGCTCGTCGCGCAGGCTCGGGTCGGCGGCCTGCAGTAGCGTGATGATGCTGGTGAAGCCCTGCGCGAGGGTGTCGTGGATCTCGCCGGCGAGGCGGGCCCGCTCGGCCGCGACGCCCGCCTCGTGGGAGAGTCGGGCGACGTCGGCACGGCTCTCCTCGAGCTGCTCGATGAGCAGGCCGCGCTCGGAGTTCTGCTCGATCACCCGCAGGATCCAGAAGCCGAGCCAGACGCCGGTGGCCGTGGTGATCAGCCCGATCAGCAGGTCGGCGCCGACCATCGCCGGCCTCGTCACGGCGTCCGCGGCGGGTTTCACGAGGTTCACCAGGACGACCAGGACGATCGATCGCCGCAGCGACACCGTCTGGAAGATCAGCGGGATGATCGCGAAGAGCAGCCAGGTCGTGAACGGCGCCGCCGCCACCGCGACGGCGAACAGGGCGATGTGGGCGAGCGGCACTGCCAGCGTCGAGTCCCGCCGGACCAGCCGCCACTCGGCCACCGCGTGCACGAGCGCCATCGCGGCGACCGCCCCCACCGCGGTCAGCCGGCGCCACAGCGGGTGCCCGTCCACCACGAGGGTCGCGGTGGCGACGGTCGCCGCGACCACCCCGAAATACACGTCCCACCACAGCCAGTAGCGGTCGTGGGCGTCGCCGCCGGTCACCGATCGCGCTCGGTCCACCGGAAGGTCACCAGGCACAGCACCAATCCGATCACACACCAGGCGCCCAGGACCATGGCGGTGCGGCCGAGTTCCCACTGGCCGGCAGCCTCCAGCGTGCGCATGCCGTCCGGCAGGAAGACGTACCGGAAGCCCTGCGCCATCCACTTGACCGGGAAGAACGACGCGACGGTGACCAGCCAGGACGGCAGCATGGTGATCGGGTGGATGAAGACGCCGGAGATGAACTGCAGGAACACCACCGGCACGTTCAGGATCGCTCCGGCCGCACGGGCCCGCTTGACCAGCCCGCTCACCGCGATGCCGAGCAGCGTGCAGGCCACCACCGACAGCACGAAGAGCCAGGCGAAGGTCAGCCAGTGCCCGGCGTCCGGCAGGGTCATGCCGAAGATCAGCACGCCGACCAGGACCAGCACCGCCACCTCGGCGACGCTCAACACCAGGACCAGGATCAACTTCCCGAGCAGGTACGCGGCGACCGGCATCGGCGTGCCGTGCAGGCGCTTGAGCGTCCCGTCATCGCGGTCGAGCGCCAGCCCCACGCCCATCGTCACGAAGGCGGTGGAGAGGATCCCGTACGCGATCATGCTGGCCGCGTAGACCTGGCTCGCGCTGACCCCGGCCTGGTCGAAGGACTTGCCGAAGATCGAGCCGAACAGCAGCAGGAGCATCGCCGGGAAGGCGAACGTGAAGATCACCGCGGTCCGGTCCCGGACGAACTGCAGGATCTCGACCCGGCTGCGGCTGACGCCGGTCTCCAGGGCCGACGGCAGGGCGGCGACGCTCATTTCTCTGCTCCGATCAGGGTGAGGTACGTGTCCTCGAGGGTGGGCCGGGTGACGGTCAGGCTCGTCAGGTCGGCGTCCGTGGCGACGAGCTTGCGGATCAGGTCGGTCGGGTCGGCCGGCCATTCGGTGCGGGTCGACCCGTTCTCCCGCCAGCTCACCTTGGCGCCCGCCGCGGCCCGGCCGCCGAGCGTGGCCGGCGTGCCCTCGGCGGCGATCCGCCCGTCGACGAGCACCGCGAGCCGGTCGGCGAGCGCCTCGGCCTCGTCCAGGTAGTGCGTGGTCAGCAGGATCGTGACGCCCTCGGCGGCCAGGGCCCGGATCAGGTCCCAGAACTGGCGTCGCGCCTGCGGGTCGAATCCGGTCGTCGGCTCGTCGAGGAAGAGCAGCTCGGGCCGGCCGACGATGCCGAGCGCGACGTCCACCCGACGGCGCTGCCCGCCGGAGAGCGTACGGATCCGGCTCGCGCTCTTCTCGGTGAGGCCGACCAACTCGATCACCTCGTCGGCCGGGCGCGGGTCGGGATAGAGGCCGGCCACGTGCCGGACCATCTCGCGCACGGTCAGGTCCGCGGCGTCCTCGGTGTCCTGCAGGACGATCCCGATCCGCGCCCGCCAGGCGCGCCCGCCGGTCGCCGGGTCGTCGCCGAGCACCCGGACCTCACCGCCGTCCCGGCGACGGTGCCCCTCCAGGATCTCCACGGTCGTGGTCTTGCCCGCGCCGTTCGGCCCGAGCAGCGCGAAGACCTCGCCACGGGCGACAGCGAGATCGATACCGCGCACCGCCTCGTGCCCCCGATAGGTCTTGCGGAGCCCGGTCACATCAATGGCTGTCATGCCGTCGATCGTGCCGGGCGGGCCGGCCCCGGCGGGACGACCGCCCGGTCGTCAGCCGCTGTCCACCGATCGGTGGACAGGGGTCACTCCCAGCGGAATTTCCTGGCGGCGGCGGTGACGCAGACCGCGGCCCAGGCGGCCAGGCTCAGCCAGATCGGCAGCGGGATCGGCTCGTCGCGGGTGAGCGCGTCGCGCAACGCCTCGGCGTGCGCGGCCAGCGGCAACAGGAACCAGCCGGCCGTGCCGAGGTCCGGCGCGGCGAACATGATCCCACCCGCCGCGAGCATCATCACGTAGATCAGCGTCGCCGCCGCGGTCGTCGTCTCCGGCTTGAGCACGCTGGCCAGCAGCAGCGCCAGGCCGCTGTAGGCCGCCGCGGCCAGCACGGTGACCCCGACGGCGGACGGCAGCTCGCCGAGGTGCGGCCGCCAGCCGACCGCGACGCCGACCAGGGCGAGCACGATCAGCTGGACCACGATCAGGCCGAGCACCGCGGCGGTCTTGGCGAAGAGCAGCCCGGGCCGGGTGAGCGGCGAGGCGCCGAGCCGCTTGAGCACGCCGTAACTGCGCTCGTAGCCGGTCGTGATGGCCTGGCCGGTGAACGCGGTCGACATCACGGTCAGTGCCAGGACGCCCGGGACCACGAAACCGAGTCGGTCGCCAGGCACGTTGGTGGCGTGGGTCAGGCCCGCGCCGAGCAGGACCAGCAGCGGGACGCCCATGGCCAGGACGACGGCCTCGCCGCGCCGGGCGGTCAGGGTCAGCTCCATCCGGACCTGGCGCCTGAGGATCGCCCGCATCGGGGCGCGGCCCGGGGCCGGCGCGAAGGTACCGTCCGTGGTCATCGCCGGGCTCCCGTCTCCTGTGTGCTCAGGGGCTGCGTGCTCAGGGGTTGCGCGGTCAGCGCCAGGTAGACGTCCTCCAGCGTGCGCCGGCAGGTGTTCACGGCGGTGACCTGGGCGTCCACGCTCGCGAACCAGCCCAACACGGCGGCGATCGCGGCCGTGTCGAGGGCGCCGGCCACCGCGTACTCCCCCGGGGCGGTCTCGGTGACCTCGAGGTGTGCCAGGCGGGCGTCGGGGCGCAGGCCCGGCCTCGCGCGTACCTCCAGCAGGTCGATGCCCGCCGCGGCCGTGAGCTCCGCCGGCGTCCCGGTCGCCGCGACCACCCCCGAACGCATGATCACGACGTCGTCGGCGAGACGTTCCGCCTCGTCCAGCAGGTGCGTGGTGAGCAGGACCGAGACCCCGTCCGCGCGCAACTGCTCGATCAGCCGCCAGGTCGTGTGGCGAGCCTCGGTGTCCATGCCCGCGGTCGGCTCGTCCAGGAAGACCAGCTCGGGCCGGCCCACCAGGGCCACCGCGAGGCCGAGCCGCTGCTGCTCGCCGCCGGAGAGCCGGCGCCACCTGGTGCGCTCGAACCGACGCAGCCCGAGCCGGTCGAGCAGCATGTCGACCTCGAGCGGGCGGGCCGCGAACGACGCGAACAGGCGGAGGATCTCGCCGGCCGTCGCCCAGGGATAGACGCCGCCGGCCTGCAGCATGATGCCGACCCGGGGCATCAACGCATCGTGATCGTCCATCGGGTCGAGCCCCAGCACCCGCACCCGGCCGCCGTCGGCCCGGCGGAAGCCCTCGCAGACCTGCAACAGGCTGGTCTTGCCGGCGCCGTTGTTGCCGAGCAGGGCCAGGACCCGGCCGGCGCGGGCGGTCAGCGACACGCCGTCGACCGCGGTCGTGGCGCCGTAGCGCACCACGACACCCCGAACCTCGACCGCGCCGTCACTCACCCGTCAGCCCGCCCATCACTCGGCGCCAGTACGCCGGGGCAACGATACGTGCCCGAAATTCGTTTCCCGGCGCGGGCGGCATGGGGATGCCGGGGCTCACTGCGCCCGTCGGTAGGGTGCACCCATGACCGTGGTGGAGATCTACACCGACGGGGCCTGCATTCCCAACCCCGGCCCCGGCGGCTGGGGCGCCGTCCTGCGCTACGGCGACAAGGAGAAGGACCTGTGCGGCGGCTCCGCCGAGCCGACCACGAACAACCGGATGGAGCTGATGGCGCCGATCCGGGCCTTGGAGTCGCTGACCCGGCCGATGACGATCAAGCTCTACACGGACAGCATCTACGTGCGCGACGGCATCACGAAGTGGCTGCCCAAGTGGAAGGCGAACGGCTGGCAGACGTCGGCCCGGCAGCCGGTCAAGAACGTCGACCTGTGGCAGCGCCTGGACTCCGCCGTGCGCCCGCACGACGTCCAGTGGCACTGGGTCAAGGGCCACGCGGGCCACCCGGAAAACGAACGCGCCGACCGCCTGGCGGCCCGCGGCCTGCAGGAAGCGGTCGCGTCCCGCTGACCGGCATGCCGGCTGGAGCGCATCTGGTCCGGGTCAGCGCCGACTGAGTACGACTGGGCGGCGCAACTCCGCACCGCGTTGTTCGGCATTTCGTGTCTCGGCGTGTCGCCGGCCGGCGGACCACCAGATTTTCACACCACAACCGACGGGGCGTGACTACGTCCATCCAGTTGTGCGCCTCTTCGCGGGCGGCTGATCCCGATAAGCCCGCTACGTCGGCCGTTACCGGAGGCTCGCGGAGCTCGGGCGCACCGCTAGTTTTCGCAAGATCGTCAGTGTCAAGGGCCCCTGTCCGACCTGTTCACCGCCGGCCGCGACATCGCCGCGATCATCACCGATACCACGCGAGGCTGAGTCCGGGGACATGACGACCCCGGCCGGGCGTACCGGCCGGGGTCAAGGTCGAGCGAACGACTCTATGGCCGGTAGAAGGGGTTCAGGGTGAGCAGATGTGCCTTGTAGCCCTCGCCGTACGTGCTCGTGGGGGTACCGCTCCAGTCCTGGATCAGCACGTTACCGACGGAGCCGCAGACACCCCACGGGTTCCAGGTCCAGGACGAGTACCCGAGGTTGTGCGCGTCGAGCCAGGCCATCACCTGGTCGATGTAGTCGTGCGCGCAGGTGTTCTGGCCGATCTCACCGGCATCCACGGGTACCTTCGCGGCCACCGCGCCGATGTTGGTGTCCCAGCACGTCGTGGTCACGCACCCGTTGAAGTTGTACGAGTGCCACGAGGCGACCAGGTTGTTCAGCGGGTCGACCGGCTTGAACTGCAGCCACTGGGACAGGTCGTTCGTCCAGGTCAGGCCGCCGGTCATGAGGACGTTCGTGGCACCGGTCGAGCGGACAGCGTTGACCAGGGTCTGCATGCCGGCGACCTGGTAGCTGATGCCGGTGCAGGTACCGCCGTCACGCAGGCACTTCCACGCCTCCGGAATGTCCGTCCAGCCGTTGGCCCCGTCCGGAAACGGCTCGTTGAACAGGTCGAAGACGACGGCCTGGTCGCCCCGGAACGCCCGGGCCACCTGGCGCCAGAACCTCGGGGTGTACTGCATGTCCGGCATCGGCTTCTGGCAGACGGCCGCGGTGGCGTTGCAGCCGAACAGGTTCGTCTCGCCCCACGTCCAGTGCAGGTCGAGGATCACGTTGATGCCGTTCGCGACGAGTAGGTCGGTGTAGTCCTTGACCGCCTTCTGGTACGCGGCGCCACTGGTACCGGTGGCGGGCACGTCGCTGGTGCCGAGCCAACACTCCTCGTTCAGCGGGATGCGTACCGCGTGGACGTTCCACGCCTTCATCGCGTCGATGGAGGCCTGGTCAGCCGGGCCGTCCCACATCCCGTTGCCCTGGATGCAGGCGAATTCACCGCTGGACCGGTTGACACCGAGCATCCGGTACGGGAAAAGGCCCCAGGCTGTCAGGTGGTTGCCGACCACCCACAGCGGCGGTGCGGGTGGGTGGACACCGCGGCCGGCGCTGTCGACGGGTGCGGACACGGCCGCGGGAGCCGCCGCGGCGGGCAACGCGGCGGTGGCGAGGCCACCGGCCACCAGCGCCGCGACGGCACCAGCCGCCAGGAGCGCACGTCGACGATTCATCCGATTTCCTCGCTTCTGAATCATCAATTGATAAGAGGGATGCATAGAGACTCATCAACTGAACCGATTAAGTCAAGAGGACCGGTCGGGCTCGGCGACCAGCACGGCCTGCACATCGCCGCCGTAGGTGCGCGACAGCCGATGCGCGGCGTGCCGCAGCCCCGGCAACGCGACGCCGACCGCGCCGACCACGCCGACCACGCACTTCGCATCGCCGGTACGGGCACGGTTGACCAGCAGCCGCCACACCTCGTCGCGGGTAAGGTGCCACCCTTCTGCTTTCGGTACGGCCGTGGCGAGCGCGTTCGGTGATTCCCTGCTCCTGGGCACGGTCGATGGCTGCGTCGGGTTCGTGGCCATCCTCGATGAGGCGCAGGACGAACGCCGACGGCCTCGCCGGCTACCTACCCAGGGCAGGAGTGGATCGGCTGGTCGCATGGCGCGCCCCGCCGCGGCTTCCGGCAGCGTGGGTTGCGGTCAGCGGGCGTTGGCGCCGCGCAGCATGTCGAGGCCCAGCACGCGGTCGAGCAGCCGCAACCGGAACGCGGCCGTCAGCGCCGCGAACCACAGCACCAGCGCGGGCAGGACGGCTCTGAACACCGGCGCGGCGGGACCGGTCAGGCCGAAGTAGGTCGACAGGACCGGGGTGAAGAGCACGGCGACGAAGATGACGACCAGGGCGACGACCAGCAGGGCCGGGCGGCGGTCGTCGGTGGGCCGGGTCCAGGCGGCGAAGAACCTCGTGGGCGGGGCCAGGAACAGGATCAGGACGAACGAGGCCAGGCAGAAGAAGGTCGACAGGCCCGTCTGCGCCCCGATCGTGGCCGAGGCGGTGACGAAGTCCGTGTCGGTGTATTTCAGCCCGGTGTAGCTCTCGAACACCTTGATCACCTGCGTCGGGGTGCGTCCGGAGGTGAAGCCCTGGGTGACCGTCCAGTAGAGGAAGGCGTAGACGGCCGTGCCGAAACCCGCAGTGAGCACCGCGGTGGGCACGACGAAGCGGGCGAGGTTGCCGAGCAGGTTGCCGTCCAGCGGCAGCGGGCGCGCCCAGATGGTGAGGAACAGCGTCGGCACGCCGACCGTGAGCAGGGTCAGGCCGACCTGCGTCGGCGAGTACGGGAAGCCGAGCCCCAGCATCGTGACCGTGAGGATCACCAGGCCCTGGGTGGCGACCCGGGCGAGGAAGACGTGCATCGACACGCCGATGCCGTTGATGATCCGGCGGCCCTCGCGCTGAGCGGGCAGCAGCGCGGCGAACGAGTCGTCGACGAGCACGATGTCGGCCACGTCGCGGGTGACCGAGCTTCCGCTGCGCATGGCCACCCCGACCTGGGCGCCCTTGAGCGCGCGGGCGTCGTTCACCCCGTCGCCGATCATCGCCACGTAGCGGTTCTGCCGGCGCAGCGACGCGACAATCCGCTCCTTCTCCTCCGGGGCGACCCGGCCGAAGACCACCGTGCGGCCCACCAGCCGGTCCAGGGCGGCGTCGTCCAGGCCGTCGAGCGCGGCGCCGGCCACCGGTTCGCCGACCTCCAGGCCGGCGCGGGTCGCGAGCGCGGCGACCGTACGCGGGTCGTCGCCGGAAAGGACCTTGAACGCCACCCCGTCGGCCTGGAAACGGCCGATGCTGTCGGCGACCCCCGGCCGCAACTCGTCGGCGAGCGCGACCAGCGCGACCGGGGTCAGGCTCGGGAGCGACGGCCGGCCCTCGGCGTCGCGGAGCCCCGCGCCCGCCGAGGCGAGCAGCAGCATGCGCAGGCCGCGCCCCGCCCGCTCGGCCACCACCCCCTCCGGCACCGGCTCGCAGAGGTGCGCGGCGAGGACGTCGGGGGCGCCGAGGACCCAGGCGCCGTCCGCCGTGGTGATCCCCGACCAGCGCAGCGAGGAGGCGAACGGCACCTCGTCGAGCACCGTCCACGCGACGCCGGGCGGGCCGGCCGCCAGCGCCGCCGTGGTGAGGTTCGGGGTGCTGACGCTGCGGGCCAGCGCGCCGAGCAGCGCCCGTACGTCGTCGGGGTCGCGGCCGTCGAGCGGCAGGATCTCCTCGACGCCGAGCCGCCCGGTGGTCAGGGTGCCGGTCTTGTCGGTGCAGACCACGTCGACGTTGCTGACCGACTCGACGGCGTTGACCTGCTGCACCAGCGCGCCCCGCTTGGCGATCTTCGCGGCCCCGCCGGTGTAGGCGACGGCGATCAGCAGGAACAGGCCGTACGGCACCAGGCCGGAGAGCACGGCCGTGATCTGCACGACCCGCAGCAGCGAGAACCCCTCGAGCGCGGCCTGCGCCAGGATCGCGCTGCTCATCAGCACGGTCAACGCCATGACCAGCCGCACGACGAACTGGATGCGCCGCTGCAGCGGGGTCATGTCAGTGGTGGACCGCCGGGCCTCCAGCGTGAGCCGCCCGGCGTAACTGTGCGCGCCGACGTCGCGGGCGAGCTGACGTCCCTCACCGGACACGCAGAGGCTGCCCGAGCGCAGGTCGTCGCCGAGGTTCTTGGCCACCGGGTCGGACTCTCCGGTGAGCAGCGACTCGTCCGCCTCGAGCCCGCCGCCGTCGAGCAGCGGCCCGTCGACGACGATCTGGTCGCCGGGACGCACCCGCAGCACGTCGCCACGGACCACCGAGGCCGGCGCCATCTCGGTCTCGTGTCCGTCGCGCAGCACCAGGACGGCCGCCCGGTCGAGCAGCTGGAGCCCGTCGAGCTTGCGCTTGGCCCGGATCTCCTGGGCCGCGCTGAGCACCGCGTTGATCAGACCGAGCCCGACGCTGATCAGCGCGTCGCTGTAGCGGCCCAGCGCGAGCAGCGCGACCCCGATGACGAACAGGATGGTGTTGAAGAAGGAGAAGACGTTGGCCCGCAGGATCGCGGCGTAACTGCGCGTGGTGCCGCCGACGGCCGTGTTCGCCTCGCCACGTCGGCGACGCGCTTCGGCCTCCGCGCCTGTCAACCCCGCCGGCGCAGCCTGCAGGTCCATGCGTCTCCGTCTCTCGCCCCGGGAATTCGCCGGGCGCGCTTCCCGCCGTGCTCGATCGCCGGCGTCCTGCCGCCCTGCGCAGGCTATTCGATCAGGAGAGACGTAGGTCTAAGGCTCCCGCCGCAGCCGGCTAAGAAGTCCGTGAGAATCTCAGAACGCGAAGCGCTCCTCGTGCAGGTAGTCCTCGGGCAGGCCGGCGTCGCGCAGGCCGGTCCGGACCGCGTCGGCCATCCGCGGCGAGCCGCAGAGATAGACGTCGCGCTCGGCGAGGTCGGGAACCAGGCGTAGCAACGCCGAGGCGGTCAGACAGTCCGCGTCGTCGCCGACCAGGTAGCAGACCCGTGCCCCGCGGTGGCGCGCGATCAGGTCGAGCTCCCGCCGGAAGAGGACGTCCTCGGGCCCGCGAGCCCGGTAGAGCAGCGCCAGATCCTGGCCGGGGCGCACGGGAAGGGTCTCGAACAGCGCGCGCATCGGGGTGATCCCGACGCCGCCGGCGACGAGCAGGACGTTGCGACGGGTGCGCCGGGCCGCGGTCATCGCACCGTACGGTCCCTCGGCGACGACCCACGTGCCGACCGCGATGCCTTGCAGGCGGGCGCTTCCCTCGCCGAGCGCCTTGACGGTCAGGCGCAGGCGGGTGTCGGTCGGCGACGCCGACAACGAGAACGGGTGAGCCGTACGCCACGTGTCCGGCGTCAGGAACCGCCACCGGAAGAACTGCCCCGGCTCGGCCCGCAACTCCCTGAGGTGCAGTCCCTCGACCTCGATGCTGACCACGCCGGAGCCCTCGGGGATCACCGCGGCGACCCGGAGCCGGTGCCGCGCGGCCTGGCGCAACGGCGTGAGGACGCGGTGGCGCAGTATCAGGGCGAAGACGTGCGCGTACAGCAGCGCCCAGCCGATCTGCAGGAGCCGGTGCCCGACGAGGTCCGGGCCGGCGAGCTGGTGCACGAACGACAGCGCTACGCCGGCATAGGTCAGCAGGTGCAGGAAGTGCCACGTCTCGTAGGAGAGCCGCCGCCGCGCCATCCGGATCGACGCGAAGGCCACGGCCAGCAGCAGGAGCGTGCCCACGGTCGCGGCGATCAGCCAGGGCAGGCGAAGCACGTGCCAGAGCGCGGGCAGCACGCCCTCCTGCCGCGACCGCGCCCACGCGAGGACGGCCGCCGCGGCGTGCGCCACGATCAGCGAGATGACGACGCGGCCGCCGCGGCCGTGCCAGCGGGCGAGCACATCGGCGCCGACGCCGCGTTCCAGGGCGGGGGCGCGCGACATCAAGGCCAGGAGCACGAGTACGCCGTAGCCGGCGAGCATCCCGGCCACGTGCGCGACCAGGACGGGCAGCTGTATCCGCAGCGGGGACCGCAGGACGGCGGCGACCGGCCACATGAGGTTGGCCAGGGCTCCGAGCCCGATCGCCACGAGCACGACTTCGGGCGGCATCCACCACCCGGCCGGGCGGCGAGCGGACCGGCGCGGGTCCGGCGGATGGGGACGGGCCGGCGTCGGAAAGGTCACCTCCCCCTCCCGCCGAGTCCGCGCCGGCCGCCCTGGTCCGGCGGAGCGAGGCCGGGGTCGACGGCCTGCGTGGGCGTGGTCGCGGCCCCCGGCGCCGCCGGAGTGGGCGACGCCGGCGAGACGCTGGGCGCGGTCGCGCCGAGCCACAGACCCACCAGGGAGGCGATGGACAGGATCGCGATGTTCTGCCGCCGGGCGCTGCGGTGATGCCCCGGGGCGGGGCGGTGATGACCTGGTTCGCGGCGCCTGGCGGGCCTCGCCGGCGACCGCGTCCCGGCGGTCACCGGCACTTCCCCGGCGCCGACGCGTACGCCCGCGGTGGTTGACCCGCGCCGTGCCGGAGGGTGGCCGCAATCGTCGTGGTCATGGACCTCACGGTGCAGCGACAGCTTGAGAGAGCCCGGTCCTCAGCCCATGCGTTACCTGAGAAGGACCTGGAGAAGGTACATTTCGTCGGAAATCCGCTATGGGCACGGGGCCTCGGGCGAGGCGACGCCGTCAGGCCAGCCGGGGAAGGTATGCGGACCACACCTTCTTGGGGACGCACATGCGCCACGCGTCCAGGACCAACTCGGTCATGCGCTCCTCGTCGAGCTCGGCCAGCCAGGCCTGGACCCAGTTGAACCGCATGTCGGACTCCCGCGGCAGATGAAAGACCTGCGGCTCCGCGGCGACCAGGGCGGCACGCTCTTCCTTGGGGAAACCGAAACCCATGACCGTCTCATCGCGGGAGAACGCGACATAAACGATCTTCCCGACCCGGAACTTGACCCGGTCGCGGATCAGATGCTCCTCGCTGCGCGGCAGATCGCGGGCGACCTGGCGCACGTCATCGACGGTGACCATGCTCGAAAGGTAGACCAGAGGTACGACACTTTCGCCGCGTCAGGACTGGCGGGGCTTGGGCACCAGACGGGTCGTCTGCTCCTCGGGGAGTCCGGGAGAGTTCGGGCTCTCCCGGACCTTCGCCCGGAAGATCCGGTCGGGCGGAAGCCGGTACGTCGTGGCCCGGACCAACTCGTCCGGAACCGTGTGCCGGCCCGACGAGGCCGGCGTCTCATCGCCGGCGCCGCCCGGGTCGCCCTCGCCGGGTCCGGCCCGGTCCACGACATCGGGCCCGTCCTCGGAGGCCCGGTGAATCGCGCCGCGACGCGAGGGTCGCTCCCCGGCGGCGGCCGGCCCCGGGCTGGAGTCCTCCGGGAGGCGCGGATCCGGAAACGGCCGGTAGGTCACGCCCCCGACCGCCGCGGGCTCGGCGACCACCGCGGGTGGCGGCGGCGGTGGCACCGGAAAACCCAGATCCCCCACGTCCACCGCGGGACGGAGGCTGACCGGACCACGTCCCCCGACCGAGTCGGCCGGCAGCACAGGCGGTGTAGGCGGGGGCGGCGACGCGGCCGGCGGGGGCGGGAGAAGGGGCGGCAGCGGCGGAGTCGCGCCACCGTTCGCCGGAGGCTTCACCGCGGCCGAGCCGCGTGCGGACGAGCGCCGCGGTCCGATGATGCGCGCGGCCAGGCTGAAGACGCTACGGGTCGCCGTGTCGTAGCCGTCGCGGTAGGCCTCCGCACGGTCGCGGCCGGTCTGGCGACGCTGGTGCAGCCGGCCCGCGGCGTATCCGGTGCAGGCGAGGAAGGCGGCCAGCAGCGTAACGATCAAGACGGTGTTGCCGGGGGCGGTCATGCTCCGATTCTCGCCAATTTAATAGACCGGCAGCTATGGCCCGTTTGACGTAACCCGATCGAAGTAGTTCGACCGAACCACGTCCAGAATCAAGACTCTCGGTTGCGCGCCGCTCGCTCGCCGGAATGGCGAGGTGGGGAGCGACGCGCAACCGATCTTGCTAGGCGGCCGCCGCGGGCGGCGATCGCGAGCTGGGAGCCGCCGACGTTCGCCGGCGGCTCACGGCCGCCATGTCGAGTCGCGGTCTTTGTCGTGCACGGCCCTGGCGTCGACCGCATCGTCCAGTTCGGACTCCGGCATTTCGGTTTCCCTCCGGTGGTCTTTCGGGTGCCGGAGACAAGGGGACCAACGCAACTTGGGTTCGGGCCATCAGGTGGCTGTGCGGAGGATAGGCAGGAAGACTCGATCCATGACGACTATCGCGATCGTTAGCCCCGGATTCATGGGCGCCGGGCTGGGCAGTGCGCTGCGGGCGGGCGGCGCGCGTGTGGTAGCCACCGTCGAGGGCCGTTCGGCGCGCACCCGGCGGCTCGCCGAGCGGGCCGGCCTGGAACTCCTTCCGACACTCGACGACGTGGTCGCCGCCGCCGACGTCATCCTCTCGGTCACCCCGCCGGCCGACGCCCTCGCGGCCGCTCGAGCGATAGCCGCGAGCGTCGCCCGAACCGCGCGGGTCGAGCCCGCCACCCAGCCCGGGCGAGTAGGGCCCGCCACCCAGACCGAGCCGGCCGGGCCCGTCGTCGCCGACCTGAACGCGGTCTCGCCGGCCACGATGACTCGGATCGCGGAGGCGCTCGACGGCCTGCGCCTCGTCGACGGGTCGATCTCCGGGCCGCCGCCGACCGCGGCCCCCGGCGCCCGGGTCTACCTCTCCGGGCCCGACGCCGGGATCGTCGCCGCGCTCCCCTGGGCGGGACTGGTCGAGCCGGTGGTCCTCGGCGACCGGATCGGCTCGGCGAGCGCGCTGAAGATGTGTACCGGCAGCGTTTACAAGGGGCTGACCGCGCTGGTCACGCAGGCGATGCGGACGGCGGGGGCGTACGGCGTGCTGGAGGGGGTCGTCGCGGACCTGGAGCGCAACGGCCTTGCGCAGACCGCCGGGGTGGCCCGGTCCGCGACGAAGGCGCGGCGTTTCGTCGACGAGATGCGGGAAGTCGCGGCCACGCAGGCGTCGGCCGGGCTCACGCCCGACCTCTTCGCGGCGATTGCCGCGGTCTACGAGGACATATCCGGTACGCGGTTGGCACACGGCGACCCGGAAGCCGCGCGCGCGGTGACCGCCGGGGAGATCGTGCGGCTGCTCGGCGAAGAGGGCACGGAGGGTGAGGTGGGAACGGAGAGTGAGGGGCGGACGACATCGATGTCATACTTAGGGCCACTCGACGACGAAATCTCCGGAGCGCCATGCCCGCCGACGACAGGACCGTCCGCCGGCCGACGCTGACACAGGTCGCCGCGCTCGCCGGGGTCAGCCTCAAGACGGCCTCCCGCGCCCTCAACCGGGAGCCCAACGTCGCGCCGTCGACCGGGCAGCGGGTGCAGGACGCGGCCGACCTGCTCGGCTACCGTCTCAACGGCATCGCCCGGGAACTGCGCCGCGGCGCCACCTCGGCGCTGGTCGGGCTGGTCAGCGGCGACCTGGCCAACCCGTTCTACTCGTCGGTGGCCAGCGGCATCGAGCGCGAGCTGCGCCAGCACGGCCTGCTTCTGGTGACGGCGAACAACGACGAGGACGCGGAGCTGGAGCGCAGCCTGGTCGACGCGTTCCTGGAGCGGCGGGTGCGGGCCCTGCTGGTCATCCCGAGCGGTGACGACCACGAGTACCTGGCGATCGAGAGCCATCGCGGGGTGCCGTTCGTCTTCCTGGACCGGCCGCCGGACGGGCTCGCGGCCGACGCGGTGCTGATCGACAACGTGGGCGGGGCACGCTCGGCGGCCGAGCACCTGCTGGCCGGCGGTCACCGGCGGATCGCGATGGTCGCCGACCTGACCCGGACGGCGCCGCAGCGCGGCCGGATCGACGGCTTCGTGCAGGCGATGGGCGCGGCCGGCAACACCGCCTGGGAGCCGTACCTGCGCACCGACGTGCACGACGTGCGGCGCGCCGAGCGTACGGTCCGGGAATTGCTCGCCCTCGAGGCCGCGCCGACCGCGTTCTTCACCACGAACAACCGCCTGACCACCGGGGCGCTGCGCGCGATGCGCGACCTCGCCGATCCGCCCGCGCTGGTCGGCTTCGACGACTTCGACCTGGCCGACGTGCTCGGCACGACGGTCGTGGCGCACGACACGACCGCGATCGGGCGGGAGGCGGCGCGGCTCGCGCTGCAACGGATCAACGGTCACCGAGGGCCGGCTCGAACCGTCGTCATGTCGACGTCGATCATCGCCCGCGGCTCCGGCGAGCGACCGCCCAGGTAACAACCCGGTCCGCACGTAACAACACGGAAACAGGCGTTGACACGCGTGTAGCCGAGACGAGAACCTACCCCACGCTAGGCGTGACAACGATGTCAATATATCGATGGGGGATTTGATGCGCTTCTCTCGGCGGGCCGCGGTGGCCGTCGTCGGTGTCGCCGCGTTGCTGACCGCCACGGCCTGCGGGTCCAGCGGCGACAGTGGCGGCGGCACGGGCTCCAAAAAGGTGGAAGTCTTCACGTGGTGGGCCGACGGCGGCGAGAAGGCCGGTCTCGACGGCCTCGTCGCCCAGTTCGCCAAGGACTGTCCTGGACAGACATTCGAGAACGGCGCGGTGGCCGGCGGCGCCGGCGCCAACGCCAAGCAGGTGCTCGCCTCCCGCCTGCAGCAGAACCAGCCGCCGGACACGTTCCAGGCGCACGCCGGCGCCGAGCTGCTCGACTACATCAACGCCGGCCAGGTCCAGGACCTCAGCGCCGACTACGACACGTGGGGCCTCAAGACGGCGTTCCCGCAGGGTCTGATCGACAACCTCACGGTGGACGGCAAGATCTACTCGGTGCCGGCGAACATCCACCGGGCCAACGTGGTGTGGACCAACAAGAAGGTGCTGTCCGACGCGGGCATCACCGACGACCCCAAGGACCTCGCGGGCTTCATCGCGGACCTCGACAAGCTGAAGGCCAAGGGCATCAAGTCGCCGCTGGCCATCGGCAAGGACTGGACGCAACTGATGCTCTTCGAGTCGGTGCTGATCACCGACCTCGGCGCCGACCAGTTCACCGGGCTGTGGAAGGGCACCACCGACTGGACCTCGGCTCCGGTCACCAAGGCGATCACCGATTTCAAGCAGCTGCTGACCTACACCAACACCGACCGCGACGCGCTGGACTGGACCGACGCGGAGAAGCTGGTGATGGACGGCAAGGCCGGTTACCAGCTGATGGGTGACTGGGAGGCCGCCGACCTGGACGCCAAGAACTTCACCGGCTACGGCTACTTCACCTTCCCGGGCAACGGCGCGACCTACCAGTGGCTGGCCGACTCGTTCGTGCTGCCCAAGGGCGCCAACAACGCGGACGGCACGAAGTGCTGGCTGAAGACGGTCGGCTCGGCCGACGGCCAGAAGGCCTTCAACACCAAGAAGGGCTCGATCCCGGCGCGTACGGACGCGTCGCCGGCCGACTACCCGAAGTACCAGCAGGCCGCGATGGCCGACTGGAAGACCGAGAAGCAGGTGCCGTCGTGCGCCCACGGCTCGGCCTGCTCGCAGGGCTGGCAGGGCGCGGCCAACTCCGCGCTCGGCGCCTTCTCCACCAACCAGGACGTGGCCGGGCTGCAGAAGGCCCTCGCCGCCGCCGCACAGCAGTTCGCCAAGAAGTAAGCGCCACACTCATCCATCCGGAGGCGGGACGGTCTGACACCGTCCCGCCTTCCGGCGCACCCGCAAGGGTGTGCCCGTCCAAAGGGAACCGATGCGCCGCCTCCGCCAATGGGGACCGGGCCTTGCGCTGCTCTCCCCCTCGCTGATCCTGCTCGCCGTCTTCGTCTACGGCCTGATCGCCTGGACCCTGAAGGTGTCCGTCTCCGACGAGCACACCGCCCTGGGCTCCAAGGGATTCGTCGGGCTCGACAACTACACCAAACTGTTCACCGACGACATCAACGACCGGTTCGTGCACTCGCTGAAGAACCTGCTGATCTTCACCGCGGTGTTCCTCGTCGGCACGATGTTCTTCGGCTTGCTCTGGGCCTTCCTGCTGGAGCGCGGGGTCCGGGCCGAGGGCTTCTTCCGTACGGTCTACCTCTTCCCGATGGCCGTGTCGTTCATCGCCTCGGGCGTGGTCTGGCGCTGGCTGATGAACCCCAACAAGGGTGAGGGCGCCGGCGGCCTGAACGCGGTGTTCGGCGCCGTGCACCTGGACTTCCTGCAGAGCACCTGGTGGACCAACCCGAACTGGGGCATGGCCTCGATGGCGATACCGGCCATGTGGCAGCTCTCGGGCTATGTGATGGCTCTCTTCCTGGCCGGGTTCCGCGGCATACCGCAGGAGTTGCGGGAGGCGGCGGCGATGGACGGGGCGAGCACGTACCGGCTCTACCGCAACGTGATCTTCCCGCAGCTCACCCCGGTCGCGCTCTCCGCGTTGATCATCATCGGACACATGTCGATGAAGATGTTCGACCTGATCATGAGCGTCTCCGGCCCGCAGTGGCTCACCGAGGTGCCCGCGGTCTACGTCTGGCAGGCGCTGCTGACCAGCGACTACGCCAAGGCCGCGGCCATCTCGATCATCCTGCTGCTGCTCGTGGCCGTCGTCATCGTGCCGTACCTGATCTACACGAACCGTGCGGAGAAAAGCTCATGACCACCTCCTCGGTGGCGTCGCCGCCGTCGGCGATCGAGCCGATCGCGCCGCGTCCCAAGACCCGCCGTCCGTTCGGCCCGGGCTCGATCGTCAAGTACCTGCTGGCGATCTTCTTCGTGGTCGTCGTCCTGATGCCGCTCTACGTGCTGATCGTGACCAGCTTCAAGGCGGGCTCCGACATCGGCGTGACGAGCCAGTGGAACCTGCCCTCGCACTGGACCGTCTCGTCCTGGAGCAAGGCGTGGACCGCGCTGCAGCCGTCATTTATCCGCACCTTCGAACTGGCCGTCCCGGTCGCGCTGATCTCCTCGATCGTCGGCGCCGCGAACGGCTTCGTGCTGTCCCGCTGGCGCTTCCCCGGCGCGGACGTGGTCTTCACGCTGATCCTGTTCGGCATGTTCATCCCCTACCAGGCCGTGATGATCCCGCTGCGCGAGATCGTCACGACGATCGGCATCCAGCCCGGCATCCCGACGCTGATCTTCGTGCACTGCATCTACGGCATCCCGATCTGCACGCTGATCTTCCGGAACTACTACGCGACCACGGTTCCGGAGGAACTGGTCGAGGCGTCCCGGGTGGACGGCGCGGGGCTGCTGCGGACGTTCGGGTGGATCATCCTGCCGATCTCAATACCGGGCTTCGTGGTCACGATCATCTGGCAGTTCACGTCGGCCTGGAACGACTACCTGTTCGCGATCTTCCTGGCCAACACGCGTAACGGACCCATCACGATTGCGCTCAACGCGCTGGCCGGCGCGCAGTCGCCGGACTACGCCGCCTCGATGGCCGGGGCGCTGATCACCTCGCTGCCCACCCTGGTGGTGTATGTGCTGCTCGGGCGCTGGTTCATCGGCGGGCTGATGGCCGGGTCGGTCAAGAGCTGACCCGGGCGATCCGCCCGCGGCGGGGCTCCGCTCACCCCGTCAGGGGACGCGTACGCGCGGCGAACGGGCACGTGACGCGATCGGGTGATGAGCAAGATCGGCGGTTCTTCCATAGAGTTCTCCTGTGAGCTCGGAGGATCCGCCGATCGGCGATTTCGCGGCCCGGATGGCGTTCGCGCGGCAGAAGGATCCGGCCGAGGGCGCACGGCGGGCGCGCGTCACGCTGCAGGTGGTCGCGGTGACGTTGGCCTGGTTCGTGAGCGTCCCGATCCTGTTCGTCTACGGGCTGACCGGGCAGCGCCGCAACGGCGACATCTTCCTGACCGCGGGCCTTCTCACGGTGCTGCTGCCGTTCGCGGGGGCGGTCGTGGCCACCCGTGGCCGGCGGTTCGGCCTCGGCGGGGCGTACGTCGTCCTGACGCTCCTGATGGTGCTCCCCGCGGTGTGGATAGCCCGGGCGGGATGAGCCCGGATCGGGCAGGATGGTGCGATGGCCGACAAGGGCGAGGAACGGGCCGGCGTCCCGCTGACCAACCTCGATCAGGAGCTGTTCGACGGTGCCGGGGCGACCAAGCGTGACCTGATCGACTACCTCGACGCGGTCCGCGACCGCATCCTGCCGGTGCTGCGCGACCGTCCACTCTCCGTGATCCGCCTGCTCCGCGGGCAGGAGCAGTTCATGCAGAAGAACTTGCCCAAATACACTCCCGACTGGGTGGCACGCGCCGAGGTGTGGGCCGAGGCGTCACACCGCCAGGTCGCCTACGCCCTCTGCAACGACCGCCGCACCCTGCTGTGGTTCGGCAACCAGCGGGCGATCGAGTACCACCCGGCCCTGATGCTCGCCGGCAGGCGCCGCCCCACCCACCTGATCATGGACCTCGACCCGCCCGAGGGCGGCGATTTCTCGCTGGCCGTTCGGGCCGCCCGGCTCGTCCGGCAGTCGCTCGACGAGGCCGGCATGACCGGCGCCGTGAAGACGAGCGGCTCCAAGGGCCTGCACGTCTTCGTTTCTCTCGACGACGACGCGGCCGTCGAGGACGTCGCCGCCGCCACCCGGGCCGTCGCCGCGCGCGCCGAACGCCTCGACCCCGAGCTGGCCACGACCGCGTTCATCCGCGACGACCGGCACGGCAAGGTCTTCCTCGACGCGACCCGAGCCGGCGGCGCCACCGTGGTCGCCGCCTACAGCCCACGGGTACGCCCGGGCGTGCGGGTGTCGTTCCCGCTCGCCTGGGACGACCTCGACGACGTGACGCCGGCCGACTTCACCATTCACACCGCGCCCGGGCTGCTCGGCGAGCGCGACCCGTGGGCCGAGGCGATGCCCGCGCCGCAGCCGCTGGACCCCGGGCTGATCGAGGAGGGCCACACCATCCCCGTGGCCCGGGTGCAGGCCATGCACGAGGGCAAACGCCGAGCCCGAGCCAAACGCGCCTCCACCGACCCCACCTGACCACCTCGGACATCCGTGCGCGCGACTACGGAAGCTGGCGGCGATCGTGCGAAGAGCCGCGCCCGGGTTGGCGCGGCTCGTCGGAGGCGGGGCTTCAGGCGGCGAGCGCCGGGTCGCGGGTGGTGGTGTCGGCGACCGGGATGCTCAGGGTCAGCACGCCGTTGTTGTAGCGGGCCTCGAGGCGGTCGGTGTCCAGCGTGTCCGCGAGGAACAGGTGGCGGCTGACCGTGCCGGCCGGGCGGTCGGTGTCCAGCGGCTGCGGGCTCGCGCCGGCGGCGTGCTTGCGCTCGGCACGGACGGTCAGGACCTTGCCGTCCACGGAGATGTCGATTCCGGCGGGATCGATGCCGGGCAGATCGATGTCGATGAAGAAGGTGTCGTCGATCCGGTACGCGTCCAGACGGCAGCCGGAGCTGCGCGTCGCCGTCTCGAAGACCCGCGCCGTGACCTGGTCGAGGTCGTGGACGGTCGCGTTGCGAAGCAACATGGGTGGTTCCTCCAGCGGAGATTTCTCTCAGAGTTGAGCTTCGTGGGCTCAAGTCCGCACAACCGAGAATCTCGCGGTGGAATTCCCCTCACAACAGGCGGAAGCGGGGTGCCCGGCGCCGACCAAGGTCAAGACAGCCGGCGCCCGAGCGATAGCCCGGGCGCCGGGTGTGGGCGACTCCATGCTCTGATCCCTGCCCCTCAGGCATCAACGCGGAGTTGCACCGGGGCGGTTGTCTCGTGGGCGATCGGTCGAGGATGGCGGCGGCGAGGCCTATCCGTCTTCGCGCGCCCTTCTGTCGGTCCGGTCCCAGGCCGACAGAAATGAGGAGAGGGCGTGGATGTAGGCGCCCCGCTCCTCCAGCATGGCCATGTGCGCGCTGTTCGCGAACTCGACCCGTTCGGTCCGTGGGAGAAGGTGTTCCAGCGTGTCCGTGCAGGGCACGTCGAACTCGTCGTAGCGTCCACGTGTCAGCAGCACGGGATTCTTGATGCGGCACACCCGCGACGAAACGATCCCAGGAGGCGAGGTTGCCGGTGATGGAGAACTCGTTGGGCCCGTTCATCGTGGCGTACACCTGGTTGCCGTCGATGTTCGCGCCACTGCGCAAGAGCGCATCCGGGTACGGGTCCAGCCGGCAGAAGAAGTTCTGGTAGAACACGTTCACCGCGTCGAGGTACTCGGGTGCCGTGAAGTCGCCGTTCGCCTCGTAGTAGTCGAGGACGCGTTGCACGTCGGGCGGTAGGAGCGTGCGCAGATGACGTGTGCCGGCGACGAACTGAGCCGCGCTTGCCGAGGTGCTGGCCAGCACGACAGCCTCCACGCCGCGGGGCTGGCGCAGCAGGTATTCGATGGCGAGCCAACCGCCCCACGAGTGTCCGTACAGGTGGAACCGGCCCAGGTTGAGCGCGCGCCGGACCGCCCAGACTTCGGCGACGAACCGGTTGACTGTCCACAGCGATGGATTGTCGGGCTTGTCCGAGCGGCCACAGCCGAGTTGGTCGTAGAAGACGACCGGCCGGTCGGCGGCGAGGTCGCCGAGTGGTTCGAGATAGTCGTGCCCGGCGCCCGGTCCGCCGTGCAGTACCAGCAGCGGCGGACGCCGCCCACTACCGACGACGTTGACCCAGACGCGACCGCCGGGGACCTCGACGTACCGCTCGCCGGGCCGGAGATCGAGCGGGGCGCCGAGGGCGGCCGTGACGGGGGCGGCCAGAGGGAGTACGCCGCCGACCGCCAGGCCGGCGGCCGCTTTGAGCATGGTGCGTCGGTCATTCATGATCATCGACCCTTTCGAGTGAAAATCTGCCTCGCACAGCCTCCGGCCGGGGCGCCCGCAAGGCATCAGGGAAATCCCTCTGCCAGATGTGTCAATCCCCTGGATCGTCGAGGGTTCGCGTCGATCGCCGTCAGCCCCTATGGCGATCACAGTGTCCATTAGGGAAGACTTCGGCCGGATCTGACTGGGATTCGTCGAGCTGCGGGGACGTGTTCGGGATGATGTCCGCGTGGACGGGGTAGGCATCGCGCTGGGGTTGTTCGGTCGCCAGGACGTGCTACGGGTCATCAGCGACGTGCTGGACCGTGGCGGGAGCGCCGTCGTGGTCGGCGACCCCGGCGCGGGCAAGAGCAGCCTGATGAAGGCCGTGGCGCAGCTGGCGCGGCGCGAGGGGCGAAGGTTGCTGTCGGTCGCTCCGACGCAGTTCGAGCGTGGATTGCCTTTCGCCGGGCTGGCCGAGTTGATCGCCCAGTGTCCTGATGGCGCCGACAGCGCGCTTCCGGGTCCGCAACGGCGGGCGCTGGCGGTCGCTTTGCAGCGCGCGGAGCCCGACGGGCGTGAGGTGGACGCGTTGGCGGTGCCGCTGGCCGTCCGAGCCGTGCTCAAGCGGCTGGCTGAGGCCGAGCCGATCACTTTGCTGATCGACGACCTGCAGTGGTTGGACCAGGCGAGCGTCGGCAGCCTCGCATTCGCGATCCGCGGTGTATCCGACGAATCTGGTCGATTGAGTGTCTTGGCCGCGACGAGACCGGATCCGGAAACCGGCACGGACCTGATTCGGTGCTTGGCCGAGCCTCGGCAGGTGATCGCGTTGCCGCCCTTGGAGAAGGGGGCGATCGGTCAACTGCTGCGTGAGCGTCTGGGCCCGAGGTGGACTCCGCCGATGGCGGCGGGGGTGGCTCGGGCAAGTGGCGGGAATCCGTTCCTGGCTTTGGAGATCGCGCGGGCGATGCAGGCCGACGTGCGCAACCAGCACGGCAGCACCCGACACGGCGACGATCCGGTTCTTCCGGTGCCGCCGAGTCTGGTCAAGCTCCTGCGCGAGCGTGTGGTGCGGTTGCCGCGGGACGCTCGTGACGCCAGCTCCGCGCTATCGTCGGGCAGCCCGGATCCGAGTGCCCGTTCGAGGCCACACGATCCCGGCTGGCCCTGGGACAGGTTTACCGCCGCGCCGGATACAAGGCCAAAGCCACCGAAATACTGACTCTCGCGGCGGATACCTTCACGGAACTGGGCGTCCCGCGCTGGGCACAACGCGCCAACGACGAAGCCGACCGGGCCGGGCTGCGCCCAACCACAAGCACACTCACGGCCACCGAACGCCGCGTCGCCGAACTCGTCGGAGCCGGTTACTCCAATCAGGAGGCCGCCGCGGAACTGTTCATGTCCGTCAAGACGGTGGAGACCAACCTGACCCGGATCTACCGCAAACTGTCGGTCCGGTCCAGGACCGAGCTGTCCATCCACATCAATAAAGGCGCCTCTACCTGATCCGGCCTCGGTAGGCGAGACCAGTCCCCTTCACAACAGGCGGAAGTCGGCGAACTCGAAGCCTGGCGAAACCACGCAGCTGACCAGCACGAACTCGTCGTCGGCGGGCGTGGCGGCCTGCCAGACGCCGGCCGGGACGAGCGCCTGCGGCTCCTGGCCCGCGCCGGCCCCGAGCGTGATCACCGTCTCCTCGCCCGGCCGGTCGCCGTCGCCGCCGAGGCGCAGGGCCAGCCGGCCGCCGGCGTGCCAGAACCACAGCTCGTCCGACGTGACCACGTGCCAGGCGGACTCCTCGCCCGGGTGCAGCAGGAAATAGATCGCCGTGGAGGCGGCGCGTTCACCCTCGTACCCCTCGGGGTTGATCGTCGTCGCCGAGCGGAAGGTTTGGCGGAACCAGCCGCCTTCGGGGTGGGGTTGAAGATCGAATCGCTCGGCGAGCGGAGGGCGCGAGGAGGTCATGCGGGCAATCCTGCCGCATACCTCGCCGGCGCCGTCCGCGAACACGAACGAGGGGCGGGCTCGCGCCCGCCCCTCGCCGTCAGGAACCGATCAGCAGGTCAGCCGAAGAACCGCAGACCGGGGGTGCCGACGCCGGTCTCGGCGTCGTAACCCGTCGTGCTGTGGATCGTGCTGGTCTGCACGTCGACGGTCTGCAACAGGTAGGCCCGGCCGCCGGTGGCGTCCTGGTTGTTGACGAAGTTCGTCCGGACCTGCTGCAGCGCCTTCGTCGGCGCCGTGATGTCGATCAGCGCCGACTTGCCCGCCTCGTGGTAGTAGAGCGGGTTGGCGAAGCCGACCGGGTGGTGCGCCTTCTGGCTCGCCACCGCCTGCATGCCGGCCAGCAGCGGCGACGAGAGGCTCGTGCCGCCGATGCGGTACTCGTCGTAGTGGGTGCCGCCGTTCGTGAAGGCCTGCGTCTGCCCGACCAGGAAGCCCGTGTTCGGGTCGCCCGGCATCGAGATGTCCGGCACGGTGCGCATCGGCGTCGAGCCGAAGTACTCCGAGATGGACGTCGGGACGACGCCACGCTGGTAGAACGGCTGCCCGAACAGGATGCTCGTGCCGCCGCCACCACCGGACGAGTACGCGGGGTCGCCCCACGTCTTGCCGTCGGTCGACAGCTGCGCATACGCGTTCTGCCAGCCGTGCTCCCACACCCGCTTGCCGTGCTTGTCGATGCCGACGCTGGTGCCGCCGACGCCGGTCACGAACGGCAGGTCGGCCGGGAAGTCGACCGTCTTGGCCGGAAGGTTGGTCCCGCCCGCGGTCTGGTCGCCGTCGTCACCGCTGGAGAAGTCGACGGTGATGCCGGTGAGCGCGGCCTCGAGGGAGAACTGCAGCATGAAGTCGATGAAGTCCTCGCCGAGGGCGGCAGGGTCGTCCGTGCCGTCACCCCACGAGTTCGTGATGATGTCGGCCGCGTGGTCGTCGATCGTCTGCGCCCACGCCTCGATCAGGCCGCCGTTGCAGTCCGCGCCGCCGACGTAGACGACGTTGGCGCCGGGCGCCATCGAGTGCACTGCCTCGATGTCCAGCGTCTCCTCGCCGTACCAGCCGGCGCCGCCGCAGCTCGCGACGCTGTCGTAGCCGTCGGGCCCCGGGGTGATCTGCTTGAACTGGTGTTTGCCGAACGCGGGCAGGCCGTGCTTCTTGTTGTACGTCTTGGTGTCCGCGACGATCGTCGGCGAGGCGAACGCGTCGGTGACGGCCACCGTCAGGCCCCGGCCGTCGTAGCCGTGCTTGATCTGGTCGCTGACGCCGTACGCGGACTGGTACTGCTTCGGCTCATAGCCGCAGACCGCGTACGGCAGCTTCTTGCCGTTCACGGACGGCTGCGCGGTGGCCGTCGTGCCGCCGTAATATTTCGAGCAGGGCGTGCCATTCCGGAATCCCGTGTCGGGACCGGGCAGGGTTTCCGCCGGCTTCATCATGGTGGAGCCCTCGTCGAGGCCGACCACACCGGAGACCGCACCGACGACGACGGCGGGGGTGCCGTCCGGCAGGGAGAGCGCGGTGCTGTTGGCGTGCACCGTCTTGCCCTGGTAGGTGTAGTTCTCCATCTTGGTGCCGAAGACCTTATTGATCTGGGCGGTGCTGCCGGAAGCCTCGACATACATCCCGCCGAGGGTGTTGCGCAGGGCGAAGCCCTGGGCACCCAGCCACGACTGCACGGCCGCGACGTCGGCCTTGGCCGGCGCGTAGCGGGTCGCGAAGTCGCTCGAGGTGAGCCACTTGCCGTAACTCGCGCTCGTCGGGTCGGAGATCGAGGCGAGGGTGGCCTCAGCTCCGGCGGTGTCGCGGAGTTTCAGAAGTAGTCCGAAATGGATGGTGCTGGCGTCGGCTGGCGCGCCCCCCGTAGCCCGGGCCTTACTGAGCCAGTTGGGCTGAGTGCCGTTGAGGACGTGTCGCCCGGGGCGGGGTGCGGCGGTAGCCGATCCCCCTCCGAGGACCGAGGCGGCCGCCGTGCCGAGTGCGACGACAACCGCCAGCCGCGACCTCATGGTCGAAGCCTTGATCACTAGTGCCTCCACGTTGAGTGGCAATGATGTGGATGAACGTCCCCACATAACGCTCATCGACACTCGTGGGTCAATAGCCGAACGTGAATCGGCGGTAATTTGATGATCGTCACCATGACCTTGGGTGACGATACAGAGACAGTTGCCAATGGCGGGCACGGTCGGGACATAAGGGAGCCGATCGGTCGGCGATTCGTTCGGGACACAGTCGAACATGTGTTCTAAGATGCTGGCATGGGCGATCAGGCGACCATCCTGCACGCCGACCTGGACTCCTTCTACGCGTCGGTGGAGCAGCGCGACGATCCCGCGCTGCGCGGCCGGCCGGTCCTGGTCGGCATGGGCGTCGTGCTCGCGGCCAGCTATGAGGCCAAGGCCTTCGGCGTTCGTACGCCGATGGGGCTCACACAGGCCCGGGCGCTCTGCCCGCGCGCGGTCGTCGTCCCGCCCCGCATGGCGGCCTACTCGGCGGCGAGCAAGGCGGTCTTCGAGGTCTTCCACGACACCACCCCGCTCGTCGAGGGCATCTCGATCGACGAGGCCTTCCTCGAGGTCGGCGGCCTGCTGCGGATCCGGGGCACACCGCGCGAGGTCGCCGCCCGGCTGCGGATCGAGGTGCGGGAGCGGGTCGGCCTGCCGATCACCGTCGGCGTGGCCCGCACGAAGTTCCTCGCCAAGGTGGCCAGCGGCGTCGGCAAGCCCGACGGCCTGCTGGTCGTGGCGCCCGGCGAGGAGCTGGCGTTCCTGCACCCGCTGCCGATCGAGCGGCTCTGGGGCGTGGGGCCGGTGACCGCCGGCAAGCTGCGCGAGCGCCAGATCCACACCGTCGGCCACGTGGCCCGCGTCGGCGAGGCGGCGCTGGTCGCCATCCTCGGCGGGCACACCGGCCGCCACCTGCACGCGCTCGCACACAATCGCGACCCGCGGCGGGTCCGGGTCGGCCACCGGCGCGGTTCGATCGGGTCGCAGTGCGCGCTCGGGCGGCGGCAGCGGCCGTTCGAGGAGATCGACGCGACGCTGGCGGCCCTCGTCGACCGGGTGACGCGGCGGATGCGCGGCGCGCACCGGGCCGGCCGCACGGTGACGCTGCGGCTGCGGTTCGACGACTTCGGCCGGGCCACCCGGTCGCGCAGCCTGCTCACGGCGACCATGCAGACACGGACGATCCTCGAGACGGCCCGCGCGCTGCTCGGCGAGGCCCGTCCGCTGATCGAGACGCGCGGGCTCACGCTGGTCGGGGTGGCGGTCAGCAACCTCGACGGCGACGGCAACGTGCAGCCCCCGCTGCCCTTCGACGACCCCTGGGAGGACCGACTCGACATCGCCGTCGACGCGGTGCGAGAGCGTTTCGGCGCGGCGTCGCTGACCCGGGCCGCGTCACTCGGCCGCGACCTCAACCCGTCCGTGCCGATCCTGCCCGACTAACCTCGTGTGCGTGCGGAAGATCTATGTGATCGGGATCGGCGCGGGCGACCCCGACCAGCTGACCCTGCAAGCGGCCAAGGCGATCGGGCGGACCGACGTGTTCTTCCTGCTCGACAAGGGCGAGGCCAAACAGAGCATGATCGAGCTGCGGCAGCGGTTGATGAAGGCGTACGGGCGGCCGGGCCGCCGGGTGGCCGAGGGGCGCGACCCCGCCCGCGACCGGGCGCCGAGCGACTACGAGGGCACGATCGCCGACTGGCGCCACCGCCGTTCCGCGGTCACCGAGGCGCTGATCGCCGACCACCTGCACGACGGCGAGACCGGCGCCTTCCTGGTCTGGGGCGACCCGTCGCTCTACGACTCGACGATCGCCATCCTCGACGAGATCCTCGGCCGCGGCGACGCCGACTTCGAGTACGAGGTGATCCCCGGCATCAGCAGCATCTCGGCCCTCGCCGCCAAGCACCGGGTCGCTCTGAACCGGGTCGGGCAACCGTTCCAGGTGACCACCGGCCGGCGGCTCGCCGAGGGCTGGCCCGACGGCGTCGACGACGTGGTCGTCATGCTCGACGCCCAGCAGGCCTTCACCGAGCACCCCGAGGCCGACATCTATTGGGGCGCCTACCTCGGCACGGCCGACGAGATCCTCCGGTCCGGCCGGGTCGCCGAGGTCGCCGACGAGATCGTCAAGACCCGGTCCGAGGCCCGCGCCGAGCACGGCTGGATCATGGACACCTACCTGCTGCGCCGCGACCCGGACCGCTGACTCGAGATCGGGTCGCCGCGCGCTTCAGGGGATCGGGAGGGCGGCGGCCAGCGCGGCGCCCAGCTGGTGCAGGCGGCGGTCGGGGGCGGCGGCCAGGATTCCGGAGATGAACGCCGCGTAGGCGGCGCGCAGGACGGGCAGTTCGTCGGGGGACGCGGCGGCCAGCAGGCCGTAAGCGGACTCGGCGGCCGGGCGGAAGTCCGCCAGGGTCTCGGCCGGAGGGACCGGCAACGCGCCGGGCAGCCCGAGCCCGCACGGGGCAAGCGGCGGGGAGCCGGCCGGTTCCGGCTCGGGCACGGCCATCTCGGAGCGTAGTCGCAAATTGGCGCTGCTCAGGCCGATCGGATTGCCCTCGAAGACGGCGGACTCCGGGTATTCCCGGGCAACCAGCGCCGCGCCGCGCGCGACCAGGTCGTCCGGGTCCGGGCCGGCACGGACCAGCGCCGGGTCGAGGCCGAAGTACCCGGCCAGCCGTAGGCGGATCAGGGGGATGCGGGCGGATCCGCCGACCAACAGCACCTCGTCGACCTCCGCGCGGCCGACGCCGTGCGCCGCCTCGGCCGAGGCGAGCGCGGCGGTCAGGCAGACGAAGGTCCGCTCCAGGTCCGGCTCGATCATCGCTTCGAAGACGCGGCGCGTGATCGGGACGGACGCGTTCACCGTGGCGGTCAGCAGCGGCAGCCTCAGCGTGGCGGCCTCCGACGTGGCGAGCTCGCGCTTGCGGATCTCGGCCTCCCGGCGGATCCGGCGGCGGATGCGGGCGTCCCGGCTCAGGTCGACGTGGTGCCGCTCACGGATCTGGCGCAGGGCGTAACCGACGATCAGCTCGTCGAAGTCGTCACCGCCGAGGCGCGGGTCGCCGCCGCTGCCGAGGACGGTGACCCGGCCGGCGCCGACCGCGACGATCGAGGCGTCGAAGGTGCCGCCGCCGAGGTCGTAGATCGCGTACGTGCGGGGCTGCTCGCCGCCCGGCTCGGCGCCGACCGCCACCGCGGCGGCGACCGGCTCGTCCAACAGGCGGCGCACGTTGAGCTGGGCCAGACGGGCCGCGTCGGTGATGGCGCGCCGCTGCGGCTCGGCGTACGTCGTGGGCACCGTGACCACCGCGTCGTGCACCGGCTCGCCGATCAGCGCCTCGGCCCGGCGCTTGAGCTCGATGAGGATGTAGGCGCAGATCTCGTGGGGGTGGTACTCCCGGCCGCGGAACCGGATGCGCCGGTCCGAGCCGAGCTCGCGCTTGATCCCGGCGATCGCGGTCTCGGCGTCGCTGCCCGCGAGGCGACCGACGGTGACCCGGCCGGCCTCGTCCTGCCCGACGACCGCCGGAAGCGGGGGCAGCACGGTCACCTCGGCGCCGGGCCCGGTGCCCGCGACGAGCGACGCCGCACACGTCGTCGTGCCGAGGTCGATGCCGATCACCCGGTGGAAGACCGGAGACGCGTGCGAGCGCTCGGTCAAGGCCGCTCCCTGTGACCAGCTGTGGTACCCACGGATCACGCTAAACGCGGGCGGAACTCATCGCGGTCGATCCGTCGGCAATCCGACGATCGCTGGACATCGGCGTTCGCCCCTGGCCCAGCAGATGGACGCTCAGTTGCCGTAAACGCGGGTCGGCGTGATCAGCACCGCCGCGCGGCGCTGCTCGCGCATGGCCCGGTCGTACTCCGCCCAGTCGTCGTGCGTGCCGCCCGCGGCCGAGAAGATCTCGCGCAGCAGCAGCCGCAGCGCCTCGGCGTCGACCCCGGGCTGCGGATCGTCGGGCCCGGCCAGCGTCGCCCGGCCCTCGACGGCCGCCCACCGCCACCCGGCCCGGAAGGTCGTGGTTACCTGCGGCCGCTGCCGGAGGTTGGCCAACTTCACCTTCCCGTACGTGACGAAGGCCAGCACCGGCTCGCCGCGCGTGATGATGCCCGTGTTGACCAGCGAGGCCTGGATGGTCTGGTCGGCGCGCAGCGTCGAGACCACCGCCAACCCCGAGTCCTTGCGGCTCAGCTCCCAGGCCTCGGCCAGCGTCGTCATCCTGCTCCCCCTCCGCGTCGCGCAGCGCCTGCTCGGCCCGGCCGACCCGCTGCGCGCTCGGGCCGGCCGTGTGTGCCTGGTGAACCGCCTCGCGGTGCAGGCGAACGCCTCGAGCCGGTTGCTCGGGCCCGCTCCCCAACAGACGCAGGTTACCGATTTCACCGAGGCGTCGTCGTCCCGGCTGACCGGATCAGCGGCCGGCACGGGGTTTGCCGGCTCCCACGAAGATCGGCGTCGGCGGCTGGAAGCCGTTGAAGCTCGACGCGTAGCTCAGTGTGTAGGCGCCGGTCGAGCCGATGTAGACCACGTCACCCACGGCGAGGGTGGCCGGCAGGCGGACCCCGTGCCCGACGGTGTCCGTGCTGTCGCAGCTCGGCCCGGTGATCGTGTACGGCACCTGGGCCGCCTCGGCGTGGTCGGACCGCGACGACCACATCGGGAAGTCCCATCCGCCGGGCGTCTGCAGCACCTCCATGAGGCCGTTGTAGACGCCGACCTCGAGGAAGAGCCAATGACCGTCCGCGCGCTCCTCCCGGCCGATCACGGTCGTGGCGACCACGCCGGCCTCGGCGACCAGGTACCGGCCGGGCTCGGCGACGAGCAGGGCCGCACGGTACGGGAGCAGCTCGTCCAGCGCCACGCCGACGGCCGCGCCGATCTCGGAGATGGACGGGACGCCGTCGACGTAGCGGGCCGGGAAGCCGCCGCCGATGTCGAGCATCTCCAGCTCGATGCCGTCACCGCGAAGCCGGCGCATCAGCCTGCCCGACGCGCCGATCGCGGCCCACCACGCCGCCGGGCTGACGCACTGCGAGCCCACGTGGAAGGTCACCCCGTACGGGCGCAGGCCGAGCCGCTGGGCGAGCAGCATGAGGTCATACGCGTCCTCGACATCGGTGCCGAACTTGCGCGACAGCGGGAAGACGCTGGTGCTGTCGTCGACGCTCAGGCGCACGTACACGGCGGCGCCCGGCGCGCACCCGGCGATCTTGGCGAGCTCGCCGGGCGAGTCGAAGCTGAATCGCCACAGGCCGGAGTCGTACGCCTCGACGATGTGCGCCGGCGGCTTGACCGGGTTGCTGTATAGCACGGTCGCCGGGTCGACCCCCACCGCGCGCAACGCGCGCAGCTCGCCGAGCGAGGCGATCTCGAAGCTCGCGCCGCCGGCGGCGAGCGTGCGCAGAATCTCCGGCGCTGGGTTGCACTTCATGGCGTAGCAGGTGAGCATCCCGGGCAGGGCCGCCGAGAACGCGGCGTGCCGCTGGGCGACGACGTCGAGATCGGTCACCAGGTACGGCGTCGGCAGGTCGATCACCCCGAGGACGGCCGGCGCGAGGCTGGCGGGCCACCCGGCGGAGATTTCGGGCGCGACGTCGGTGAGTGCGGCGGTCATGTCTGTCTCCTGATCGACGTACGGGTCGAGGGAACGGGAATCTCAGGCGCTCATCGGCCTCCGGGCTGACCACGGTCACCACGTCGGATCGCGGTTCGTTCATGGCTGCCATCAGACGGGTCTCCGGTCCGGTGGTGCCGCCCAGGGATGGTCGGCTACCCCGGGGAGATCGGGAACCGGGTCCGGCGCTTGAGGGGTTCACCCGGGCCAAGAGGGCGTCCTCGGGTGCAAGACGGTTGCGCATCCGTGGGCCGACCGCGCCACGCCCCGGCCGGAGCCGGAAGCAGATCGTCCGGAATCGGCTCTAGGTTGCCCCCATGCCTACGAATCAGATCACCGCGGTGAATTGGTTGCTGGACTCCGACCCGGCGCTGCGCTGGCAGGTGCTCCGGGACCTCACGGACGCCTCGCCGGAGGAGATCGCCGCCGAACGAGCCCGGGTGGCGCACGCCGGTTGGGGCGCCCGTTTCCTGGCGCTGCGCGACGCCGACGGGCTGTGGGACGGCGGCGCCTGCTTCCCCGCGTCCTTTACCGGCTTCACGCCCGCCGGCGACGGCGAGGAACAGGAACAGCCCTGGACGGCGACCATGCACTCCCTACACACCCTGCAGATCTTCGGGCTCGACCCGGCGTCCGAGGTGGCGCGCACGTCGATCGCCCTCGTGGCCGAGCACGCGCGTTGGGAGCACGACGGTCAGCGATACTTCGACGGCGAGGTCGAGCCGTGCATCAACGGCCGGACGATCGAGGCGGGCGCGTACTTCGGCGTGGACGTCTCGCCGCTCGTCGAGCGGATCCTCGGGGAGCGGCTGCCCGACGGCGGCTGGAACTGCGAGGCCGAGCACGGATCGGTGCGCTCGTCGTTCGACACAACCATCAACGTGCTCGACGGTCTGCTCGAATACGAGCGCGCCACCGGCGGGTCCGACGCGGTACGCGAGGCCCGCCTCAGCGGAGAGGAGTACCTGCTCGAACGCGGCCTGTTCCGCCGCCGCAGCACCGGCGAGGTCGCGAGCCCGGGGTATCTCGACTTTGCCTTCCCGTACTACTGGCACTACGACGCGCTCCGGGCGCTCGACTACTTCCGGCGACGCGGCGGCGAGCCGGACCCCCGGTTGGCCGAGGCCGTGGAGTTGGTGCGCTCGAAGCGCCGGCCGGACGGCCGCTGGCCGCTCGACCGGATCCATCCCGGCCAGGTCTACTTCGCCCTCGAAGGCGGCGAGGGCGAGCCGAGCCGCTGGAACACGCTCCGCGCGCTGCGGGTGCTCGACTGGTGGGACGCCCGAGCGGCCTGAACCGCCGGGCGGGGCCCGGTCTAGCCGCCTGCCCGGGAAACAGTCTTCGCTGGGGTATCACAACCAGGCAGGCGTAGGCACATCCCGCCGGTTGTGAAGAAAAATCGAATACCACCTTCCGGCGCGGTCACTCTGCGCGCATTCACGCTGATCTGGGCGCTTCAGGTCAGCCCAGGCCCGCCGCCGGGCCGGCCCCGGTGGAGGCCGGCCCGGCGGGTGGGTCAGCCGATCGCGATCCGGCCGTCGGTGCCGTAGGTGAACGGGTTCGGCAGCGTGCCCACGTAGTCGACCAGCGGCACCAGCTCGGCGTCGGCGGTCTGCACGATGCCGGAGGCGCCCTTGAGCACGGTGAAGCCGTCACCGCCGCCGACCATGAACGAGTTCGCGGTCGCCGTGTAGCTGACGCTCGTGTCGTTCGGTATCGGCGTGCTGTTGTCGCCGGCCACGCCCAGCCAGGCGCCGGTGATCTGGGCGCCGGTGTAGGTGAAGTGCAGGCCGGAGATCTGCATGATCCCGCCCGTGCCGGAGGCGAGCTGCTGCTGCAGCAACGCCCAGACCTGGGCGCCGGTCAACGTGAACGTGTCCACGTAGTCGTCCTGGAACGGCTGCATCGTGAACAGCTCGCCGTAGGTGACCGGCCCGGCCGGCAGACCGGCCCGGACGCTGCCCGTGTTGACGAAGGCCAGCTGCGTCTTCGCGTACACCCGCTCCGAGTCGGCGATGAGGTCGCCCGCCGGGGACTCCCCGGCGGCCGTGGCCCCGCCTTCGCGCTGCGAGGGCACCGCCGCCGCCGCGTTGCCGACCACCCGCTGGGTGACCGGGTTGGTCGCCGTCACGGCGGCGTCGACGATCTTCTGCACCGCCGCGTCGGGCTGGACCGCCGGCGCGGCCGGGTCGGTCACCAGCGGCGGCGTGTTCTCCCAGGCCGGGAGCACCGCGCCCCAGGTCGCCGCGATCGTGCCTGCGTGCCGGTCGAGCAGCAGGTGCACCCGGTCGAACGCACGACTGTACGAGGACGCCTGGATGACCAGCGCGTGACCGACCCGGGTGTCCACCACGGTGTGGCTGTGCCCGCTGATCACGACGGAGACGGCCGGGTCGAGGTTCCCCGTGATGGTGTTGATCCGGTCGCCGACCGTGCCCACCGGATAGGTGGACTGGCTCCCACCCTCGTGGATGACCACGACGAACGCGTGCACGCCCTTCTTCTGCAACTGCGCGACGACCCCGTTGATCGCGGTCGCCTCGTCGGTGAAGTGGACGCCGGTCGTCGCGCCGGTGGTCACGATCGTCGGCGTGGTGATCGTGGTGGCGCCGATGAAGGCCACCGGCACCCCGCCCACCCGCTTGATCGTGTACGGCTGGAGCAGCGGCTTGCCGGTCGCGTCGCTGATCACGTTGGCGTCGACCACCGGGAAGTTCAGCTTGTCGAAGGTGATCGACGGGTCGATCGTCGACTTGCCGCCGTTGACCTGCCGCAGCAGCTCGGTGACCCCGCGGTCGAACTCGTGGTTGCCGAGGGTGCCGACGTCGATGCCCATCTTGTTGAGCGCGTCGAGCGTGGGCTTATCGCGCAGCAGGCCCGACGCCGGCGGGCTGGCGCCCACCATGTCGCCGGCCTCGACGGTCACGGTGTCGCACGGGTCGGTCGCCGCGGCCTGCTTCAGGTAGGCCGACAGCGTCCCGAGCCCACCGGCCACGTCCTTCACCCCGGTGTACGGGTCGGTGTAGGTCAACCCGTCGTGGGTCAGGTTGCCGTGCACGTCGTTGATCGCGAGCAGCTGGCCGGTCGCGTACCGTTCGCCGCCCTTGATGATCGAGGTGAGGACCGCGCCCTGGGCCTGCAGCGGCGGGTTGAAGCCGCCGAGGACGGCGAGGGTCGGCGCCAGGTCGATGGCGCGCACTCCGCGGACCGACCGGGCGTGCTCGATGTCGGGGCCGCCGGCCACGAACGTGGCGTGCATGTTGATGTTGTGGGCGAGGTCGACGTCCTCGGGCAGGTAGCCGTGCTGGCCGAAGAACCTCGACGGCGCGACCAGGGTGCCGACCGTATTGCCGTCGAACTCGTACGGAACCTTGGTGACCACCACGACGTCGCCGGACCGGGTCGGGTTGAGCGAGTCGCCGCCCTCGACGTCGGCCAGCTCGGCCTTGGTCAACACCTTCTCGACGAACGGCTGCGACCGGTACGCCGCGACGATCTTGTCAACCGTGGCCTGGTAGTCGGCCGGGGCGAGCACGCCGTCGGGGTTGCGGCCCTTGAGGTCGAGGTAGATCTGCACGGTGGCGCCGGCCCAGCAGGCCTTCGCGATCGTCTTGCCGGTCGCGCTGGCGGCCGCCGGCCGGCAGTTGCCGGTCTGCTCGACATCCTGCAGGCCGAGCTGCTTGAGCACGAGCGGCGCGTCCACCGCCAGCCACTGCGGCGCGAAGCCGTGGTCGCTGGAGGCGAGGATGTCGGGGTTGTTCAGCACCGAACGCACGTAGCCGAGCCGAGCGTCGGCCGACCGGTACGCCCCGCGCAGGTAGCCCTCACGCTGCGCGAGCCGGTTGTCCCGCGGGCCCGAGCCGGCGACCCGGTCGTAGTACGGGTTCGCGGAGCCGTCGGGCGCGGTCGGGGTGAGCAGGCCGAGGATCTGGTGGCTCACCTCGTCGGTCTGGTCGGTGCCGGCGAGCAGCACCTCGGTGCCGGGCTGCAGGTCGTTCAGCACGTAGTCGAAGACCGCCAGGTCGTACGTCTGGTTGAGGCCCACGGTCTGGCCGAACCAGGTGTCCTCGTCGATGAGGCCGGCCTCCTCGGGTGCGAAGTCGCCGAAGATCGCCGGGGGCAGGTTGTCGGCGATGTACTTCGCGAGCCGGTCCTCGCCCGGGGCGCCCGCCGGCAGCGCGGCGCAGGCCGCGGTGGCGCAGTGCGCGTTGGGCCGGGTGACCGAGGTGAAGTAGAGGCCGAAGCTCGACAGGTCGGACGCCAGGTTGGTGACGTCGACGTAGAAGCCGGCGCTTTCCCCTGCCGCGGCGCCGATCAGGCCGTCGGCGTCCTTGAGCTTCACCGGGCTGTACGTGCGCGGCGTCAGGTTCGCCGACGCCTTAGCGCCGTCCTTGGCCGCGGACGACGCCACCATGACGACCCGGTCGTAGCCGTGGCTGCCGCTGGCGTACACGTAGAGGTCGTACGTGCGGGTGGGGTTGAGCGCGGCCGAGGTCGAGGTCACCGTCAGCACGGTCTGCTCGGCGGGGACGCCCACGCTCGCGGGCACGTTGCTCCAGCCGGCGGCCGGCGCGAACGCAGCCGCCTGGTAGGACAGGCCGAAGCCGGCCGCGCTCGACTTCTTGGTCGCGTCGGCCGGGTATTCGAGCAGGCCGCGCTGCGAGTAGAAGGTGGCGTAGTCGACGGTCGGGCTGCTGATGTTCGCGTTCAGAGCGCCGGTCCACTCCAGCTGGGCCACCTTCTTGCCGGCCAGCTCCGCGCTGGAGGCCACGGACTGCGCCTCGAGCACGTTGGTCGGGTCGCTGCCGGGGCTGGCCCCGTTGCCGTGGAAGGAGAACGAGGTCGAGGTGGTGAAGAGCTGCCGGTTGTCGAAGAACGTGTTGTTGGTGCTGCCGTGCACGCCCGGCCCGGCGCCGGTGGCCATCGTGTACCACCCCTGGCCCGTGTTCGGCGGGAAGCCCTGGGACAGTCCATTGTCGCCGGTGGCGCCCTGGCGCATGAGCGAGGCGTACGTCGGCATGGCGCCCTGACCGGCGTAGCGCTGCATGAGGTCGGGGCGCATGCCGTCGGAGCTGAACAGCACGACCGGCGCTCGGCCGGGCGTCGGCGGCGCCGCGCTCGCGCTGCCGGTGACTGCCACCCCGGCCGCGGTGAGCGCGACGGTCAGGACGGCAGCCAACCGTGGATCAGGAGAACGTTCGCGTTTGCCCATCTTGCACCTTTGTTATCCCGCCACCACGGCGGCGAGGCGATTGTGTCGATCCACTTTCACTTGTGCATGTATGGCGGTCAACGAACGGGGGGCATAACTTTCAGTACATAACCTGCCCGTACGGGCGGCCGGTCGATGGGCGACCGGCCGGCCCGCGGGGCGTCACGACGCCGGATGCCCCAGCAACTCGACCTCGGCCAGGGCCGTGCCGGGCGCCACCTCCAGCGAGTAGTACTTGTACCGGCCCGGCTTCGCGATCTTGAACGGCCGGGTCTGCAGCCGCCAGTCGAAGACCTGGTCGCTCCGGGAGTCGAGCGTCGTCCAGGTCGTGCCGTCGTCGGAGCCGCGCAGCGTCCAGGCGCCCGGATCGGTCCCCGCCGTGTCCGCCGAGGTCAGCGTGTAGTACGTGGCCTGCTCGCCGGCGCTGGCGAAGGTGTAGGTGAACGGCGCCGTGAGCGTCGCGCGGGTGGCCGTGGTGTCGTCCACCAGCGCCGGCGCCGACGCCGTCCCCTTGCCCGGCCCGGTCAGGTCGCGCAGCGGGTCCGGCACGGCCGAGCCGGTGGTGATCGACGGGGGCGGGCCGGCGGCGCCCCACGACGACGGGTGCGGGCCCATCGCGAAGTCGAGCACGGCCCCGTTCGCCAGCAGCGCGTGCGGCAGCGAGGTCGACGCGTACCGCTTGCCGTTGATCCTCAGGCCCTGCACGTAGACGTTGGTCGCGCTGTTGTGCGGGGCGTTGATGACGATCTTCTTGCCGTTCTGGAGGTTGACCGTCGCCTTGCGGAACAGCGGCGAGCCGATCGCATACTCCGGGCTGCCCATCTGCAGCGGGTAGAAGCCGAGCGCCGAGAACACCTGCCACGCCGACATCTCGCCGTTGTCCTCGTCGCCGGGGTAGCCCTGGCCGATCTCGCTGCCCAGGTAGAGCCGGGACAGCGCCTCACGGACCAGCGCCTGCGTCTTGTACGGCTGGCCGGCGTAGTCGTACATGTAGAGGATGTGGTGCGACGGCTGGTTGCTGTGGCCGTACTGGCCCATCCGCACGTCGCGGGCCTCGACCATCTCGTGGATCGTGCCGCCGTAGGAGCCGGGGAAGCCGGCCGTCTCCGGTGTCGCGAAGAACTGGTCGAGCTTCTTGGCCAGGCCGTCCTTCCCGCCGTAGAGGTTGGCCAGCCCCTGGCCGTCCTGCGGCGCGTGGAACGCCATGTTCCAGCCGTCAGTCTCGGTGTAGTCGTAACCCCAGACCCGCGGATCGTACGTTCCGGCCGGCAGCCGCCAGGCGCCCGTCGAGTCCTTGCCCTGGAAGAACCCGACCGACGGGTCGAACATGTTGACGTAGTTGAGCGCCCGGTTGCGGAAGTACTCCGCCTCCTCGCGATAGCGAGCGGTGTTCCCCTTGCCCTGCTGGGCCAGCGTCGTCGCGAGGTTGGCGATGCCGAAGTCGTTGATGTACCCGTCCATCGCCCACGACATCGCCTCGCTCGTGGCGTCGCTCGGCGTGTACCCCTTGAAGATCGAGGTCGCCAGGCCCTTGCGCCCCACGTTGTTGTTCGGCGGGGTCACGGTCGCGTCCTTGAGCGCCGCCTGATAGGCCGCGTCGACGTCAAAACCCTTGACACCCTTCTGGTACGCGTCGGAGAACGCCACGTCCGAGCTGGTGCCGACCATGAGGTTCGCGTATCCGGGCGCCGACCAGCGGGAGATCCAGCCGCCGTCCTTGTACTGCTGCACGAACCCGCCCGCCATCTCGCCCGCGTCGCCGGGCGTCAGCAGCGAGTACGCCGGCCAGGTCGTGCGGTAGGTGTCCCAGAACCCGTTGTTGACGAACACCTTCCCGTCCTTGACCGGCGCGCCGGTCTCGGTGGGCGTGCTCGCCGGGCTGGTCACCGCCGACTGCACGGTGTGCCGGTAGACCGGCGCCGCGACGGTCCCGGTGTTCTCGTAGGCGGAGTTCGGGTAGAGGAAGAGCCGGTACAGGTTCGAGTAGAGGGTGGTCAGCTGGTCCTGGGAGGCGCCCTCGACCTCGACCGTGTGCATCTTGGCGTCCCATAGCCGCCGCGCCTGGTCGCGCACCGACTCCAGGGTCGCGTCCGAGGCGATCTCCAGGTCGAGGTTGTGCTTCGCCTGCGCCACGCTGATCAGCGACGTCGCGATCCGCATCGTCACGGTCTTGCGGGCTGAGGTGTCGAACGTCAGGTATCCGGTCGACGGGCGGTTGCCGTCCGGCAGCATGCCGCTGGAGGCGACCGGGGTGTCCACCGTCGCGTACATGAACATGCGGGTGTAACCGGCCGAGAGGCTGCCGCTGTTCACGTCGGACCAGCCGGAGATCGCCTGGTTCGCGGCGTCGATGGTCAGGCCGGCGGCGTTGGTGACGTTGTCCAGGATCAGGTTGGAGCTGTCGCCGGTGAACGTGAACCGGAACAGCGCCGCGTGGTCAGTCGGCGCGAGCTCCGTACGCATCCCGTTGTCGAAGGTGACCCCGTAGTAGTACGGCCGGGCCACCTCGTTGTCGTGGCTGAAGGCCAGCGCCCGTCCGGCGCGCGACACGTCCGGCACCCCGGCCGTCGCCGACGGCATGACCTGGAACGTCTGCCGGTCGCCCATCCACGGGCTCGGCTCGTGGCTGGCCGAGAACGCCTGGATCGTCGGGCGGTTGTCCGCGCCGTTCTGCCGCGACCACTGGTAGAGCCAGCTCGTCGTGCCGGCGTCGGTCGCCGGCGTCCAGAAGTTGAAGCCGTGCGGCACGGCGGTCGCCGGAAAGTTGTTCCCGCGCGAGTAGTCGCTGGAGGACAACGTGCCGCGCCGCGTGTCGGCGTACTCGGAGAGGTGGGTCTTGGGCCTCGCCGGCGCGACGTTCGCGATCGAGATGTCGTCGAACCAGGCCCGGAAGCTCGTGGGACCGCTCGGCTTGTCGTAGCCGACGAGGATCCGGTCGATGGTCTTGCCCGCCGCGGCCTTGCCGATCCGGGCCTGCCGCTGGTTCCACTGCGCCGTGTAGAGAGTCTTGGAGGCGCCCTGCGCCGAGGGGCTCAGCCGCACGCCGTGCTGGTCGACCGCGTCCAGATCGGACAGGTAGGTCCCGTCGGTGAAGGCCAGGTCGACCGCGGTGTAGGTGGACGGGTTACTGGCGTCGCCCCGATTGAGCTCGGGAAACACCAGATACGAGAGCTCGGTGTCCTTGCCGACGGGCAGATTCACATCGAAGACCTTGTTGTACGCGTACGCCCGCCCGTCGGCCGTGTGCCGCCCGGCGATCTCGAATGCCTTGAGGCCGGTGTAGCCGGCGTTGGCCTTGGCCGTCGGCGAGCTCGTCGGGCCGGCGCCGATCCGGCTCTGCATCGGCCCGGGCGGCGGAGGCGTCGTGTTCGCGTCCGCCAACTCCAGGTCGGCGAGCTGGGTCAGGTCGCCGCTGGGGTGGCCGGTGATGTTCAGGCGGTAGATCGGGAAGCTGGCCGGGTCGGTCACGTCGAAGACCCGGGTTTGGAACCGGTCGGTGAAAATCTCACCCTGCCTTGAGTCGACGGTGGTCCAGGTCGTGCCGTCGGCGGAGCCCTGCAGCGCCCAGTCCTGCGGGTCGCGCTCGGGGGCGTCGTTGGCCGAGGTCAGGGCGTATTTGACCACGGTGGCCGGCGCGTCGAGGGTGTACTGCGCCCAGCTCGTCGGGGTGTTGGAGAGCCACTTGGTGGTGGGGTCGCCGTCGTTGAGGTTGTTGCCGTTCTCGTTGGCGTTGGGCTGATCGTCGACGGCGATCGAGGTGACGTGGCCGCGCAGGCTGCCCGGCATGCCGACAGCCAGGTTGCCGTCGACGCCGCTGGTCCGCTCGGTCGTGTCGGTCCAGTCGGGTTGCGGATCGGCAGCCTCGAACGAGGACGCGAAGCCCACGCGCCCGGCGGCGTGTGCCGGACTGCCGATCATCAAAGCTCCCAACAGGGTGAGGGGCACTATGGCGGCACCCCATAGTGGTCGACGCATGCGATTCCTCCGCTCGTCCGCGAATCTCGGGCGTCACATCGTTACCGCTAAATGCATCGATGGGCAAGATTCAAACGCACACGTTCGATCACGATTGACATCGATGTCAGATCTTGCCCGTGTTTCCCTTGCGACCGACTTTGCCGTGCTTTATGGTCCAGAGGGACCCGACCAGCCCACCTCGATCCATGTTGCCTTTTGTTCGGTTTAATACTGTGTGCCGAGGTCCTATGCCGCTGCGCGTGAGTTCGCGGGCGGTCACCATCGGGTCGTGATCGCGTGAACCGCGGATAGACCGACGCCAGGCGCGCTGTCCCGCGCTCGACACGAGTGCTCCGCCGCCGTGCTCACAACCGGGTTGATGTCCTCACGCCTGGTCAGATGTGACAGTGAAAAGTGGTGGTCCGCTCGGCGGCGACACGCCGAGAGCACCAGCGGAAGCTCCGGGCCTAGAGATCGACGAGCTCCACGGTCAGCGTCGCGACGTCGCCCACGTCGAGAGACTCGGCCCGGCGCACGGCACGCTTGATCGGCAACACGTAGGCGTCGCGCCCGGCGTCCGGGAAGATCGAGGTGGCCCAGTTGCTGCCGCCGAGCGTGACGCGCACGCGCAGCGACCCGAAGCCGCGGCGCCGCCCGCCGGCGCGCTCGCGGATCTCCGCGGAGGCTTCGACCGGCAGGCTTACGAAGGTCCAGCTGTCGGCCCGCCGGGCGTCCCAGTTCCACAGCTCGGCGGCGAAGTCGACGATCACGGGTGCACCACCACGCCTAATGCTGGAACAGCAGCCAGTTGATGTTGACGAACTCGCCGCCGTCGTTGCGGGCGAAGGTGAGGAAGACGGCGTGGACCCCGGTCAGCGGCTTGGTGAGGGTGACCACGTCGGTGCGCCAACTCTGCCAGCCGCCGGTGCTGGTCACGTTCAACACGCCCACCGGCGCCTGCTCGGGGCTGTCGAGGTGGATCGCCATCTGGCCGCCGTCGCCGCCGTCGGAGGCCATCCGCACCTCGAGCTTCGTGGCCGGCACGGCGCCGAAGTCGACGTTGTCGTAGCGCATCGAGTCGCCCGGGGAGATCCAGCCGACGTTCTGGCCGCCGCCCTCGTCCTGGGTTTCCTGCGTCTGGATGCCGTCCAGCGCGCTGGCCGCCTCGGCCTGCATCCTCTGGTACACCGTGGGCGCCGGGGCCTGGCTCGACGCCGGCGCCCCTGAGGGCGAGGGCAAGCCGGGCGCGGAGGCCGAGCTCGCCGCCGGCGACAGCGCGGCCGGCGGCGCGGGGGTGTCCTGCCACCGCCCGAGCCCATAGCCGACCGCCACCAGCGCCACGCCGACGAGCCCCATGAGGACCCGCCGGCGCAGGACGTACGAGCGCGTGCGGTAGACCGACGGCGTCGGCGTCGGAGCGACCAAGGTCAGCCCGCTTCGGCGACGATCGACTCGGCGGGCGGCTCGGCGAAGTGGCAAGCCGCCGACTGACCCTCCGCCTTCTCCTCCAGCTGCGGGTCCTCGGTGGTGCAGATGTCCTGCGCCTTCCAGCACCTGGTGCGGAAGCGGCAGCCCGACGGTGGGTTGACCGGGCTGGGCACGTCGCCGACGAGGCGGATCCGGTGCTTCGGGGGCACGCCCCGGACCACCGCGATGTCCGGCACGGCGGAGAGCAGCGCCTGGGTGTACGGGTGCTGGGGCGCCTCGTAGAGCCGGTCGCGCGGTCCCTGTTCGACCACCCGCCCGAGGTACATGACGGCGACCCGGTCGCAGAAGTGCCGGACCACCCCGAGGTCGTGGGCGATGAAGACGAACGCGATGCCGAGCTCCGAGCGCAGGTTCTCCAGCAGGTTCATCACCTGGGCCTGGATCGACACGTCCAGCGCGGAGACCGGCTCGTCCGCCACGATGATCTTCGGCCGGGCGGCGAGGGCGCGGGCGATGCCGATGCGCTGACGCTGTCCACCGGAGAACTCGTGCGGGTAGCGGTTGTAGTGCTCGGGGTTCAGACCGACCAGTTCCAGCAGCTCCTGGACCCGGGCGAGCTCGCCGCCCTTGGGCACCATGTGGTGCGTCCGCAGCGCGGTCCCGACGATCGCGCCCACGGTGTGCCGCGGGTTGAGCGACGAGTACGGGTCCTGGAAGATCAGCTGAATCTCCCGCCGGTACGGCCGCAGTTGCCGCTCCGACATGTGCGCGATGTCCACGCCCTGGTAATTGATCTTGCCGCCGGTCGGCTCCAGCAGCCGGGTGATCAGCCGGGCGGTGGTGGACTTGCCGCAACCGGACTCGCCGACCAGGCCAAGCGTCTCGCCGGGCTGCACGGACAGGCTGACCCCGTCGACGGCCTGCACCCACTGGGTACGGCGGGACAGAAATCCCTCGCCGCTGGTCCGGAAGTACATCTTCAGGTTGTCGAGCTCGAGCAGGGGCGCGCCCGCGACAGACGGCAGCCGGGACTCGGCGGGGCTGGTGGCAACGGTCATCGTCGTGTCCTCTTACGGCAGCCGGGGCAGAACGTCGGTCTCGAAGATCCGGTCGGGTTCCTTCAGGTGGCACCGCGAGGCGCGCCCCTGTTCGGCCGTCCGCGGGATCAGGTCGGGCCGCAGGGTCCGGCACAGGTCGCCGGGCACCCGCTCCCGGAACTCGCAACGCGGATGGAACGCGCACCCCGACGGCACGGCGAGCAGGCTCGGCGGCATTCCGGGGATCGGGTGCAGCGGGCCGGGGGTGCCGGAGACGGCGGGAATGCTCTCCAGCAGACCCCAGGTGTACGGGTGCTGCGGAGTTCCGAGGATCTTGTTGACCGGGCCGTGCTCGATCGCGTTGCCGGCGTACATGACCAGGATGTCGTCGGCGATCTCGGCGACCACGCCCAGGTCGTGGGTGATGAAGACGACCGCCGAGCCGAAGTCGCGCTGCAGGTCGGCGATCAGGTCCAGGATCTGCGCCTGCACGGTCACGTCGAGGGCGGTGGTCGGCTCGTCGGCGATCAGCAGTTTCGGGTCGTTGACCAGCGCCATCGCGATCATCGCGCGCTGCCGCATGCCGCCGGAGAACTCGTGCGGGTACTGCTCGACCCGGCGCCCCGGGTTGGGGATGCCGACCCGGCCGAGCATCTCGACCGCGCGTGCCTTGGCCGCCTTCTTGGACACGTTGTTGTGCGTCCGGTACGACTCCATGATCTGGTCGCCGACGGTGAAGTACGGGTGCAGCGACGACTGCGGGTCCTGGAAGATCATCGCGACGTCGGCGCCGCGTACCGCGTTCAGCTCGCCGTCGGACATGCCGACGATCTCCCTGCCGCCGACCTTGATCGAGCCGGACATCCAGGTGCTCTTGCGGTCATGCAGGCCGATCACGGCCATGCTGGAGACGCTCTTGCCGGAGCCGGACTCGCCGACGATCGCCAGCGTGCGGCTCAGCGGCAGCGAGTAGCTCAGGCCCTGGACCGCCTTGACCGTGCCGTCCGCCGTCGGGAAGTGCACGTGCAGGTCGGTGACCTCCAGGTACGCCTCCTCGTTCTCGCTACGCGAGCGGGGGGTCCGGGTGACCGTCTGTGGCGCTCGAGTGGTCTGATCGGTCATGTTGCCGCCTTGCGGTACAGGGGTGCCGGACCCGGTCATCCGAGCCGGACCCGCGGGTCGAGGATCGTGTACATGATGTCGACGACCAGGTTCATCAGGACGAGAACGACGGAGCCGACGAGCACGCTGCCGAGCAGGACGGGCAGGTCGTAGGTGGCGAACGCGCGCAGGGTGAGCACGCCGATGCCCGGCAGGCCGAAGATGCTCTCGGTGAACAGCGCGTTGGTGAGCTGGAAGGCGATGTCGAGGCCCAGGATGGTGACCACCGGGGCGAGCGCGGCCCGCACGCCGTGCTTGTAGACGACCCGTCGCTCGCCGATTCCCTTCGAGCGCGCCGTGCGGACGAAGTCCTGCCCCAGCGCTTCGATCATCGAGGCTCGCGAGTACCGGGTATAGGAGGCCGCGTTCGTCAGGCCCAGGGTCAGCCAGGCCGCTACCAGGCCGCTCGCCCAGGCCAGTGGATTGGCGAAGAGCGGATGGTACTCCGAATGCGGCAGGAAGGTCGCGTAGAGCGCGACGAGCAGCGCGACGACGAAGTACGGAACGGAGTTGACCAGCAGGCTGCCGCCGACCACGAACCGGTCGAGGGTGGTCGCACGATGTTGTGCGGCGATCGATCCGGTGAGGACGCCGACGCCGAAGTAGACGACCGCACCGCCCAGGACGATCGACAGGGTGACCGGCAACGCCCGCAGGATCATGTCGGTGACCGGCTGGTTCAGCGTGTACGAGTAGCCGAGGCAGGGCGCCGAGCAGTGCCGGGTGAGGCCGCCCGCGTGGTAGTCGCGCCCCACCACGATGGCCTTCATGTACGAGCCGATCTGGTCGACGGCCGGCGCGTTCAGGTTGAGGCTCTGCGTGATGTCGTGCAGCCGTTCCGGGGTGCACTTCGGGCCGCAGATGACGCCCGCCGGGTCGGTGGGCGCGAGGAAGAACAGTGCGAAGCTGGCGATCAACGTGACGATGATGACCGAGATCGCGCTCGCCACGCGTCGCAGGATGTACAGCAGCACCGCAGGCTCCTCATGTGTTCACGGCGCCGGGCCCGCGTCGTTCGGGGCCCGCTATCGCATTACGCCGGGCTCGTGGCCCGGGTACGGGAGTAGAAGAAGGAAGAATTCGAGTGTTCACGGTGGCCCGGTCCACCGGACCGGGCCACCGCGTACCGCGTTACTGGGTCCCTGAGCTGAGGGTCAGCTCGCCAGGTACATGCTCTGGAAGAGCGGCATGCCCTGGGTCGGGTCGCCGACGGTGGTGCCGACGTTGGTGCCCTTCACGACACCCATCTTCGTGTAGTAGCCGGGCATCCCGATGTACAGACCCATGATCTTCTGGTCCTCGGGGCCCCACTTGGCGGCGGCCGCGTCGGGCGCCAGATCGCTGATCGCGTTGATCTCGGCGTCCAGCGACTTGTCGGTCATCTCGCCCCAGCTCAGGCCGTTGGCCAGGCTGGAGGACTCGAAGAGGACCGGCATCCAGCTGGTGCCGTCCGGCCAGTCGGAGCACCAGCCGCGCGGGGACTGGCCCATGTTGACCGGAGCGGTGTAGTCCGAGGTCTTCGTCCGCAGGTCGGCGGTGGCCACGCCGATCGCCTTGACCTTGAAGCCGGCCTTGGTCAGCGCCTCCGTACGCACCTGGCTGACCTGCTGCGGGATCGGCTTGGTGTTGTCGTAGTAGTAGCTGAGCTCGAAGCCGACCTTGCCGGCGGCGGTCAGCATCTGCTTGGCGGCAACCGGGTCACCCGGGCCGACGCCGGACAGGCCGGGCAGCGGGGTGTACTTGGTGTAGCCCGGGATGCTCGGCGGCAGGATGGTGCTGGCCCGCTCGCCGATGTAGTCGTTGATGCCCGCGGCCTTCCACAGCTGGTCGTACGGCCAGGCGGTGGCGACCGCCTTGCGGACCTCCAGCGGAATCTTGCGGGTGTCCATCTGCGTCAGGAAGGTGCACGGACCCTCGCCCTGGACCAGCTGCTTGACCTTGTCGCCGGTCAGCTGCGGAACCAGCGAGGCGTCGATGTCGACGTAGTTGATCGCGCTGGCGTCCGGGCCGCTGCTGTTGAGCACCTGCTGCTGGGTCTTGACGTCGTCCTGGGCCCACTTGAAGTCCCAGCCGTCGACGTACTGGTGACGCGCCGCGTCGGTGCTCGGGTCCCAGTTGGTGTTCTTGACCAGCTTGAGCTCGGAGCCCACCGTGAACGAGTCGAACTTGTACGGACCCGTCGCCAACGGGTGGCTCTGGTAGTCCTGCTTCGTGTCCTTCGCCTGAGGAATCGGCGTGAACAGCGGGAACGTCATGTAGAAGGGCAGGTCCGCGAACGGCTTGGAGAGGTGGATGATCAGGGTGTCGGTGCCCGTGGTCTCCACGCCGGAGTACGTCAGACCGTCCTTGTACGGGCCCTTGTACTTGTCGCCGTCCTTGAAGTACGTCTGCTGATAGGTCGCGCCGTCCGGGAAGACGTCGTGCGCGAACGACCGCTTGATCGCGTACGCCAGGTCGTCGACCTTGACGGCGGTGCCGTCGTCGTACTTGATGTTCGGCTGCAGCTTGAAGGTCCAGGTCAGCTTGTCCGCCGAGGCCGTGCCGAGGTCGGTGAGGTCCGGCACGAGCGTGGGCTTGCCGTTCCGGATGTCGAACTGGGTCGGGGTGCGGTAGACCAGCTTGGCGATCTCCGCCGAGTCGGTGTAGTAGATATCCGTCGGGTCCAGGTTGTTCGGCGTCGCCTGGGAGTACACCGTCATGGTGCCACCCTTGTGCGCACCCGGAATCTCCGCCGCCGGCCCCTTGGCGGTGGCGTCGATGGCCTCGGTGGCCGTCGAGATGCCGCCGGTGGCTCCGTTGCTTGGCTTCGACGAATTGTTGGACGACGGGCTGCCGCAACCAGCCAGGCCCAAGGCCAGGGCGGCGGTGGCTGCCACGGCCAGCTTGACTCTTGCCATTTCTCCTCTTCTCATGCTGAGCGTCACTACTGATTACCGCCGGGTGCGCGGATCGAAGGCGTCTCTGATGGAGTCGCCGAGCAGGCTCAGGGCTAGCACCAGGATGGTGATCCCGAGTACGGGCAGCCACAGGTACAGCGGGTCGGCCCTGTAGTAGGTCTCTGCGGCCGAGATGGTGACACCCCAGGAGGGCGTGGGCTCGGTGAGCCCCACGCCGAGGACGGACAGGCCGGCCTCGGTGATGATGTAGGTGGGCAGCGCCAGCGAGGTCGAGATCACGATCGGCGCCACCAGGTTGGGCAGGAGCTCCTTGAACAGGACCTGACGTCGCGGCACCCCGAGCACCCGGGCCGCGGCGATGAACTCGCGCTCACGCAGCGAGAGCACCTCGCCGCGGATCAGTCGCGCCAGGCCGGCCCAGCCGAAGAAGGAGAGCACCAGGATGAGCGACCAGAACCGGACCGTCGCGGTCTCCTCGGCCGAGGCGCCTTCGTTGTTGCCCACGAAGATCGCCAGCAGCACGGCCGGAACGGCGATGGCGAACAGCAGGTAGGGCAGGCTCAGGACGAAGTCGATGATCCAGGAGAGGATCCGGTCGGTCCAGCCGCCGATGAAGCCCGCGACCAGGCCGATGACAACGCCGATCGCGCTGCTGATCGCGGTGGCCGACACGGCGACGATCAGCGACGGGCGGGCGCCGTAGACCCAGCGGGCGAACAGGTCGCGGCCGAGCCGGGGATCGACGCCGAACCAGTGCTGGCTGTTCGGCCCGACGGTCGGGAAGCCGTACTCGTCGACCAGGTCCTGGTGGAAGGTCGTCGGGTCCTGACCCTCCAGTTTCGCCAGCAGCGGCGCGAAGATCGCGATGAGCACGAAGAAGATGAAGATGCCGAGGCAGATCATGGCGATCCGGTCGTGGCGGAGCCGGGTCAGCGCGATAGCCAGTGGTGACTTCCCTCGAGTCACGACCCTCTGCCCTGGCCCCGTGGAGCCGGCCCCGGGCTCGTCGGAGAGCATGCCGGACTCGGCCACTTCAGCCTCTTGGGCCAGTGGTTCCACGCGTAGTCACCTCCATCGGACGACACACCTCACATGCGCGTCGTGCGTGAGAGGTATTCGGATGCTGCGATTGGGAACGTAGTCTGGAACCGGCTCGTAGGAAATGAGTTGACGCATCGAATGAATAACGGCCCGCTGAAAGTCGTGGATGGACGACCTCCGAACGGTCCGCCTCATAGCCTCGCACGAACTGCTACTCCGCGGCATAAAACGCCCTTAACGGCGATTGCGAGCGTCACCTTTGCCCGATTTTGAAACTCAAAGGGCAATCGTACTGTTGCGCAAAGTCATCGAAGTTCGGACGACCGTGCGGCGACCCGCTGTTTCGACATCGTTTCGCCGACATGTCGATCTTGGGAAGGCCGTCTCGGGATCCTCCGGCGAGGAGCGCTCCCTCGCGGAAGATCTTCGGCCGGAGGCCCGTTCGGGGGCGTTATCCACGGTCGACGGGGCCCCGGAGGCGCGGTCTTGCGGTGAAGCCACCAGAATCGACGACCCCCAAAATAGGGGTGCGAAGGGCCGCGCGGCCCATTCCGATTGCGAATGGACCACCATTATCGCCATTCGCCGCGGGACCGTAGGGCGGGTCGAGGCTTCGGTGACGGTCTTTGCCTACCGTGCGTTCTCTGCGTTACCACGACCCCGGCCGTCGATACCGCGAAACCGTCGATTCCGGTCGGGGTTCCACCGAACGGATGACAGACAATCAGCCGTTCGGGGCTAAGCCGGTCAGCAACTTCTCAGCCAACTCGGCGGCCGCGCCCGGGTCGGCGTCCGGCGAGCCGATCCGCGGATCCCAGTTCAGGTCGTAGAACAGCTCGGTCACGCCGGCCTCTGCGTAGAGCTGCGCACCGGCCCTGATCTGCTCGAAGTCGCCGGAGAGCGGCACGGCGTCGTCCCGCCGGCCGGCCAGCACGACACCGCGCACGACGATGCGTACGTCGTCGGGGTCGCGCCCGGACTCCTCGGCCGCGCGCCGCACCACCTGCGTGCCCCGCTGGATGTCCGCGAGCCTCGCGCGGCTGCTGCTCACCCAGCCGGCGGCGATCCGCCCGGCCCGGCGCAGCGCGACGTCGGCCGTGCCGCCGAGCAGGACCGGCGGACCGCCGGGCTGCACCGGGCGGGGCGCCATCGTGCTCGGCGGCAGCCGGTAGAGCTCGCCGTCGAACGACGACACCGGATCGGTCCACAGGGTCCGCAGGACGGCGAGGTACTCCTCGGTGCGCCGGCCGCGTGGGTCGGGGTCGGAGCCGGTCGCGATGAACTCCGGCTTGGACCAGCCCGTGCCCAGGCCGATCTCGGCCCGGCCGCCGGAGAGCACGTCCAGCGTGCCCGCCATCTTGGCCAGGTAGGCCGGCGCGAGGTACGGCAGATTCAGCACGGCGACGCCGAGCCGGATCCGGCTGGTCAGCGCGGCCGTGTAGCTCAGCGCCAGCAGCGGGTCCAGCACGCGGTGGTAGACCGGCGCCATCTCCTGCCGCTCGCCGACGAGCAGCCGTTGAAACGTCCAGAGCCCGTGATAGCCGAGCTCCTCGGCGAGGCGGCCGAACCGGCCCAGCGACTCGGGACCCGCCCACGCCCCGGCCACCGGAGCGCCGCAGCTGATCAGCATGCCGTCACGGTATCGCGAACCGCCAGAGGCCCGCGGGCGCCTCAGGCGTCCTCGAGGTCACCCTCCGTGGACAGGTAGACCTGCTGCAGGGCGCTGAGCGTCTCGGGACTCGGCGCCGCCCACATCTTGCGGTCGGCGGCCTCGAGCAGGCGCTCGGCGATGCCGTGCAGGGCCCACGGGTTGGACTGGGCCAGGAACTTCTGGTTCTCCGGATCGAGCACGTAGGTCGTGGCGAGCTGCTCGTACATCCAGTCGGTCACCACGCCGGCCGTCGCGTCGAAGCCGAAGAGATAGTCGACGGTGGCGGCCAGCTCGAAGGCGCCCTTGTAGCCGTGCCGGCGCATCGCGGCGATCCAGCGCGGGTTGACCACCCGGGCGCGGAAGATCCGCGCGGTCTCCTCGGTCAGGCTGCGGGTCCGCGTGGCGTCCGGGTTGGTGGAATCCCCGACGTACGCGGCGGGCGCCCGCCCGGTCAGCGCGCGCACCGTGGCGATCATGCCGCCGTGGTACTGGAAGTAGTCGTCGGAGTCGGCGATGTCGTGCTCGCGGGTGTCGATGTTCTTCGCCGCGACCTCGATCCGCCGGTACGCGCTCTCCATGTCGGGCCGCGCCGGCGCCCCGTCCAGCCCGCGCCCGTAGGCGAACCCGCCCCACACCGCGTACACCTCGGCCAGGTCGGCGTCGTCGCGCCAGTTCCGGCTGTCGATCAGCGGCAGGATGCCCGCGCCGTACGCGCCCGGCCGGGACCCGAAGATCCGCGTCGTCGCCCGCCGCCAGTCGCCGTGGCCGGCCTGGTCCTGCAGCGCGTGCGCCCGCACGTAGTTCTGCTCGGCCGGCTCGTCGAGCTCGGCGACCATCCGGAACGCGTCGTCGAGCATGGCCACGACGTGCGGGAACGCGTCGCGGAAGAAGCCCGAGATGCGCACGGTCACGTCGATGCGGGGCCGGCCGAGCTCGTCCGGGGCGATCGGCTCCAGCCCGCTGACCCGGCGCGAGGCGGAATCCCACAACGGGCGCACGCCGATGAGCGCGAGGATCTCGGCGATGTCGTCGCCGGCCGTACGCATCGCGCTCGTCCCCCACGCCGACAGGCCGACCGATCGCGGCCAGTCGCCGTAGTCGGCGCGGTAGCGCTCCAGCAGCGAGTCGGCCATCGCCTGGCCGGTCTCCCAGGCCAGCGAGCTCGGGATCGCCTTGGGGTCGACCGAGTAGAAGTTGCGCCCGGTGGGCAGGACGTTGATCAGGCCGCGCAGGGGCGAGCCGCTCGGGCCGGCCGGGATGTAGCCGCCGTCGAGGGCGTGCAGGATGTTGGACAACTCGTCGGTCGTGCGGGCCAGCCGCGGCACGATCTCGGTGGCGGCGAACTCGAGCACCCGGCGCACGTCCGCGTCGCCGGTCAGCTCAGGAACCTCGGCGGGCCAGCCGGCCTCCTCCATGGCCACGACCAGCGCCCGGGCCTGCGCCTCCACCGCGTCCACCCGGGCGGTCGACGCGCCCTCTTCGAGCCCCAGGGCCTCGCGCAGGCCGGGCAGCGCCGCGACCCGGCCGGCCCACATCTGCCGGGCACGCAGCATGGCCAGCACCAGGTTGACCCGCGCCTCCCCCGCCGGGGCCGCGCCGAGCACATGCAGGCCGTCGCGGATCTGGGCGTCCTTGATCTCGCAGAGCCACCCGTCCACGTGCAGGATGAACTCGTCGAACTCCGCGTCGCCCGGCCGGGACGCCAGGCCCAGGTCGTGGTCCATCCGGGCGGCCTCGATCAGGGTCCAGATCTGCGCGCGGATCGCCGGCAGCTTCGCGGGATCAAGGGTGGCGATCATGGCGTGCTCGTCGAGCAGCTGCTCCAGGCGGGCGATGTCCCCGTACGACTCGGCCCGCGCCATCGGCGGGATGAGGTGGTCGACCAGCGTGGCGTGTGCCCGCCGCTTGGCCTGCGTGCCCTCCCCCGGGTCGTTGACCAGGAACGGGTAGATCAGGGGCAGGTCGCCGAGGGCGGCGTCGGTGCCGTCCGACGCGGACATGCCCACGTTCTTGCCGGGCAGCCACTCGAGATTGCCGTGCTTGCCGACGTGCACGACCGCGTGCGCGCCGAAGTCGTCCGCGAGCCAGCGGTACGCCGCCAGGTAGTGGTGGCTCGGCGGCAGGTCGGGGTCGTGGTAGATCGCCACGGGATTGGCGCCGAACCCGCGCGGCGGCTGCACCATGACGACCAGGTTCTCGTCGCGCAGCGCCGCCAGCACGATGTCGTCGCCGTCCACGTAGAGCTCGCCCGGAGCCGGACCCCAGTGGCGCTCGACGCGCTGCCGCAGATCACCCGGAAGCGTGGCGAACCACTCCCGGTACCGCCCGCCGGAGATCCGCACCCGGTTGCTGCCCAACTGCTCCTCGGTGAGCCAGTCGGGGTCCTGGCCGCCCGCGGCGATCAGCGCGTGGATCAGGCCGTCCCCGTCGTAGTCGCCGAAGGACCCGGTCCGGTAGCCGCGCTCGCGCATCGCCGCCAGCAGGGCGACCGTTGAGGCCGGCGTGTCGAGGCCGACGGCGTTGCCGATGCGCGAGTGCTTGGTCGGGTAGGCCGAGAGCATCAACACGACGCGGCGCTCGGCGGCCGGCACGTGGCGCAGCCGGGCGTGCGCCACCGCGATCCCGGCCACCCGTGAGGCACGCTCGGCGTCGGCGACGTAGACCGACAGCCCGTCGGCGTCGATCTCCTTGAACGAGAACGGCACCGTGATGATCCGCCCGTCGAACTCGGGGATCGCCACCTGCGTCGCCGCGTCCAGCGGGGACAGCCCCTCGCTGGACGCCTCCCAGGCAGCCCGGCTGCTGGTCAGGCAGAGGCCCTGCAGGATCGGCACGTCCAGGTCGGCGAGCACGCCGACATCCCAGGCCTCGTCGTCGCCGCCGGCGCCCGCGGTGGCCGGGCGGGTGCCGCCGGCCGCCAGGACGGTCACGATCAAGGCATCGGCCTTGCGCAACTCGGCCAACAGCTCGACCGACGCCGTACGCAACGAGGCCGTGAAGATCGGCAGCGGCCGCGCGCCCTTGGCCTCGATCGCCCGGCAGAGCGCCTCGACGAAGGCCGTGTTGCCCGCCATGTGGTGGGCCCGGTAGTAGAGGACGGCGACCGTCCCCGTAGCGCCCACGCTCGGGTCCGCGACCCGGTCGAGGAAGCCCCACTCAGGGCTGGGCGCCGCGGGCGCGAACCCGTGACCGGTCAGCAGGACCGTGTCGGAGAGGAAGTCGTGCACGGCGGCCAGGTTGGCGGCGCCGCCGTAGGCCAGGTAGTTGTGCGCCTCGGCGGCCACGCCCGCGGGCACCGTGGAGAGCCGCATCAGCTCGGCGTCGGGCGCCTGCTCACCGCCGAGGACCACGACCGGCGCCGGCCCGGCGAGCAGCGCGTCGAGGCCCTCCTCCCACGCCCGGCGCCCGCCGAGGATGCGGACCACCACCAGGTCGACGCCGTCGAGCAGGGCGCTCAGCCCGGCCACGTCGGTCCGGGCCGGGTTGGCCAGGCGCCACGGCGAACCGCTCGCCCGGGCACTGAGCAGGTCGGTGTCGGAGGTCGACAACAACAGGAACACGCGCGCTCCCCTCGGGACCCGCGCCCCGGCTTAAGGTTGGGCCCCAACCCTTCAGGGCCGCGCTACTCGGCGTCAAGGCGGGGTCCGGTGTGTGACGATGCCGACCCGAGAGTGCGTTCCTGTCGGTGGGCGACCGTAGTATCCGGGCCGTGCCTCCCCAGATCCGGCAGTCCGACGTCGACGCGTGCCCCGGCGCGCTGCGGCTGCACGCCGCGGCCGACGGCCCGCTCGCGCGCGTCCGGCTGCCCGGCGGCATGCTCGGCGGGTCGCAGCTCGCGGTCCTCGGCGAGCTCGCGCAGCGGTGGGGCGATGGCGGCCTCGAGCTGACCTCCCGGGCAAACGTGCAGCTCCGCGCCCTGCGAGAGGCAGATCCGGAGGTTCTGGCGGCCCGTCTCGGCGCGGCCGGCCTGCTGCCCTCGCCGGCCCACGAGGTGGTCCGCAACATCGCGGCGCCCCCGCTGGCCGGCGCCGGGCTCCGCGCCCTGGTCCACGACCTCGACCGGGCGCTGTGCGCCGACCCCGGCCTCGCCGCCTTGCCGGGCCGCTTCCTCTTCGCCCTCGGCGAGGTCCCGCTGGCCGCGGACCTGGCCGCGATCCCGACGGGAAGCGTCGCGATCCCGTCCGGAGACGGCGTGGGCGCTGCCGGAGACGGCGTGGGCGCTGCCGGAGACGGCGCCGAAACACCGGCCGATGACGTCTTCGCGATCCTCTTCGCGGGCGCCGACCTGGGCGTCCGAGTCCCGGCCGCCGGCGTCGTCACGGCGCTTCTCGCCGCCGCCCACGCGTTCCTGGCCGAGCGGGCGGCACACCACCCGCCCGCCTGGCGGCTCCGGGAGCTCGCCGAGGGCCCGGCTCGCGTGGCCGCCCGGACCATCGGCACAATATCCGACATATCTGATTCATACCTGATTGTCACCGCTCGCGGGCAATCCGCTCCGCACGGACACCCCGGCCCCGCCACCCGGCCGGCAGCGCACGACGCCGGGGCGGACGGGCGGGGGCTGGTCGGGCGCCTGGCGCAGCCGGAGCCGCCCGGGACGGCGGTGGGGGCTCTAGTGCCGTTGGGGCGGCTCACGCGCGTACATCTCGGGGTTTTGGCTCGGGCCGACCGGCTGGTGATCACGCCGTGGCGTGGGGTCGTGGTTCCCGATCTGGCGCCGGAGGCGGCCGATCGGTGGCTGCGGGAGCTGGGCGAGGTCGGGCTGGCGACCGGGGCCCACTCGCGGTGGGTCGGGGTGACCGCCTGCGCCGGGCGGCCCGGGTGTGCGAAGGCGTTGGCCGACGTCCGGGCGGATGCCGAGGCGGCGGCCAGCTTCGTCGACGGCCTGCCGGCGCACTGGATCGGGTGCGCGCGGGGCTGCGGCGGCCCGTCGGGCGCGCACGTGCGGGTCGAGGCTACGGCGGAGGGCTACGCGGTGTCCCGGGCGCCCGGCGGCGACGGCGCGGGAACGCCCGCGGCGGCTCCCGGCGGCGAACGGTTCGGCGGCGAGCGGCTCGGCGCCGTGGTGGCGGCGAGGAGGATCCATGGAGTATGAGCGGAACGGTGCGGAGATCTACCGGCGGTCGTTCGCGACGATCCGGGCCGAGGCCGACCTGTCGGGGCTGCCGGCCGACGTGGCCAGGGTCGCGGTTCGGATGATCCATGCGTGCGGGATGGTCGACCTCGCGGGCGACATCGGCCACAGCGACCAGGTGGTCACCGCGGCCCGGAAGGCGCTGGCCGGCGGGGCGCCGGTCCTGTGCGACGCCGAGATGGTGGCCTCCGGGGTGACCCGCGCACGGCTGCCCGCCGGCAACGAGGTGGTCTGCACCCTTCGCGACCCGGCGGTGCCGTCGCTGGCCGAGTCGCTCGGCACGACCCGCAGCGCCGCCGCGCTCGAGCTCTGGGGTGACCGGCTCGACGGCGCGGTGGTGGCGATCGGCAACGCGCCGACCGCGCTCTTCCGACTGCTGGAGCTGGTCGCCGCGGGCGCGCCGCGGCCGGCCGCCGTGCTCGGCATCCCGGTCGGCTTCATCGGGGCCGCCGAGTCCAAGGAGGCGCTCGCCGCGTCCAGCCTGGAACATCTGATCGTTCGCGGCCGCCGGGGCGGCAGCGCCATCACGGCGGCGGCGGTCAACGCCCTGGCCTCGGAAGTGGAGTAGGAGCGCCGATGAGCAGCGGGCGGCTTTTCGGGGTGGGTGTCGGTCCGGGCGATCCGGAGCTGGTCACCGTCAAGGCGGCGCGGCTCATCGCCGCGGCCGACGTGGTGGCCTACCACGCGGCACGGCACGGGCGCAGCAACGCTCGCGCGATCGCCGAGCGCTACCTGCGGCCGGGGCAGATCGAGGAGGCGCTGATCTATCCGGTCACCACCGAGCGCACCGACCACCCGGGCGGCTACCAGGGCGCCATCGACGAGTTCTACACCTCGGCGGCGGCCCGGCTCGCCGCGCACCTGGACGCCGGCCGCGACGTCGTGGTGCTGGCCGAGGGCGACCCGTTCTTCTACGGGTCCTACATGCACATGCACAAGCGGCTGGCCGGCCGCTACGAGACGGTCGTCGTGCCCGGGGTGACGTCGGTGAGCGCCGCCGCCGCCGTGCTGGGCCGGCCGCTGATGGAGCGCGACGAGATCCTGACCGTCCTTCCCGGCACGCTGCCGCCGGCCGAGCTGGCCGACCGGCTGGCCGGCACCGACTCGGCCGCGGTGATGAAGCTGGGCCGCACGTTCGCGGGGGTGCGCGAGGCGCTGGAGCGTTCCGGCCGTCTCGCCGACGCCTGGTATGTCGAGCGGGCCACCACCGACCGGGAGCGGTCGTCGCGCCTGGACGACGTCGATCCGGCCACGGTCCCGTACTTCTCGCTCGCGCTGCTGCCCAGCCCGGCGGCGGCCGCCTTCGCCGCCGAACCCGTCCCCGCCGAATCCATCCCAGCCGAGCCGGAGGCGGTGGGCGGCGGGGAGGTGACGGTGATCGGCCTCGGGCCAGGTGATCCGCGATGGCTCACGCCCGAGGCCCGCGAGGCGCTGCGGGCGGCCGACGACCTGATCGGCTACGGCCCCTACCTCGACCGGGTCGCGCCCGATCCGCGCCAGCGCCGGCACCCGTCCGACAACCGGGTCGAGGCCGAACGCGCCGCCTTCGCCCTCGACCTGGCCAAGCGGGGCCGCCGGGTGGCCGTCGTCTCCTCCGGCGACCCGGGCGTCTTCGCCATGGCCGCCGCCGTCCTCGAGGTCAGCGAGGATCCGCAGTGGAAGGACGTTGCGGTCCGTGTCCTTCCGGGCCTGACCGCCGCCCAGGCCGTGGCGAGCCGGGCCGGCGCGCCCCTCGGCCACGACTTCTGCGTGCTGTCGCTTTCCGACCGGCTCAAGCCCTGGTCGGTGATCGAGGCCCGGCTCGCCGCCGCCGCCTCGGCCGACCTGGTCATCGCGATCTACAACCCGGCGTCGAGGACCCGTACCGAGCAGCTCGTCCGGGCGCGCGACCTGCTGCTGCGCCACCGCTCGCCGCAGACCCCGGTGGTCGTCGGCCGGGACGTGGGCGGACCGGCCGAGTCGGTACGGGTGATCACCCTGGACGAGCTGGACCCGGCCACCGTCGACATGCGCTGCCTGCTGATCGTCGGCTCGTCGCAGACCCGGGTCACCGCCCGCGCCGACGGATCGGCCCAGGTCTACACCCCGCGCAGCTACCCGGCGCCGGACGCGCGCTAGCCCGTCCGAAGGGCTGCTTTTCCTGCCTGCCGCGACGCGGCGGGCGATTCCGGCAACGCATGAAAACACGCGTTTGCACCCGCAATGCAATCAACGATCCCAGCACAACCGCTTGCTGCCGCCGAAAAGGAGGGCCACCACTTCAGACGATTCTGAGCGAAGGACCTCACGTGAACACCTCACGACGCCGAGTTGCACTGCTCGCCTCTTCGCTGCTGCTCGGCGTCGCCGTCCCCACGGCGCCGGCCGTCGCGGCGGGTTCCGCCGCCAGGAGTTCGAAGCCCAAGCCCGCCGCGACGACGCACAAGCCCGCTCCCAAGGCGACCGTCAAGCCGGCGCCGGCGAAGACCGCGGCCGACCCGACACCGACGCTCGCGTCCCGGCTCGCCGCCGTGAAGGTCGCCAAGTCGATCAACTACTACCCGTCGACGGCGGGCTGGTCGGCCATGTGGTCGAACTTCGACGCCGTGAAGATCGACGCCGACCTGGCCAAGGCCCAGTCGCTGGGCGCCACCAACCTACGGGTCCTGCTCTTCCCCGCGACGTTCGGATACCCCACGCCGAAGGCCGACTACCTGGCGAAGCTGAACAAGCTGGTCGGGCTCGCCGACGCGCACGCGATGACGGTGAAGTTCACCCTCTTCGACTGGTGGAGCGGGTACTCCGAGGTGGCCAGCAGCACCGCCTGGGCGAGCGCGATCCTCAAGCCCTACAAGGACGACAAGCGGCTCATCGGCGTCGAGATCAAGAACGAGTTCGACCCGGCCGACGCGGCGGGCATCGCCTGGGCCAAGAAGATCGTCCCGGCCATCCGCACGGTCGCCCCGGCCATGCCGCTGACCTTCTCGGTCGACGGCGACACCGGCGCCGCCGGGATGGCCAAGATCAAGACGGCCCTCGGGCCGACCGCGCTGGACTACTACGACTTCCACTTCTACGGGAACTCGGAACGGGCGCTCGCCAACATCCGCCGGGCGCAGGCCGCGGTCGCGCCGACCCCGGTCGTGATCGGCGAGGCCGGCCTCAACACCCTGCAGAACACCGAGGGCGAGCAGGCCGCCTTCCTGGCCCGGGTCTTCGAGGGCGCCAAGATCGCCGGCGTCGGCTCGGTCGCGCCGTGGACCCTCACCGACTTCACCGCCAAGGCCATCCCCACCTCCGACGTCTCCGGCATCCCGGCGCAGTACAGCTACGGCCTTTACCACACCGACGGCTCCGCCAAGCCGGCCGCGGCCGTGGTCCACGCGGAGTGGAGCGGCCAGGCGCTGCCGGCCGACCTGCTGGACCTGAGCTTCGAGGCCGCCGCCGGAAAGACGCCGTGGCGCGCCTACCTGCCCGAGCTCGGCGTCGCGGTCAAGACGCAGACGGTCGCGCGTACCGGCAAGTGGTCGATCAGCTTCACCAACACCGGCAAGACCGCCTCGGGCGTGCCGTCGATGCGGGTCTCGCCGATCACGCCGGTGCAGGCCGGCCAGAAGTGGCACGGCGAGGTGTGGGCCCGCGGCAACGCCGCCACCGGCGCCACCCAGATCTCGCTGAGCTGGTTCGACGTCAAGGACAAGTGGCTGGGCGGCGCGTCGTCGGCGACCCTGCCGGTCGGCACCACCAGCTGGATCAAGCTGGCCGTCGACGGTGTCGCCCCGGCCGGCTCGGTCAGCATGCAGGTTCACCTCAAGTCGGGCGCGAACAAGGGCACGATCTGGTTCGACGACGTCGCGCTCGCCAGCTCCTGATTCACCCCGGACCCCACCGGCACGCCGATCTCGCTCAGCAACCGGGAGTACGCGGACACCGTGTGCTCCCACGACGAGGGATCGGCGTGCCGGCTGCCGGCCAGCCCAGCCGCCCGCACGATCCCCGCGGCGAGCGCGGCCGGCGCGGCGGCCGGGACGAAGACCGTCCCCGAGTACTGCTCGGCCGCCTCGACCAGCCCGCCGACCGCGGTGACCACGACCGGCAGGCCGTGGCTCATCGCGATGTGCAGCGGGCCGCTCGCCGAGCTGCGCCGGTAGGGCAGCACCACCACGTCCGCGCCGGCGAAGAACCGGTCGACCTCGGCGTCGGCGACGTACCTGTTCACCAGCGTGATCCGGTCCGCCGCCGGCGACGCGGCGATCATCGAGACCGGCAGCGTCCAGCCCTCCCAGGTCTCGCCGACCACGGTCAGGTGGTAGTCGCCGGGCAGCCTCCCGAACGCCTCGACGAGATCCTCCAGCCCCTTGTAGGGCCGGATCGTCCCGAAGAAGAGCAGCCGGCGGCCGGTGGTCGGGCGCCGGGTCCCGGGAACCACGCGCTCGTGATGGTCGTACGGCCCGTGCAGCGCGATCTGGGCGGGCACGCCGTCGAGGGCGTACGTCTGCCGCAGCGCCGCGAGGTCGAAGCGCGAGTGGACGACGACCCCGTCGGTCCGGCGCAGCAGCGGCCGGATCAGCCGCCGCACGTACGCCGCGGCCCACCGGCGCCCCGCCTCCCCCGTGTCCTGCACCTCGTGGAACTCGATCACCACCCGGATCCCGGCCAGCCGCGCCGCGAGGCAGAGCACCAGGTACGAGTGCAGCACCGTGCCGGTCCACCACTGCAGCACGAGCACCTCGGGCCGGAACCGCAGCAGGAACCGCACCGCCCGGATCAGGCTCGGCACGCCCCACCAGTCCACGCCGTCGAAGACCCGTACCCCGTCGGCGTAGCGCAGCTCGCTGAGCGGCCGCCCCACCCGAGCGCGCCCGGGGTAGAGCCGGGCCGGCAGCAGCTGTCGCATGAGGACGGTCCCGACGTCGAACCGCTCCGCCATCGCGTTGCTCAGCCGGCAGGTGTAATAGCTGATGCCCGACAGGTACCGCCAGCCGGAACCGACGACGACGACGCGGGTGCGCTCATCGGCGGGCGGACGCGATGCAGTCACGGTAAGCCTCCTCGATCTGTGGGACGACGCGGGCGGCCGTGAAGTCGAGCCCGCGCCGGTAGCCGTCGGCGCGCAGCCTGCGCGCCAGAACCTTGTCGGTGAGCAGCCGCAGGATCGCGGCGTGCAGGGCGGCCGCGTCGCCGGGCGGCACCAGCAGTCCGCTCTCGCCGTCGCGCACGACGTCGGCCAGGCCTCCGGTCCGCGACACGACCAGCGGGGTCCGCGCCAGCAGCGCCTCCACGGCGACCTGGCCCATCGCCTCCATGATCGACGGGACGATCCCGATCGCGGCGCCGTGCCAGGCCGCCATGACCTGCGCGTGCGGCACGTTGTGCCGCAACACCACCCCGTCCGGGACCGGCGGCGTGTCGGCGCGCGGGGTGCCCACGCAGACCAGGCTCGGCGGCGGCTCGCCGCCCTGCCATCGCGCCACCAGATTCCGGTACGCGGTGAACAACACGTCCACCCCTTTGTGCGGGCCGAGGGCGCCGACGAAGAGCAGGTAGGGCCCCGGCGGCAGCCACGAGGGTCGCGGCGTGGCCCGGGCCAGCGTGTCGAGGCCGTCCGGCACCAGGCTGGAGACCACCCGGACCGGCAGGTCGCCGGGCAGCCGTGCCACGTCGAGCGCGGACGCCACCGACGACGAGATCGCGGTGAGCAGGTCGATGCCGCGATGCCGGTGTGCGCGCAGGGCGCCGACGAGCGCGGCCGACCGCGGCCGACCGTACTGGCCCGCGGCGCACGGCAGGCAGCGGGACAGCCGGGGGCCCGCGCAGGTCCGGCCCTGGTGGGCGAAGGTCTTCTTCACGCAGGCCAGGCCGTAGTCGTGCGCGGTGTGCAGGTGCGGCAACCGGGTCCGGCCGAACCGCAACGGCAGGTAGCTGTACATCATCCAGTCGTGGCTGTGCACCACGTCGTACGTCTCGTCCCGGAGCACCCGCCAGATCGCCGCCGTGGTCAGCGGGTCGGCCATCGTCGGGTGGAAGGGCTTGTGCGGGTCCTCGTTGATTTTCGGCAGCAGGGAGTTGGCCACGCTGCGGGCGCGGATCACGCGTACCCCGTCGATCTCTTCGCGCTCGGCCCGCGCGGCCGGCGTCGCGAGCGTGAGCACGGTGACCTCGTGGCCGCGGCGCACGAGCTCGGCGCTGCTGGTGGCGACGCTGCGCTCGAGGCCGCCGATGACGGGGGCGTAGAGGTTGGCCAGGTGCAGGATCCTCATCGGGCTGATGCCTCATTTCTCGGCGCGCCCGATTTCCCGGGCGGGATCGGGCTCGGTGGGTCCGGTTGCGGCGGGGCGGTCTGTGGGTCCGGTTGCGGCGGGGCGGTCTGTGGGTCGGGGCGGGATCGGCGGTCGCCACGGGCTCGGGTCACTCGGTCGCTCAGGGCGAGGGCTGCGACGGCCAGGGCGCCGGCGGACTGGCCCGCGAGCCAGGCGTAACCGGCCGCCGCGATGCCGGCGCCGGGCAGCCAGAGCCAGGTCAGCGCCAGGCAGGTGGCCGCCATCAGCAGGTTGAGACGCAGGCAGCGGCGGAACTCGCCGAGCGAACGCCAGTGCGCGACGGCCAGGTTGGTGATCGCGTCCGGGACCGCGGCGAGCACCAGGATCTTCAGCAGCGTCTCGCCGCCGGTCGCGTAGCCGGCGCTGAACAGCCCGAGGATCCGCCCGCCGCCGACGAAGAGGATCAGCGCGGGCGGCACGATGACGGCCAGGACCACGGCCGACGCGCGGGGCAGCGAGGCGGACCGGCCGCCGGCGGCGTTGCTGCGCTCGGCGTAGAACGCGGAGGCGACCGCCGGGGAGACCATGAACAGCACCGACGCGGTCATCCAGGCCACGTAGAAGTGCGCGTTCTGGCTCGCGCCCAGCCGGGCCGTGACCAGCACCGGCAGCAGCGCGCTCGGGCCGGCCTGGGCCAGGTTGATCAGGTGGTGCCCGGTCAGCGAGACCTGGATGTGCCGCAGCTCGGCGCCGATCCCGGCACGGCCGAGCCGCACGCCGGGCCGCAGCCGGCCGAGGCCGGACCGCGTGGTGTACGCGCTGACCCCGATCGACGGCAGCGTCCAGGCGAGCAGCACCGCGCCGGCGGCGTGCAGTCCGGCGGCCGTCAGCGCCAGCAGGGTGAGAACCTTGCCGACGGCCAGCGCGACGTTGCGCCAGAGCATGCCGTGGCTGGCCCGGTGCGCGACGAAGATGTAGTCGAGCAGCGTCGAGGCGGTCAACGCCACAGCGGTGACGAAGAGCGCCGCCCCAACCGATATCTCCCGCAAAAAGACGAAATTTTGGCTCAAGATGGGCAACACCGTGATCGCGGCGACGGCCGCGACCGCGGTGGCCGAACATCCGAGAAGCAGCCCGCCACTGACGATCCGCGACCAGGCGGCGCCGGCGCTGCCCGGCAGCCGCTGGATGAACATGTGTCCGATGCCCAGGTTCGACACCATGCTGACGACGGTCGCGGCCGAGATCAGCGCGGTGGACGCGCCGACCGCCGGCTGCGGCAGGGCGTGGGCGGCGAGCATCCAGAACAGGTAGCCCAGCCCGCTGGTCCCGACGGTGCTCGCCATGATCAGGATGCTGTTGCGGGCCAGCGAGTCCCGCGAGACGGTCCTCAGCACGTCGCCGGCCCGCGTCCGTAGAAGACCGTGCTGGCCTCGCCCAGGCTGATCTTGATGAGGTGCAGGCACCCGTCGGGCGGCGCCGGCACGTGCACCTGGACCGACCGGATCGCGTCGGCCGCGATCGCCACCGGCTCCCCCGCCCCGATCATCCGGTCGCCGACCTGCACACGCAGGGGCGCCGTGCTCGGCGGCCGCCCGGCGCTGCTCACCCGGATCGGCACCGCGAGGCCCGCGGCCGGGAAGACGACCGGGCCGCGAATCTCCGCAGCCCAGCCGTCGAGGGCCAGGCTGGTGAAGCCGGGCTCGGGCGGGTGCGGCAGCCGCTGGTAGGCCAGGACCGCGCCGCCGCCGATGACCAGGGCGAGCACGACGGGCACGGCCACGGCCGCAAGCGTCCGGAGATCGGGCGCCGCGGCGGGGATCTTCGGGCTCCGCACGATCGCGTACGCGCCGAGCACGGTGACCGTCGCCGCGAGCCCGGCCGCCAGCGAGCGGCCCTCGATGCGTACCGAAAGGACGTGCAGCAGCAGCGCGATCAGCGGGAGGGTGACCAGCCCGGCCGCGGTCGCCAGGCCGAGCCGCGCCGCCGGCTCGACCGGCTCGCGGACCAGCGCGCACAGCCAAAGCTCGCCGATGACGATCACCAGGGCCAGGCACAGCGCCAGATAGAGCCACGTCAACCTGGGCGCGAAGCCGAGCACGGCGAGGATCGGGTACGCGCAGCCGAGGAGGCAGGCAAGGCGTGCCCTCACTTCGCGCCCCCTCGGACCTGGGCGCCGAGCGAGGCGAAGTCGAAGCGGTAGATGGCGATGTCGCCGCTGTCGTAGACCTTGATGGTCCACGGCAGAGTGTCGAACTTGGTCAGCTGGCCGATCGTGAACGCCGGCCGGTCGCCGTGCGGGATCGGCTCGTTCGTCTCGAAATAGATCTTGATGTCGGGCACCTCGAGCGCCATCCGCCGGTCGACGATGAGATAGGTGAACCGCCACGAGCTCAGCTGTCCGAGCAGTCCGGCGGGCACCGGCCCGCCGGGCTGGGCAAGGTAAAGGTCGTAGGTCGGAAACGCGCCGGACCCGGTGACCGGGTTCTCCTCGCCGTAGGAGCCGAAGATCAGCCCGGAGTAGCGGTCGGCGACGATGCGCAGCCCGCGGCCCTGGGTCTCGCACAGCCAGGCCGCCGCGGCCATCACCTCGGGCGAGGCGGCCCGGGTGTCCGAGCCGTAGACCGGCGGCCCCGGGAACCGGTAGGACGGGTTCATCCCGGCCGCGGTATTGCCGACCAGCATGACCGTGCAGACGGCGAGCAGCCCGCCGCCGGCCGCCAGCGTGCCGCCTCGCGGGAAGCGGCGCAGCGCGCCGTCGAGCGCGGCGACCACGACCGGCGCGACGACCAGGGCGATGCCGAGGTAGCTGAACGCCCACGACCGGCGGGCGCCCTCGGCGCCGGACGGCGTGAGGATGAGCAGCGCGGCCGGGAAGTAGAGCGCCCCGAGAATCAGCATGCTGAGCGCGGCGGCGCGGTCGATCGGCACGCCGCTGGGCCGGCGCCACACGCGGTGAGCGGCGACCGCGATCGCCGCGAAGGCGATCGCCGGGGCGACGAACGCCGCGTCCTGCTCCCACCACGGCGCGACCGACTGGTTGAAGAGCGTGCGGGTGCCCGAGCCGTGCCGGCCGGCCATCCCGGCGGCCTGACCGATCGCCTGCCCGAGGTAGGGGTCGAGGTATCCGGCCGTGTGCGGCGACACCCAGACCAGCCAGGCGGCGACCAGGGTGGCGGCCGCGCCGGCAAGGGCCCAGGCGGTCCACGCCGCGGTCGCCGCCGATCGGGTACGCCACCAGCGCACGGTCATCACCGCCGAGATCAGGGCCATGATCCCGATCAGCCACAGCGCGGTGAGGTGGTGGGTGGCGATGGTCGCGCCGGCCAGCAGCAGGGTGACCGCGGCCCAGCCCAGCCGGGGCCCGGCCAGCCGACCGCGCATCGCCCGCAGCAGCGCGACCAGCGTCCAGATCAGCAGCGGAACGGCCAGCGACTCGTACCCGAACTGGGTGTCGAAGAAGAGGAACGAGCTGTTCAGGCTGTAGATGATCGCCGCGATCGCGGCCACCCGCGGCTCGTGCCAGACGTCACCGGCGAGAACCGCCACCCCGAGGACCACCAGCACGTGCGCGGCGACCAGGACGAGCAGCGCACCACGCCAGACCGAGACGCCGGTCAGCGCCGCGACCGAGGCGACCGTGGCGTGCAGCCCGGGAAAGTCGCCGATCACCCGGACGATCGGGTTGGCCTCGAAGAGCCGCCCGTCCAGCAGGATCTCGCGGCTCTGCCGCCAGTGCGCGAATTCGTCGTGGTAAAGCGGCCCGGTCGGATTGCGCAGCAGCTTCGGCAGATAGGTGAAGCAGGCGTAGCCCAGCAGAACGCCGAGCCGCAGCGCCGGGCCGGTCGCGCGGCGGCTCGCCCAGTGCGCCGCCGGCAGGGTGAAGACCAGCAGGCCCAGCCAGAAGTACGTGAACTGGGCGCCGCGGTGGACCTCGGCGGACCGGTCGGCCGCCACGAGCAGCACCGCGCCGGCCGCCCCGGCGACGGCCA
>Ga0307508_10000179_pt1 | contig 76778 bp, 81 predicted proteins | sample 9_EM_MG_FD_203089 | JGI IMG/M metagenome (GOLD analysis project Ga0307508, IMG submission 203089) | Populus trichocarpa ectomycorrhiza microbial communities from riparian zone in the Pacific Northwest, United States - 9_EM | ecosystem: Host-associated > Plants > Roots > Unclassified | place... | reverse complement strand
GACATTTGCCTTGACACTCTGCGTCCAGAAGCGAAATGCCCTGACACTCCTCGTCCGGAAGGCAGATGCCGTGGCAAGCGCCGTCCGGACGACAATTGCCTTGACACTCTGCGTCCGGAAGAAATTTTCCTTGACAGTCTCCGTCTGTAAGAAACGCGCTGCGTCCAGATGGCTAATGCCCTGACACTCCGCGTCCAGAAGGCAGATGCCGTGGCATGCGTCGTCCGGACGACATTTACCTTGACACTCTGCGTCCAGAAGCGAAATACCCTGACACTCCTCGTCCGGAAGGCAGATGCCGTGGCAAGCGCCGTCCGGACGACAATTGCCTGACACTCTGCGTCCACAAGAAATTTGCCTTGACAGTCTCGGTCTGTAAGAAACGCGCTGCGTCCGGATGGCAAATGCCCTGACACTCCACGTCCAGAAGGCAGATGCCATGGCACGCGTCGTCCCGACGACATTTGCCTTGACACTCTGTGTCCGGAAGAAATTTCCCTTGACAGTCTCCGTCTGTAAGAAACGCGCTGTGTCCGGATGGCTAATGCCCTGACACTCCTTGTCCAGAAGCTAGATGCTATGGCACGCGTCGTCCCGACGACATTTGCCTTGACACTCTGCGTCCGGAAGAAATTTACCTTGACAGTCTCCGTCTGTAAGAAACACGCTGCGTCCGGATGGCTAACGCCCTGACACTCCTCGTCCAGAAGCTAGATGCCGTGGCACGCGTCGTCCCGACGACATTTGCCTTGACACTCTGCGTCCGGAAGACATTTGCCTTGACAGTCTCCGTCTGTAAGAAATGCGCTGCGTCCGGATGGCTAACGCCCTGACACTCTGCTTCCAGAAGCTAGATGCCGTGGCAAGCGTCGTCCGGACGACAATTGCCTTGACACTCTACGTCCGGAAGAAATTTGCCTTGACACTCTCCGTCTGTAAGGAACGCGCTGCGTCCGGATGGCAAATGCCCTGACACTTCGCGTCCAGAAGGCAGATGCCGTGGCACGCGTCGTCCGGACGACCTTTGCCTTGACACTCTGCGTCCGGAAGAAATTTACCTTGGCACTCTGGGTCCAGAAGGCAGATACCGTGGCATGCGTCGTCCGGACGACATTTGCCTTGACAATCTGCGTCCGGAAGAAATTTGCCTTGACAGTCTCTGTCTGTAAGAAACGTGCTGCGTCCGGATGGCAAATGCCCTGACACTCCTCGTCCAGAAGCTAGATGCCGTGGCACGCATCTTCCGGACTACATTTGCCTTGACACTCTCCATCTGTATGGAACGCGCTGCGTCCGGATGGCAAATTCCCTGACACTTCGCATCCAGAAGGCAGATGCCGTGGCACGTGTCGTCCGGACGACATTTGCCTTGACCCTCTACGTCCAGAAGAAATTTGCCTTGACACTCTCCGTCTGTAAGGAACGCGCTGCGTCCGGATGGCAAATGCCCTGACACTTCGCGTCCAGAAGGCAGATACCGTGGCACGCGTCATCCGGACGACCTTTGCCTTGACACTCTGCGTCTGGAAGAAATTTACCTTGACACTCTGCGTCCAGAAGGCAGATACCGTGGCATGCGTCGTCCGGACGACATTTGCCTTGACAATCTGCGTCCGGAAGAAATTTGCCTTGACAGTCTCTGTCTGTAAGAAACGTGCTGCGTCCGGATTGCAAATGCCCTGACACTCCTCGTCCAGAAGCTAGATGCCGTGGCACGCGTCGTCCGGACTACATTTGCCTTGACACTCTCCATCTGTATGGAATGCGCTGCGTCCGGATGGCAAATGCCCTGACACTTCGCATCCAGAAGGCAGATGCCATGGCACGCGTCGTCCGGACGACATTTGCCTTGACCCTCTGCGTCCGGATGGCAGATGCCCTGACACTTCGCGTCCGGATGGCAGATGCCCTGACACTTCACGTCCGGATGTCAGATGCCCTGACACTTCGCGTCCGGAAGGCAGATGGCGTGGTGTGTGTCGTTCGGAGCGACCTGTGCACTGACATGCATCGTCCTGGCGCAGAATACCTTGCCAGTTTGCGTCCTGAGCGTCCTGAGCGTCTGCTGCGCCCGGACGCTGCCCCTGCGTCCGGACGCAGAATTTTTTTCCTGATGCACTGTGTTACGTTCAGTGCGTATTTACGTTGTGATCACCACTATTGTTATAAGTTGTGTTTGTTGATTTTTCTTTTGGGGGGATGGTGCTTGTTTTATTGAGAGGGAAGTGGTTGTAGGGGGATGATTTCGGGCGCCGCGGATACTACGCCTAGAGTGGCTAGCGTGGTCACTAGCGTGGCTTCTAGAGGTTGTGGGACTTGGCACATGGCTGCCCTAGGGGCTTTTGTAGACAGACAGTCACACACTAGCGCTAGTGGAGGACCCCTCCTTTAAGAGGAGTGACTCCTCCTCCTGGAAGAGATCATGTTTCTCGCGACCCCTCACCAGGACAAAACGATCGAATTGATCCGACGCAATTTCTGGTGGCCCAAAATGAACGAACAAATCATCGACTTCGTATGAAGCTGCCCCAGCTGCCAACAAAACAAGACCGCCCGACATCAACCCTACGGACTGTCCTCGCTGCTGGAACTACCATACGCATCATGGCAATCCATAGCAATGGACTTCATCATGGAACTATCGGTGTCGGAGGGATACGACCAACTATGGGTAATCATCGACTGGTTCACCAAAATGTCGCACTTCATCCCGTTCAGAGAAAAAACCACGGCAGACTTAGCGATCATCTTCGCCTGAGAAGTATGGAGGCACCACGGACTACCTGCCGACATCGTGTCATACAGACACTCTCGATTCACCTTGGATGTATGGAAGGAATTCCTCAAAATATCAGGAATCCGATCCCAAATGTCCACCGCCTTCCACCTGCAGATGGATGGGCAAACGGAGCGGCTGAACCAAACGATCGAGGCCTACCTCCAAGCATTCGTCGGCAAGGAACAAGAGGACTGGGTACGCCTGCTACCCATGGCCGAGTTTGCTTACAACAACTCAGTCACAGTAGGAAACAGTATGTCTCTGTTCTACGCTAACTATGGCTTTCACCCCACAGCCATAGACCTGGCGTCAACAGAACCCCTCAACCTGGCCAGCAAGGTATATGCCCACTGGATGCACACCATACACGACGAATCCAGGAAAGGACTCGAAGAAGCACAGGAGCGAATACGCCGATATACTGACCCAACCCGAAAGGAACCCCCGGCATCTCAGATGGGCGACCTGGTGATGCTCAGCAGCCGCATCACAACGCGCCGACCATCGAGGAAGCTGGACCACAAGAATCATGGCCCCTTCCAGATCGAAAAAATCATCTCCCCCCTGGCCGTCCGCCTCACGTTACCGCAGAAATGGAAAATCCACAACGTCTTCCATGTCTCGCTACTCGAACCCTATCGAACGAGCGAACACTGCGCGCCTCCTGACACCTCGAAGGTGCTACGTGAGGCGGACGACATTGAAAAATTAGAGGAATACGATGTCGAGGAAGTTATGTCCTCGGTCGAGTGTGGCTGGGGAAATAACAAACGAATCCTCTACCTCGTCAAATGGCTCGACTATCCAGAATGAAGAGACTGGACAGAAGAACCATTCGACAACTTCTCAGTAGGCGGTTTGGCGAAACTCCGAGAGTTTCACCGACAAAATCCAGACGCGCCGAGGGACTACTGACTCACCGAGGGCTAAAACCCGTTTCACTGAGAACTGGGCGGTAGTGGGCTGAAGAGGCGGAGGACTTCAGTACCAAAGCACTGCAACCAACAAAAAGACCCGCTTCTCGGGCAACCACGAGAAACCACTAACCGAGAGTGCGACAAAAAAACCCGAGAAAACCCGATGAACTTGACACCCTCCTGTACGGTCATATTCTCCTTATCCCGAAACGGAACCGGTGACAAGGCAAGCATGACGGTCACGTGATCCCTGAATAAGGCGTGGTCACTCCTACCTACACTGTAGAGCCCTAGATCAGGCCCAGTCACTTTCGGGATACCGGACTAGCCACGAAGGATACCATGCCTCTGCCGCTCCTCTGCGACCTTCGTCGACCCTGGAACTTGAGTACGGGAAGCAGTCATAGCGAATGTGCGACGTGATCACAGTTCATCAATGACAGTATGAGTACGCACCGGCCTACTCAGAGGGCCCAGCCATTTCGACGGATTACAGAGCCATGCCCTGATCCGGTGGCTGGGAGGGCTGTAGGGGTGGAGGACTACAGTCATGGTAACTACAGCCATGGTAACTACATTACAAAAGTTACCCCACGAAAGACACACATCCAAAAAGAGATGGGCTACCCAGATAGAAAGAAAAAAGTGTGAGCACTCAGGACGAGGCTAAGGGGGAGGGGAGGTAGTGTTACACCTAGAATATCTCGAGTACGAAGCTACGCTCGAAATAGGTACAAAAGGATGACGGATTGCACCCAGAGAATCTAGGAGGGAGATAAGGACCGGAGATGAGCTTACAGCCAACATAGACCTAAGACGAATAAACTCCGGAGATGAGGGGAAGATTGCAAATGAAGAGATGCTTGGGCTAGAACCTCCCCCCCGAAAGGAGAGAATGCCACGTCACCTGCTGATGGCGTACAGACTGCCGGACTTGGGCTAGGACCCCTCCTCCGAAAGGAGGGGATGCCATATCGCCTGCTGATGGCGCACGGAAGAGAGTCTGATAGGAAGAGCACCCCACCCATCTGCATGAAACCTCATCTCCCCTTATCTACACCCTGCCAGGACCAATGGATCGCCCACGGGGTCCATGCACCTCAGGGAAATCCAAGTCCGAGTCACCATTTCTCACGCTGGCTTCGCTCCAATAAAAAGCCAGAGGTTTTCCGCCCAACGGAAGGAAAAACAGCACGAACATCCTCACCAACACTACCACCAAAACCCACACACAAGATCTAAGATTATTCCGTTGTGAATTATCGAAAGTAGCCTGATTACCTTTGATACAACCTGCACTCCAGTTGACAAGATGACCCCAGTGTCACATGGAATCGGTAGTGCCTGCAGGAGTCCATACAGCCTGGCCTTCTTGTGCTTGATTCGGTGGCATACGTCACATCCGGCAATCCATTCTGCGACCGAATCCATCAACTTTGGCTGGTAGTACCGAGACCCAACCACTGCTGCTGTCTTTACGATGCCGCTATGTCTACCGCCCAGAATAGCATCGTGTACTTCTTGAATCAGATCCGTTCTCAAGAATTTTGGGATATATAACCTTTCACCCGACGGCTAATGGTACAGCAGGCCTTCTTCAAGCGTGTATGACTTTGCACGTTCCTTAACACGGTGAGACTGCTTTGAACTTGTCTTTTTGTCCTCGTTTTCGTCGCTATTGTTCAAATATTCTAGAACTGGACTGAAAATTGTGTCCTCCCCATAGCCTTTTCGAACATCGTTCAGCCACTTGGTTGAGGCTGACACGTGCATTTCGATGACATTCAGGTACTGCAGATCAACCATTGGCTACTCTCGCTGCGTGTAGGCAATCTGGCTGAGTGCGTCTCCACAACATTCGCTAATCCAGGAAAGTATTTGACCTTGTAGATGTGCTGTTGGAGCCTGTCAAGGTGACACCACTGACGGCTCGTCACCTTATTTTGTCCGAGGATATGCTGCAACGATGCATGATCCGTATAGATGGTGGTATGTTTCCACCCATGAACATCAGGAAAAAAAAATTTTGCGTCTTGAGTGTCTGGACGCTGTAGACGCATAGGACGTTTCAGACGCAACCTGCTTAACTCAAACGCAGATCGCCACAGCACCGTGCGTCCGGACGTAGATCGCCATGGCATCTGCTTACCAGATAGAGCGTGGCAGGGCATTTTCCTTCTGGACGCAGCCATGTCAGGGCATTTTCTTTCTGGACGCAGCCGTGTCAGGGCATTTTCCTACTGGATGCGTCCAGACGACGCGTGTCATGGCACCACGTTTACACTGGCTGTCTAGGTACGGAACATCGCAGCAAATACTCGGGTTGCATTCACAAACACGCAGCGGGTTCCAGGTATAGTGACTCAGTCCAGTTCTATTCTTTATATCTACGGTATGTACATCTATATATGCTACTACACGCTTCGCGTTTCCAGCAAAATCATCCAGCGTCACACCCATCGCCACGATCATCACATGCAGTAATGCTGTTTTGACACGCGTAGCATTGCTCTGCGTGTCGGAAACAAAGGAAAGTTGGCAAATACGACACGACGTGATGAACACGACGACTATGAGGAGGATGGCGATGAGGATGCCGGCGGCGAGGACGATAGCGAGTAGGACGTGGTGAGTATGATGACAAGCTTTGTGACATGGTTAGCGCAGCTTTCAGAGTGACAGAGACACCGGGAAGTTGTAGAAAACACAGTGACGAGTACGATGTCAATGAGGACGCCGGCGGCGAGGACGATAGCAAGTAGAACTTGGCAACTATGAGAGCGAGTAAGACATGGCGAAGACGATAGCAAGTAGGACGCGGCGAGTATGATGGCGAGCTTTGTGACATGGTTAGCGCAGCCCTCAGAGTGACAGAGACACCGGGAAGTTGTAGAAAACACAGTGATGAGTACGATGTCAATGAGGACGCTGGCGGCGAGGACGATAGCAAGTAGAACGTGGTGACTATGAGAGCGAGTAAGACGCAGCGAGGACGATATCGAGTAGGACGCGGCGAGTATGATGGCAAGCTTTGTGACATGGTTAACGCAGCTCTCAGAGTGACAGAGACGCCGGGAAGTTGTAGAATACACAGTGACGAGTACGATGTCAATGAGGATGCCGGTGGCGAGGATGATAGCAAGTATGATGTGGCGACTATAAGAGTGAGTAAGACGCGGCAAGAACGATACCCAGTAGGACGCGGTGAGTATGATGGCGAGGTTTGGGACATAGTTAGCACAGCTCTCAGAGTGACAAGAACAGTGGCGGGAACAGGTACAATACGATGTGACGAGTACGATGTCGATGAGGAGGATGTCGATGAGTTTGATGGCAGTGAGGATGGCGGCAACTATGATGGAAATGCGAAGAACAATGACGAGTATCTACGACGAGGTGAAAGGAGAAGAAAAAAGGGGTCTACATAGGAGCGATGAGCAAGCTGAACCTTGCGTAAGCGCAAGTGTTAGTAATAGCTTGGTGCTTTGCATTGACATCAGACTCGCCGCGTCCTACTTGCTATCTTTCTTGCTGCCAGCAATATCATTGATATCGTACTCCTCACCTCGTATTGTACCACTTTTCGCCGCTGTTCCTGTCACTCTGAGTGCTGTGCTAACCAGATCCCAAACCTCGCCATCATACTCGCCGCGTCCTACTCGCTATCATCCTCGCCGCATTTTACTCGCTCTCATAGTCGCCACGTCCTACTCGCTATCGTCCTCGCCGCCGGCGTCCTCATTGTTGGTTATGCTCAATGGACGCAACATCAAAACGCGTCGACCATTGAAAAAGTTGGACCACAAGAATTATGGTCCCTTCCAGGTGGAAAAAATCGTCTCACCTCTCACCGTCCGACTCATGCTTCCCCGGAAGTGGAAGATTCACAACGTCTTCCACATCTCACTGTTCGAGCCATTCCGGTTGAGCGAGCAGCGAGCGCTGCTGGACCCTACAAAGCTTCTTCGGGAAGCTGACGACATCGAACAAAGCGAGGAGTACGATGTTGACAAGGTTCTTGGGAGCACCATGAGGGGATGCCGCGTCCTCTACCTTGTCAAATGGCTTGACTATCCCAATCAGAGGGACTGGACGGAAGAGCCATACAATAACTTTTCAGTACGCAGGAAACAGTCAAAGGGTAGCCTCGGCCAGGAAAAACAGACCCTTGGGTCGACTCTGCCGGGTGGATCCAACAACTGCCAACTCTTGTAGCCGCTGCACTAAGGCTCAGAGATAAGGGTCATGTAAGTCACATGCCATAAGTGGCTGTTCTGTCTCAAGACAGGTCTGAAAGAGTCTAGGTGCGAGATAAGGACCGGAGTTAAGACCTCTCGACCATAAGGTTCGGCTGAGAACTAAACTCCGGAGCGAGCCCGGTTACAAACCACCTAGGGGTGATGGCCGAGCAGGCCACATCATGCACCGAAGTGGGGCCACGTCAGGAAACCCTGTCTGGAATGGACTAGCCACAGGGTGGAACATGAGACCAGTGAACCGTAGCGCTCCTTCTTATCGCTAGACACCGTATAGGACCAATCAGATCCAAGGGCATCCTCCCGATGGTGTAGGAGGATACGCATCTCATAATAAAGAACCTAGTGTCGGCTTCCAAGGACGGAGAGAAGGACTCCTGTACCGGCGAAGAAGAAAGGGACTCTAGAGAGATCATGTGACTATGTGCCAGGACTATATCTAGAAGGAAAAAACCCCATAGCGGAAAAAGCTCCTCACCCAATGGACATCCTCACGCTACACCGAAACGAACCCACACGACGAACCTAAGATTATTCTGCTGTGAATAAAGAACAAATCGAACCTGACCTCCCAATATCTCTACCTCCACCTCCGTATTCGCGTACCCAGGTGTCATAGGTATGGTGACTGCTGAGCAGGTGTCGACTGGTAGGATGGTTGACACTGCTTCTGGAGTCCCTCGTGCCCTCCCTCGTGTCCCTCTCGAGGTTTGAATTGTGCCGTACGGTTGTCCGTGATCAGAGTGCCGCATAGGTATGCAATGTGACTAAACCCAAGGCAACGGTGGCACTGTATCCTTCTATTGACGACCGCATTTAGTTCGTCATTCTCGATGTTACTCAAGTCCATAGGATCGTCTTGAGCAGTGGTAACGTTTGGTGAGAGGGCCAGAACGCCGCTTCCGGATGGCATTGGGAGAAATGGTGGAGTGCATGCAGCAACGATATCCTTCATGCCGGACAATGTCATCTGCTTCTGACTGTCACCAGCGAGAATATCCATAAGACATACCTGCTGGGATATATAGTTTTACGTTGCTGCAGGCAGCTTGATTAGGTATTCCTCCCACAGCAGGTTTTCCCTTGTAATGGTGAGCGACCCACCCAGAATGGTGATCAGTTCCTACGCTCTCTGGTTGAAGGATGAAACCTGCTGGCGGCTGAACTTCAATGCATACCATTAGTGGCGAATTACCGAAATAGCCCATTCCAGAACGTACTGGTGCTTGAAGAGGACCTTCACGGCATTCCATGTGGTAATATAGTTGTAATCCTTTGGTGGGATAGTATCCACACCCTGTTTCTTCATGCAGTTCTCGAACCAGTGGAACACTTTGGCAGTGAGAAAGCACCAGAAGGTGTCGATCTTCTGATTTTCTTCGGATGCCTTTTGACAGACTGCTCCGCCCTGTCGAACATAGTGCTACACGTCTTCAAGAAATTGAGCGACAACCTCCAAATCCTGGGAACCATCAAACCTCTTTGGCTCATGCAGCTTAATTTTTTGAACGATCAGGTTTTTGCTCGGGACTCCATCTTGTAGTTTTGCAGTTTGTTCGCTGATGGGAAATAGGTGATCGCAGCGCTGCTTCCAAACTGCCATCTCCTCCTCTGACTTACGAAGTTGGTGCTTCAATCCTGCCAAATCCACAATCTTCACAGAAGCTTCCCGGTGACTGTCATACCACTGGGTGTAGGTATTTAGGACCGCTTCGGCTGAAACAGCTATAACTACTGAATTTTCATCGCGCGAGAGGTTCGCCTCACCAATCCACTTGAGTATCTTGCCCAGCTTCGGCCAGAGTTTCAGGGTGTTCGACATTGCTCGCTTTTTCAGCATGCCCTGTTTTACTCACCGTGCTTTGGAAATGCTTGCCGCGCTTTGGAAATGCTCGACGCGCCTTGGAAATACTCAGCGCCCTTTGGAAATTCTCTGCGATTATGCTTGATGAACGGGTTATATAGGTAGTAGCTCAGCCCAGGGAATGGGTAGTTGAGACTGCTGCGACGGCTTCCGAATTCGCCTTGATTCACTCGAATTCCTCTTGAATCAGCTTGATTTTACGCGAATTCGCTCGATGCGCTCGATCTCTTCCCGAATCCGCTTGATTCACTCAAATTCTTCTCGTTTTCTCGATTTTCCTCAGAATTTGTCAGCTCTGTTCGACCGAATGCTAGAGGGAGATGTAAAGAAAAAGGGCCCCAAATGCTGGCCCCTGTGATTACAGCTAGCTATACCCTTCCGCAGCTACTTTTCACACAAGAGTACGTTCGCTGGTATCCCTCTTCCGCTCCACGTGGTCTGTGATGTTTCTGCGCCCTCCTTCTGCTTGCTGCTCATCACACAGTACAATAGAGGATGCTCGCCGCTGGTTATACGGGGCAGGGAAATAAAGTGTGTCATGCGGCGCAGGAAAATAAAGAATGCTTGCTGCTGGTCGTGTAGGGCAGAGAAAATATAGTGTAGCTACCAGTTGAGGGGTAGCAAGAAACATATCCATTATAAAGAGAGGAGCACCGGACACTTATACGAGTGTCCGTGTGCTAGCACTAGTGTGTGACTGTCTATCTACAGAAGCCTTTAGGGCAGCCATGTGCCAAGTCCCACAAACTCTAGAAGCCACACTAGCGACTACGCTAGCCGCTCTAGGCGTAGAGTCCGCGACGTCTGGAATCCTCCTCCTACACTAGGACCTATGGCACCAGAACCCTCTCAGCCCTGGCGCAACCCAATCCGACCTCCAAGTACAAGCGCACCCGGGAATTCGAGCGGACCCCCGCAGCTGACCATCCGACCCATCCTGGGAAGCCCCCTCCGGCTATCACCCTCTCCGCCATTAAGAAGACTACAATCACTGGCGGTCTCAGCTTCAGCCCCGCTCTAGAGAAACCCGCACGGGAAAGGAGCAGGCGGCCCGCTATCAACCCCACTATCGGGACCACTGACCCTGCTGCTGCCACCATCTCCGTCACCTCCACCATCTCTGCCAAGACACTCACGACCAATGTTTACCCCACAGGAACTGGTGCAGCTCGTGGCAGAAGGAGTGGCGTGGGCCCAGAAATACGGTCAGCCAAGACCAGAATAGGTAAACACTTTCTGCCTTAAGATGAAGAATCCGGACAACTTCGACAGGAAAAGTACAACCGCATTCAACCAATGGTGAGAAGCGGTCACCATGTACCTAGGCTTTTATCCAGAAACCGTGGATTGGCAGAAGATAACCTGGGTCGGAACCCTCCTAATGGACACAGCGCTGGCCTAGCACCTCCACTGCTATCGAGACCTGCAGGATAATGATACCTGGACCAACTATTTGGTTGCTATAAGAGCGGAATACTGGAACGAAAGGGAGGTAGCGGATGCCCCGCTAAAACTGGGGCAGCTGAAATACAAGGGGTCCATCCGCACCTACATGACGGAATTCAGGGCACTCAACAACTTCACCCAAGCAACATGGAAAGGCCTAAGGGAGAAAGTCGACATGGCTATACCGGACAGCATACTGGACATGCGGTTCAACCAAAATCTGGACGATCCAGTAGATGATGAACTCTTCCTCCAGGCCACCTACCGAGCCAGCATACAAGTAGAACAAAAGAAGGTGCTCAAGCAAGTCAAGAAGACCATGAGAGCCACAACAGCAATGCCGGTCAAAGAGGGAAGGAAGAAAGGCCCGAACAAGGGGAGTCCTGACAATACCAGCAAGCTCAAGGTGAATAAGGAAGCCAGATGCAGGGAGAACCGAGGAACCGACAAAAAAGAAAGTCAGTACAGCCAGCAAGGAAGCTGGGCAACAAAGAACACAGCCCTCAATGGCATGCCAGATAAAAAGCAGGAGGAATATGGACGAAGTCCAGAGGACTGCTGGAGATGTGGCCATAGCGGCCACAGAACATATGAATGCTTCTCCTTCAATACCAGAGAAGGGACCACCTGTAACACTCGGATGTTTCACCAACGGCACAATCGCCCAGGTGGTCACCAACAGTCTATCACCCTTGAGTGGACAACACTTGTATGATGGCAGCGGAGCAACCGTGTAGTTCCGAAGGATTCGCATGGGAGCAGTTGGGAAAATTCACTAATAGATTGTTGTTCGAAATATCACTAGAGAGTTGATCCCAGAAACAATGTAATATTGTTAAGGCTCAACTTTCGACTCATCGTTGCTAATGCCTCTCTACACAGGAAAGTGGTGCCCCTCATATATCGTACCGACTCGTTGGCCATCTGCCTTCAGGCTGACTCAGGAAGCGCAATACCTCGGTATTATGCAACAGCATCTCTCCTCGTTAGAGGGAGATAGGGTTGATTGGGACATGGCACTGATTGATAGGTATGGACCCAGAAGATCTTCGATCTGGGTGCTTGCGAACAATCTTTATTTGCACCCCCTTGTAGGTGTTGTCACCCTTGTGCTCCTGTCCACAGCCCTTACAGACTATATACTTCTCAGGTGCAGTTGGGGTCGTAATCTATGAGTCTAGATGCTTCTAAGAATGCCTGGTGACGTCGGTACAAGTACCGCAGCAATCGCCGTTAACTGAAGAATACATCTCTGTAACTTGACAAGTTAAGATCCGATCTTCTTCAAACAACTGACAGATGATCTGGCTCCCCTCATATACCCACCGGACCCGTTCCGCCTCGTGCGTCCTGCACGACCACTCATGAGTTATATTATACCCAGAAAAAGTTGACATTTTTGCTGGTATACAGCAACTAGTAACTTTTAGTATGGGTCTTGTGGAGAATAACCTTGACACCTCCCAGGGATGTGACCAGGCCCTCGCCTGAGGCTGCCACTCATCCCCTTTCCCATTGGTAAACTTGAGTTACCACCCGGCTGCTGTTGGGTCGGTAATACTCCTCTCTTTCAGAGCTCGCCGCAGTCTGTGACTTTCACTCATGAAATATCACTCGGCCTCAATCCTCAGATTGGGTCTGGCTAGTCATACCATTTGCATGTCTTGGGGTGTCACCAGCGCGCTGGGTGTAACGCCACCTTACCTCCAGCTCCCTGGAAAGTGTCAGCTGTAGCCAAAGGAAAATGAAAACAATTCGAAGAATCGGAAGCTCAGCCTATGACAAAGAAACAAAAAGTAGCCGTGGTTGAAACAATGGACACCAACGCCATGGCCCGACTGTGGGAGGATTCCGAATTGGATTTTTAGAAGGCCAGGAACTTTCGCATCCCAAGGCCTTCAGGAAAATAAGTGGAGTATCACAAAAATGAAAAGACAAGGAACTAAGTACAGAAACCTTGTCAAAACAAAGAAAGATACCTAACAGTGACACACACACTGTGATCAGCATGTGCTGCACAAAGGCAAAGAAAGGCACCAGATCAGAGCACTACTGGACACAGAATGTTCGGTAGCACTAATTAGCAAACAAACGTTGGGCCAATTGGGGCTGAAACAACTAAAGCACAAACAGACGCGCAGTATCGAAAACTATACAGGCGAGAACGTTTCAGAGGCAGGCCAGTTTTATATGGAAGCCCTCCTCGTATAGCACTGAAAGCACTACATGAAGGAAAGTTTTGAAATTTCTTCAATTAACCTGAAAATCGATATATTCCTTCCCTTCAGCTGGATAATGAAACACCCGCCCTAAGGCACCTGGACGAACCAGGAGGTGTGTTTCAACAATGCCCGCTGTCTGGAGAAATGCACCAAACACGAAACAGGAGAATTTTCCCTGACCTGGGACGAATCGGTTTTCACAGACCTGCTAGCACACCTTATCGGGTATGTCTCTGTGGTAACTAAAGACAGGGAACCATTAAAAACAGTGACAAAAGAATTCCACCAATACCTGAAGATAATGGGAAAAGAAGCAGCAGACACACTTGCAAAACATCAGCCATATGACTGCAAAATTGACCTTCAAGAGGGCAGCACAACATCATAGGGGCCCATATATCTGCTCTCGGAAGTGGAACTCCAAACTCTCTGGAAATGGCTAAAAGAAATGGAAAGAACAGGGAAAATTAAGTGCTCCACATCGCCAGCAGGCCCACCAATCTTCTTCATACGAAAACCACACGGATGAGGACTTCACCTGTGTGTGGACTATCGAGTGCGAAACCGAGTCACGATTCCAAACTGCTATCCACTCCCGTTAATGCAGAAACTACAAGACTATGTTGGGAGAGTGCAGTGGTTCTCAAAAATGGACCTCAAAAACGGCTTTCACCTCATCTGAGTCCAAGAGGGCGACAAATAGAAAACGGCATTTCGAACGCGTTATGGGCTATTTGAATTACAGGTAATGCTGGTCGGACTCACCAATGTCCCATCCACATTCCAGGATATGATGAACCACATATTCTCGGACATGTTGGATGTCAGCGTAATCGTCTACATGGACGACATATTGGTCTACACCGAAACCCATGAACAATACGACCATCTGGTCAAAGAAGTCCTAAAAAGACAACAAAAAACTGGGCTAGCAGTCTCACTGGAAAAGTGCATATGGAGGACCCAGTAAGTTGAATTCCTAGGGTATGTTATCAGAAGGAATGGAATAAAGATGTCGGAAGAAAAAGTCGACACAGTTCTAAGCTGGAAGAAACCCAAGTTCCTAACAGAGGTTCAGTCTTTCTTGGGGTTCTCTAATTTTTACCGCTGTTTCATTCGAGACTACTCTTGAATAGCTTGGCCACTAACAGAATTGACCAAGAAAATGGAAAAATGGTCATGGAACCCAGAAGCCAAGGTCGCTTTCAAAGAACTGAAGAAACAGTTCACCACAGCGCCCATACTGACCCATTTTGACCTGGCAAAACAAGATATCATTGAAACCGATACCTCGGACTTTGTAATAGTAGCCATCCTGTCCCAACACGACAAGGAAAACCACCTGCACCTAGTGGCATTTCTCTCCAGAAAGTTTCAACCTGTAGAAATCAACTACAAAATCCATGGCAAAGAACTCCTGACAGTGGTTGACACTTTTAAACACTGGAGGTGGTATTGCAAGGGAGCGGTACATCAAGTTCAGGTCTTCACAGACCACCAAAACTTAGAATACTTCATGATGACCAAAATACTAAACCGACGACAGGCAAGATGGGCGTAGGAACTAGCCGGCATCGATTTCAGAATCTACTACTAGCCAGGCACCCAGAATGGAAAACCAGATGCCCTGTCTAGGTATTCGGAGTACCATCCTGAAAAGGAGAGGGTAGAAAACCAACCAATAACATCAGTTTTAAGAAAAAATCACTTCAAAGAACGCCTATCGCACTCGTTCATCTGCTCGTCAGTCTGACTGGCATCTCTCCTGGCTAGGAAGTGGTCAGAAGAATTCCTGGCAGAAGTCAAAAAAGAAGGGGAAAAAGACGAAGCCTACAAAAAGGTGAAAAAGGAAGTGGTTTCAGAAGAACTGTCAGTTATCTTAAAGATTCTTCATATGAAGGGTAAGTCAGCTCGGACAGCTACAGGAATAACCTCGTTGTATGGAGGGTCATCTCGATGCTGCATTTGACCCTGTACACAGTGTCCTGGACACTGTATATTGATTGGACTCACAAACCACAATCTCCGTTGCTTGTGACTGTGTTTGTGAAGGGGGATAAAAGAGGGGGAGCAGGGAGGACATTACTATACAGGCTCAATATCATCTCTTTCACCTTCTCGACTCAGTGGAGACACGTATTTTTGGCCATACTAACAGGGCAGGGAGTGGAAACAGCACAGACCCAGAGTGAGCCTCTCTGTGAACTAACGGCTGTTTTTGTTGGCCTTAGTCCGAATACCCAAGTGAGAGCGACTTCTGGCCGTCATTCTTCTTATTGATGCACAGTTTCTTGGAAACCTCGAAGCCTAGCAGTCAGTCCTCTGTCCTAGTATCACAGGCTGATGGTTAGCCAATGCCCATGAGATTTGACTGCTCATCAATTTGAGGCTTTTTGCTGCTTCTGACGTGATGAATATGGTGAATACGTACCAAAGGCAAACGCCATCCAAGGCTTGCGGTCACAAAAACCGGCCCGATGCAAAAAAAAAGATCGGCCCTTTCTACCCCTGGCTCTCGCCACCACCCCCTATTCTCTTCCCCAGGTCACTTCTTGCCCTGTTTACATCGCGAGAATGGACGAGTATTGAAGCGGCTTAATGAGAAATGAATGATGGCTTCTTATGGATAGATATTGTATCTAGGTATGAATATCCATATTTAACAAGTGCAACTTTCCTGCTATATAAAATACATCAGTCTACCCTGGCCACTTTGCACCCAAAAATCATACCCAAACACTCACTGAGACACCTTTCCCGAGTTTCTCGCCCAGCTCTCCGCCGTGACCATGACCGAAGACTGATCCGAGTGAACTCAAGCTTTCCGACACCCGCCATCCCTACTGATCGCGCTTCTCGTCATGTTCATCCTTCACAGCCGCCCCATCCACCCTGTGCCAATCTTCCTAGTTGGCTTCCTCCTCCGACTGGCCCTCGCCTGTTTCTGCCCAGGGCTTCTCGACCGGCTTGTCTGCTGCGGTAATGAAGCTCCAGCGGCCATTGTCCAGAACCTCATGCACCTCCGACCGCCTCACACCGAGAGAACAGAGAAATCGGGTGAATTCTTCCTCGCTCATAGCCCCTGAATCCAAAAGAGCCTTTATTGGCATCGGGACCGTCGTTGCCTCCGGGGTTGTCGTGTCCCTTCCGTCGGCGTCGGTGCTCCAGTTCTCATCATCCTCGGAAAGAGGGAAGACGAAGAAGCTTGTTTTGCTGAAAATCGGTTTGAGTCCCTTCCTGCGAGAGTGGGGAATTTCGAGGACTGCGAAACGCTTGGGGGCAACGATGGCTCGAAGACGCTCGGGGGGTTGTCCTGCCATGTCTGCTGACCTCTCCTCGTCCGTGTTGACTTCTTCGGGCATGCTTGCCGGCTTCTCTTCCACTATGATGATTTCTTGTATGGCTGCTGTGTTCGCCTCAGTTTGATGTGTTCAGACAGGATGGCTGGCGTGAAAGGCCCGGGAGGAATGATGCGAACAGTGGATGAGTTGTGACTCTGAGTGTGAAAGAAATGGCACGAGAAGGCGATCAGAGGCAGGTTATGACCGCTTTATATAACTGCTTTAATGGGAGGGAGCCTGCATCCTCACCCCTGGTTTTCCATTTTGAGGGAGGCTCTGCCAACGCATACAACTTGGGCTGCTCAGCCCCAAGGGAGATGGGAAGTGGTGGGAGGAAAGGCGGTGCAACAATGCCTGCCAAGTCTAAGATTCGGAGTCCCCTACTGGGTGCCATAGTGCCAGGCATCACCATGGAGATCCGGTGGTGCCCGGCCCACAAAGGTATCGCCGGCAACGAGAAAGCCGACGAGTGGGCCAAGATTACGGCAGAGGAGCCAGACACCCACGGGATGGAATGGCTGAACTACTCCGATCGAACGGAAGTGCGGGCGATGCCTCTCCCGCGATCCCTCGCCAACCTCAAGCGGGAAATCTCGGAGAAGAAGTAGAGGTACGCCAGTGGGCTGGAGGCCCGATCTCCAAGACGAAATACCGGATGCCGAAAAGCCAGAGGCCGGACAGCACGGTATCTGGGAGCACCAAGAGGCTTGCCTCGCGGTTCTACCAGATCAAGACGGGGCACTGCCTGTCCGGGCGGTACCTCAACTAGACGAAGAACTAGCCCACCCCGCAATGTTGGTGGTGCCGGTACCCGGATCAGACCCGGGAGCACCTCTTCAAGGTGTGTCCGGAGTGGAAGGCCCAGCAGAAGATCCTGTGGGCGGAGGTGCGGAAGGAAACTGGGAAGGGGAAGGACCGGTGGAAGGTCCGAGACCTCCTGGCAGACGAGAGGTGCGGACGGGCGGTGCTTGACTTCCTCACGTCCACGGACGTGGGAAGGAGAGTCCCCACTGAGGGAGGTGACGCGGTGAGCGAGGTATCTGAGGCGGAGGTGCGGGAGTGGCTGGAAGAGCACGGGCGGGGGCCGAGGAGCCTGGCGCTGGAAGGACACCACTGTTCCTCCCCACGCCTGACTTCATGGCGTCCGCAGGAACGGTATAGGGGCGGGGCGGCGTGTTTCCCTTTTTTCTCACGTTCTTTTCCTTTCTCTTTTCTCTTGTAATTCCGTTAGTGCGCATCACATCTTCTGGGGACAGGCCTGGGCGGGGGGCAAAGGGGAGCTTGCAACAGGCCGCCACTGCGCGGATAGCAGACAGGGAACGGACTGTACATAATCTCACCATGATCGGATAGTCGCATGCGAGTAATGAATAAACAAAAAAAAAAAAAAAAAAAAAAACTAGGTGCCAGAGTGAGGAAGTGTGAATGTCTCCTAAGAGTAGTAGTGGCTGTGGTGGTGTTGCTCTTTGGGAGTCCTAGTGGCTGCGCTGCTTGAGACTCGAGGGACCTGCACGGTTGCTGAAACGGCGAGAACAGAAAGATCGTAAACATGGGTCAACGTGAGCAGGCGATGGACTTGTATATCTGAGCATAATTATGACGTGTATTACTATAGCTCGAGCTTCATCTACCTACTACCCACTTGAAATCAACTAATGGTACAATGGCACAAGATCATCCTTCAGCTCGCGTTCCAGAACATCCATCCGTCACGATTTTCCCGTCCCCCTATACCAACCAGCCTCTCAATGGCCCGAGAATCGACAGCATTCGCGAACTGGTCCTGATCAATCTCCTTCATCTCGCCCTCGGGACAATTTCCGAAGCTGCCGCACCAAAGCACACCGACTCCAGCGGCACCCAAGACAGCCTCATGCTTCTGAAACCTTTCCTTCGAAAGCTTCCTTTCGAGTTGCTTCACAGCCTCCTCACTGACGTCTGGCCGGGTTAGTATGATGGCACACCCACCGCCTCCGGCACCAGTGAGCTTTGCCCAGCCGATCTGTGCATGGAGTACGAGCTCGCAGACGTAGTCGAGGCAAGCGTGTGAGGCTCCGAGAGTAATCAGAAGTTCATGGTTGAAACTAAACAGCCTCCCCAACCTGTCGATAGCAGCGCGGTCGCCAATGCTGGTGAAGTCGGTGGAGAGAAGTTTCAATGCATCTTCGGTGAGTTGCCCGACTGCCTCCAAGACTGGCTCTATTATCATAGGATTCTTCTCTTTCAGCTCGCGCACTTTCTCGACCTGCTCGGCCGTGGTGCGCGGCTGTTTGGTGTCGACGAGAAGAAGGCGTAGCCTGGGGAACTGAACGAGGGGGGTGACGGATGATGGCCCATCGCCGTTCAGGTTCTTGCGGAAAAGTACAGCTTTCCCCCGACAGGAGACCGTGTTGTCCACCCCGCTCGGGTCTCCGTGGATGCATAGCTCTCCCGCGTAGGCCCAGCTGTTGATGCGTTCAACCTGTTCCTCAGCTTCAGCGACAGGTTGGTTGGAATAGGGTCTTGACACGATCTGAGCCTGGATGAGCAGCGCTGCGCTCAAGCAGACGCAAACACTCGCACTGCTACCTAGGCCAGCACCGACTGGAATCGTAGACCGAAGAGTGTAGACGAATCCAGGACTTTGAGGGGAGCCCAGGGAGAGGAAGAGGTAGAGGAAGGCGGTGGCAGAACCATGGTGGATCTTTCGCTCCTTGTCAGGAAGGTTTGGGGAGATGGTGTCTACATGCGGTTTGACGGCTTCGAGCAACGCAGTGTCGAGAGAGCCGCCGTGAGAGTAGTAGGTCTTTCTCTCAGAGGAACGCTGGGACGCCGTCCAGGGCAGACTATCGATGTCCCACGTGTGATGCAGCCCAATGTCTTTGAAGTCCAGTGTGACTGTCCGTTCTGACTCAGAGAGGGTATTGATGAAAAGGTAGGATCGAAGTGAAATGGCTGCGGCGATGGCTGGCTTGCCATACACCGCAGCGTGTTCACCGAAAACGATGACTTTTCCCGGTGCGGACACCATGAATGTTGACGCCATTGGCGATGAAGGTGTGCTCTCCATGGTCGTCAAGAAGGAGTAGTTGTGGTTGGAGTGCTTGGGTCGAACGGAGGCGGGTACATAGCAAGATGTGTTTTCTTTCGAGGGAGAAGAGCCTTCGCTTTATGTGTTGATCCCTTGATCCTGGTCACATCCGGGGCTCGACGTACTACATACTCAGCCGCATTTCGCCCTTGTGGCTGAGTACCACTAGGACTCGCAATGTCTCCTTTCGTTTCGCTGGGTCTCTGGGACGGCCCGCTGCAAGCACGGCATCCCTCACGTATTCTTCCCCTCAGCGCCTTCAAGCACTATGTACCTCTACCAGTGGGATCATCACGTGAGACATAGATATGATGCATGTCGAATGTGTCGGTATGTCGAATGCCAAGACGCTAGCTATTAGTACGAGTTTCTTTTCTTTTCTTTTTTTTTCTTTTTTCAGGGAGAACCACTGCAGCATCGCTCTTTCTCGGCACAACACCCTCTCTGCACATCTTAAGACCATCTTGGAACCGAGCAGATTCTGGAGTATTTCCGCCGAAGGGTAATTGATCCTGCTTGCTGGGGATAGCTTGGTAGCTATCGGCTTCTCGCTGGTTGCTGATCGCATAACCTCATCGCCGCCCGTTGCTACTGCCTGCATAGCCGCCCCGCTACTAGACGCTCGTTCACTGCTGGGGATCTCGCTGGAAGTGGAAGTTGGCATTTTCGTGCTGTTGGCAAGTTCTTGAAAGCGGAAGCGGTACTAGAGTTCACTTACACCGATGCTTCCACCTTGCAGAAATGAAAGAATCGACATTCGTACATCGGAGCTTAGTAAGACGGTCAGCGGAAGATTTTTACAAATCACGGCGTTTACTCAAAGTAGCAGGGAAACACACATGGGAACAATGACTTGTATTGGATATGGAGTTGAGTCCTTGCCGGCATCATTTGGACTGAGAGCCGGTGATATCTAGGCTACGATATATCGGCAACATCCGCTAACACCCAGAGGCGCTAGTTGCACTAGCGTCGACCTCATACTGCTTAGCGTCTCGGTATCCGACAATACCGACATATTGTTCGAGGATGGCACTGCTACGAGGAAATACGGATCTCTAAGATGCCCGGTACGGTGCATGGACAGCACATCGATCACGGGCTACTAGCATGGTGTTGATCAGCAAAAAAAATTTAATCCTTACGGGAGCTACCGGAGCTAACGAAGCTTACCGGAGCACCGGGAGCGTACATAGTATGGAGTATGTAACTTTGTCCTTCGCTAAGCTAGGGAAGCTACAGACGCAACCACCAACTTACCGACGCTACCACCTTAAGAAAGCTAGGAAAGCTAGCGAAGCTACGGACGAACCACCAATCTTACCGACACAACCGCCGCCATACGGGAGCTAGGGAAGCTACAAAAGCTACAAAAGCTAGCGAAGCTTACGAGAGCAACGAGAGTGCACTGTGAGCAGTTTCGTGCACGCAATTACCAGTTACAATGCTACTACAGGCAGTTGGCAATGCTCTTCGATCGCACAGAATACCTATTATTGTATTTAAACCCTATATATACATTATGATACGATGTACAACATCCAAAACCTCGCCGCGAAGCACAGAGCAGCTGCAGCGGCGCATAAGGGCAGGCGAGCAACGCGTATGAGCAGCAGGCCAGCGAGGGGAATGAGAATGAGCGCAGACGAGCAACGCGTACAAGCCCCAACATGTAAAAAGTCCGGCCACTACGCTCCCAAGTGCACTCAGAGGCACACTTAGAGTATGTGGAATCAATGTTATATACCAATCTGTCTTGCCTGCTACTCTGTTTTTCTCCTACTGCTGTGTTTTTCATTCGTGCCGTTGCGACTATAATGAGCTGTTGCTAATCCGAAATTCTATCACTCGGCAAAAAAGGGTGGACAGTACCGGAGACCCCCTAAATTTTGGGTCAATTCCACAAAAACGGGTGGTATGGGGAGTCAATTGCCGATAAAATAATAATAATCCCAGGCCTTTCAATTGCCTTTTAATTACCGCTTTTGGATTTTAGTCGAATGTCCAGACTCCCTCGGGACCAGGCGTCCCCAACCACACTTGGCGAGGGGGGGTTGCGTGCCATCCAACGCAATCGATACGGGATGTGCGAGAAGTAGATAAGAGTACCTAGATACATGCTATGACGACAAAGACAGAGGCCTTTCCGCCGTTGTGCCTCTCCTGTCCTCTCGCCCACACTCCACCCGTCGCCGGTCAGCATTCCTCCGCCCACGCAGGTCATCCGCCCCTTCCCCGCTCTCCCCAAGAGCATGTAGAGTAGATATCTATGTAGAGTATGTACGTGCGCAGGGATGATATCTATCTATCGCGCAATCGACGCAGCCATGGGGGGCCGTCGCGTGCCTGATCCGTGATGACCAGCCAACCCCCCACCCGCGCTTGCCCCCCCCCCCGGTGTGGGTCGAGCGAGCGGAGTTAGATGCACCTGACCGGACCCGGCCTGACGTGAGCCAGGGCTCGCAGCGCACAACGACGGAAACACCAAACACCAACCCACCCCCCCACCCACTCGTTCGTGCGGGTTACCTATCCCATCTAGATATGTACTCGCTGTTCGGGCGGACCGAGAGGGAATCGGGACACTTTGTCTCTCTCTCTCTTTTCTTTTCTTTTCTTTCTTTCCTCTTTTAATAAATAATAATAATAAATATCTTTCCTTGTTCGAAGTACGTGTGTGCCTATATAGATATTGTAAGATGTATGACTCCTTCCTTGGACCTTCCTTTCTTTTTCTTCTTCCCCTTCTTTCCTTCTTTCCTTCCTTCTTTCCTTTTCCCCCCGGGGCATCTACATATTGTCCCCCCCCCCCCCCCGGGTTTCTTCTTTCGTTCGTTCTCTCGTGGACGGCACGCCTGCTGCCAGCACCTGCGTGCATGGCTCGAGGCTCGAGGTATGGCGATGTGCGGTATGGTGGCGTGTGTGTGTGTGCGCACGCTGCGATACGCAGACGCTGGTAATTAGAGGCGCCGTCTTTCGTCTTGATGGCGGTGGTGACAGAGCGGGCAGTCCACGGCTGCAGAATATCTAGACCTCTATTGGTGGGTGGTGGTTGTGGCTGGTGCGTCCAGAGCCCGGACCCGGGGAAGTAGGCGAGGGGGGGGGACCAAGAACGTGTTTATTTTCTGGCCTCATGTGGCGGGGCAGATCGGGCTTTCTTCAGCAGCAGCCTGAGACAGACAGAGATGGGTCCGGTGGCGAGTGACAGCGCATGGTTGCCCTCCGATCGATCGGTTCCGTGTTCTCGGCGAATAGGGCTTCGCAGCTGCGATCGACCGATGGGTGCTGGCTGGCTAGCTGGAAAGGGTGACTACATATCTAGGCAACCACAGGATCGGGGGTTTGAGTCGTTTCGTAGATACTCCACAATTCTGTGAGGTATGTACAAACCGACCATTTGCTGGACTTCCACATTATATTTTGCAATCATCGCAAGAATCGCAAGAGAAATAAGCAGGAACACTCAAACAAACCACCATTTACCACACTCCAGTAATATCCGCCCCCCACGAACCAAAAAAAGGAAAGAAAGGAAAAGGAAAGAAAAGAAAAGAAAAGAACACGCACCCTACACATACATACATGGCAAGACGGACGAGACAGTAAAACAACGCCAAACACCATGCGTCCAACCCGAAACTCAAAAAACCCGTGGGCCCGAAGAAAGAAGAACGACGACAAAGAAGAAGAGAGTGTGTCACACGCAAGCACTTTTGGTTCTCCATCCCAACTCAACACGAGCACAGCAACAAAGAAAAAAGATTGGTGGCAACATCTCATGGTAGAGGGTAAAAGTATTGCAGTAGCACCACCCCCTCTTTGAATCCATCTACTCCTTCGCGCCGACATCCACCTTCTTAGCCAACGGTTCTCCCGAGTCCGCCGGGCTGTTGCTGCTGCTATCCAGCGGGCGCTTCAAGGCCTGGCTTGCTTTGGCCTTGGTCAGGTACTTCTGGATCGCATTCGGCGACATCTGCGGCGACTCCGGAGGCACACTGCCAACGCCGGTTCCAACGGGGTGCTTGCCAGCGCCGGGGCCGGCTGAGTCCTTGCCAGCAGTGGTCGGGTGCGACGGGGACGGAGCTGTTCCAGCGAGAGAGGGGAATTTTTCGATCGGAATGGGAGCCTTGCCGGCAACAGTCGGGCGCGGAGTCACGGGAGCTGGTGCTGGCGGGATGGTGTTGGTGGCCGACGACTGTGCTTTGGCAGCGGCGGCAGCTGCCTTTTGCTGCTTGAGTTCCAGCAACTTCCGCGTCCACTCAGCACGCTCTTCGGCGCTCATATTCTTAATATGCTGTCCGAGGTTGGCAAACGTGACCCCTGGCGTCAACTTTACCGGGCCCTTAGCGGGCGTCGAGGATGCGGAAACAGGAGTCGACACCGACAGCGGCGGGGGTGGTGAACCCTGACGCATAGAAGCCGCCGGAACGGGCGCCGTGCGGGGGACCGCAGGGGGAGGGGACTCGGTCGAAGCAGTCTTGAGTGTGGTGGGAGCGTCCGGCCGGTTGAGGGCACCGACCAGGCTCGACACGGTCGACAAAGCCGCAGCACTAGACTTTCCCGATGCCAACTGGGCCAAAAAGTTCTTCAGTTGGTCCAACTTCTTCTTGTTGTTTGGGTTCGTGGACGCGATGATCTTGTTCAGCACCGCGATGACCTGCTTAACATCTTTCTGATCCAGGGGCTGCGTCCCACCCGTGGGCCTTGGAATCGGCGCCTCGAAAGCGCGGGAGTTGGGCTGAGTAGATGGGTCGAACGGCTGAGCGGGCTGCTTCGCCGGCATATAGCTGGGAGGCAATGGCATCTGCTGCGGCGGCATTGGCGGAAGCGGCATCTGCGTCATCGGCTGTTGCGTACCGTTCGCGACCTGGTAGTTGGACTGCTGGTGGAAAGTTGTCGGCGGTCCCCCCATATGTCCCACCATCTGGCCGTTCTGGAGATGCGCACACTGTCCGTTCGGAGACTGCATCCCATCGTATCCAGGCATCGCCTGCTTCGCCGGATTTCCCTTCTTCTCCTTCTCGATACTAACTCCATCCACGACCCCCCAAAGCCAGCCCTTGCCAGCGCGGTCTACCTTGTAAAAGGCCTTGTGTTGTCCAAGGTTATGACGCACACTGCTCTGCCAGCCCTGAGTCTGTACTTTAAATTTGTAGTACGGGTACTTCGTTTCGATGGCTTTGTAGATCTGGGGCAAGGAAAGGACCTTATCCACAGAATTAAGAATCGCCTCGTGAATCATAACAACATATGAAACGTTCGGCTTGATCAGGAGCTCCGGAGGCAAATCTGCCTCGTTAATCTCTGGTGACGGAGTCCGCATCTTCTTCGATCTCGGCGTAGCTTTCTCCTTTCTGGGCTTACTCTCCGTAACAGGCTGGTGGTACGCCGTCAAAATTTGCGGATCATGCGCCATAGAAGGCATCGGTTGGTTGTGGCTGGCATAGAGTGCTGGATCTATTGCCGATGCGGCCGAATACATCTGGTGTTGATTTACCAACTGCTGCGCGAGCGACTGCTGGTATTGCATCTCCTGATGCTGGCGAACATCGTAGTCGTGAGTATACGACATCGCCTGCTCTTGATAGTGTTGCGCGGGCGATTGCTGGGACTGTTGGGGTTGTAGGAGTTGAGATGTGGGAGGTGTTGGAGGAGGAGGAAGGAGAGGCGATAGAGGTTGTTGTGGTGGTTGCGATTGGTCCAAAGGAGCAGCAGAAGGATGGAGCAAAAGCGACGGAGGGGGTCGAGGTTCGGGATGACTTGGAGCAGGACTCTGTCTGACCGGAGTTGTTTTCCCCGAAGAAATAGTTGGAAGTATTAGTTTGGACTCCCTTCTCGGCGTAGGTGGCTGCGGGAGTTGGAGTTTTTGTTGTTTCTTCCTCTCCCGCTCTCGCTCCTTCTCTCGCTCCTTTGCCGCCCGTATTTCTCTGTCCTTCTGTTTCTGTTCCTTCAGCCTCTGCGTCTCGGTAGCTTTTTCGGCAGCCTTCTTCTTCCGCTTCTCCTCCCGAACCCGCTCCCTCTCCTTTTCACGAGATATCTCTCGTTGCTGCTCTTTCTCCCGCTTCTGCTCCAGCTCTCGCTGTTCTTCGTGTTCCATGCGCAGAGCCTCGGCTTCGGCCTCGGCCTTCTCCCGCTCCTTCTCTTTCAGCTGGCGCTGCAGCTCCTTTATTCGATCCCTGTCTCTCTGAAGCTCCTGCTCCTTCTTCCTGATATCCACGGTGCTTTTCATGGGCCTTGGCCGGATTGGCTTTATGGGCTTGGGGCTAGGAGAATCCTCGAGCTCGGCTTCATCGGAGGATTCGTCCTGATCACCCTCCTCGTCTGCGTCTCCTCCAGAGCCACCACCGTCCTCCGGCCCATCGCCATCACTCTCCTGGCCACTATCGTTCCCAATACTCCCGTCTCCGCCAATATCCGGCTCAGCAGCAACGTCCTCCATCTCAAGATCTTCATCGCTGTAGTTGACTTCATCACCACTATCGTCGCGGAAATTATAGTCTATCTTCCCCTTTCCTCCCGTGAAATTGGGACGAGGAGAAGTAGCCACGAGTTCTTCGTCTTCATCCCCTTTAGCAGATTCTCGTTGTATCGGGATTTCAGGGACGATAACGTTGAAAGAGATCCCGCCAATCTGTACTTTCATACCCTTCTCTTCAACAACGATGGTTGTGCCCGCTTGAACGTATTCTTCGTCAACGAAAGCACCATTTTTGCCCATGATTTCGAGCTCGAAGCGACGGTTCTGCGCGTTGTAGAATAGACGGGCATGACGCCGGGATATGTTCTTCCTGGGCAGCGGTACACCATCGCCTATTGACGCATTCGAAAGCGGAAGGTGAATAACGGGCTCCTCTGCTTCGCCCATGTCCCCGAATCCAAAGGGATTTCGGAACCGCGGCGGCTGAGCGAACTCGGAGCCTCGCCGAGAAGGGGCAGAATCGGAGGCAATGCTTTGGGCGCTCCCAGCCACGCCAACCTCGTCCTTCTTCTTCTTTCTCTTCTTCTTCTCCCTCTTCATGCTTGTTAATCCCGAAGACGTGGTCCTGCCGAATCCCCGAGGCCCCGTCTCAATAATGGTACTTCCGTCGGGTCCAATGTGCGAGTAATATCCAGCCGCAGAACCCTCCGCTCGTCCAAATACGACCGAAGGGTTTCGGATGTAATAAACATTTCCGTCCTCGAAATCCAGTCTCAGAAACGCGTCTACGAGTGGAGTCGACTCGTCCTCACCCCCGAACTTGGTCGCCTGGATAAGCTGATCGAATCTATCCGACTCCACTGCCTCCCTATTACGAAGCTCCTCCAGACCAGCAATACCACCAACCGCTGAGGAACGCCGCCGACCGGGGATGCTGAAATTGTCAAGTTCGTGCAACGCCCCCGGTTCGACAACCGGCGAGGGTGGTACAGAGCCTTGGTGATGAAATTGAGCTTGCACCGATGAAGCCGCTGCGAGAATGATATTCCGGAGATCCCTATTCGTCGGTTGAGTTGGCGTCGCAAATTCGGGCATATTGGAGGTGTTAAATGGCGGCGTCACACTGCGCATAGGCGGAGTGTCTGGCTGGTTGGGAAATTCAGGCACGTTGGCACTTGCCAATAGGGCGTTCCGAACAGGCGCTGCGCTTATTTCTCTCATAACTTTGGTACCGGCAGTTTGGCTTGGAACTTGCCCCAGAGCCCCGATTTCAGGCGAATTGACTTTGGCTAATGGGAAGGTTACGCCCGGGGTAGGCGCTGATGGGGCGTCTGGTTTGCTGATGTCTACGCGCGATGGGCCGTCAGTTGAAGCGTTCGTCTTGTTCGTGGGCTCGGGCGAGCTGGTACCGGCGAGCGGAGGAGCCGTGATAGAAGTTGACGCGAGGGTCTCGGGCTCGGGTTCGTTCCCGAATCCGCAGGTCGGAGGGCGGGTTTGTACTTGGTCAATTTCCGTGGGAACAGCAGCTTCCAGGCTATTAGGAGTGATTAGAGGGGGAATCACGCTTCCCGTGGGGCAAGGTGTGGCATCGAGCTCGCTCGCAATCTCCGGTGCACTGGGCGCGGGAAGCACGGGTTCGACGACGGACTCGTCCGCAACTTCGCCACTCGCGGCCCGGGGGCGAGACCGCTCCACCCCTCCCAACCTATCCCCCACTATCTGCTCCACTACCACATCCGGAGCGGCCGGGCTTTCCGTCGACGGCACCATAGCAGGCGCGGCCGGTCTTGCGCTGTCTGATACTTCTGGGATCAACTCTGCTCCAGAAACCGTAGTTGCAATCGTCGTGACCGGCGCCTCCGAAGCCTCCGAAGCCGAGTCCATTTCTACTTCCGTAGGGGTGATCGCGTCCGCAGTGTCCGTATCCCCCGATATCTCCGGATCTTCTTCTTGCATGGAATTAACGCCAAGGCCTATGTTGTCCCCGAAAAGCGGTGCGGCATCATCGATAGGCGGTGGCATTCCCACAGGATCGGGCGGAACGGAGGCAGCACCGACGCCGAGATCCACATCCACACCGACTGGTGCGGACGGCACGTGATCGAAATCGGTGGGCGGCGAAGCCTCGGCGGCTGTAGGCGGCGCTGACGCGGGGGCAGTATCGACGTCGACATCGACATTGACCGGCGAGGGTGGCGCGGGTTCCGCAACCGTCGCTGGCTCAGGAACTGCAGTTGTGGAAGTAGTTTCCGTCGCCTCTCCCTCCACTCCCAGGTCCGGGGCTGTAGCTGCCATACTGGTTGTAATTGGAGTATCACCCGTCACCCCCGACATTTCCACGTCTTCCTGCGCGGGGGCGACACTGACTTCGACGGGCGGGGGAACCGCGACTTCGATGGGAACCACGGCCAGCGACGCCGCGTGCGTGGCGACGGGCTGTTCGGTAGTGGTCTCGGTCTGCATTTCGTCCGCAGCGGGCAGTCCAATCTCGTGTTCCGGCTGCGTCGGCGCGTCGGCGCCGGGTGAGCGATTCTCCATGATTGCGACAAACACTTCCGACGTCCAGCCCTTTGCCTTTGACGGAAAGGGGATGGACAGGCGGCAGTGCAGACACGGTGATAGGCCCTAATCGCCTTGAGCGGATCAGCGGGGGGGCTCCTTCCTTTCGTTTCGTGTTCCGCGGTTGAGGGAGTAGAGGGTATGGAGAGTTCTCTTTACGGGTTCAACTGGGGGATGGAAGAAGCGAGGCGCGATGGAGAGCGGAGAACTCGGCCTTGTGATTGGTTGTGTACATATGTCAGGAAGCACTAATTGGCTGGCAGCGACCGCGGAGCGAGGGGGATTTCGTATGTAGGACTTACAACTCAGTGATGGGCCTGAAGAAATACAAGCGAATAACGGATTCCGAGAGGTGTTGTTTTGGCTGAGATGTGGATATGTATGGATGGTAAACCTGAAGAAACAAATGCCCACGCTTGACTCCACGTCGCATCACTCGTTTCTTGGAGCCCCTGAGTTCCCTCGGTTACCCGGCAACAATGTCCCGTAGTTACAGCGCAGAACAAGGGAATCCACCGCCGCACAGCCAGCTTCAACCCAGCACCATCCCACTTCCCAAAGCATTATGTCGCACTACATTCCCGCATCGACTCTACTTCCTCTGCATGATCTGTCGTCGCAAGCAATCGGGAAAAAAGTCCGTTTTCTCGGCTGCGTCCGAGGCTATGATAATGCCCGCGCTATTCTGACGCTCACCGCCCCGCCCAGGGCGGTTCCCCGCGCTGATGTCGATGTCTCTCTTGTTCTGCAGGCTTTAAGTACTGGGAGCCTCAGAGATGGACATTGGTTCAATGTCATCGGATACATCGCCGAGTCGAAGGATTGTGAAGAGGGAGTTACGAAGGTAGATGCTGTTATGCTTTGGAATGCGGGAAACATTGCACCCTCCAAGTACAATCAGGTGTTAGGAGACCGACTCGGCGTTGAGAAGGAGATGGATGCCCATCAACGGAAAGTGGAGTAACCTCATTTCTGTTGGATGGGTTTGATGATGCCTGGCAAGAAGGAAAACATAATTCAAAACCAACTGCATTGGTTCCACGCCCCGCAAATCCACGTATCTAAAATGCCCAGTACCAACTGACACCAAGTAGACAAGAGAAACTCGTCCCAAACCCCGTAGGCAATACCATCTATGTTTCCAACCAAAGAAGCACCAGCCGTCTACCCCTATATCTATACGCACAATACTTGCGCCGCCTCATCCTTGTGAGTCACTCATATCGAGCTGTCTATATGACTCACCAGGCGATCCCGGAGCTCTTCCACCGCCACTCGCTTCTCGGCAACCCGTCCAAAACAGCCCATCAACGATTTGGAAAGAGCCGTCCTCACTCCAACTATCAGGAATGCTTCACCATTCCTCACCCATTCCAATGGCTGCCCTTGGCGAGCATATATCCCGCCATGTCGGCCCGCGTTCTCGTAGACTTCGGTGCCAATGGCTGCAGAGAGTAGCGTCATCGCCAATCCGTAGAGGTCACTCGCATATGTCGGACAGGGGCCGTGGTCGTCCTGTGCTGGCTTATCCGCTGGCGACAATGGTGGAGTGATAGGACGGCGGATGTGGGCCTCTAGAAGCTCGGGGGAGCAGAAGGCAGTTGTAGTGGCACTCACTGGTCCCGGTCGGTATCCCTCGACGTCCAGATGTCCCGACGAAAAGTCGATCACAACGGGCATCAACTTGACTCCGGACTCGGTTTGGCTCTCCTTGATCAGAACGTTATGCCATGTCACATCTCCGTGGACAACTCCGGTTCTCTTCAGATGAACGAATGCGTCGACCAGTTGGGCCGAGAGATCCAGCCACTTCGAGAGTCCCATCACCGGTTGGGATTTCACAGCGGTTGTCAAGCCTGTCTTCAGTTCCGCCCGCTTCCTCCTCGATCCTCGCGCATAGTCCGCAAGTGTCATCCCCGGGACATACTCCATCACCACTGTCGAAGTCGTCGGCTCAAATCCGAAGAATTTCACGATCGAGTCGCTCGGGGCTGCCGCCGTGATGTAGGCCAGTATCTCAGCTTCCTGTCTCAGGACTTTATCGGCTCCCGGATAGCAAGGCTTCTTGATGGCGACTGTTGTCTTCCCCTCTTTTGAGGCCAGTGTCCCTCGAACGACTGCGCTCCATGCTCCGCTCCCGAGACTAACTCTGGATCCCCTCTCAACATCCTCACTGCAACTCCCCATCGGACATGCCGGAGTTTCGACCAATGCCCTCCGCCGAGCACTCGCCAGATCCGATGCAGTTCTAGCGACAACACCAGGGCTCACAGTACCCCAGTCTGCGAATGCGGAGGAGGGGAGAGGGGTCATCGGCGGCGTGGCCATCGCTCGTGTAGTTGATGCAGAAGGAGTGGGTAGCGGCGCGGTCTGAACCCGCAGGCTCGGCTTAAATGATGCATTCGTCGCCATTGCTGGTAATGGATAGAAGGTTTTCTTTCGAAATGTATGTGGGGGCAAGGTTGGTTGTCGAAAGCCAAAGCCAAATAAAGAGTTGTTGGGTATTTGAATTGGTAGGACGCAAGCCAAATACAAAGTAGTCTGGGCCGGTGTCCGTTGTCCGTTGTCCGAGAACAAAAATTCCTATGGGTTTAAGAGGAGTCCACCATAAATTTTCAGGGATGCCCCTACCGTATGTATTTGTCCCGGTGTTCGTATCTAGAGCTTCCGAGCGCTTTGTTTCGTATTTTCGTGTATAAGATTGGGCGGCGGCTGAGTTGTTGAACAACTGCCAGATGTTTATATATCGCGCATATAAAGGGCGGCGGATAGGTGTAGCTAGCGATTGGACGAGTCAGAGCGGCAGTTGGTGTGACTTATCGTTACGTTGGGCCGGTTACTATTATAAAGTACAGTTCCGATGAATCAGTGGTCTAGATGGCTGTCAGTCGTGGCGGTGGTCCAGGATGAGCGTGTATGTAACGTTCTCCACTCACGCCAGGTGATCCTGTGTTTTGGGTGTTGTATGTATGTCTGAGGAGTTCTGGCCTTGCTAGGATGGACACCAGGAGAATGTGAGCCTTTGCTTTTTTACCACGGCAGAAAGGTTTTCGAGTTGAACCAGCCAGTTGCCAGTTGCCTGGTGCCTGTGCGTGATACGTGGTGTACTTCCTTCTTTATGACCTATGTGTTTGACTTCGCTCATCTATCCACCCCGCCGCCACCACCGGGATGCGTCGGCCGATCCGAAATTTCTTCTTTCCCCTCCCTTCCGTTCTTCATGGCAGCTCAATGCCCGGTGAGCAGACGCTGGTGGAATTAGTTAGCCGACGAACTGATATCTAGGTACTGTACCGTGGGGGCCGTTTGTGCTTCTTTCGACCACACCTCCCTTCTAGAATTGCAAACGGAATTGTGTTTTTCGACCCCTCTATCCTCAGACCGGGAAAGACCGGGCTAGTCCTCACCGGAATGAAGTGGAGGTACGAGATGCTCGTTTCACTTATCTTCCAAGTACTCTATCCTGCGCTTCAACAGCCCCCGTTCCGCTCATCTTCAGGCAAGTTATCTAGGAAGAGAATTACATCCACTTTGTCGGGTCCTGCTCACTCATCCCGAGCGAACTTAGGTACAGTCGATCGTGATCTGCGACGCGCTCGACAGCGACGGCGACAGTCATCGAACAGGTGCTGGAACGTGTTGTTTGCCGATCGATATGATTGGCCTCAGGGGCCATGAAAACCTCGCCTGCCACGGGGAGGAGTTTTTGATGCCATGGCTAGGTGGGTGGGTGATTTAAAGGTGGGGAATCCATGCGCGCTGGATTAGGATGCAGTGCTGTTGGTCATGGGGTCGCACTCGGTAGTGGCCACTGGTGAGATTGGCTGTCGGAATTAATATTGGGGTCCTATCGCCGTGATCCAGAAAATAAATAAAATAGATATTGGGTCCTCAATCCCTCACGATTGGGGATAACTATTTGTGAAGGCGACAAGCTAGAGGAACATCTCTCTCTTCCTCGGTTCGCGCTCCCGGCGGACCATGGCCAGCCACTTGCCCTGTCGGCGTCTTGGCTGCGGCCAAACATCACCAGTGCCCCCACTGCTTTACTCGCGTTATTGCAGGTGACTAAGCCCAGACGATCCTGCACTGCTAGCGGATCATTGAACCCCGAAGAGTGCGCCCACCCTTTAGTCCTTTGGTGCAGCAAACGTAGATATGTCGTTCCCGGAAGGGGCCATGACAGTTGATCCTCCTTGGCAATGGCCCCTAGGGTCAGCTAGTACTGCGGTGGCGGAGAGTCCATCCAGCCCAAATCTGCCCTTTCTCAAATCAATCAGTTCTCAAAGCCTTGTTTCTGTCAAATCAACCCTTTACGTAGAAGCATGTAGAAGTCGCAGAGCATCTTGTTCCCGCTGTAATTGCCAAGCATTTCCCCCCGCCCCTAGGACCCGCCATTCCTTCCTCAAAGAGAGTTATCCGCTTCCCAATATCCATCTTACTCTTCAACACCACTCTGGTTTCAGAGACGCGGCTCCAGATCAACAGCTACAACTACGCTGTTGAGTCTTAGGCTGGGGCCAAGCGATCTAGAACGTAGGGCAGCTTTCATCTCAACACAGCTACATCCGTCCGCTGCCGTTCGTCGGAGCAGCTGTAACCGACGACCAACGGACAGCCGGGGCCAGTCTGAGGTCTGAGGGAATATGAGCTACTTGCAGGACTGAAGGCTTTCCGTCGGGGCACACTCATCGGACGGGAATAATGGATCAATCCTCTTCCGACATCACATCGATTACCGACGATGGGATGGCCAGACGCCCCGACAACCCTACTTCCAGGCACCGTGCGACGAACATTCCCCTCTACGGATGGCACGCTTCCGAGGCTTAGTTGCAACGAAATTATGTTGCGCCGGGAGACGGTAGCTAGACACCGAGTGATTCCCTGGCAAGTTCATACAGAATCACCCGGACCGAAATTTGAAATGTACGTGTTACAGGGCCTACTGACATTTCCAAGTGGGCTGCCACCTTCACGGACGGCTCGCGAACGCGCGCTGGCGCAGCGGGTTACACGGTTGCCTGGCGTGGCGAGAGACCGCTGGAAGGGCCACACGGTTCACATGGGGCCTATGTCCCAGAGCCTATGCAGCGCCGAGTGCGCAGCCGTTGCCCAGGCACTAGAAACGGCCACCCGCAGGCGGTGCGCCCTCGGTTGGGCAGCAACCTGCACGAACGCCCAGGCGGCTGTCTATCCTACGGATAACCTCGGAGGAGCCCGGCGCCCACGGAGCGGAACCCCCCCGAGCACGGCGACCGGTACGGGAGAAGACGCCTCCTCCCCAGGTCTCCCCACCTGGAGCGCTCGACCACCGAGACCAAGTGGAAGGAAGCGAAGGCGTGGATGGACGTCAAGGCCGCCCGCAGGAAGTACCAGTGCAGCCGGAGGGCACGACAGAAGCCGGACTTCACCCCGGCTAGTGCGAACGGGCGGCTCGCCTCGGTGTTTTGCCGGCTGAAGACGGCCATTGTGTCACTGGTCGGCACCTTGAGTGGACGAAGAGCCGTCCGCCGCCAAGTGCGGGTGGTGCCCGTACGGCCCGACCGGGAGCATCTCTTCAAGGATTGCCCGCAATGGAAAAGCCAGCAGAAGATCCTGAGGGCGGGGGTGCGGAGGACGAAAATCGCGTCAAGATCCGTGACCTCTTCACCGACGAGCGGTGCAGCCAGCCGATCCTGGACTTCCTCGCCTCGGCTGGCATGGGGCGGCGGAAACCGGATACGGCTGAGGACGGCGCCCAGAGCGAGGCGCCGGAGTGAGCCCAGAGAGCAGGAAGAGAGGGAAGAAGAGGGCGGGGGGCCGAGGCTAAGGAACGCCCGCAGTCCCCCCCACGCCCTCCTTCATGACTCAGCGGAAGGGGGTTCCTTTCATTGGTTATTTCCATGGCGCGCTCTACTCGCTTGGGAGGCTAGGGCGAAGTAGGGGGAGCCGCAACGAGCCGCAAGGGCAGCGGACAGGAACCAGAAAGAGTGTGTACGTTTGCAATTACTGATTATACAAAAAAAAACACCCGACATTCTTAATGATACTCAATGGCTACAGTTTCAGATATCCAGCCTTGTGGAGCCGTGTCATGCATATGCGAGTATGTGCGTAAACATAACATGAATTTCATCGCGGGAGGGGAAGGAGTGTAGAATTCGGAAAGCAGACGCAAAACTACAGCAACATAAACCGAGACAAACCAACCAGCACCAGAGACAAAGAAGAAACATTTCTGGACCGCCAAACAGAAAAAAGGAAACACCTGTAAAAACGGAAAAAGAAGGCTTGTATAGCAAAGCAAGCATACAACACGTGCATCACAAGCCCATGCCATCGGCTCATTCGACACAAGGGTCAAGTAGTCGAAGTAGCCATACCGCCATGGCTATGTCGCCGCAAGGATTAACACAAGGGGGTGTGCTGATGAGAAGCCATCAGTACACAGCACACTACATCGCCATCTCGGCCTGTAGCTTCCGTAGTTCTTCCTCTTCGTCTTCCTCCTGTGGCTTGGCGGCATCTATGGGAAGGTTGTCAGTGTGACTATCCGCGTAGTAGTAATACTGTTCGATTATGCTTACTGGGTGTGACAGCCTGTCCTTGCTTGGTCACAGGGACCGAAGGGGCACTGATCATCTTCTCGTCCAACGCCTTCTGCTCCAAATCCGCGAGTAGTTCGTCGAGCTCTTCCTCCTCTTCCGGATCAGCCATTGACACATTGCCGATAGCAACCGAAATCTCCTGGTTGTATTGCATGTTCTCGCGGATCTCCTCCCTGTTGGTGGCAAAAATGTCAGTAACCGCACCGGTACATCCTGCTGCGGCTAAGAAGTAGGCTAGTGTGGCTAGGGCGTACGCACATAGTCTCGTCGACGTCGACGATGCCGGTGCGCTTGTTCATGTTCTTCATAACGTCCGAGGCCTCCTTCATAACCTTCACTGTCTCCATGTTGAGGTTTGCAGTTTCCACGGCGTTCATCTGCTGCTCCAGGGTGTTGATGTGCTGCTGGGTCGTGATCAAGTTCTGTTCGAGAACCTTCTTGCGCTTCAAAGCAGCCCGGGCAACTGTTGCGTATTATCAATAGCTGTGTCGTTGCCAAAGAACGCGGCTAACAGGCGCGTTATCCCGGGGGCAAGTGTCATTCATACCAGTTTTATTAGTCGTGACATTTTTCCTCGCAATAGCCTCCTGCTCCAGCATCTGTTTCTCGGTGTGGATTTCGCGCTTCCGGAGCATTTCCAGCTGCTGTCGCAGCTTGACGATAGCTTCCTTCGACATATTATTCCGCTTCGCGTTCCCTCCGCCTCCGAAGTAAGAAAAAATGTTCATCATCTGTTATTCGCGCTGGACGTGGGATGGAAAGCGTGTAGTTGCGAGCTGCTGTAGTAGCTATCTGTTTGTGGTGGACGTGGTTGGTTGCGTTGCGGCGACGGGAGATGGAAGAAGGATGCGGGATCAGCAAGTGACGAATGTGGTGGGCGTGGAGGGGCTGAGGCGTGATCATGCATTCACGCCAAGACGCGGCTAGGCGATTCAGCAGCGGGTTAGGCTTATCTCGTGTTATCGTCATGGTTAATCAACTATGCGCCTTTTGTGTTTTGTCACTAATCGCATGCGACCTGTAGCAACCAGACGTAACCAACTGGACCGCCACCAAAAAAACCAGCAGGCCGCCTCCAACAAGAAGGGGTGCTCAACTATATACCTGATGCGACACTAGCCGTAGCTTCACCTTCACATCAATCCGTATATATCATGGCCACACTTGATTCCACCGCTCCTACCTTCAGACCTAGAACTGAGAAGTTCTGCCGGAGCAGATCCTTCTAATTTCTGAATTCTTCGCTACAGCGCTGTGCAAAACATAAGTCAACTTCCTCCAGAAATCTGTTTCTTTAATCACGACACCCGGAAAACCGAAACGCGGCGAAGCAGTCCGCGTCAACACCCGTTTTCAGGTCATGACCCTGCGTTTGCGGAACTCGATTATGGAACCAGAGCGGCCCGAAGGATGTCGTTTCTAGGGAGGCTAATGATATGTGGGGAGGTGAAGTCGTGGGACTGGATCCGAAGTGAGTTCCATTCTGTCACTATGGCACGTACATTGACAGTATATTGAAGACGAAAGCAGTAAACGGACCTACCACTATCAAACCGGACAAACACTACGGTGATTCGAATCAGCTGCTGCACGGCTCTCCACCGGTGCCTTGCCGAACCTCCTGGACACTGTTGATCTACCTCACTGGTACTGTAGATAGCGTCGTCGGCGGAGAAACGGTCTTTTATACCGATGCTACAAGGACAAAGAAGAGTGAAGAGGTCATTGTTGATCTGGAAAAGGGCCTTGCGGTGCTTCATAGGCATGGGAGGGAGTGTATGCTTCACGAAGGAAAACTGGTTACCGCGAATGGTGGTGTGGGAAAGTGGGTGTTGAGGAGCGATTTGGTGGTCAAGCGGTAGGTTAGATGTGTCTGCGATGTATTTGATAGTGCTCTGAATATCCCAGGTCCGGGGGCTTTTCTGAGGAGGTTGAAGATGAGGCATTGTACACGAAAAATGAGTAAGACTGGTACCATTGATTTGAAGGGGATAACGTTTGCAGTTGGATGGCGGGACGCAAAGTGATGAGAGATGATGTGAAATTAGAAACATCCCAGAATAAGAAAGAAAGATGATGATTCATTGATCGCATGCGACCCTATCGGATCATGGCGATATTATGTGCAGTCCTGTCCCGTTCACCGTCCGCCACGACCTCTCACAGTCCGCTGGCGGCCACGGCAACTCCCCCTGCCCCCGCCTGGCCTTTCCCTAAGATAGAAATCGGAAATAAGAAAGAAAGAAGTGTTCTGTTCCTGTCCCAAAAGGCAAGGACGAGTGAGACTTTGTGATCAATGACCAATTAACGATTTACCCGGTTGCATTGGAACTCAGAGGCGTTAGCCCAATCTCAAGGTACATATCTCCACCTTTAACCGCCAACATCTCCATCAACCCTTCAACATCCCCACAATATTTCACGATGTCTGACGACGACTTTATGCTAGAGTCCGACAATGAGGACTACGAATTTGACTATGAGGACGACGGAGAAGAAGAATCTGCGGACGTGGACATCGAGAACCGTTACTACAATGCGAAACAAATGAAGCCGACGGATCCGGAGACTGCGATTAATGAGTTCTTGGATGTTGTGAAGTCGGAGAAGGAGAAGGGTGATTGGTTGGTTTCATGTGGGGAGTGGGTGAGATGCTGGGGGCTGATGGATGTGCACAGGGGATTCAAGGGTTTGAAGCAAGCTATCAAGCTGGAGTTCAAACTAAAACAGCATGAGAAGGTATACCATCTGGCATGAAAATAGAGGAGCTGGCTGCTGACCGATACGAAGGCGGTGGAACACTATGCAGAGCTCCTCACGTACATACAATCGGCGGTTACTCGCAACTATTCCGAGAAGTCGATCAATAACATGCTGGACTTCATCTCCTCGTCAAACGATCCAGAGGACATGCCCTATATGGAACGATTTTACAGCATGACTTTGGGCGCGTTCACGGGTTCCAACAACGAGAGACTATGGCTGAAAACGAATATCAAGCTTGCGAAGCTGTGGCTCGACAGGAAGGAATATTTGCGATTAACCAGGAACGTGCGGTCGCTGTATAAGGCCTGTCAGAGATCGGATGGCTCTGACGACCCTAGCAAAGGTACCTACTTGTTGGAGGTATATGCCATTGAGATTCAGATGTATTCGGAGATGGGCAACAATAAGAAGTTGAAGGTTTGTTAGCGAGTTGAATCCACCGTTCGGAATACAGTGGCTTACCGATCACAGGCGTTGTACCACAAGTCTTTGAGGGTCCGATCGGCAGTGCCGCATCCCAAGATTATGGGTATCATTAGAGAGTGTGGGGGGAAAATGCACATGAGCGAAGGTTGGCCAATCATGTTCACCTGTCGTCTGTTGGGGACATCACTAACGAAGCCGCACAGGGAACTGGAAAGAGGCCCAGAGCGATTTTTTCGAATCCTTCCGCAACTACGATGAAGCGGGTTCGCTGCAGCGAATTCAGGTGCTCAAGTACCTCGTTCTTGCAAGCATGCTGATGAAAACGGAAATCAACCCGTTTGAATCGCAAGAAACGAAGCCATACAAAAGCGATCCCCGCATATCCGCGATGACAGACTTGGTGGAAGCATACCAACACAACGAGATCCACCGCTACGAGTCTATTCTGCAGACACACAAAGCAGATATCCTCTCGGACCCTTTCATCCGACAGCACATCGACGAAGTCACTCGGAATATCCGCACAGAGGCACTCATCAAACTCATTGCGCCATTCACGCGCTTTACTCTCGACTTTATTGCGCGCCAACTCAAAATCTCTATCCCAGAGGTCCAAGAGATCCTCGGCTTTCTTATCCTTGATAAAAAGATCCGTGGAAAGATCAACCAGGAAAAAGGCACCGTTCAAATCGAGAGCACCGTTGACGTCGAGAGGATGCGCGCCATCAGCGATTGGTCCAGTGCCCTCGACCGCGTAAGCAGATCTATGTTTAATGACGGCGATGGCTTCAGGATCGATGATCCCAGTGTCGGACCAGGAGGTGGTGGCGGTGCCCCAAGTATTAGCAGTGGTGGTGGTGGTGGTGGTGGTGGTGGTGGTGGTGGTGGTGGCGGTAGCAGTGGTGGTGGTGGCGGCGGTGGTACGTATGTTTCCTCCCGACATCAACTGCCATCCTCTCCAAGCCCGCCTTGTTGATGGGTTCGGGGTATGGAAGGGAAATGGGAAAGTATAGCAGCTGATGAGATGTGCGTATTTGTTTGCAGGCCGCACGTGGCAGAGTTTGGCTTCGTAGATCGGATGTGATTTACACGTCCGCCGTATGAGCGAAATTGTTTTGATAACTTCTGGGATGGAGTTAGCAGTAATTCCTGTCCCACCCACTGGTTTGTGATGTGAGATAGGTTTTGCGAGATCGAAAGGATGACCTCCGGAAATGGCATGAAAGTCTACAATTGAATGGGGGGCACCAGCGGTATTATATATGTGCGTTTTGCACATTTCCCCGCCAATCACCAGCACCGCAAGTAACAGAATATCCTGGTTATTCCACATAGCAAAGCATAGTCAACATATCTCCCGTCACCACCCAAAAACAAAACTGAAGGACTCTTCGATTGTCACTGCAACCAATTCACTACAACCGGTTCACTACTCCTCAGAATCATCCGTCAATAACCCCTGAAGCGTGACAAGCCCATTTACCACCCGCTCCACCAGACCACCCTCCTCCTCACTGCCCCTTGTCCTCATCTCCTCCTCTTCCACACTAGTTGCGGAGACCAGACTCTTCAAATAATTCCTATGCGTCAAGAAGTAGTCCACACCCTCAATGATAGTCGAGGTGTCGAGATTGACTCCTGTGGTAAGTTCCTGTTTGCCACCGAGTTTCTGAACGATAGCTAGGATCATGGCGATGCCAACGCACTCGTTCACGGCGGGCAGAACGACGACTGTGGACTGCTTGCTTTTCCATGCGTCTACCATGGCCACGCGGATCTGCGGGTTGAAGTATTTCAAGAAGGCGATTATCTCGCGGCCGTACCGAATGCCGATGTTGGCGAGGAGATTTAGGGCAAGAGGAAGAAGTCCACGGTACCAGATTGCATGGAGGCGTGGGTGTGACAGGTATGTGACACCCTCTCTAATGCGTGCGGCGAGGGTGGTAGATGTGAGGAGCTCCAAGATATTTTCGAGGGCGAGTTGTTCCGCTATTACAGGGACCGAGGAGAGCTCAAGAAGGAAGAGGACCGAGAGTTCACCATATACAGGGTCTTCCTCGTTTGTAGTAAGTTGTTCGGCCCATGAGAAGAGGGTGGTGGCAGCTCGAATCGTCTGGTTCTCGTGCAGGTGAGTGACAAGTTTGTAGTGGATCTTGTCGGTGTCTTTTATCCGCAAGGCTGCCTGGAGGATACCAGTAACCAGGGCAATGTCCTGCGGGTTCGCTCGGGCAGGTTGTTGGTGGGCAGCCTGAGCAAGGTCCTTAAAGCCTTTTGCGACTACAATGTCGAGAAGGTCAACGACGAGGATGCCGAATTCTTGCGAGTACTTTTGCTGTTTGGCAGCAGCGTTGAGGGAGATGTATATTATTCGTAGCAGCGAGCGGTAATAGTCCATGTCGGCGGTGACGAGGGCTTGTCGGAATTGTGTCGTGCTATTGTGGATAGCCTTCAGTGCAACAGCGAAGACACGCGTGAAGAGATCGGAGTCCGGTAACGCTTGGTGCAGTTTGCGGACGACAACAAAAGCAAACTCTGCGCGGCGGGCGAGAATCTGTGTGAAGATGGGAGTTGGAAGTCCTGCCTCCACGTTTTCTTGGAGGCAGGTTTCCACTACACTCACTAGGGAATCGGTGAGCTCTTGGCTATTGTCGACAAAGTCACAGAGTTCGACTGCGAGCAGTTCCCAAGCTGAAAGCAGATCCTGTAGAGAGATTGTTAGCACTAATTCGTCTGGGGGCGTGAAGACAGAAACTCACCACTTGTGTCTGCACCAATGACAGGTTGAGATTTGCCCGCTCTACCTCGCAATGGTATCCGTCCGGCCGCCCAGCCCAGCCAGGATCGAATCCGAGAACCTTATCGCCCAGTACCATATCATAGACGGCGTCCACTCCATATATCGTCCTTCTCAGCCTTGTCTTCTTGAGTTGGGCAAGTTTGACTCCTGGCCACTTTTCCTCGAAGTTTTTCTGAAGGTGCGCGTGGAGACTCGCCCTGTATCCACTAATCTTCACGGCCTTCTCGAAGTAAAAGTTCAGTCGAGGAAGAAGTTGCTTGAAGAATTGCCCGTCCCGCTGCGATGGCCTTCTCGTGTGAAGGTACAGCGCCAGTATCCGAGCAATATGTGCTGCAATGGCCAACTTGCATGAATTCTCGGTGATGAGTTCTTTGGAGTCTGCAGGCAGGAATTCGATCGCGAAGTTTTCGACATGTTTGGTCAAACCCGACAACAGCCTCGGGTGCTTTCCGATATCATCCATGGCAAAATTCCAGAAATTCTGCGCCGTTGACACCATCTCCAACATCGCCAGAGACTTTTCAACGGGAAGCCGCTCGATTTCGTCTAAGGCATCGAGGCATGTCGCTAGCATCGACTTCTTCCCTCCCACTACCTGGCCAGCACTCTTGCCTTGCCGAAGAGCTTTGCCTTGGAGTAGAAGTATCGTCATACCTTGTTGCTTGTTGCTTACCACTGCAGAGATGAGGTTCCAGATCCGAGTCTCGATGCCTTCATCCTGGTATGGCCTGTCGAGATCTGACAAAAGGGCGACAAAATGATTCGCACAATCCACGCCCAGGTGTCCCAGCAACGAAGGAGGCTCCTCGGTGAAGGATCCGGAAGACTTCACCAAGCTTTCGAACAGCTCTAGGACATGCCTCCTGTACCGCTCGTCTGCCGCATATAGCTTAGCAATAGAGGCAGATGCAGCGTACAACTGCTTCTCAAGGTGTGAAGGATCATGTCTAGTAAACAAGTCAGTACATGATTCACGCGATACTGGTACATACAATACTCACCTAAGGTAAAGGCGAACTCTCGCTAGCATATCCGCAAGTTTTACCACGTTTATCACCTGATCCACCCAAATTCCCAAGGTTTGTGTGTACAAGCTGCTTTCCGGTGTTTGAACGCCATCCGATATAGCTCCCAAGATTGGCTCGATTGGAAGATCACTCGTCGCAGTGCTCAGGAACACGGAAACGAGATACTCTGCGCTAGGAACCAGTACGCTTGTGATTTTGTGTTCCTTATCCGAGAACTCGTCCACACCGTAAACATAGTACAGAATCTTGGTGAAGACCCTGGCGATCAATGTTCCAATACGAAGCTTCTGGGCGATGTCCTTGGTATACCTAAATGAACGATAGCTCTCAAATATATCCACAACGACCCACGTAAACCCAAGGAGTATTTCTCGTAGGACGGCATCGCTGGCGCCCATCCCGGTAGGGCCATGCGAAATGGCTTTTGATGAGAAACCTGGCGGCTTGCTCCACCCTTTGTTAGTAGCACTGCTTCGAATAGCCTCCTCCACAAGGCTCTCATAGAGTGCCAGGCAAGACAGTGTGAAGTCATAGCTTCCTTGGGTAACTTCCACTGCCGAAAGGTAACCGGCGAACGCGCCGCCACGCCCGTGCCATTCCAAAAGAGCGCTCCTCGCGAGATAAGCCCACACGCGCCCCGGTGCCAGATGCACGAGCGAGTTGACAAACTCCAAGCCGACAATGAAGAAAGGACTCTCAGTAGTGTGACAATTCAGCGCCGAGTCAAGAAGATCAAAGACAACCGAAATGACGTCCTTGGTTCTCTCTAACATCTCGCTGGCTTCCATCAGAACTTGTGGAGTCTCATGACTTCCTGGCTCCCGTGCCAGCGCTGCTGCAGACTCCTTAGAAGATGCGACCAGCATTGTAAACAGCGACACAATCTCTGTTGCAATCTCTGTTTGGACCAATGCCACTTCACTGGCTTGGCTAGAAGCCGCACATTCAAGGATACGGCCGAATAGTGCAAGCGCGTTGTACTCGTGTCGCCAGGCTACCACTTGTTTGGTACTGCCACTGGATATCAGAATGCCTTGCGTGCCTTGAGGGATGAGGACACCGCCAAGCGCAGCGAATGAGTCTTCCTGGTCGTCGGTCTCAAACATTCCTCCATCCCGTGCTGGGAACAGCCGCAGGTCTTGCTCCAGTCGAATGTAGCGAGTGTCGTCATCTTCTAGCGTCTCCACATCCTCAAAATCTTTAAATGTCCGCGGAAGAGCTTCCGTGTAGGTCGGCACACGAACGAGATAATCCAGTAGGGTCATATCATGTGTTGCCAAACCTCGGATGAGACGCAGAAATGGTAGAGGCTCGTAGGGAAACCGATTCTTTGCCCGAGTGAGAAGTTTTGCCGTGCCTTCATGCTGCCAGAATTTCTCCACCGGACTTCCGGTCCAGTCATTCCGGTATGGCGATCCTTCCAGCAGCTTGGGTAGTCCATCCACCGGCTTTGGTTCGTTGTTCAAGAACTTCTGATAAGCCGGAAGATTGTTGTACTCGACATTGTGAGGTAAAAAGGTTGCGACAATGAGGGAACCCGAGAAGTCAAATAGGTTCTGCGTCTTACGCACAAGGTCTGCAACCACATTCTTCATCCTCAAACTGTCCTCTTCCGCGTCCAATCGAAATCCAGATACTTCCGGCTTAGCCTCGGTAGGGTCAAGCAGTCCAACAATTGAAGCTGGCATTTGTGGGTGCCCGACCAGGTTTGCGAGACCTACCTCCACCGTCGTTGGAAAAAGCCCTGGCAGAAGTTGGCCCCACATTTCAACGATCGGCGTCCCCCGTATGGCAATCCCATCGGCGTCATCCCAATGGGGTACATTCCGACTGAGTTGATTCATGTGACCCAAGAGAAATGCCCATCCCATCACAGCAAGACTGCTTGTGCGCGTACGACCAGCACACGCTTGCATGCAGTTTGTAATCGCTCTAATTGCCGATGCGTCCCTAATGTAAAAAGCTTCACTTGATGCCGTACATTGTGGTGAAGGGGGCGCCGTAGCGGGTGGCGTAGCAGACGATGCTGGGGATAGAGGTTCAGAGAACTCCTCATCGATGATGGCCAAAGCGCTTGGGATCTGAAGCATAGCCACGGAGACTATCGATGCTAGTCCAGCCGTGTATGAATAGAAATTGCTGATCTCTTCGGACGATGGAAAGATCACCTATACAAAATGTTAGCATCTCGTTTGATAAGCTGGATGATGTAATTCGTGCCCGTGGTCTGCCTTTCTTATCAAAGAACTGAACATCTTCCATCAATTGAAACCATTCCGTTACTAATTTCCCGTTGATAGGCTGTGGTGGCGGCTTGTACAATAACAGGAAAAGAAGCTGCTGCAGATGGATGATCTCCATAAACGTCTAAACCGTCGGATGTCAGCAACATAGCAGGACGAACACGAAGACACAGCGCCAGGATGGTTTACCTGTTTCTCCCATGTATATGCAACCTGGTCGCGAACTTCAGGCTCTTGCAAGCTTCGTCTAACCCATGTGGGCCGGCCGGTATCATCACTTCCCGCCTCAAACCATCTTAATCGAATGCCAGCCACAATGCCAATCGCGTACCTAATCCATCCCATCGTCGCCAGTTGAGAACTGAGCTGCTGGCCAGCGTCGTACCAGACACTATTACGGCCAAGAGCCGCCCTTAGCAGCGCCGCCGCAACCTTCGAAACATATCGCCGCTCACAGAGGTATATCTCCACACGATCAAAGAAGACTCTGTCATCCTTCCGCTTCCGATCATCGGCGTTGTTCGGTCGGAATATACTCTCTAAGAAGCTTGCACCAAAGGTGCTTGTACCGAGGTCTGTTGCATCACCGCCAGCGCCCGCCTCGGCAGCCAGTAGGGACTTCACCGGACGGTTATGGTGTTCTAGTACTACAATGCGTAGCGCGGAAATCTCGTCGATGTTCAACGCTTTGCTAAGATCGAGTGCAGCAGTCTTCAGCTCGGCGATTGGTGGGAGAGTCGACGGTATCGTGCCAGAGCCATCACCTCCATTCTGGTCGGCAGCGGTGAAGTTTATCGGAGCTGTACGCCTCTCGAATTCCTGCCTGGACGTAGCGGAAGGAGGAGGGAACGGGTTGTGGCAGTTGTGAAGCGCAACCAGAGAGTACTTAGAGCACAGGAAAATCGTGGCCTGGGTGACACTTGTAGGCGAAGGCGTATTGTGTGAAATGATACGTGTGAATATCGAGCGCCACGACCTGCTCGATGAGTGCCGTCAGTTATTAACCCTGTACGAATTGGGAATTCGTGGAAATGTACGGGAGTAATGTCTTGTTTTTTAATGCGTCATCGAGAAAATCATTGTCGGTGGAAATAGGAGTCATTGTTCTACGTTTACGCCGTTTGAGATGACGTCTGAGGGGTTGCAAGCACTCGACGCCGGACAAAAACCGAGAGGACGTTGTGTTCGTGAGAGGGCGTTGTTCGGAGTTGGTGCTAACGATCGCGGGATAACGCGTCCGTGAGTTAGATAGATGGCTGTAGAAGGCTGAGGTGCGGCTCTGCTTTGGCAGGGCTAATAAAATACTACAATGTATGCTGAACGACGCCAAGAACGGACATCTTAAGTCACGAGTTCCTTTTTTTCACTTTTTGCATATTAGGTGCTGTCCGCGCCGAGATCAGCCCTTTTCACCTAACAGCAATTTTTGTTGAAGCCTTTGTTGCAGCAGTGGCGTCTCGTGACAATTTATTCAATTCTCCTATTACTTAAAACACTATAACCACCTACCTATGTACATTAAGTAGTTACACCCTCAGCCTCGCTGAAAATAAAGGCCACAGGACTAGCAAGAATAGTATATGGGCAACCAGCACTCATGCGCCGCAGTCCGCTCATCGTTTTCTCGGTTTCTCACGCTTAAAGTGCCAGGGGATCACCACAACTGTTGTTGACTGAACAACTAGCCGTAGGGTAAACTACGTATGCTGGTGGATCCGATGAAGATTTCCACCATCCCATAGGACGGCAAGCCACGTATCAAATGACGCGCCGTTTGATCACACCGACGGTCTGATATGTACGCAACGAGTCGGAATGACCTTGAGGCTTTCCTGGGATACATCCACCCAGACGTAAGGCTTATATATATATCCACAGGACGGTGTGCTTTCCTCACATCTGATGCTCATTCCGTTCCCTCATCCGACACTCACCTATTCACTCACCTACGATGACTCGGGTCTCAGATCTCTTCCTGACGTTGTTCGCGGTTGATGATGATGATGATGATGATGATGATTCATTGATCGTGTGCGACCCTATTGGAGTAAGTGTGCTCACAAGCTGTGTTTGGCGGGGCTCTGGTGCTGGCTAGCATGCTGAAACCTGCGGAACAGTTAGAGATGTATTTTGACCGTTTTGACACGCGTTTACTGGGTAAACTGCGTCCCCCCCCCTCCCCCTCTTTGGCTATAGTACTCACTGTTGTTCAATATAGCAATGAATGAACGGCCCTGAAGTTCCTCCAGCTTTACCCCTGGGAAAGGAAAATTATCGAAAAAAGAAAATACATAACCCACCAGATTTCCACTAGCGCCATAGCTAGCGTCTCGGCATTCGAACGGCCACTCTGGTAGAGTACAAGCAAGCAGCTTACCTAAACAATCTGTTGCTGCTAACGATGAAGCTGGCGGTTTCTATCCAATTCATTAGACCCTCATCCGTCTCCCTCTCCTTCCATCATTTGAACATAACTCGTCACCCTCTTCGAAATCCCCGAATCATTATACCTTTCTTCTTTCCAAAACTGTGCTCTTTGCTTCGTCTTTGTTGTCTGATTTCTCCACCGCTCTTTTAGTTACCCGGAAGAATCACATAGCTCATCCCGCCATCATCAGTCGTCACTACCACCGTCTCAAATGGTCGACAAGAAGTCACTACGTTCAAGCAAATCTGGAGACAACAAGAAGGACCCCAGCGGCTCTCCATCATCAAACGACAACAACAACAATAACTCATCAAAGCCTACCCGAACATCTTCACGACGAACCGGCACCGGATCCAGTACAAAGAAGTCCGCGCTTGAGAAAACTGACAAGAAGATGGCCGCCGATAAGCAGCCAGTACCCCCCCCGGTAAAGGATGTGAAGATGAAAGACCAGAAGGATGCCAGTGGCGATGTCGAGATGGGAGATGTCGTCAAGAGCAGTAGCGATGATAAGAAGGATGATGAAAAGGTCGAAGAGGAGAAGGAAGACCCCGCCGTCACAACCTACAATGGTAGCTACTCCAACACTCACCGCCATCTTCATCATCTCCCCACACCAACGAATTGATATGGATGGAAGGCTGATTAATTGGATCTTGCTGTTACTAGAGATCAAACAGAACTTTGTCTTGTTGGAGCGCGCCGTGAACCTCTTTGACGCTCGATATACCTTGCGAGTCCTCCGTTCGATAGCATCATTGCGCCGCATGATCACCCCCAAGATCATCGCGAAAGTTGTCGATGAGGTTTACCCCGGCGAGCATGAATCCCGCTCCAAGTTACTCGGTGTGCTTGGGCAATCCGAATCTATCATGGAAGTGGAGCGTGAAACCGAAGTCAACAAGATCAGCCAAGATGTGCTCCACGAGATCGACGTGTACCTCCACCTTCTCACTCAGATTTACCTTTTGGACCAGAAGAAGTACCAGGAGGGAGCTGCGTTCTCCTCCGCGCTTGTACAGAAGGTCCACGGTCTTAACCGTCGGACACTGGATTCTCTCGCGTCCAAGGTCTACTTCTATTATGCCCGATTCCACGAGCTTCTCCCTCCGCCAGCCGTAGTAGAAATCCGCGCTCAACTCCTTGCGTCGCTCCGAACTGCAACTCTCCGGAAAGACATCGAGCTCCAGGCCACCCTCATCACTCTCCTCCTGCGCAACTACATCTCGACTTCTGACATCACGCAAGCCGACCATCTTGTCAACAAGACCAAGTTTCCCGACCATGCTGCCAACAACCTTATCGCCAGGTACAACTACTACCTGGGTAAGATCAAGGCCATCCAGCTAGACTATTCGGGAGCACATGAGCAACTAGTCAGTGCCATCCGCAAGGCCCCCCAATCGCCCGCTGCAATTGGCTTCCTGCAGGCGGCAAATAAGCTCAACATCATCGTGGAGCTGCTAATGGGAGATATCCCTGACCGTGCCACCTTCCGCGAGCCCCCCCTACAGAAGGCACTCTATGCCTACTTCCTCCTTGTGCGTTCTGTGCGTGTTGGAGAGCTCGACGCTTTCTTTGAGACCCTCAATACGCACGCGGAAACCTTCCGCCGGGACGGCACCTACACCCTCGTTCTCCGTCTCCGCCAGAACGTGATCAAGACCGGAATCCGCATGATGAGCTTGACGTACTCGCGTATCTCGCTCCGCGACATCTGCATCCGTCTTGGCCTCGAGAGCGAGGAGAGTGCCGAGTACATTGTTGCTAAGGCTATTCGTGATGGCGTCATCGAGGCTGTTCTGGATCATGAGAAGGGCTTCATGCAGAGTAAAGAAATACTGGATGTCTACGCCACCCAGGAGCCCCAAGAGGTGTTCCACTCGAGAATCACTTTCTGTATGAGCTTGCACAACGACAGTGTCAAGGTATAGCCCCGCATTTCCCAGTATCCCCATTCACAAGATAACACGAATAGGCTATGCGCTTCCCTATGAACCAACACCGTTTGGAACTGAAGAACGCTCAGGAGGCACGTGAGCGGGAACGTGAACTTGCCAAGGAGATTCAGGAGGGCGAGATGGATGATGATGATGCGGGCGGAGAGTTTGATGGCTTGTAAATGATATGCGATCTAGTTTGCTGTGCTTTGCCGTTGGTGTGTGTGGGGGGGCATTTTCTCGGTCGAAGTGATGGTTCTAGTTCTGCAAATAATGATAGAACTGCTGCAGCGTTCGTGGATAGGCCAAGGTCATGAATGTGCTACTTAAGTAAGTAGTTATGGGATGCGCCATGGGGCCGTGGGAATTTTTGGCACGCTCAGCTGTGATCTCATTCATCACTCATCCTTGATCGAAGTCCCATTCAGGCACATTAATACATAGCTAGAGCCCTTCATCGAGATCTATTAACGATATATCCCTACATACAAGTACGATTATTTCCATACGTGATTTCAATTGGAGTATGTGTGGCACGCATTATAGTTCCCAAATGAATGAATAAATAAACGGCACGGGAAGAAACAGTCAACAGGCGAAAATTCAGTGATTATAGGAGAGCAGTAAGAGCACATTTACACTCCACCTCAGAGCGAAAAAGGAACCGGAAACAAGTGGACTGTGAGGCAGACCAAGTCCATCTTACAAGACCCTACCGGCAGTGGCCGGCTGGCTCTTGTCCTTAGTCTGCGTCTTTTTGAGTTTGATTCCCTGGCCAATCTGTCCTAGGAATGCAGGCGGACCGCCAGGAGGAGGACCCGAAGGCATAGCTGGAAGGGAAGGCGGTGGTAGCGGGGGAGGTGGCGGTCCGCCCATTCCTGGCATGGGAGGGGGAGGTGGGGGAGGCGGGGGAGCTCCACCGGTTGGCATAGGAGGAGCGGGAGGAGCCGGCGGCGGGGAAGGCTGCGATTCCTTGTCCATATTTGCAAGGGGTCTAGGAGCTATGGTTGCGAACAAGGACGCCGCGAGTTGGGCGGTGTTCATACGGCTGTGCATTCCATCGTCGTCGTCGCTGCCCGAGTCGTCGTCATCGTCCACAACACTCCAGTCGTCATCGTCACGCTTCTTGGGGTCGAAGATGTGCACATTTGGAAGGGCGGAGCTGGTAGGGGACTTCTGCTCGGCAGAGGGTTGATCCTTGGCAAGGTTAAAGAAGGGGTTGTTGCTGCCAGACGGACCGCCCGGAGTTTCGCTGCCAGCGAGACCCATTGGCTGACCGAAGTCTTTATTGAAGAATGGATTCTTGCTCTCTTGCGGAGCGGCAGTGGGTGCGGATGTGGGGGGCAGCGGTGGAGCAGGAGGAGGCTGCGAGGCCATGGGCACCTCAGTGGGCAGGCTCTGCGGCATGGCGCCTGGCATACCTGGCATGCTCGAGACGGGCGGCGGCGAGGGGGCACTTGGTGAAGGCGTGCTCTCGACAGCACTCATTGACTCCTGAGTAGGTGTTGCTTGTCCACCGATAGCCTCCGGACCTTCGTCGTCCGAGGAAGAGTCCTCCTCGAGTTGCCTCTTCAGTTCCATCAGGCGCTCTTCTTCACGTCTAGCAGCCTCAATCTTTGCACGTCTCTCCGCCAATTGAGCCTTTTTCTCCTTCTGAGCCTGAACGGCAGCCCTCTTCTTCGCAGCCTCTTCCTTCTTGCGAAGCTTGCCCTGCCTCATCTCTTCCTCGATAGCCTTGATGCGGGCCTGGGCAGCAGCCTCCTCACGCGCAAGCTCCTCTTCTTCATTGCTAGCTTGTATCCTGTTGTTCGTTAGTTTTACTCGTGATGGAGTTAACTGATAGTACTCACTCAAGCTCATAGATTTCGGTTGATTTTTGCTCTTGTTCACGTCGAAGCTGCTCCTCCTCTTCGGCCCTTCTCCTATCCGCCTCGGCCTTGGCGCGGGAATCATTATTCCCACGTTGGGGAGGTGGAGGGGGTGCCTTAGGCGAAGGCTTTTTGATCGATGCTGTTGGAGGTGGCGTGGGCATGTGTTCTTGGAGTCTGCTTTGCCGTGCTCTCTCCCTCTGTGCTTCCTCCTCATCAGCTTTGCGGATACGCTCTTCCCTCTCTTTCTGCTCGCGCTCAGCTCGCTGCTGAGCCGTCTCTCCAATATTCATGGTCATGGGATGCTTAATGCCAAGGGCAGCAAGGCGCTCCGCCATCTTCGCTTGAGCCTGGGCCTTGACGTGGGCGGCGCGGTCTTCGGCCGAGCTGAAAGATCCGTAGCTACTCAATCCGGCTTGGGTCGGTGCCGCAGTGGCTGCGCGGGGTGGAGGAGAAGCAGCACGGTCTTCTTGGGGCTTGGTGGAAGCTGGGCGCCGGTCGAGTTCTATGCGATCGCCGCGACGACGCGAATCGCGATCATCCTCACGTTTGAGAGCTGCGGAACGGCTCTGGCGTTGGAGCTCAAAAATGAAATCCTTCACCTCGTCTTCAACGCCCAGACCATCCTCCCATCGTCTCTTTTCATGCTCCGAAGCACCGACCTTGTGTCTGCCACTCACTTCATTCAAGCTGTCTTCAAGAGACCGTTGGAACTCATTGACACTCTCTTCGACATCGCGGGTCATCCTCTCGTTATTAGCCTTCTCGAAATTGATTCTCTGAGATTCGTCGGCTAGCCGTTTGGCCGCCGCCTCGCCGCCATCATTCCCCACTGGATCGACAGGCTTGCCAGTCAAAGCGGCTAACCGTTGTTGCATCATGGCACGAGACTTGGATTTGAGGCGATCAGACTCTGTGATGGCGCCACCGGGGCCGGTCCCAACAATCGAAGAAGCTGACTCAGGGTGTTGCCTAGCATCCCTCAACCGGAAAAGCTCGAGTTTGGCTTCTGCAATGCGCCTCTCTGTGTTTCTGACTTTCGAGGCAATCTCCGGGAGCCTGTCAGTGAGGTTCTGCAGCTGTCTCTTCATCTGGCGACGTTCAGCATCCGAATCAGTGCTGCGCAGCCCAGCATTCGCATGGTTGTCGATGTCGTCTTGGACGCGTCGGATGCGGCGATAAAGATCATCCGCGTCCCTACGGTCCCTGCGATCCAATACATCCTCATCTTCTGTGCGGGCTTCATCCTTGATGTCGATGGCATCGAGCAGAATCCTCTTCTCCCTAACTCTCTTACGGAGTTGATCGAGCGACATCTCTTCCGGACCAGGCGAAGATGACGCAGAGACTGCGGGTGAGGGAGACGCCCCGCGGGCACGATGGCGGGCACTGGACCTGTAGCCCGAACCTTCGTCATTGAATTTATACACGGTTCCGTCCTTGCGCAGTCCGGTGTTTCCATCACCATGGAATGAGCGACTCTTCATGTAACTAACACCAGTCGCCTGTGGCTGGAGTGCTGACTGTTTGCGGCTGGACGCAAGGAACCCTTTCACAGTGTTGACGGATTCATTGAACTTCTTGGTAGAAGGGGGAATCAGCTCCGGTGGCAGGCGGGATGGAATATCGTGGCCGTTGAGCTTCCTATAAATCTGTTCCGAATATTAGGGACGTTCCTTGGCGGTGGGTCGATCGAGAGCTGCCTACCAGATGCATGGCCACCGCGAATTCATCCTTATCAAGTTTCCCCTTGTTTCCAGGGTCTGCCAGTGTCCAAACCCTCATAAGGTCCTCTTTTGGCAATCCACTCTGTCCAAAAACTTCGATTGCCACATCACCTCCGATGAAGCCCTTACGCATACCATCCCAACCATCGAATATCTTGTCATACATCTGCTTCTCGACCTTGGTGACGGCCCACGGGATGACGGCATTTCCAGTTAGCCCTTGCATGTTGAACCCGCCTTCCCTCCCAGGCTGTGGCATCATTTGTCTCTGCAAAGCTTCAAGGCCGGGAAGACCAGTAGACGGCGTGTTAACGTATCCCCACTGCCCAGGCATGCCAGTAGCCTGCGACTGCAGGAAGCTGGACCCAGCCGACAAGGATGACATCGAAGATATAGAGGACATTCCCGTCGGCATTGAAGGCACTGGGGAAATATTTCCAGCTCCGCCCCTCTGTCCGTAACCTGTCGCCTGGGGCATCATCCCACCCTGAAAACCAGTCGGCTGCGATACAACACTCTGGAAGCTGCCACCGGCAAAGCCGGTAGGCTGTGATTGCATGCCCTGGAAGCCAGTAGGCTGAGACTGCATTCCCCCTATATTATACCCGGTCGGCTGAGGCCCCAAACCCACGAGGAGAGAGGTATTGCTCTGAGTAGGTGTAGATGCATTGGTCCGTGAAGGGGTGACATCAAAGCTTGGTACATTGCTCTTTGGCGGCGCTGGTGGGGCAGAGTCCGGAACGCCGAACGAGATTATATCGACCATGCCGGATACTTCGTTCCGGATGACTTCGGGTAGCGTCGCCGGGAGCGTCTTTCCCTGTTTCCTGACATTGCACAGATACATAGCGAGTACGAATTCAGGGAACAGGAGTGCACCCGATTTGGTTGTATCCGACAGTTGCCTATTGCCTGCCGTCAACACCAATCATTCCTACGACAGCGACGTGGACAACGGACCATATTGCGTGGAGATCAGTCGCAGAAAGACCGGATTTCATCAGGATAGTTCTCGCGCGGTCGCCTAGCGGTCTTATAAGTAATCGTAACAGCTAAAGCTTTTCAGAGACTAATCTTACCAGACAGTGCTTGATCACCTCCAACCGCGACCTTGAACAATTGCTCAAACCGCGATTGGTCTTGCGACGTAACGAACGATAGTCGGACATTGGGTATCTTCACTTGACCGGAACTGGCCTGCGAAGTCTGGGCAGGTGGTTGCGGGGTAGGCTGAACCTTCTGTTGCTGCTGTTGATGTGGTTGCTGGAACTGTTGCGGGATCTGGGTTATCGGCGGCAAGCTCTGCGCGCCGAACCCACCAGTAGCCGTACCGGGGAATCCAGTGAATTGCTGCTGCATGGGCTGCTGCTGCTGTCCTGGGAAGCCCGTGAACTGCTGCTGGAGCTGTGGCTGCTGCTGTTGCTGCGGAGGTGCTTGCGAACCGGGGAAACTGGTGAGCTGCGATTGCAGCGGCTGCTGCTGCTGCTGTTGCTGTTGGCCCGGGAAGCCCGTTTGCTGGTAGCCCATGAATCCCGTAGGCTGAGGCTGCATGGAGTTCATTTGGCCAGGGAAGCCGCTCTGACCAAATTGCTGTTGTTGTTGCTGCTGTGCAGGATTGGGGTTGAGGAATCCTCCTCCCCCGGTCTGGGAATACATCTGGAGAACCTGTGTTTGGTAGTGCAGAGGTAAAGATAAGTATCGCAATAGGTGCTGTAGTAGTAAGGATTGTGATTGTGTTGAGGATGGATGAACGTCGGTGTGGAGGTGTCAACACTGTGTGGAATCTGGTTCGTTTAAAGGAGAGCTGACTGCAAGAGTAACTTGCATCGTCAACCACGAAACGCCAAGAACTGTCTTTCTTGGGGACAGCGCATCACTAGCCTACTTACCCGACACCATCACCCGATGCTCAACACTTGTTCCGCGCCGTCTGTTCCTATTTGTATACCATTTCTGGTCTGTCTTCTTCGCTCCTCATCCACCACCATCGTCCCTACCTCTGTCTTCCGGCCCCCACGCCAGACTGATTTTGTGCTGGGCCCGGTGTTCTACATACCACGAAGCTCTGTTCCCAAACATCAGCACCAAGACATAACTAGGTACTTATGTATGACGCTTCAATAGAACGGGGTTTCTCTAGGAGAAAGTTCTTGGCGTAGTGCTCACCGAATAAGGGGCAAACGGTGCCGGCGAGCTGAACTTCCGGACGTTATCTGGCCCGTTAACAAATACTTGATCGGGTGGTGAAGGATTTGCTCTGCTACTCGCACGGAAATTTGGCGACCTGGACGGCTATGTCGCTAAATTTAATCTACAACTTTACAACTAGCTCCTTCTCTAGCAGCTACTACCCCAAACCCTTCACTGCTCCCTCAGGGCTCGTCTGCGAGTATTATACCGTTACAACGGGCGGAAAACATCCAATGGGCTTCTACCAACGGTTGCATGTTCAGACGGGAATATCTATACCGATTCGTTATATACCATCCGGTATAAGCCACCCATATCCAAAGCGGATTTTGCCCTATCGGGTAGCTCTCAAACTGTTGCTTTCGAGACGTCTGGGACTATGCACTTGGATTCCTTCTCCACATTATTGCATAGATCTAAAGGAATTGGTGGTACCAGAGAGCTGAATCTATCGGAATCAATGTTTGCCAACGGGCAGTCACGAAAACGATTATGGGCCTCACAACCCATTCCATTCGTTCTGATGAGCCCCACTAGGAAACGCAAGCCGTATCAATAGGCAAGTACTTCAATAATTAAACCGGGCAAAATAGTACTCCGTTTAGTATTCTCTACTCATATCCGAGTACTGCTCAACGTGTTGCCGCAAGGAAGGAGGCCACAGCCGTAAGGGTGATCGGCGTTGGTGTGGCCTTGGATGTGAACCGTCGGCATAGTAATCTTATGCAAGAGAAGAACGAGTAATGGAGCTCCTAAACCACGCGCAAGAGAAATGAAACAAATTCCCCGTAATTTAGATACTGGATCACCAGATCCTATTCATGACGAAAAACAGGTGCATCGAAGAGCTCTTATGATGCGACGCTAGGTCCGTCGCCTCCGGGAATCAACTACGGATAAACAGTCAGCACTTGTCCTTGTTCTAGCATTGCACCCCCGCTTCAAGAATGCCCCACCATGCAGATGTTGTTGCCGTTCAGAAGAATCTTCTTGAGCTTGATTTGCTCACCGGTAGGCTCGCTGTGGATATGCGGCGATGATTAGCGGCGCGAATGGGAAGTGCGGCGGAGCGGTTTATGTACTATTCCGTTACATCTTCCAAGACCATGTCTGCGGGGCATCAGTACGAGATTCGGTGACTGCGAAAGCTCGGGGTAAACTCACTGACATAGTCATCGAAACCAACCAGCGTACCACTGAATTCTGCGAAAGCGTCAGTGGAATAACACCGCAGCCTTGGCGTTTTGGCTGTTCACCCTTCTCTCCCTTCATCACCACCCATATCCGCGAACCGACACACTTGTCGACCAATTCTGAAGATCGCATGTATCAGCTGCCGAGGTTCGGAGCGACGAGAGGGTGCTTACCGAGAGGTAGTAGCTGAGAGGCCATGGCTGTGATTGTTGTGTTCGACTGACCCCACGATGCTGTGAGTGGGATACAGCGCTTAGCAAGAGTAGACAGAGAGTGAGAGCCTCGAACACAATATGCTAGTGCTTCTTGGCATGAGTGATCACACGTGACTTTTCCCGTCCGCCATAACTATGTTTACGTCCTCATTAGGAACCCATTCTCAACAAGTGATCGCTTGCTCGCCGGCAAACTTCCATGGTGCAACATCTCTGTGGTTTATTCTTCCCGAGTCAAAGCTACTACCGAAGGAAAGCTCTGCATATGGCCGGCACATTGTAGGGGGATTTTTCGGATAGTTAACGAAAATAGTCGAAAAAAGAATTTCCACTACTTAATTAATGCTCTTTAGGGGCTTGGCTTTCTTTTGTTTGTTTGTTCGTTGCTCACGTGCGACCTACATACCAGATCATGGCGAGAGGTACATACACGGAATCTGCATGTTGCCAGCTCCCCTTTGCCCTCTGCCCAGGCCTGTCCCAAGATATGATGCGCGCCGAAGAAATCACAAAGGGAGGACCAAAGAAAGAACAAAGGAAACCGTGACTCGGCCTCCCCTCCGCTCCTCCTCCCTTTCCCGCCTCACTCCGCGCGTCTTCCTCAGCCGGGGCCGGGGCCAACTTCCCCACATCTGTGGCGGAGAGGAAGTCAATACTGACTGGCTGCACCTTGTATCGGCGAGGAGGGTCCCGAATCGCGATCTTCCCCTCCTAGTTTCCTTCCGAACCTTGCCTACAGGATCTTCTGTTGGGCCTTCCACCTGGGGCATACCTTGAAGACATGCTCCAGCGTCTGCGTCCTGTACGGACACACCAGCAACGAGCGGTGCGCCGACTCCTCGTCCACTTCAGGTACTGCCCAGTTGTCTTCAGCCGGTAAAACCCAGAGGCAAGCCTCTTGGAGCTATCCACACCGTCCCGTCCGACCGCTGCTTGGCTGGCAGCTTGTATTTCTTCTGGGAGACTCGGCATCCCGCCCAGTGCCCGGCTCCGACCTGACCCGACCCACTTCTTCTCCGAGATCTCCCGCATAAGGTGTGCGAGGGATCGGGGAACGGCATCGGCCGCGCTTCTGTCTGGTCGGAATATCCAGCCACTCCACCCCTCGGGCGTCCAACTCCTCTGTCGCGCGCTTGGCCGATTCGTCAGCCTTTTGTTCTCCGGGACGCCCTTGTGTGCCGGGCACCACAGATCTCAATGGCGATGTCCGGCCTGGCCCTCCGCAGGTGCTTTATTGCCTGGAGCGCATACATCTGTCCGGGGCCAGGCTCCTCCAAGGCCACGCGCTTGATGGCGGCCTGGCGTCCGTGAATATCATGACCTTCTCCGGGTCGTCTGTCGTCTCGTAGCAGATTCCAGCGCCCTAGCAAGAGTGGCACACTCCGCATCGTAGGCCTCTTGCGCTTTGCCATACATACCACTAAATATCCGGCGGCTCCGCTATCGAGTCGCGACCCGTCCGTGAACCGCGCTGGGCGCTTTTCCGCCTCTGCCTCTGCCTCTTCCTCTTCCTCCCTTTAGAGACTTGGCGATTGGAAGGACTTACCTAGTTTGTCCGAGTAACCAACGAGCTCTCTAGCGTGTCTTTTGCTGAACGCAACCACTTCCATCTCAGAGCCGCTAAAACACATAGAGGTACCTTGCCAGTGGCGACCAACTCATTTCCATCGTTCAAGCTCCGGCTCGCAAACAGATGCTGCGCATCGTCTCTCCCGCCTCTGCCTCCCAGTCGGCTGTGAGCCGCACTTTCTCCAGCACTTCTTTATGGAATTTTGCCCACGTTCGAGTCCAAAAAATGTCCGACGACCGGTCTATGTACAGTTTTTTCTTCCGAGATTTGAGAAATGAACCTGTTTTGTTGATATTGGTGACATACAGCACGGTTTCGACGATAGAGCAACCTTCGGCCGCCGAAAGCCTATGGAATAGTGACCATGAAACCTTGTTTGATCTGCAAGCACGACGAAGCGGAAGCGGTTCACCAGCTGCCGATACCGTACCTTCAACTGGCCTACCCTTGTCACGGCCGCGCAGCCCGAATACCATAGCAAGTCAGCCTCGATCATTCTCGACGGTGACAACAAGCTACGCGCAAAAAAATCTATGGCGAAACTGCGAACCGATCTTCTTCAGTGGCGCCGACAGTACGCCGCCAGCTACTTCAATGCCATCTGGAAAAAACTGCGTGCAAGTGCGGGGGGGTTGGCCGGCTACGGTGCTATCGTCGGCGGCATCTCCTCCAGTTGGCCCCTCAAGAACCCCCTCTCCCAGGCGGGGAGAATCTCGGCAGCTGGGGACGGATGCGGCGAGCACGCGTCTTGCAAAAGCGAAGCAGGAGGACACTCTCTCGAAGATCAAACAACTCAGCGAGGAAGTAAACCAGTTCTTCCCGCAGTTGCAGGTGGAATTAGAGAAGCTCGGCCTCGAGAGGAGGAAACGACCCTCAGCTGAATTACATACTGCATTGAATCTTGTCAATGCCCTTGCCGGGAGCTCTATTGCTCTTCATCAAGCGGCAGAACGCTCGTCGCTTGCCGTCGCCAAAAATCTTGCCAAATCACTCACTGCCGAAGAAGAGGGTGGCAAATCGGTGGGGACGGAATCCCTTGACAAGGGTGTGTCGGAAGAGACTGTTGATCCTCCCACCTCAAACCCCAGAGTAGATTGGGACCAAGATTTCGCAAAGTTGCTCTCCCCTTCAACAGAACCAGAAAAGCCATATATTCCCTTATCAAAGTACAATATACCACCAAAGATCCTCGAGGTCAAAATGGCTCTGGATGACGAAAATGAGAACAAGATGTGGAATCATACGCACTATGTCAATTCTAAGGGGGAGAAGGTCGAAGTCCATTACTGCAAAACACTGGAAGACTGTGAGAAGGTGCTGCCACGATTCCTGGACGAGGAAGTCGTGGGATTTGATCTGGAATGGATTTTTCCGGAGAGGAGCAAGACGTCTATAAGGTAGCCCACTAGAATAATTACATCCGTCTATTGGAAACACAAATTGACAGTCCGTGTAGACAAAATGTTGCTGTCGTCCAAGTAGCGAGTGAATCTACGATTGCCGTAATCCATGTGGCTCGGATCGGCTGCGATGCCAATGGGAAGCCTTTGAATCCAAAGGAATCAGTGGATGACCTCATCTCGCCGACTCTTCGAAAATTGATCGAGTCCGATCGTGTGCTTAAAGTCGGAGTCAGTGTCCTCGGCGATCACCGCCGCCTGCACAAGTTCATCGGTGTCAAGCCGCAGGGTGTCTTTGAGCTCAGCGATCTCCATAATCTCGTCGTATCTCTCGAAAATAACATACCCAAGATCCCGAAGAGACTTTTCGCGTTGGCTAAGCAGACGCGAGAGCACCTTGGCCTTCCGCTGGATAAAGGCCCAGTCAGAGTTTCCGACTGGACGAAGCCTATGAATGAAACGCAATTAAAGTGTATGTTTCTCCAACTAGAACACTGACTACTGCCTGGGCTCATTTTAAACCAGATGCTGCTGCCGACCCCTATGCTGGGCTCCGGATATTTGATGTCCTAGAGACTAGACGTATGGCCTTGAACCCTCGGCCTCGCCGACCGGAGTGTAGAGCCATCGAAGACACCTCCGAAGACTGCGCATCTATTACCACCGCAACCAGCACCACGGTAGCATCCACTACCAAAACTACGGTATCAACCTCCACCACAACCACCTCAACACCAACAGAAGGCAGAATCTCGGGTACAACTGAGGCTTCGTCTAGCGTCACTGACTTCTCCGCCGAGATCGAACTAGCCGCACAATGGGTGAAAACCTACGTCAATTCCTGCTCCGCACCACCTCCGATGCCACAGCTGCGTGCATACGCACTATGGCATCATGCGGAACTCGAACTCGCGGACATCGCAAAGATCTGGAGGGATCCGCCGCTCAAGGAGGGAACTGTGGCAATGTATCTTCTGGAGGCTATCAAGAACGAGAAGTTGCCGTGTAATGTTCAGCGTGCGAAGGCGGCTGTGAAGCATGTGCCGTTCCATTTACAGGATCGCTTCAAGCACATCTGGGAGGAGGCTGATACCAGTATTTAGATGAAATCATGAGGATAGGTGTATTGTGGGGAATACAATGCATTTACATTTTGCAGACTTTCATAAGCATCTGCACATTGCTATTATCTCACTTCATCGTACTGGAGAGGGGGGGGGGGGGACAGATGGGGCAGACTGATCACTGTATATCATTCGTGAATAATGTATACTACACGACAACCGCTTTTTCGTTACATGCGCTCACTTGTGTTCAACAGGTTCTCGTGAGGGAGCTCGAGCAATGCGTAGCCACAGTGACCACTTAAGTTCTAATGTAACATATTATCTATCGCGCAGGACCCTCGCCTGGTGGAGACTTGTGGCTGCAGTGCTTCTACAGCAAATGTCCTCAGATATTGCTATAGCCACACCAGCTGCGCACACAACAACGACACTGCGGAACCACGGGTCAAGTTAGTAGTCTACCTGGTCATGACAACCCACGATAGGTGCGTTCATACTGGAAGCAGACAAGCAGAGATACATAATCTCTCGTCGAGTACAAACCGGATCGTTCTTTCTCCTTTCGAGACAGGGCGCCGGCGGCGCGCCTACATACCCGCCCCAGACAGCTTTCGGAAGTACCTGACTACAGTCGAGATAGGGGGCAGTGCAGAGGCATATCTACTCTAGGTACATAAGGACGAATCGCACTATTCCCTCCCTATTGGGAAATTACCTCGAAGCAGACATTACCTACTCCACATGTGAGACGGCTAGAGTACATAGGTATACCATAGACTAGGTAGTAGAACTGGAATGGGATGCACATTACTCTAGCATTTAAACATCTGGTTAAGCCTGAACCGAAGGGGAAAGAGGACCAGTGCTTTTGACCCCACTCCCATCGGGGGCAAGGGAAGAATTCAGGTTCTTTTGGATCGGAGTTGGGTTGTGTTGGGGTTCGAGTGGTATTCTTCGGGATACATAGAGTACATATCTTCTTTCTTTATTGCTGGTGGTGAAATTCGGTTCTTGGGTTACATATGCATGGGGAAGTAGAAGGATGGTTGGCAAAGGGTTTACGCGAGTGATTGCTGCGTCGTTTGTATGTGCAAGGCATATGTACTCTACCTCTACCGTATGCGCACCTACGATAACGGTTGTTTAAGTACGCTTTCCGTCCCACTCCGTGATTGTTGCCGTCTGTTGCGAGAGGACAGTTTGCACCTACGTTGAGAAGGGTGGTTCCGTTCTATCTAACCGTTTCTTAGCCAAGCTTGCAAGGATGCTCTGTCCACGAATTCGTATGGATGCAGCCGACCGCACACGGAGCTGCTTTTGTGACCCGCAGAGCAGCCAATCGCATGCAGCACTGCAACCCCCTTTAGACTCGGAACACGGACCCATCGCTGAACCCAGTGGTGTGGCGAACCTGGCCCGTGAGTTTCCCAAACTCACAGGGTTTAGGATATTGAGTAAAGTTATCGGGGAGGCAGGTAATGCGGCTGTTACGTGCGTTGGGGCAGAGCATGAGAAAGACACCATTGAGCATCCGGAATCGTTCGCTGTCCGCTGCTTCTTCAAATACCCCCTGGGTCCCGTTTCTCCTCCATCTCCTTTCCACCACCACCACCTCAACCTTTCTTGCAACACCTGTCTCCCATCATGTCGGAGCAGAAGAAGGGTATTTCTGAGGTCGAGGAGACCTTCGACTTCATTCAGACCCCTCCAACAAAGGACCCAGCTCCCCCGAGCACTGAATGCGGTGTGCGAACGACTGCTGTACGTGTTTCTATCCTGCGCTATATCCATGCAGTCTACCTCCATCCATCCGATTCCTCTGCTGTTGTTTTGAGGCATCATCCGCTGACTCAATTGGTCAGTATCCAACCATTGCCAATGCTCCGCTCCCTGCGGAGGGTCCTAGCAATGAGCAGTTCAGCAACTTGATCCTTGGCGGTGCCATCATCATCGTTCCCTTCTACCTCATGCGTAAGGTTGGTGGAGGTCTCAAGACCTTCATTTTCTTCGCACTGATTACAACCCTCCCGATCCTGGTTGGATACTGGACCATCATGTCTCGGTACTCTCCCCGCAAGAACACGAAAGTCAAGTTGCCCGGAAAGCCCATCGAACACTACCTCGATTTCCACAAGCCCGAAGACAGGGAGAAGTACAAGGGCAACGCCAAGATCCCCATGGAGACCTTCCACGAGATGTACTTCGCCGGAGATGTTTCCTTCAAAGGTGACTGCTTGGAGATTCTGGAATACCGACACGATTGGTGCACTTCCGAGTTCACCTGGAGCTTGTTCAAGTATTTCTTGACCGGCATGATTCCCGAGGTTATCATGCACACACGATCCCAGGGTAAGCTCTGCACGCGAACGAAGTCGCCGTCTAGAAACATGATATTGATTGTGCTGTAGATGAGGAGCAGGTCCGTGACCACTATGACCGTGGTGACGACTTCTACGGATGGTTCTTGGGCCCACGCATGATCTACACTTCCGGTCTTATCTCGGACATCAATAGGGAGGAGACTCTCGAGGAACTCCAGGACAACAAGCTCAAGACCGTCTGCAGCAAGATCGACTTAAAGCCTGGCGAGCGGATGTTGGATCTCGGCTGTGGCTGGGGAACGCTCGCTCGTTTCGCTTCCAAGAACTTCGGCGCACATGTTACCGGTATCACCCTCGGACGCAACCAGACCGCCTGGGGGAACAGTGGCCTTCGCCGCGATGGAACCCCCGAGTCCCAGTCTAAAATTCTCTGCATGGATTACCGTGACACTCCCGTCCCCGAGGGAAAGTACAACAAGATCACTTGTCTCGAGATGGCTGAGCACGTCGGTGTTAAGCACTTCTCTACCTTTTTGAAGCAAGTCAACAACATGCTCGAGGACGATGGCACCTTCTTCTTGCAGATCGCTGGTCTGCGCAAAAGCTGGCAATACGAGGACCTCATCTGGGGATTGTTCATGAACAAATACGTCTTCCCCGGTGCTGACGCTTCTACCCCTCTCGGATGGTTCATCGACTCTCTCGAGGGTGCTGGTTTCGAGGTCAAGACCGTTGACACCATTGGAGGTATGTTCTACTTGTCTGCTCCGCCTGCTCGATTCCCAGGCTAATTCGTATCCCCACAGTTCACTACAGCGCTACTCTCTGGAGGTGGTACAGAAACTGGATGGGTAACGAGGAGAAGGTCAAAGCCAAGTACGGTGGAAGGTGGTTCCGTATCTGGGAGTACTTCCTTGCCTACTCGACCATTACCTCCCGCCAGGGTGGTGCTACCTGCTACCAGATTGTCCTCCACAAGAACCTGAACGCCTTCCACCGCGTCGAGGGCATCAACACTCAGTTCGCCCTCGCCGGTGCCCTGAGCGCCCCCAAGCGCGAACTGCCGCAGCAGGCCTAAGCTACGACATCTTCACGCATGTAATATTTTGTCATTTAGAGTGGGTTGGGTCGGGTGTGTGGGTGTTGAGCGTGTACGGGTTCCTATTTTCTCCCAGAGCAAGCTTCAACTGTTGTCTTCTCCGTCATTTTTGTCGCATATAGAATCTGGAAGGGAAAAGTTACTTGATGGAATTACCTACCTGCTCTTTGTGATCGCTTTGTGAACCAAACTGTGACCTCAATTCGCCTCATTTCAGCATGCTGCGAGTGTCCGCTAGTGCTTCCTCCATCGAGGCATGCCCTGGTCAAGATGCCTGCCGAGTTTGGTTACTGCACGGGACATCTGTACCCGGCGGTATCCAAGAATGCCGGCGCAAGCGTCGGGTAATCACCAACGGCTTCTTACCCGTAGGGCTGCGATTAAGCTCAAGCTTCACCCAACTATGTACATACCCGTGCCCACTAAAGTTGCACTTCCCGACGTCAGTCTAGAGATTGCAATCCGCGATGCGTCTCTGCACCATACTCCTCGTCTTACCGTTCCTCGCGAACGCTACGCCCGCTCAACCAGCCAAACCGCTGCCACTGGTGATCTGGCATGGCCTCGGTATGTCCCAACATCGGCTTCTCCCAGCGCTGTCCAACTAAACAAAACAGGTGACTCCTACGACTCAGAAGGTATCCAGTCCGTGTGCGAGCTCTTCCAGCACGTCTACCCATCCACCTACGTGTATCCTATCCGCCTGGCGCCCAGCGGGTCTTCGGACCGCAGTGCCACCTTCATCGGCAACGTGAACCAGCAACTCTCGACCGTTTGTGCCGACCTCGCCGCGATCCCCGAGCTCTCCGACGGCTTCAACGCGCTCGGCTTCTCGCAAGGAGGCCAATTCCTGCGCGGGTACATCGAGCGCTGCAATACGCCGCCAATCCACACGCTCGTCACCTTCGGCTCGCAGCACAACGGCATCGCCGACTTCATCGCCGCATGCCAGCCCAGCGACTTCGTCTGTCGCGGCGTTCAGAGCTTGCTGCGCGGCCAGAAGTGGTCTGAGCAAGTCCAGTCCCGCGTCGTGCCGGCGCAGTACTTCAGGGATCCGGAGGATCTGGAGAGCTACCTCGAACATTCGATGTGGCTTGCGGACGTCAACAACGAGCGTGCGGAGAAAAACGCCACGTACAAGCAGAACCTGCAGACGCTGCAGAGGTTTGTCATGTTTATGTTCGAGGACGATCGGACGGTCGTACCTAAGGAGACCGCGTGGTGGGCCGAGGTTAATTCCACCTCTGGAGTGATCACGAAACTGCAAGATACGAGGGGATACAAAGAGGACTGGCTCGGGCTCAGGAAGCTCGATAAAGAGGGGAAGCTCGAGTTTCTGTCGGTTCCTGGAGAACATATGCACTTTGAGGATGGCTTGCTCGAAGAAGTTTTTAGGAATTACTTTGGGCCGAAAGGGAAGAAACACGAGTGGAGATGGCCTTCAAGCGGGGAGGGACGGAAGGCACTCGTGCTGCAGCCGCAGCCGGAGTTACTGACCGGCAGTGAGGAGTTGTAATTATTTGTGGATACCGCAGTTCTTTTTTTCTCGGGCACATATTTTATTCCCTTCCTGTTAACTACGTATGAAGTAGTATGCGTGCAACAATAAGTCCGGCTGCTGCGCATCTGGCGGAGGTTTTTTTTGCGTATCTCTATGTGAATGACAATCCTATTCACGAAAGATTATTCGAATGATACAAGCCTCACCCCTACTACCCGCTCCTTCTACTTGCTGCAATTATAGAACCCATCCAACTAAGGCCGTGGGATAGAACGATTGCGTGCTTTTGCTTATTTATTTTATTTTATTTATTAGTCGTGTGCAACCTATCTAGATCATGGCGATAGCAGACACCCCGACCTCGATCAGTCCGCAGGTGGCGTATTGTAGCTCCCCTTCGCCATCCGCCAAAGGAAAGACAGAGGAAAGCCGCTTACAGACTCCTCTTCTGGAGAGGCCACAAAGAGGGGGGAACAGCGGCTGTTCCTCACATCCGTGGTGGAGAGGAACTCCAGAACCGCCTAGCTGCACCTCGCATCGGCGAGGAGGTCCCGGATCTTGAATCGGTACTTTCCTCTCCCAGTCCCCTTTGGCACCTTCGCCCACAGAATCTTCTGCTGAGTCTTCCAGTGGGAGCAGTTTCTGAAGACGTGCTCTCGCGTCTGTGTCCTGTGCGGGCACCACCAGCACTTGGCGGTGGGCTGGCTCCCCGTCTACTTCAGTTACCGGCCGGCGAGGCGGTGGCTCGTCTTCAGCTGGTAGAACCTCGAGGCGAGCCTGTTGGTGCTACCAGCCACCGTCGCATCCGGTCGCTGGTCGCCCGACAGCTTGTACTTCCTGCCGGTGGCCCAGCCCGCAGCCTTCGGCCCACTTCTCTGAAATCTCCCGCTTGAGGTGTGAAAGAGACCGGGAGTAGGGTATCTACCATGCGCCGAACCGATCCGTGTGCCGTGGCCATTCAACCCCGTGGGCGTCTGGCTCTTCCGCCGCGACCCTCTCCGGGGAGAACGGGTGCATGCATGAATCGGTGCTATCGGGTTGGACATGCTAGCTCACTCGCAATTAGTTGTCTTTAATGAATTCTCACTCGGCTTCATCGCCGCTGTGTTCTGAAGTGTCGTCTACACTGGAGAGAAGAGCGCCCCGACTCATCCTGGGCTTCCTGCGCACCACTGGAGTGGGGAGCAGGAGAGGAAGGAGCGGCGAGGAGGCATGGAAGCAGGGCTGGGGAAGAAGATGAGGAACTGGAAGGCGAGAGGGACGCAAACGAGAGAAGTTGGCCGAGGTGATGATCGATACGTATCAAACAGAATATTTCTCACTTTGTTGCGCGCTTTCGGCCTTCCACAATCAGTTGATAGAAAGGCATGCCATACACGGCTTTGCGGTATTGTGCCCGGAGTTGTTTGCCAGCTAAACTACATACGTAGAGGAGACTGCTGGTTGAACGATTATAAAATCAATGCTTTTTTGCCAGTGGTATTACAAAAAAAAAAGAGCGCCAGAGACATTACTTCTTCCCTTCAGACACAACTTTGACCTTCTTCTTCTTGGGAGTCTCAGCCTCCTTCTCGTCCTCCGCAGGCTTCATCTCTGACAGACCCTTCCTCTTCGCATTCTTCTTTTCCTTCTTCTCTTTCCGGTCCGCCACCTTGTTCGCCAACGCGAGCGCCCTCCCCTGCTGCTCCTCGGGAGTCAGAACGTCCTCTTCGCCATATATGTCTGCAGCCATGTAGATGGGCAGACTGGCACTACTGGGATACTTGATGTGAAGGCTCTTCACGTTTTTCCAGCCGCCGGGCACCTTCTTACTCGTCAAATCCTCGACAACCCGGACGATGTTTTCTACCATCTGCTCGGGGGTCATGCTCGAGAGCGCAACGCGGATGGTGGTAGTCGCTGCGGGAGACAGGTGCAAATATGTGCTTTCGAGAGCCTTCTCGACTTGGCGCTCGAGGTGGGAAGGCGAGTCGTTCCCAGCAGCGATAGGGAGGGGCAGCGGAATTTTCGCAGTTTGGCGGTAGAAGGTTTTCCCGAGCGCGGCGGGTAGCATGGTGATGATTCGGTCGTCGGCAAGGAAAACATCGTGGCTGTTGAGGAGCTGTCGGCGGTTCTCGAAGGCCTTGTATTTCTTCTGCAGTTTGCCTACACCGATTACCCTTGTGACCACGCTTGAGAGGCCGGCGCTGGCGACAAGGTCCTTAAAGCGGCGCTGTGGATCCTTGACGATCAAGCAGACGGTGGTTGTGGTGGGGTCGCGGAGAGGGTGGGGGATCGGGATCCGAAGAGGCTTCAACTTCTTTGTGTCGGTTATGTACTTTTTCGTATTAAGCTGCAGCCACAGCGTGACGGCCGAGTCGGCGGGGTTCTCTGGGTTTTCGAGGAGGTTGGGTTTGGAATTCTCATCGGCAGGGGCGGTAGAGATATGCTTCAGAAGTGCTCTGGCGGCTTTGAGAGCCTAGTTACTTTGGTCAGCGATTTGCCATCACATCTGGAAGGGGAATCGGGAAGATATACCTGCGCTTCATCCAACCGGTACGGCGATAAGGTCGCCGGATGTGGTACCTTCTTTCCTACCTCCTTAACTTCCTTCACTTCCTCTTCTACCTTCTTCTCCACAACAGCAACAGACTTTGTAGATTTGTCTTCGCTCTCGGCCAATTTTTCGTCGACATTAACGACCATTTTAGTTTTTGCCGCCTCCTTCTTCTCTTTCTTCTCTTTCTTCTGCTTCGGCTTCTTATTGCCGCCGGGGGTGTTTTTTTTTGTGCGAGACATAGTGTTTGGAACGGTGGATCGTGGTTGGGATTGAGAGCTGGCTCTAGAACTTTTTTTCGATAACTGCTTAGGTAGATGGCGCTAAGCTTCTTTCTGCAAGGGCTTGGCAGAGTTGCTGTGTGCTGGTACATATGCTGTATGCAGAAGATTGAGATGACTCTTGCGCCAAGTATCAACACAATCCTCACCTCAGCTCATAGCTTCGCGGCACGGACACGAGACTTCATACTTTTCACAATGGCCGGCGAAAGCGAGCTCTCTATTGAAGAAACTAATAAACTCCGACTCTCATTAGGTCTCAAACCGCTACGCGTTGACAGCGAACCCGCAGCTCCCATTGCCAATGGCGAGCCCGTATACGAGGACACGGTTGAGGGCCACGAGCGGCGCGCTGTCGACAATTGGAAGGCACATACCGCCGGGCTCGAGAAGGAGGCTGCGAGGAAACGACGGCTAGATGACATAAAGAAGGCACGGGAGGCCGCCCAACGGTTTCGGAAGCTTGAGGGTACCGGGTTGGCGGATGAAGAGGAGGAGGAAGATACGGCTAGTTGGGTGCGGAAGATGAAGAAACGCCAGAAGAAGAAAGCGGACGAGATTGCAAGAGAGATGGAGGAGGAGCTGGAGAGAGCGGCTGCCGAGAGGAGAGATTACACTGCGGCGGAGCTGAAGGGTCTGAAGGTCTCGCATGATCTGGCGCGGCTTGGAGAGATGGGGGGTGAGACGATTTTGACGTTGAAAGACAGTACAATCGATGAGAATGAAGGTGTGTTGTTGCCCTTCATGTTAGGGATGGGGCTGACTTTGCGATAGAGGAGGGCGATGAGCTCATTTCGACTGAACTCACCGAGCGTGAACGATTAATGAAACGCCTCGAGCTGAAGAAGAAAAAACCTACCTACAATGCCTACGGAGACGAGGAAGGAGAGGAGAAGCGACTGCTGGCGCACTATGATGACGAGGAGGAAAAGGATCGACTGAAAAAGAGGTTTGTCCTTGACGGCACTGGTAACTTGGCGGACAACGAGACTTATCGTCAAGAAGTGGTGGAAAAGCTCAAAACGAGAGGGATTACTGTGAATGTGCTGAGTAAGTATGCCCTTTTGTCTCTGCATCGCTCTGCAGTCTAGCTACTAACATGTGCTTTAGAAACCGGAGTTGCCTCTGATTACATTGACCCAGCCTCGATCAAGATCAAGAAACCCAAAAAGAAGAAGCCCAAGCCCACCCGTAAGCGTGGTGGCGACGACGAAGATGCGCTCAATCCGGTTGCGTCGGCCGAGCCGAGCCTTCAGGACGATGATAATGCGATGGAAGTGGACGAATCGGCTGCACCGATAGCAAAGCCAAAGCGGAAAATAGCTGAAGATGTGTCATTCATTGACGACGAGGATCTCCAAGCATCATTAGCTCTGCAACGTCGAGCGGCCCTCAAGAAGCGGAAGATTCTCAAGCCCGCCGACATCGCTAGACAGTTCCAGGAAGAAGCCGCCGAGAATGGTCGGGCTACTCCTGCTGTCATGGAAGAAGACCAAGACGAGGAAGCCCCAGGTCTCATCATCGATGAGACATCCGAGTTCGTTGCCACTCTCCGCGCTCCAACCCTGTCGGAGCGGAAGGCACCTGAAGCCGAAGCAGACGCCGACGTAGACATGGTCCAGGACGAGCGCGAGGTTTCCGCCAAAGTCGAAGACACCACACCAGCAGCTCCTGCCATCACTTCAACTGGTCTCGAAGAAGAAACTACGATCAGCCGCGGTGTCGGTGCAACTTTGGCGATGCTCAATCAGCGCGGCCTCCTCAAGCGGGACCCTGAGGCGGAGAAGAAACTGGAGCTTCAGCGACAGCGCGAGAAATTCCTACGGGACAAGAAACGTCGCGAGCTCGAAGCCGAGGATAAGGCTAAAGCTGCACGTGCAAAAGATCGTTCCAGTGGGAAGTTCGAGCGCATGAGTGCTCGCGAACGGGAAGAACACGCCCGATGGGAGAACAAACAGAGGGATCTGCAAGAAGCCCGGGACATGGCATTAAAGTTCAAGGACTATAAGCCCGACGTGAACTTGAGTTACAAGGATGAGTTCGGACGCGAGATGAACCAGAAAGAGGTATGTTGATAAATTCTCTTCTTTTCTCCGAAGGAATATGTACTGATGGTGGTGATGATAGGCTTTTAAACACTTGTCCCATCAGTTCCATGGCAAGGGATCCGGCAAGGCGAAGACGGAAAAGAGGTTGAAAAAGATCGAAGACGAGAAGAAGAGGGAGGCCGCGAGTGGGCTGGGATCGGCAGCCGACAATGCCGTATCGACTGCTGCAAAAAAGAGCAAACAGGCTGGAGTAAGATTGATGTGATTTTCGCTTGAGGCGATTATGGTATAGAAGAATAATAGTGAATTTCCGTACAAACCGTGGGGACCGGGACTGAGCCGTGCTTCGACTGCTGAACGTGGAGTGTTGGTTCACCTGACTTCAAGCCCAAAGGGTCAATTCTTGTTACCGAGCCATTGGTGGTGAGGGCCCCGGAATGAGGCTCCAAGACCTGGATGTTCCAAGCCCATTTCTCACTCGGATCGTTTGGAGGTTCTTGGTGATTAACTAGTATTCTGAAGTGAGGTTGAGCGTCACGTGAACACTAGCTGCACACAGTCCATCCCTCAAGAGTCCTTGGAAAAACTACATACTTTGCGTGGGTGTGATAGGAGAGTAGCCAATGCAGATACTGCAGACCCTCGATGGCACGGACAGGCCAAGACAGCATATGGCCCGAAAAGCGGTATCACCAGAATCCGGATACGACCAGCCGGCACGGAGAATGAGTAAAGGTATAATGCCCGCCGTTTTGCTATCCGGTATTCGCTACCCTACAAAGTACAGAATGCCCGTGCAAGGGTAATAAGAAAAAGATGGATGCGAAAGGAGAAAAAAGAGTGTGTGTAACTAAGTATGTACTTAGGAACTTACTCACATACAGAATAGACCCTGCACACAAGCTAACATACACAAAACATTAGTTGAGTCTTCATTATGTTATTGACTCCTCACTGCAAGTCTATTATTGACCCGGCTCACCCCTTCTATTGACTAACTTAATACATTTATTAACTTACGTCTTTCATTCGCGATTCGCTTCTGCCGCCACAACGGAAAATTCTCGGGAAAGTGGGGAAAGTAAGAAAGAATACTCGTGAATTTCTCTATCACCCTACGGCTGTGTGCAGTGCCAGCCGCATTTTGGTGTTGCAAGGTCGAAAACCTTAAATTCGCAAAAAGAAATCGTGTTAGGAAAGCAGTACAGACGAAGAAATATTATCCAACCAAATTGAGTGTTTGAAGGGAAAGTTCCGTGAATTGTACATAGCTCTCGTATCTACACGTTTTACCTGCATGCACTTCGTTTCGCTTCTCAGCTCAGGTGCTTTCTTCTCGAACTTTTCCTGTTTGGGTGCTGCGGCCCCCGAGTTGTTGTGCGTGAGCTTCTGTTTTTCTCCCTTGGCATCCCTCACTTTTTTTTTGTTGCCCTTATCCGGGCATTCTGAATTTTGTATACCAAAAATTACAACAACTTCAAACTGCCTTTAAAAACTTAAAAGAAAAATCCTAACCAAACTAAATAATAACAAAGAAACTATTGCTCAAACTGCTAATGAACTACTACAAACTAGTCATAAACTAGAACTGCAAACCAAAGAAAACTCTGATAATGAAAAAGTTTTAGAAACTTTATGTATCGGATAGATGCTTAGAGAGGCACTATGTAGTCGAATGCCCAGAAAACTTTACTTTTATCCCTGCGATTTAGGCCAATCAGAACTCGAGATTCGAATTCGACTCTCTACTGGTTATGTACCTACATATGCAACCGCTTCCCATGCAGCCAGCCCACCCAAAGTCCTTTATGTAGGCCGCGTCCGTGTGTCACTTTTTTTTCCTGCAGATTTCTTCTCTTTCTACATACATACATAGGTAGGTCGGTTCAGCATCTGTCATGTCTTTCCGGCTATTTCTCCGCTTTTTTAAAAAATAATTTAAGCGACGTGGGAATGATGCAGGGACCAGGACTGAAGAGTGAGAGCTTTCGGCGAATCGCCGTACGCTTGTGTCAGGAGAGCGAGCAGGCAGTTTGCATCGTCATCCACGGTTATGTATGAGAGAAGGTTTGCTACATAGATACACGGCATCCCACACTAAAAAATACCTATGTACCTGCATGCCCGTGGCCCCGACGAAGCCGTTCATTCTTTTATGCGCTCTCAAACATATTCACATGCAGTGGATGTCATACACGAGATTTTACAGACTCCGCCTAACTCGAAGCCAAAGAATAGATATCCCCTCAATCCATATTCATCCCTTACTTATGTACCCCGTCCCTGCCAACTGCGAGCCCCCCTGTATGACAGTTCCAACCCTGCGGCGTCCAGTACCAACATGTGTGACAAACAAGTCCATTTCGCTCCTTCGCTCCTTCGTTCCTTCTAACCCCCTCGATTCCTTCCAATCCCCTCCTTTCCCCCTTTGATTGCCCACTTCACTTTACAACGCACCGAATACCCACTGTTCGCTAACCGGCCATCGCGATACTGACCGACGGGGCTGACTACATTCTGCCCCCATTCTCTATCTCTTTGGGTCGTTCTTCCCATCACTCACTTGGACCCAAAGAACACTACCTTTCGAAACTCGTCATCCATTTGATCACTCGTCCTTTCTTCGCGATGCGGCTACCCATGTCTTCGTTGCTTCTGCTGTCGGCCTTTGTGGCGCTCGCTCTTGGTCAGAACAACGCGCGACCCAGCACAACCTCACGAACCAACGCCGGGCTACCGAACGTCTCCGTCACGCGCACCAGCACCAGCAGCAACGGCGATGCGACCAGCACCACCGCCGCTGGCGGCGGCGGCGGCGGCGGGGGCCTCCCGAAACTGCCAAAGCCATACACCATACCCACGGTCACTCCACCACCCAACGCAAACGCACCCTTCATGCAGCAGAGCAAATATCCCGAGGGCACCATTTTCATCGCGGTTGGCAGTGGCCTGGCGCTGTGTCTCCTGATCGTGATTGCCTGGCGTGGAATCGTAGCCTGGTCCCTTCACCGCTCCATAAGTCGCGCTACCGTCCAGCCTGGGGTGATCGACTCCAAGTCCATGCTGCACAAGTCTTCGAAGGGGGGGAACGGCAGTGGAGGGTTCTACGCCGCAGGCCCAGGATCGGCGTTGTCGTTGGACCATCTAGGTTCCAGCCGCTCCCCCGTGGGTCCGAACGGAAGTCTCTTCTTCTCCCCAACATCACCTTCCGTCGCGCCAAACAGTGCCAGCGGCGATCGCCGGTCCACCTACCTCCCCGCCGGATTCTATGCTTCCGGAAATAGGAACTCGGCTGTGCTTAGCAATAACAGTCAAACCCGCTTTTCGAAGTCTAGAGGACCGGGTATTTCGCCGCCTGGAACACCGTTGATGGCGCCGCAGAGTCGGGGAGGCGCGAGTAGCATTCACACCGAGAGGATGAGCGGCATCCGCATCAACGACTCACAGACGAGCCTGGCGCTACCCCCAACCGGACGGGCACCTAGTGCGTACCTGGAAGATCTTTTCGAAAACCATCAGCTGCCCGAGCTCGGCGGACCGGGAAGGTTATGAGGCGAGACAATAGAACGTGGATGTCCTAATACGCTCGCTACCACTGTGACGAGATGGGGCGCTGCCTGCGTAGTGTAGTGATGGTCACCGCGGCGAGTTACTTTTGATCGGATGTAAAATTGATTGTTTTCTCTTTCTCTCGTTCTCTCTGTCTTTTTTTTCTTCTTCCGTTTGGTTTCTTTTTTTCCTGGTGCCTTTTTCTCCTCGGTTCACTTCGTATTCTTTTTCTTCGCTTGGTGGCATGCTCCTTATTTTCTTCTCTCTTTCTCGTTTTTTTGTCCTAGGGTGGGTTTGCATGCAGTTGATCGCGTCCAAGAGATGATCGCCATAGCTGCAGTTATAGGTTGGAGATGGGGTATGAAAAGAGATACCAAAGTTTTTTTCTTCTGTAGGCGACCGGAATGTAGAATATCTAGACTGGCCGGTGATCATAGAGAGAAAGTTCGAGTTCATATGACTGGCTAGAAAGGCACCAGCCAGAAGCGAAGCGTCTATAGTATGTATGTAGTGGTGGGTGCATACATCATACCTTTAGATACCTACCGTTTACATGCTGTACAGTGAGGTGGGTATCTAAAATAAATAGTGATGGAGACCTGTAAGGGAACGTATGTTATCCCCGAGACAGTAGCGACGCTGCGCCAACGTGATTCGGCATTGAGACGATCCAATATCACGCCAACACATACGGTATTGCTATCGCATATCCTTAGAGGACGATATCACTACCATTCATTTTACCCCCCCCTCCCCTCTCACTATACAGTATGCATAATGGATACCTATGGCTAGACCCCGACATGAGACATCACTCGTCTTTCCCGTCTTTCTATGAACATCTTTTCTTTATCTAGGTAACTCAGACACATGGACAAGGCCACGTATGTAATGTATGTTCATATAGCAGTCTACACAAGGCCTAGGTATCTACGCGGGAGCGCTAAGACAAGCAGATATTTTCGGGCTGGTGAGACGGAAGCCTTTTTTTCTGCATCTATCGTCGTTCTTGTTCGCCCCGTTCACGGACACGTACGCTCAGGTCCCGTTTCCCACCCGTGCCGTAACCCGGTCCGTGGGTACAATACATGGGGGTGGACCGGACGGATATCTGGCTCGTTGTGTTGGAGGGGGCGGGTTTCATCCTGGGCGGTCGCATCGCGGATGTCGTCCGAGACACCCAACTTGGTGTAGGGCAAATCCCGCCCGACACGGAGCTGCATAAAATGCATGCGCTATAGGTAGGTACTCTCTATCCCGTCTCCGACTCAATGGGATTTGGATACTGGAGTTGGGAAGACGGGAGAGGATGAGCATAAAAAGCGACGCCCATAGTCGGGGGGACGTAGTATCAGGACCCAGGCCATCTTATCCGGCCAGCCAGCAAAAAAATGTCTCGACTCAACATGTTCCTCCTCTTCCTCGTCTTCGTGGCGGTCGTGGCTCCGCCGCTCGCCGCTGCCGACCTGGACACAGCCATTAAGCGGACGGGGAAACTCTACTTCGGCACCGCCCTGGACAGACGACACCTCGCTGATCCGTTGTGCGAGTCCATCGCGCACGCAGAGTTCGGCTGCATCACCACCGAGAACAGCCTTAAATGGGGCAAGACACAGCGCATGCGCGGCAACTTCACCGTGGATGAGGCAGAGCAGGTCGTCGGTTGGGCACACGGAAGGGGGAAGACGGTTCGGGGACATGCCTTGGTCTGGCACGTAGGACTTCCGTGAGCTACTCACCTCTCCCTTGGCAAAGAAGAGGGGACAGCTGGCTGATGTGCAGTAGGGACTGGGTCGAGAATATCCAGACCGCGGATGAGATGCGTGCGGTGCTGCAGGTCCACATAAACACCCTCGTCGAGCAATTTCGTGGGCGGCTATACGCCTGGGACGTGGTCAATGAAGTGTTCAACGACGATGGTTCGTACAGACAGTCGGTGTTCTTCCGGACCCTGGGCGCAGAGTACATTCGTATCGCGTTTCGGGCAGCCAATGCGGCGGATCCAGTGGCGAGGTTGTATCTCAACGACTATCACATACATCACCCCGGGCCAAAACTGGATGCCATCATAAGGCTGGTACAGGAGTTGCGGACAGAGGGTGTCCCGATACATGGAATCGGGATCCAGACGCATCTCGTGGTGGCCGACGGAAAGACCCCTAGCATGGCGAAGGTTGATTTCCCCCCATAGGAGAGCCGGCAGTGTCGGGACTGGATGGAGATGGCATGCGTTGAGCCATTTTTCCCCAGCCCAAAACCACTCATGCTGACGATGAATAGTCGCTCCAACGCCTCGCCACCTCCACGGGGCTCGAGATCGCACTGACGGAAGTCGACGTGCGGATTCCTCAACCAGCCAACAGAAAGAAGCTGCGCGAGCAGGACGGAGATTACGAACACACGGTTGCGGCGTGTTTGGCCGTGCCGCAGTGTGTGGGCGTCACTGTCTGGGGTGTCAGTGATCGGTATTCATGGGTAGAAGGAAGTAAGGAGGCACGCGTGTACGATGCACCGCTATTGTGGGATACAAGGTACATGAAGAAGCTGGCATACGAGGGGGCTATGAGGGGAATCGATGGGAGGAGGCCGAAGAAGAAGAGAGGGATTTGAGAGATGGTTTCTGGGTCAGGACTGGACAGTTCGGTTTGAGTATTCTGGGACTGAAAAAGAGCGGTATTTAGTGTGAGTGGTTAATCATTCCGGTTCAGCCAGCCAGAAATCGCAACACTCCAACGATAGAGCTCGTCCGTGTCTATGTAGTGATTCGATATCGAGTGTGATGTGACGTGATGAGCTGTGATGCTGATACAACTCGTCTTTCTTGGCACCGCTACCTACATTCAATCACGTGGCCGTTCGCCAGTCAGCAATCGTAGACTACATATCTATCTAGCCCAATGTTGCTTGGCAAGGCGGCCTCGGGGGGGGGACTATCTAGGGCAGCTCCGGCTTGCTGGCTTCCTTCCATCCATCTCTTTGTTCGGGCAGTAGTGCCAGGTAAAGTACTAGGCCAAAAGTTTCCGTACACCCAGGTACAACTGCCCATGATGCCCTCACTCAACCTTCTCGATCCCCACAACCACAATTTAGAAAGTCTCAGTAGTTGGCATACATCATGAATA
>Ga0307508_10000178_pt1 | contig 76871 bp, 104 predicted proteins | sample 9_EM_MG_FD_203089 | JGI IMG/M metagenome (GOLD analysis project Ga0307508, IMG submission 203089) | Populus trichocarpa ectomycorrhiza microbial communities from riparian zone in the Pacific Northwest, United States - 9_EM | ecosystem: Host-associated > Plants > Roots > Unclassified | place... | reverse complement strand
CCGGCCCCCCCCCCCCCCCCCCCCCCCCCCCCCCCCCCCCCCCCCCCCCCCCCCCCCCCCCCCCCCCCCCCCCCCCCCCCCCCCCCCCCCGCGCCGGGCGCGCACGCCGTCGAGTATGGGGCCGGCGGATCTCCGCCTTCCGATAAGGTTGGATTTGCCAGAGACGGCGTGTGTGTGTGTGCGTTGCACAGAGGATTTTTTTTTTTTGGTGTTTGTGGCGCTTCTTGCGGCGGACTACCAGGGTAAAATTTCCGCATCTACCGGTCCGTTCGGTTGCCCAGCCCGCCGAAGACAACAGTTGGCTCGGTTCGGGTTTTGGCTCGTGTTTCGACTGTCCGGCTGGACCGAGGATATAGCAGTATCCACCACTTCTCGCTTCTTCCGCCGTTGTCTTTGGTGCGCGGCTGCAGGGAAGAGTGTCAGATTCTCCCCAGCCAGTGGCCGGCAACACCGGTGGAAATACCGGCTGGCAATGCGGTGTCGGCAGAGGGCCAGTGGAGCCCGTGGGCTGTCGGTTCCTTGGTGCCGGCGTGCGGGTCAGACATTGAAGGTTGTCGAGAACCATCTTGTTTCCAAACTTTGAAGAGCGTCAGCGGAGGGGACCATTGAATTAGGTTCGCTGGCTGGAAATAAAAGGAAGCTTACGGACGCTGATTGCTCCCTTCGTCCCTTCATCCCTTCGTACTCAATACTCCGAAAAGTCCTGCGAAAAGAAACGAAGCACCTATTCGAAGCACATATCCTCTATATCTCAAGACTCTACCTATGTCTACCCCATCGAACCTGGCTACCATGACGCCCAGTGTGCCGCCCCCCACTCTCGCAGACGGTGTGGCTCCGGCCAAGAGTAATCCCTCCGGTAGGTCGGACGAGTCACCGGTGTTGGCGACGATCCGACAGATCGACGCGATATTCGGCACTGGCATCTCGGACGGGGCGCCGGTCTCCAGCAGCAATGGGGCGCTGGGCGATCTCCAAGTGACGGCGTCCAGAAGCTCGGACATGCTGGTGGTAGCGCTCGAAGCGCTGAAGGGCTTGCAGTGCCACATGGTTCCGTACCGCCCCCAGTCAGAGCTCCCGCCGATAACGTGCGAGCGTCTCCGGAGATATATCACTGCCATCCATGGCTACGTCGAAACTAGCCTTGCCGCCAACGACCACCTGGTAATGCGCATCACGAACGCTCAGCGGGAAGACACCGCCGGGAAACAGCAGCTAGCCAACTTGATGAAGAACCTGAGAGATTCCGACGAGTGGTTGGGTGTAGAGAACGAGGAGCTGGACCAGGCGCTGGAGGAGGTCGGGAGCGAGAGGAACGTGTTGCTGAGCGAGAAGAGGGTGTTGCAGGAGAAGAACTACAGGCTGCACGGCGAGAGCCAAGCGCTGCAGAAGGGGCTGGAGAGTTTGAAGGAGCAATTGAAATGGAAGAACTCCGCGCTGGCGGATCTCACGGCGGATCTGGCGCAGCAGCACAAACTGCTGGCCTCCGTGAGAGACGAGAAGCAAGCCTTCACCGCCGAGATCAGCAAGCGGATGAGCGATCTCGAAGCGGAGTGCGACAAAAAGACTGCTAATGCACTCAACAGAGCGTTGGTACTCGAGAGAGCCGTCGCGAATCCCGAAGCCTCCAACTGTTCGGCCCACGAGCGCCTTACGCGGAAGACCGACGCCGACCGAGAGCCGACTGGTGCCGGTGCCGCCCCCGCGTCCGAGACGGTGCCGACCACCGAAGCGCCTCAGGAAACCGCCTCCGGCCCGAGCGACGGAGAGACGCGGCTGCGGAACGAAGTGCGCCTTGCTTTGGACAAGAGCGAGGAGTTGCGGAAGGAGATGCACCTGGCGGAAGAAGCGAACCAAGTTCTCCGTGTGGTGAACATCTACCTCCGGAACCATCTCACGGAGGGACACCGCATGAACTCCGAGCTCCTCAAAGAGAACGACGAGCTTAGACGCCACAGTTCGCTCTTCCGGGGATCGCTGCTGAAGCTCGAGGCCAAGATCGCTGCGGTTAAGCGCCGCCAGGAGCTGGACGACGCAGATCTCGTCGAGCTTCCCAAACCCCGCGAAATTGGCTGTCAGAGTTGCGGGCACGACTGTGGATACGAGGTAAGCGAGGGAGATGACGAGATCGATGAGCGTTTTGATGATAACAGGGTCGGTGAACAGGAAACGAGCGAAGGGAATGGAGGGGTAAAAGGGGTCACGGGGGGGGAGAGGAATGAAAAGGATACGGTTATGTTTGAGGATATGAGGATTCGGTGCGATTAGACTGGGGGGTGGGTGTTTTATTATTTTCTGTACCTCGAATCGTTTTTCCGATTTGTCTGTTCTCGTACCTACTTCTGGCATATGTTTTTCCTTTCGATATGTAGTAACAATCAACCGCTGCATATCCGAGAAGCACAAGCTATCACCTGCAATCTGCCAGTTCAGCCACAGGCGTGTGGCTTACGTGGCGCCGTCTCGGGGCTCAGGCACGGGCTGGGAAGACGGAGTGGGTGCACGACTAAAAAATCGTCAACGGTAACGGAACCCTCGCAACTCGTTTCTTCTGGGGGGGATGGAGAATATGCTGACAACCATGTAACTATGTACTGTGATGTGCAGCCCACACCCGCGGCGGAAACCGGGTCATCGCATAATCCAACGGAAGGTGCAACAAGCCGACCGAGCCGGGACAGATCGCCGTTGAAAGGCCCGCCGGTGGTTGTCCGTCTAACTACATAAGCGTATGGCATTCTGCTATGTTAACACGACCACCTGCGATGCGTCTTCCCTCCCCCTGCAGCCACACCGCAGCCTGCCTCTCTGAAGATTTTTCCGGTGCGCGTCCGGTTGCTTGAGCGTGGAGTCGCAGGCGGTGCTTTGGGCGACAGTTTGGGCTGCGGACGAGAGGGCTGCGAGCGAGGGGCTTCGAAGGTATGAGGTGCTCGAGTGCGCTGAAGACGCCACTAAGCTGTCCGCCGCCGCCGATGCATTGTTCTTGGCGACTGAATATCACCCGGAGAGTGCTGCGTGGCGTATCGCAGGTCCAGATGAAGCCGGTCGATTGCGGTTGGAGCAGACTCTGGAAGAGCTCCGTCTGTGCCGCCCCCGCCGGAAAGGGAGAAATACGGAGTTCTGGACGCTTCTGGCACGAGTCGTAGCGGTGTTTCGTGGTTTGCGTCTCTGCCGATTTGCTTTTGGCTCCTGTTCTGAGGAGGCTCCCACGCCTGGCGGCAGGAATCGCCTCCGCGAGAACCTGACGGTCGGCGAAAGGCAGTCAAGGGGAGTTTCGGGGCTGAGTGCCGATGCCCTCAAAATTGGCAGGCTTGGTGCATATCAAGGAGTCGCAGCGAGAAGCGGCTTACACCCGGAACACTGCGAGAGAGAGAGCAGTTTGCGCACAGTGCTGGCCGCCTCCACTGCGCGCGATTCACGTGGACGGAGCGTGCAAAGCAAGCAACGACATATCGTGTGGAATGGCCAGCAACTGCCGGAAGGCCGGACGCTCTCCTACCTAGCAAGGAGCTCGACCAGCGCAAATGACTGTGGTGGGGGCGCGGTGGCCACGATTCCATTCCGCAACAGCAGGGAAGAGCGTCCAAGCGTCGGCGACGACGATCCGCAAGCATACGTATCCACATATCCGCAAGCATACCCACATATCCGCATCCCTCGGTCGAATACATGCGGGCGAAGGCGCAGAGCTGATGTGCGCTGGAGCAGTGACGCAGCCCGGCGACATCAGGGCCCTCCGGTGCGGCCTGGACCCGCTCCTCCCAGCAGCGAACCTCTCGCCTTCCCGTCCGCAGGCTCAGTGCTTTGGAATACGACTCAATTGGGGACCGCACGACGGCTGCCCGGAACGCCCGGACGTAGGCGTGAAATGCGGCCGGTGCGACGCCGGACCGGCGAGGTCGAGCGTTCGTCCCGAGGATTTCGCACAAGTGCACTTTCCCGCGCACGACGCCAGGCAGGACGTCCACGGCTCACCACCTGCAGAGCGTCTGGGCACACGTTCGTCCCTCCTGCGGATCTGGGCGGCGGAGGCTCGCCGGATTCCACGGCAGCGACCACTGCCGTGCAGCTTCTGCCCGCGCTTCGAAACGGCTCGACTTCCAGGCACTCGTGCCACGGCAGGCCTGCAGCGTTTGGATGGCGCGGAGACCGGCGCCCTTGCTTGACAGACACAGCCCCGAATAGGCATGCAGGTGCGAAGCTGCCAAGACATGGCTCTCCGTGCACGCAGCCGTGGGCCTGCGTGCTGGCGGGCCCAGGAGCGAGCGTTGGCTGGGTTTTCTGCTGGGTGCTGTCCGCGGAACAAAGAAGCCTTGAGAAGGCAGAGCAGCACGCCAGCAGGCGGCAGCTGCCACAGCGCCTGCCATCCGTCGGAACGGCGGACGGTCTGCCTAAGCGAGAAAGCGAGCAGACAGCATGGAGGCGTCCTCCGATAGCACTGGCAGCTATCTATCGTGCCTCGTGCGTGTGTCCCACGGTGTTCCCGGACGGTCGTGCCCAGGCCCGTCGGAGCCGTCCCACTACCATTGGCCGCTGCAAGGGGAGGAAAGCAGGTATGCAGGGCGGCGGTGTGCGTGCAACCCGAGACTCGAGCCAAGACTGCCCGTCCATGGATTGTGCGAGACACAACCGCGTTGCTCGGAAGCTGTGAAGGAAGTTGCTCTCGTTAGCTTTGCGGGGGGGAGACGCCCCTCGCCGCGGGTTCCATGCAGGCAGGCAAGGAGCTCCTCTGCATACATATGGCGACATCACATGCGGCAGTAGCGCGGGGCGGGGGCTGTCGCATTGGCGCGCACAGTCAGCTCAGTCGTCCTCCGAGAACAGCTAGCCGTCAACAGCCTCAGCTCCAAGCTCCGGACAACAACAAAGAACCAACGGTTTCGGCATTGAGGCGCACGAGATGGGCATGTTGTGCGTGTCGACAGCATTCCTCGCCAACGTCGCTCAGACAGCACTGCATCGATGAGCCACGGCCAGTTGTGATGTTCGGCGCGGGCGAGCTAGCTGCGCGCGGGGGTCGAGCTCGAGGTCGGCGCACCCTGTGCAAGTGCAAGACACGACCGATCAGGACAGAGATATGTGTGCTGCTGCTTGTGTGGTTCGAGCCCGTGCAAGAGCATTCTGGATAGCCGGCCGACTCCGGGGACGAGCTATGTTGCAATCTCCAGCCATGGCCATCAAAAGTGGGCGATCAATCCGGAAGCACCCGCGGCCGTGGCTCGGGGCATGTCTCGCTCCCCTCGTTGGATGGCATGGATTGATGATCGCGAATACCAGCATTTAGTCACGCCCCGTGGCAATCGTGCACGTACACGCCGCTTCTGCCGCGTCAACGCACCCAGAGCATCAACACGAATACACGGACGGCGTGTAAACACTCCAAGGGGCTCCTCCATGGGCGCATATCCAATTGCGCCCCAAAACTGACTCGGAAGACCACGGCATGGCGTCGTTGCTCCCTCTCAAGTTGGTACGCCAAAATAGGCGTGTGTATCATACTGAAAACTTTCGACACCGACCTCCACACTCGATTCGCTTTCCAACGCTAGCGTGAATGCGGTGGCGTTTTGCGAGATGTGAGGCGGTGAGATTTTCCTATGTAATCCACTTCCGCTCCAGTGAGCAGTGAGATCTAGACGGATTCACTGCACTTGTGTGTGCGTGTGTGTGTGTGTTTGTGTTGGGGGGGGGGGGGGAGGGAGGTTGAAAGAAAGGATAGGGAATCACTTTTTCCCTCCGGGATAATGATCGGAACTTGAAAAGCGGCCGCCCGCCGGAATTCCAGCACAATTATGCTGATCTTGAACGATACCGATATGCGAGCAGACCTAGTGGCACTTCTGCCGCGCCACCACCATCATCCCAAACTCAGTTTACTGATATGAGGGAACCCGTGGAAGACAGAGGGTAGGAGATATGCAGGCGCCCGTCAGTATGTACTTCAAGCCGGGCTTTGAGAAACTTTAACTAGTGGCGGGTTGGTTATTGGCAGACGGACATACCTCAACCAACACGGTTCATGCACAGTGCCTCTGGAATGGTTCATCTTGACGGAGCCACCCTGGTGGGTAGAGGATGTCCAAAAGGTTCTACTGTATTTGCGTTTCGAAGCCGTAGGGGGGGCGGGAGGGTGCGACGGATGGCGGTGAGACGATAGGTCCCCCGAGTGGCGCATATAAGAGTCTCCAGCTCGCTGGAGAGGGTGATTCAGCATCTGTAGGGACATCCGGAGAAGGAAACATCTCACCAACCATCCCTTGCCTTCTTAGTTCTTACACTGTGAGACAGTACGACTATTCAACGAGTTCAGCATTGACACCATTATCATCGACGGTTCTAGGAACAGACTTTGGTTTGGTCGATCTTCTGGTGAGTTTCTATGTCTTCAAGGTGAAGCCATTTAATATTAATTCATTTAGGCCCTCGCAGACCGACCACCCGCGTACTACCTACGGCATTGTTAAATCGAGTCCCATACCGGAGCAGGTGTATTTCAGCGAAAAGCATCAACTTTACCCCGAGACATCAAACCGCCCATTCCGTATCCTTACGTCCTGTCATCATTCCTCACTCTTACAATTTGCGGTTGCAACTAGCAACCTCCTCTTTGTGGAGATATACTTAGGTAGGCGACGCTTAGAACATTTGATGTGCAGCATTTCCTGTTACAGACCACTATTTGCTGATAACGAGTCGATGATGACGCCCAGGTGTTTTAAAGCATTCCAGGAGCCAGACTTTCCTTTGTGCCGTACGGCAACCGTCAACTCCTACAGTGGTATATGCTGTTAGGGCCGCCATCACAGTTTATAGGGTATCCTATCCAAGATTTCTCAATCGAAACAAAAACTCCCCCATATCTACTCAACCACATCCAAAACCCCCCCTTCACAACCACATTCCACCATCTCACCCTCCTATTACTCCATCCGCCACCCGGCCTCCTTCCTTTCCCTCACTCCACTTCCTCCCACTCTTGTCCTCCGATCCTCCAATCCATCTCTCCTCTCTCCCGATCTTGGATCATCTTCAAATCCACTCTTTAATTCCTGGCCCAGTCGTCTCAGACAGGATCTCTTTCACTTTCTTTTCCATACGCTTTGCCACGGCTACACTCTTTTTTTGGTTGTCAACAACGACCCACTAGTTTGGCAAACCCTTTCCCAATCAATCACAATGTCAAGCCCACCCTTTGGCACGGTCGGTGAGAGTAAGCAGTCACATACACAATCCATTCTCGTTCCTCACCAGACCTCTAACCAAATGCGCAGCAACGTCCACCAGGGACGAAGGAAAACACCAGCAGTCTCCCCGTGGAAGACACACCTCTTACGGGAACCAGAGGTCTGGTGGACACGACAGCCACAAGCAAGTTTCAATTTCAACAGAGCGTCAGTCTGGAGATCCGCTGGACGTCTTCCCCGGGCTTCAGCGCTCTTCGTCCCGTGTCTCGACTGTGAGCTCGACCGTCCGACCTAAGAACTCGGGTGGCCTCTCAGTAGTTGCGACAGCTGAGGTTGTCAACACGGCCAATAATGGCCTCCCGTTCATCCGCGAGAGTGCTAAGCCTCCGGAAGCCATTCTCGGGGAGGAACAGGTTGAGGACGTCCGTCCGGACAACAAGTACTTCGGGCTTCGTACCGTCCGTTATCGCTCGCAATCTGGAAACGATAGTGGCCAGTACAGCGCCAAGCCGAGGCAGAGTTTCTTGGACATCCTCAGGGCCAAGTTGGGTGGTGATAGAAGGTGCCTGCGCTCGTACGAGAAGTCCTTTGAAAAGATTTGCTTCGAGCTCGCTTGTGCCGATCATAGCGAGGCCGGCTCCGAGGACACCGCCCTGATGTTTGAGCTCGAGGATCTCCACATCCAGATCAGTTTGTTGGCCAAGAGCTTCAGGATTGTCCTCCCTCCTTACGTGGAGGTCGCTGGTCTTGGTGAACTCGAGGAACAGGGAATCGGCGGTACCTGTGACCAGTTCATCGGTTCTCTCCCGGAATCCTGCAGGAAGGTCTCCGAAAAGGCTAGCCCTCTCGGACTGGTCCCCAAGCTTCTCCCTCATGGCCTGATCTCTAAGGCAGCGAGGTATGTCGGATCGTGCTTCTGGATCTGGCTTTGTATCGTCGATGGTAGGCCCCATTTATCGGATATTTTCCAGCAGGATACTAACATCCACCTAGATCTGACCGAGAATCTTCTTGGAAAGGAATGGGAAGATACCGGTAGCTTTCTCTGCTAGCTGGCTCTCGCATCTTGCCTTCTAATAACCAAATTATAGAATCCGACTTGTTCCTCGCCTTCTCGAAGAACGTCGACGAATCCCTGTTCCATGACAAGGACAACCAGGCGGTTCGTGTCTCCCTGGCCCTCAGGAACGTCATCCACTCCACCAATATCTGCACTGGAGTGGTCGATAGTTTCAAGGAGGCCCCTTGGAGGCAGTCGTTCATGGAGGCAGTTTGTGAAGTCCTTATGGGTTTCAAGGAAGAACGCCCTTGCCTGGAGGCAAAGAAGATCGCCATGTACGATTGGATGAGGGTCCGAGCCATCACCATCTCTGGTTGTGCCTCTTCCATGCTGAGTTCGAGGCCAAACACACTGACGTTTACCAGTTCGTCCCTTCCTGATCCTGGCCCGTGCTGATCTGGGACTTCCGCCGGTGGTCTCTCCCCTCGGCAATCCTTTGGGCTCTGACTACCAGGTCGTTTTGGCTGCGAGTGACAAGACCAACATATCTAATCTCCGTAAGGTGGAGTGCATGCTACAGTTGATCATGGGTTTGCAGAACGACATCCTGGGTGAGCCACGCTCCTTTTCCGTGCGACTCCGAATCATAACTGATGCGTGAGGCTAACTCGCTGCTGGGCGATTGATAGGCTGGGAGAAGGACCACAAGACCGAGAACCCGCTGTCCGCTGTGCAGATTCTCATCAAGCGTGGAGCCAAGCCGCACACCGCTATGGCTCGCGTCATCGACACTCACAACGAGCTCGTGCGCCGCTGCGTTCAGCATGCGAGCTTGGTCTACGACGACCCCGCTGAGCTCGTCGGCCAACTGGACCGCGACGGCACCATACATGCAACCCGCAAGAATCCCCGCCCCCACGTCTTTAGTGTGTTCGGAAATCCTCGCGACTTGCATCTCAACAAGTCGACCGTCCCCAAGGAGAGCGTCCGTGCTTATGTGCAGCTAATCCTCGGCTTTGCCAACGGCATGGCCAGGTGGATGGCCATCTCCAAGCGCTACACTACCTAGGCCGTAGGATTCTCCCACGGCGTTGAGGATGCCCGCGCTGGTATCCCAACTGTGCATATAAGTCATTTTGTCCTGTACAATTCATCTCATCTCTTTCTCCTAGTTAGTTTTTTTTTTTTTTGGTTCCCATCTCTTGATCACATGTCTGCCTATCTTGTTTCCTCTCACCTCCCCAGTTCGTGTTTCCTACCCTTTACTTCAGACGCATGTACATGTTCTTTTCTCCTCATTCGTTATATGATTTCCGGGGCGTCATGGTTGTCCTGGCCTAGAATTGGGACTCGGGGGGGGGGGGGGCGGGGGATTCTCGAGAATGTGTTGGATGGATGTGGATTTGGGGTTTTTTTTCTTATTAAGTTAGTCTGTCGAAAAGAAAAGAGAGGGGTGCTGGGACGGGTTGACAGTTAGCACGACGATGATCCGTAAAAATCTATTCACTGATATCGAGGTTCCAAGCCACGTGATACGTACATTACGTATGCACCTTGTGATCTCGGAGGGTTTGTTTAACCATACTAACATTTCAGCCTATGCAGACTATGGCGGCGCATATTTTGTCCGGATCCCGTCTGCTGCCTGCGCGATGGCGGCATGTTGCAAGCTCCCCTTTGCCCTCCGCCCAGGCTATCCCGAGAAGAGTAAGATGCACACCAAAGAGAGGAACAAAGGAAAGAACAAAGGAAAGTGTGGCCGTCCCCCCCACCTCTTCCGCGGACACCATGAAGGAAGGCGTAGGCGGGAACAGCGGTAGCTCCCCCCCCGGGGGCACCCAACTCTGCCTCCGCTTTCTTCCACTCTCGGAGCTCCCATCCTGATCCCTCGCTTCCTGCGTCTCCCTCAGCCGGGACCAGCCTTGCCACATCCGTAGTCGCCTAGCTGCATCTCCCGTCGACAGAAGGTCCCGGATCTTGCACCGGCTCTTCCCCCTCCCGCACCTCTGCCCACAGGATCTTCTGCAGGGCCTTCCACTCGGGGCACACCTTGAAGAGGTGATCCATTACTGGCACCACCAGCACCGAGCGGTGATTCTTCGTCCAGTGTAGGTACTGCCCGGTGAGGCGGTGCCCTGTCTTCAGCTGGTAAAACCACGGGGCGAGCCTCTTGGAGTTACCCGCATTAACCGTGCCACCCGGCTTCTGCCTGCGCGGGTATTTTGTACTTCTTTCTGGGCCCGCGCCTCCAGCACATTATCGGAGATCTCCCGCTTGAGGTGCGAGGGATCTAGTGAGCGGCATCGCGTGTGCCTCCGCCCGGTCCGAGTACCTCAGCCATTCCGCCCCCCACGGGCGTCTGGCTCTTCCGCGAGCTTGGCCCATTCGTCAGCCTTCTCGCTTCCTGGGGCCCCTTGTGCGCCGGGCACCACCGCATCTCGATGATGATGGACCGGCCTGCCCCTCCGTAGCACCGTACGTAGTGTACTTCCTTGCCTGGAGTGAGCGAATGCGAATAAACCGGAGAAGCGAGGCGCCGGGATGAGATTTTGACGGAGTGCCCTAAACTAACGGCTAACTAGTGCCGGCGACAGCTCCACGGTACTTGTGTGTTGGGTGCGGCACTCGACTCGGTAAGGTGATGATGATTCGTTACTGTCAGGTCATGGCAATATTACATACAGTCCTGCCCCGTTCACCGTCCACCACGACCTCTCACAGTCCGCTGGCGGCCCACGGCAACTCCCCCTGCCCCCGCCTGGCCTTTCCCAAAAGAAAAATAGTAGTGACGACAGGTGGTTCGCGTCGAGACCCAAGGAAATGACACCGCACAAACAAACTTTCTTCCCCTACCCCTCCCCCTCATTCATGGCCGCCTCCCCTCCCAGTTCACCGTCCTCCGCCATTTCCTTGCTTCCGTGCCCCTCCGCCTCTTCGTCCCCAGTTTCCGGCTGCACTGCTCTGGGTCCTACCCTGCTTCCTACTCCGGTGGTGAGTAGAAAATCTAAAACCACGCGGGTGCACCGCTCGTCCGCCAGGAGATCTCGGATTTTGGAGCGATTTTTCCCTTTGCCAGTGGCTCTTCGGACTTCTGCTCACAGTGTTTTCTGCTGACTTTTCCATTGCTTGCATTCTTTGAACAGGTGGTTCCGTCACGGCAATGGGCGGGAGGCCGAACCCCCAGGAAGAAATACAAAATGCCGAAGAGCCAGAGGCCGGTCGGCGTGGTGGCTGGAAACAGCAAGAGACTTGCCTCACGGTTCTACCAGGTGAAGACGGGGCACTGCCTGACCGGGCAGTACCTATAATGGACGAACAACCGACCCACTGACTAATGCTGGTGGTGCCGGTGTCAGATGCAGGCCAGGGGTCACCTCTTCAAGGTGTGCTCCGAGTGGGAAGCTCAGCAGAAGGTTCTGTGGGCACAGGTGTGGGGGGAAACGGGAAGGGGGAAGAGCTTGCTCACGATCCGGAACCTCCTTGTCGACGGGAGATGCAGCCAGGCGGTACTAGACTTCCCCTCCACTACGGATGTGGGAAGAATGGTTCCAGCTGAGGAAGACGCGGGAAGCGAGGTGTCGGAATGGGAGCTCTGGGAGCGGGAAGAGGAGAGCAGGACAGGGGCGGAGGAGCTGGGTGCCGCGGGGGAATTGGGTGCCGGGGGGGGGGGAGCTACCGCTGTTCTGACCCACACCCTCTTCCGTGGCATCTTCAGACTATGAGGAGTAGGGGACGGGCTGCCTTTCCTTCTGTTCTTTTCTTTGTGATCTCCTTGGCGCGCATCATATCTTCTTGGGACAGGCCTGAGGGGCAAAGGGGAGGTTGCTTGCCGCCGCCGCGCGGACAGCGGACAGGAAACCTGGATAAAAAGTCCACTGCTGTAATCTAGATAAACTACATGCGGGTATTAAACGAAAAAACCGCCACCAACAGGTACACAGTAAGTGACGTTCTATTGCAGTCAGCAGCCGGCGTTCGACCCATCTACAGCATCACGAAAAGGCAGGGCGGTATAGTGGATAGTTCCAAAAAGTATTTAAGCCCATCGTACTACAAAACATATAATACATACATACAATACCCCTCCCATGCGGCCCTAATTCGCCATCCGATCCCTAGGCACAACCACCCTCTTCTTCAACGTCTTCGCCTCCTCCTCTGCAACCGCCAGCGCATCATCAAAAGCCTTGATGACCTTCTCGTACAACCTATCCCTGACATCCTCTCTCTCTAACTCCTTCCTCTCACCAACCGGAAACAGCGCCCTCCTCAAATCCTTCGCCGCCTTGCCCACCGCGACCCCTAGATCCTTATCGAGCCACCTAGCCAACCGAAACTCGAATTCCTTCTCGCTACCAATCTGCACCGCTTTTATGTCACCGATCACCCTAGGCTTGAAGTTGCCGCTCCAATCCTCAAGCGCAGGACACCCAGCACTACCCTTGATGATGAGCCACAAAAAGACCCACATGAAGCTCTGTAAATCATCGTAGTAGATATGCCGGAAGTCCGGGCAGCGCCAGAGGGCGTCAATGCTCATGAACTCAAATGTCCCAGTGCGCTCGGGGACAGAGCTGTGGCGACCGATAGCATCCGCACCAATGGCGTGGTCGAGGTCAATAAGAAAGCCGTGAAAGCCGTCAGTGCGTGGACGGGAGGCGGTGGTGATCATAATATTGTTGACGCTGATGTCACGGTGGAGGATGTGGCCATCGATTAGCAGGGAGCGGTGGCCGCGCACGGCGTCGCGCATGGCAAGGAGAAGTTCGACTGGGTCAGTGAACTCGTCAACGGGCTTTCCGCGGCTTATCAGCACCCACGTGCTGATGCGGTCCGGGACTGGTATTTCAGCCGCTCCCACAGCGGCCGCGGAACCCACCTCCTCGTTGTCCACCGGCTCGTACTCTCCAGTCATTTGCCGCTCCTCTGTGCTGTTTCTCAAGGACGGCAAGAGCTGTGGACTGGAATCGTGGGTGTTGGATGATTTAGCTTTCTTGTGGGGATAGCCAGGCGGATCGTAAGGCGGGTCACGGGGTGGGTCGCGGGGCGGGTCGTGGGGCTGCTGTCTCTCAGTAGATATCATGACCAACTGGCCCCGAAGATTCTCACCTACAGAGGGAGCCTTGCTCGCGGCAGCAGCGGTGGGAGTACAGGATTTAGTGCTGCTATTTAGGAGCGAGTACGGTGACCGTCCCTTGTTGATCTTCCACCGGAGATCAAGAGCAACTGCTGATTTGATGTAGTGATCGCCAAGTATCTCGTGGACGCTCAATCCCTGGTCATGGGCGATATATTCGGCGACTCCCTTGACCCCACATTTTTGAGACGACTGGAGCATGATACCCTCATGCTCGCGACCGGGATAGCGCCAGGAAACCTTCAAGACCCATGGAGCCTCCGTGGTCTCAACGTCCTTTGGTCGCGCTGTCCAGCAAGTTGTCCCACGGGTCACTATGGCATGCGTGGCGAAGAATGGCTCACCCCGGATGATTTCGCGGCCTCCAACAGTGACGGTACTTGCGGTGGGGGCGACAGCAAATCCCAGCTCCTCCAAACTCATGTTCAGGTAACCGTTGTAGACCCGACAAAAAACACTCAGGCCTCGGGGGGTTTTGAGGTTAACCGAGCTGGAAGCGAATGCGCCGGAGCGTGTGTACACCCAACAACGCAGGGTCGAGTTGATGATTGAGAAGCCGTGGACGAACTGCCGATCTGGCTGGCGATGAAAGACGTGTCGCACATATCCGGCCAATTGCAATACCGGCTTCGGATGGAGGTCCGTAAGTTTCTTCTCGCACTTTAACTCAGCGATGACCAGAACATACTTCCAGTCATGCTTTTCCTCCTCGCATCCCTTGGTCCCAGCTGACTGGTTGATACCCATGCCATCGTGGCCAAGGCCGGTCACACCCGTATTGGCGCTGGATTCCGACTCTCCATTGTAGAGAAAGAGGTCGAGTTTCCTCTTAACGGTGGGATGGCTAAGCGGTTGGTTTGCCGATGTCTTCAACATCCACTTGCAGCCCTTCAGCGTCTTAACCTCCTCGCGGCACCTCTGGTCGTAGACCTCAAACCAAGTGATGACGCGACTCTGCTGTGGATCGAGGGGAAAGGGCTCCGGGGTCGGCAGATTATTGATTTCGGGGAAGAAGTGATCAAAGAAGCTCATGTTGTCGCTCGTGGAGAACCATAGGTGGCGTTTCAGTTCGTTCTCCAACTGCGGGGTGACGTCTTCGAGAGTAGACATAGGGCTGTAGGGGCTCGACGACGTGGGTTTCACAGGAGTGGCAAGGATGTCTGCTCTGGCAACGCTCGTTCGTCGGACTGGTGTGGCCGGCCGTGAAATAGCTATCAACTCTTGGAGGCAGCCGATAACTTTTGTCAGTGGGAAGTCATCGTGGGAGCAAAAGTGGTAGACCGATGACAAGAAGGGTACCAGTGTATCGACGCGGGTGGTGGGAAATGTGGGAACGTAGGAGATGACTGCGAAAATGCGGTCTTTCATCAGAACAGAGTCAGGATCATCAGCCCACAGAGCGACCTGGGAAAGCGCCGTCTGGAGCTGAGTTCTGAGAGAACTGGTGAAGCCGTTGAGAGAAAGGAGTGTTGTCAAACGCGTGTGCAGAGCCGACTCGTCCACTTCTTTGACGTGCTCCGCGATAAGTTGGAAGAGACCTGACAACTGGTTGCGCCACGTCTCGGAACGCGTCTTGTCAGGGTCGTACTGCGACGCCATCGAGAGGTTTTTCGTTGTTTTGTTATGCGAGGGCTGAGTTTGGGTATCTAGTTGCTGTGGACTAGGAGCGAGGTGTGGGTGTTCACATGACTTGAGTGCCGAGACGCTAATGAAGTTGGCTTTTTGTTTCGTCATGATGCGGCTCCGCTGGCTGATCGTGAACCGCCAATGAAAATACAAAATCCACCCGCCATCCAACAGTTTGTATCCAATCAACCCAATGAAGTGCTTGTATTGATGCCGAAAACGGTGATCCCGGCTATAGGCGCGGTTTCCCGGAAACAAAGCTCGGAAAGAGGCGGAATTCGAAGAACTTTCAAGTGGCAAACATATTATCAGTGATCAGCGCGCATCCCTTGGTGACGCTATCATTGATGCCATTGGGTGTTTGAAGGCGTGCTCGGGAAGGAATCGATCTCAGGGTCTGGGAGTGAAGTGGTGCAAATCGAGATGCAGCTACTGGATCTTCAGCGACGCGCTGAGCATCATGAATAGAGAGTCTGGGCCCTCGTGTTTGTATCTTGTACTGACACCACCCGCATGCCGTCGTGCTCGTGTTCCCGTCCATTCTAGGTATTGCCCCGTGTGGCAGTGCCCCGTTCTGAGTTGATGGAACCGCTCTGCTAGCCTCTTCGGTCCCCGGGCCACTGCTGCGTTCTGGCGCATCTTTTCTGAGAGCTTGTACTTTCTCTTCTTAATCCTCTTCTCCGACCAGTTCCTCGCCTCCTCCCACTTCTTTTCTGCGATCTCGCGCCTAATGCTGGCTATGGACCTAGGGAGAGGCATTCACCGTCCCATACCGATCACTGTGGCCCATCCATTCAACTCCTCTCGAATCCGGCTCTTCTGCTGCCATTCTCGCGCCCTCGTCAGCCTTCTCGCCCACCACACCCTCGTGCGCCGGGCACCACCGTATTTCGATTCGAATTCCTGGTCTTGCTGCCCTAAGCTGCGCTATCGATTTCCTTGCCTGCAGAGCGTACTGCTGGCCCGGTCTTAATTCGTCCGAGGCAATCCTGGTGATTGCTGCCTGTGCGTCTATAAAGATCGTGACTCTCCCAGGGACTCGTCTTGTTCTTACTGCAACCTCCAGCGCCCTTGCCAGTGCAGCGCATTCTGCTTCAAAGGCTTCCTGGTTGAAGCCCATATGGGTCTTAATGCTCGCCCACCCACCTCCCTTCCTCCAGGTCACTGCATATCCTGTTGCCCCGCTCTCAACTCGTGACCCATCCGTAAAGGTGGTCAGGCCTGTTCTGTCCCGTTCCGCCTCCTCCTTCGCTTCTTTCCGCCCTTCCACCAGCTCCCCTCCCAGCTTTCCCCGCTCCTCTAGAGCACAACCTCTTCGATTCGACCCGCGTAGCCTACTGCTTCCTCCAGCCTTCTTCCCAGTCGTGAGGGTGCTCCCACCACCTCCTTGGCTTCGGCGCCTTGTGGGAGACTGAGTAACCGTGCTGCAAATCGTCTCTGCCGATTCTCCAATTGGGCCGACGCTGGCCTTAGGCTCGCTTCCGCCATGAGGGCTCCCAAGTTGGTATCTAGTCCGGAAGCACCCCGTCACTGCCCGTGCTTCCCGACTAACCAGCTTCTGCAGTTCCTCTCCTCCCCTCATCCCCTGTTTGCCTTCTCCTTGCCACCACAGCTCGTTTCCGTACATCGCCACTGACTGCACGCAGGCCGTCATCACCTTCCTGCAGTTGGCTGAGGTGAGGCCCATCTGGCCTGTCAGTCTCCGCAGCCTTGCTATCGCTTTTCGTCCTTTCTTCATCATTGCCCTCTGGCGATCTCTCAGCGTCAGATGCGCGTCCACATATCCCCAACCATCTCGTCGCTTCCTGGTTGAATCGAATTTCCCTGCCTCCCGCCCTAATCGTCCCCCTTCTTCCGGGAGAACAACATGGCTTCACTCATATTGTGGTCGAAGTCACCCCATTTCCTGCAGCCCACTCACACACCACTTCAGCCGCTTCCGACAATTTCCCTGCCGCCTCCTCGTCCGTTGTCGGACGCCCAAGCCGCCATCAGACGGATGGCTTCCGAGGAGCCTGGCCCCGGCCAACAGCACGCGCTTCAGGCTAGGAAGCACATCGCTATGCTGCGTAAAGCTAGGCCAGGCATCATCATCGAGATTCGGTGGTGCCTGGCTCACAAGGGAGTCGCTGGCAACGAAAAGGCCGATGAGTGGGTGAAGATTGCGGGGAAGGAGCCAGACGCCCGTGGGGTGGAATGGCTGAACTACTCGGGCCAGAACGAGGCTCGCACGATGCCTCTCCCAAGGTCTCTTGCGTATCTCAAGCGGGAGATCTCTGAGAAGAAGTAGGTGGAGGCACGCCAATGGGCTGGAGGCCGGACCTCCAAGACCAAGTACAGAATGCCCAAAAGTCAGAGGCCGAACGGCACGGTTGCTGGGAGCACCAAGAGGCTCGCCTCGCGGTTATACCAGTGAAGACAGGACACTGCCTTTCCGGGCAGTACCTCCACTGGACGAAAAACCGGCCCACCCCCCAGTGCTGGTGGTGCCGGTACCAGACCCAGACTCGGGAGCACCTCTTCAAGGTGCGTCCGGAGTGGAGGGCCCAACAGAAAATTCCGTGGGCGGAGATGCAGAAGGAGGCCGGGAGGTGGAAGAGCCGGTGGAAGATCCGGGACCTCCTCGCTGACGAGAGATGCAGCCAGGCGGTACTAGACCTCCTCTCCGCCACGGATGTGGGAAGGAGAGTGCCGGCCGAGGAGGACGCAGGAAGCGAGGCGTCGGAATGGGAGCCCCGGGAGCCCCGGGAGCGGGAAGAGGAGAGGGAGGCGGACGAGCTGGGTGCCGGGGAGGAGCTACCGCTGTTCCTCCCCACGCCCCCCACTTTCAGGGCATCCGTGAACGAAGAGTAGGGGACGGACTGCGCTCTCTTTTGTCTTTTTCCTTTGCCCCCCACGCTCGCATGACTGCTTTTCCTTTGTAATTTCCTCGGTGCGCACCACATCTTCTTGGGGCAGGCCTGGGCGGAGGGCAAAGGGGAGCTTGCAACGTGCCGCCACCGCGCGGACAGCAGATAGGATAGGGATAAAATGTACGCCGCCACAGTCTAGATAGGCTGTATGCGAGTATGATTAAATAAAATCCTCGTCCGTTGTCCCCTCCGCCCACCACGATATATCATCCGCAAAAGATAAGGCTTTGACCCCTTCACATCTCTTTTCCATGGCAGGTAGGTGATGAAGAGGATTGGGGCTGCCATCCACGCCAAGGTGGGCGTGGCCGACATGCTGGAGTCGGACGAGATCGAGTGATTACATGTGTATACGATCAGCCGCCGAGTCCCGCATCCCCGGTCTTGCCGCCGGCCGGGTCCTGACGATCGTATGAACTCTAGGTGGCAAGATGTCTTGGATGTTTCGATTCGGGATTCTTTCGTTCTGTCCAGGCATCCTACCAAATTCGGGTCTTTAGTAATGTTGTCCAATGGACCTGCCCCCCCAGGGCGTTCGCCGTAGTCTTTAACAGGCTTATAGACGCGAAATAAATTGATGTCCCCCCTCCCCCAGAGGTGATGCGGTAACTACGTATTTCATAATGCGTCACTCTGTCTGCTCCGACTTTGTCACGTAGGCCGGTGCTCATATATCTAGCATGTACGCGATTAACTATGAAAAAAAGAAAAAGGATATTCATGCTTTGTAGGTGGATCGCAAGCCATTTTTTTCCGCGGAACACCTAAAATAGATGGTGGTCTTTCGTCAGGCGAGTCACTTCGTTGCAATGTGATTCCGTCTCCCTTCGAGGTGGAGTCAGTACTTCATTTCACCGTAGACGCGTTGATTTCAGCTACCGAACCCCCGCCTCTCTCTCTTCTCCCCGGAAATCTAAACAGCCTGTGCGCCATAACCCTTGATCCTCTCCGCAAACTTCCAACTCTGTTGCTTGAGCTCGATATCCTTCTGCCACTCGATATCGACCTTCTCCTTTCCGTCATCGTCCTTTCCGCCGGTGATAACGGCCATGGTGTACTTGTTCATACTCCTCGCGTCGCGATAGAACAGGACCTTCATGCATTCCCCGACCACCTCGATCGCGCGCTCACGCGTTATACCCTCCACCGCCGCCTCATCGGGAGCCACACGGCGGAGCAAGGGGATGGCAAGGTGCGCACCGAAACCGGAAGCCAGCGCCGGAGCCGAGAAAGTGGTTCCTAGCAAGTCCGCCGAAGCCAAAAACCTGGTTTCCCCATCAGCCCATAGCCCACCCCACCTTTTTTCTCATCGGACTCACGGCTTGCCATCATCCCAGCCCGCCACCAGCAGAACGTTCCAGAGCGGATCAAACTTGTTCCTGCGCTGATACAGCACCCTCGACAGGTAGCTGTAGACGTGTTTGGCGCGTAGACGGTGTCCGTCATCGCTCTGGTACTCCTCCGAGATCATCAGGTTCTCGAGCGTCTTGGTGAAGATGTGCTGCATGTCGGATACGTCGCCCGAAGCGCCGACCACCGTGTGCGTGCCGACCTGGCGCAGACGCTCCATATCCGTGAAGCGGGCGAGCGAGCCGTAGGATGCTGCGATGCGGAGGATTAGTGGGGTGCGGGGCGAGGGATGGGGTGAAAAGGTGGAATGTACCGAGGTTGTCGGCCGCGATGACGACTCCTCCGTTGAACTTCATGGCGACGACAGAGGTACCGGTCACGACCGGAGACTGCGTATGGGTGTTTGGCTGCGAGGCGGCGACGAATGAGTAGTCGTAGGCTCCGTAAACGTCGTCTCTAGGCTATAGCAATTCGTCAGTTTCACCTCTCCTCCACAGTGGCAGCCAAAAACGTACGCGACCCCAGCCTTCAGGAAGGTGATTCATGATGGTTTAGGAGTTTCCGAAGATGGATGGATGTGACGGTCGTGATGGAATGGATGATGGGGTTGTTGCTGGTGGGTCGGTGGTGAGGCGGCGGGTAGAAGCTCTGAGCTCTCGAACTGGTTCGTGTAATTGGCTAGATAGACTAGCGAAGGGCAGAGCCTCATCGAGTGAAATATAGTGCTGCATGCTACATTGGAGGTCTCTTCACCCACTATGCACGGCGGTGAGTCACGATGATGAGAACACGGCATTTGCAAGTCCACCAGATCGAAAGTATCAATCCAGCCCCAGTACCTATGCCACAAATTGTAACAAAACAAAAGTGATTCAGGCTGCAACAAATGCAAGAAACAAACAAAGCAGACCCACAACCGAACCACCACATCCACACCAACACTACGGATGCATGTAGTTCCCTCCACAATTCCACTACGCCGAAAAAAATTCACAGAGAGAAGGAAAGCAAGCGGAAAAAATCCACCAGAACGAATCAGCAGCCAGGTGAAAGGCGACAAGATCAAGGGGGCGGTCGGGGAAAAAAAAGGTGTTAGTTACAAGAAGCTCAGATCTGCCCATGCTAGAGGCGATTCCACGAAGGAAGCCACAGACAACAAAGTCAGTCTCGAGTCAGTCCGGGTTCTTGCGCTTACATTCGCGGTGATGTCGTTTCCTGGAGTTCTTCGTGAGAATCTTTCTGACTCCCTCCAACCAACGTGCTACAGCTAGGTCCAACGGAGACTTGCCGAATTTGTCTTTAATATCGATGCGGGCATTGGCCGAGATGAGGGTTTTGAGGCTGTGCCAGCACGGATGGGTGTGATTGTTTCCGTTTCCGGGTGGGGTTACGACTGCGTGGTGCAATGCCGTACCTCCAACTCGGTCCTGCTGATCGACAGCAGCACCAGCTGTGAGGAGCGCTCCGACGCCGGTACCACGGGGGCACGTACTGGAGGAGGAGGTAGTCGAACATTCGCATACAACGTAGAGAATGGCATGATGCAAAGCGGTATGACCGAACTGATTGGCAGTAATCATGTCGAGATTGGTCGCAGGATGGGCGGTGAGCATGTCAACAATAGCCTTGTCTGGTTTGGCCACAGCCACGTGCAGCGGAGTCATTCCATCGGAATCCACTATGTTGGGATCGGCACCGTTCTCGAGAAGTAGACGTACCATAGCTCGATAGACTATATGCTTTCCGGTGCAAAGGTGGTACGTGGGCATAGGCATGAGTACGCGATGCATCGGTGTATGTCCTTCCTCTTTGCTCCTCACGTTGATATTGCTGCAGTTCTGCCAACGAGCCAACCGCCGAAGGGCTCTGAGCCTATCCTCGCCGAGGACTAATTCCACAAACTGCGCCTTGCAGACTAGGGAACTGTCCAGCACGCCTTCGATGGCTAGATGAATGGGCGCACTGCCGGCACAATCGTAGGTATCATGCGGAAATCCTTTGCGCAGTAGAAAGTCCACCATCTGGTGGTGGCCTTGTTTCGCGGCGTAATGTAAGGCAGTTTTCCCAACGGCATCCTTCGCGCCCTTATCCGCGCCCTCTTGAAGGAGAAAGCTGATGGCCGACTCGGAGTGGAGCTGAGTCACTAGGCGGGATGGTTCGCATCCGATGTTCCGAACGATCTGGAGTAATGGCGTCCGACCGTGATCGGGTTCGGTCGAGCTGACTTGAAACCCCTTGTCGAGCAGCACACGCAAGGTCTTGAGGAGGGACGCCAAATCGTCTTGCTTCTGCGCGTGGTCGAGGATTTTCGGAAGTGCGAAGTGCATCAAAGGCTGACGGCATCCCAGGGGGTCGACATTGAGCTTGTCTATCAGGTGGAGCATCACGAGCGGCTTCCACGATTTGACAGCGTCGACGAGGGCATTGCTCCTGTCGTGGTAGGGATACAGAGTTGGAGCCAGCAGTTCGCACATATGGCGGCTGCTCCACGTCAACGCCGCAAAGTCATTCCGAGGAAGAGACTTTCCGACTTCTATGATGAGCTCTCCTGGAAGCCCGAGCAAGTCGAAGAGCACAGGGCTCGGAGGATCGGCGCTGGTTGACATGGGGTTGCTCGCGGGCATAGTTGGAACAAGAAATCAACCAATCGCGGTTGCGGAGAATGTCGGTTTGCTGGATGGGTGGGGTGGATTGGGGGGTGCGGTATGTGGTATAAGGGAGCGCAGGGGGAGAGCGCGCGAATGGTGGAACCTGGAGGAGGGTGGGGTCGAGGAGCGAAGGAAGAAGAGGTAGTGACGGCAGGAGAGGTGGAGATGGTGAGTGTGGTTGGTGGTGGGGGTGGGGGAAGCAAGGGGCGACGTAGAACGTCAAGATTAGATATCTCGGCTGGTATGTATCTAGACGTTGTTGGTACCTCACGTGCTACACAGATCTGCGTTGCATCGTTCCCCTAGTATGGGTTTAGCATAGAATATGAGGTGAGATTTAAAGCACCAAAAAAGCTGGACTTTATTCGTAGATAAGGAAGGAGTATTTCTGTGATACTTGGCCAACTGCCTTCTGCGTTCGGCAAAAAAAACCATACATATCCGGCCTCCTTTGTTTCATGGAGGATTCGGCCAATTGGCTTCTGAGACCTATCGGCATGATGAGCTTAGTTCGAGAGTCAGGATTTACCTGTTTACTTCAGTCCAATAGAAAACAAGCATTGAGTTGGAATAGTTATTTCAAACTGGACTTTTCATTTTTTGATTGAAGATCACGCCAGCTGGCGCAGGGGAGAGGGAGATCAGGAATTCTATATTCTCTCCTCTTGATGCAACCCCACTCAATGGCTCTCCCAATCCTTCCAAGAAATCTCATATCCGAAGACCGTTCTCCTCAAATCCCGATCCTGATCATCACCGGCATTAGCACCTTCCAACCTCGCACTCTTGCAACATGAAGACTCACTCCCTTATCTTCCTCGAACATCGGATTTTCCAAAAGTGTCTCCACCGTCTTATCCACCTTCAACCCCGCTTCCTCGGCAATTTTCAAGAACTCCAAATCCTTCTCGAGTAACCACGGTCTATGCGGCGTAAAGAACACCAGGGCCCTTGCCTGCTCCGTCCGTTTCAGCGTAAGCAGTACCGTCTTCAACAGCTTCTGGTGTTCCGAGTGATTGAAAAGGAGATCGGACAGGATGACCAGATCAAACGCTTCAGCGGGCGGCGGCAAGTGCGACAAGATTTCCGAAAGTGGGTTTCCCCAGAGGTACGGTTCCGCGACGATATTGCCTTTGGACGACGGGAGCGAGGAGATGTTGATACGGAGATTTTCGATGAGCGGTGCGTCCGGATAGTCGGTCATTACTACCTACTGGTCCATATCTTCCATTAATCTTGTGCTCCTCGCGCTCCTGAATGTGGGAGATCGACCTTCGCGGCACCCCGTAAGGCACAGGTAAGTGCAGGCAAGCCCGCGCCGGCACCAAGCTCGAGGGCGGTCTTCCCGTTGACTAAGCGCGCAGCATGTGTCTCGAGATACTCGGAGATTACGCGCCCAGCGTTCCATAGATGGTGACCCCACAAGGGATTGTGACCGACTAGTCGCAGCGTCAGAGTCTCGCAAGGGGCGGTCGCAAGGGTATACGCCGTTATACTGGCCGGCGGCGGCGGTGGTAGGAAGTCTTCCGGCTCATCAGGAAGGAGTAGAATGGGCTCGGAATCGGAGTCGCTCTCGTCAAACATCGTCATGTCGCTTGTGAAGAATTGAATAACTGGGATATCTAGCACATCTTGAGAGCCGCTGACTAACCGACTTGCACTTATCTACGAAGGGTTTAATTTCCGCACGGGCCACCTTAAGGAAGTCTGCAGATCAGTTCAACCTCTCCAGCAATTCCGCCGCCAAAATCCTTCGCATTCTAAAAACACCATGTCCCATCGCGCGCCGAAGCAAGGCAACCGAGCCTTCGCCGACAATGTCCTCGTGCACGCAACACCCCGCCCACTGAAGACGACACCCGCTAAGAAGCGCGCACCCAAGCTCAAACCACGCACACAGCCGCCCACCGCCGCCTCCGCCACAGCCGCCGCCACGCTCACCGCTAGCAACGACATTCTGACTTTATTCCACCGGACGTTCGCTGTTCCTTTTTCGCGGCCGGACTTGCACCAGCTTTTGCAAACCGTCAAGGGCCACCTCTACAAACGCGACTACTCTGCCGCCTTCGGTACGCCCGAAAACCTGTCCGCCTACGTGATCCGGTGGTCTCCCAGCCGCGCACTGTGCTACCGCAGCGTGTTCCTGAACCTCTGCGGCGAGGTCACCGACGTCTTCGAGACGGCCGATACCGCGGGCACCAGCGAGATCATATGCATTGGCGGTGGAGCCGGTGCAGAATTGGTGGGCGCGGCGGCCGCAACCCGCAACCTCCTCCCGCGCGGCGAAGCCGCCACCGGGAAGATCCACGTGACCGCGATTGATGTGGCCGAGTGGGGCGAGCCGTTCGATGCGCTGGCCGCTGATATATGCGAGAACTACATCCCCAGCACCCAGCCCGGCGTGTTCTCGGCGGACTTCTGTCGCGAGGATATATTGGCTCCCAGCGTGCCATTGGAGGACTTGATCCCGCCGTCGACGAGGCTGATCACGCTGCTGTTCACGACGAACGAGTTGTATTCGCAGTCGAGAACCGCGACGACAAAGCTGCTGCTCTCGCTGGCAGGGGTCGTTGAGAAGGGGTGTTTGCTCCTCGTCCTCGAGAGTGCCGGGAGTTATAGTACTGTTCAGGTTGGCGAAAAGACGTTCTTGATGGGAATCCTGCTGGAACATACGCTTCTGGGTCCGGACGGTGATTGGGAGAAGATCGAGGGAGATGATGCGAGATGGTTCAGACTGCCGGATGAGGGGAAGGGATTAAGATATCCACTGGCGCTGGAGAATATGCGTTATTTTGTTAGAGTCTTCAGGAGGCTGTGACGGGGAACTGCCAGCAAATAGCATGTGGGACTGGGCACTTTGGCGTTTGGGTGGGCTTGGATTGTGTTTTAGATTACTGAAAAGTTTTGTTATTATCGCACACATAGGTACATATTGAAGCTGACAGTGGGGCCTTGGGATAAACTACCACTTTCGTGCTGATTTACTATAACGGACAATTCTCAAGCCTTTGAAAGTAATGGGTGATGTGATGCACTGGCGCCAAGAAATCACGAGCTGAGTCCAGGATGGCAATCCGAGTCAGGTCAGATCATACATCAAGCCAATCGAGTCAAACGAGCAGTTCAGTTGTCAGTACTCAATTCAAACTGTAATGTTGACCGAGTCACCAAGTAGGTAGGCTACCTATTCCCAGACGCAACCAATACGCCCCTTGCACCCCACAGTTTTATCCTTCGGTATTTCTCTTTCTCTCCCAGAAACACGCCGATGCCCCTCCAACATAGCGATATCATACACAATCGTTATCACACAGTTAAAAGATAACCACCATACCATTAGGAATACCAATGGAACCTCCAGAGCCATCCGTCTGCTGAAATCGATAACCAGCGCAAAGTTTTCGGTAGGGACCACGTCAAGATTAAGATAAAAGTCTTCTGTTTCCATCTTCTAAGAAGGAAACAGCCGGAGGGACAGGTGCCATCTTACCAGTTTTCGGGTTGAACGCAGCTCTAGTATGAGAAGCTAAATGCAGTCACATCAGTTGTGTTTTGGGATAGAAGGTAGTTGAATAGTCCTCACCCATCTCAATACAGTGGTCCTGGCACTGCTTCAATCCGGAGGGGTTGGTATAGCAGTTAGAGTAGCCGCAGCACCTAGACATACACCCCTTAAAGCCCGAGATCAAGGCTTCCTGGTAGCGGTCCCAGTCTTCCTGGGCCCAATCGGCGGGGCAAGGGTGGAGGCGATCTGAGGGGAAATCTGTGGTGGCTACAGAAAACTGGTTAGCTCGGGGTGTCTTCGAGAACGAGAAACAGCAGGCATGACAAACCCCGACGGCTGAGGGTAGCAGGAGGAGCCAGACGACCAGTCTTGGGATTGATCGCATCTCCGGAATGAGGACCTAGCAGAGTACAATGTTACAATTGCTTTGAGAGAAAGGGGGAGGAGGGCATTGCCACATACCCACAGCAACACAGTTGCCCTGACAAGTCTTCAATCTTGAAGGGCTATAGCAGTTGGCATAACCACAACACCTAGGCATGCAACCCCTGAAGCCGTCTACCATCGAGTCCTGGTAACGATTCCAGTCTTCCTGAGACCAGTCGAGAGGGCAAGGACGGAGACGGTCATCGGGAAAATCGGTTGTGGCTGGGTGAACGATGACGTTAGCATGATCCAACAGCCGTGACACAAGTGCAAGGGCAGAAGGATGAACTCACCAGCTTGACCAAACTGGGGGTAGGTTGCCCACAGCGAGGAGCTCACCACCAGCAGGACGGAGAAGGCGGCGGGGATGGAACGCATCGTTTCTGATCACAGAGAGGAAAGAGGAAGACTAAGAAAAGCGGAAAGGATCGACACTGCCTGCAGTGGTGGAAGGTCTGAGAGAAGAGCGGAGATTCGATTAGGAGGCCAAGAGAATCGTACAGTGTGGGATTGGAATATGAGAGCGAGTAGGAAGGATGAAAGAGGAGAGAGGGAGGTGGGGTCGGCAAATTTTTGCCGCTCATGCAGGAGCAAGGCCTGCTTCTGTGTGAGTGCTGGGCTGTATTTCCTGTTTACTATGGCAAGCCAATGTCCCTGTTAGTCAGTGTCTGGACACGAGGTGGACGATCGGGACAGTAGACTACGAGCGAAGGCCTTTGCAACCATGTATTCCCCCCAGTGCACCGATAGTTTGACACACCCGTCGTGTGCAAATCGTACAAAGCAGCCGCATCTCACTGGCCGATCATGTCTACGCATACATACAAGGATCTCCCCTCCCCTCTACCAAGTAGGCAAGAGCCCCAGGCCGTCCTTGCGGAAGTACCTATCAACCAGTGCAGGATCCGTTGCTTTTGCGCGGTAATTCGATGCTTACTCATTCACGATGAGCGAAACGAACGAAGCAAAGCGGATAAAGCCACGATCCTCCTCTCAACCTAGCTCACGCCTAGAAACTGCCACGGTACCACGGCAGCCAACACTCCCGCCGCAACCGCATAGATCTTCCATCCTCCGCCGACCACCACTGCCATCAGATCTGCATGCGGGAGGAATGAGTCCGCGCTGAACTGGACGGATGTCACGGGGATTACCAGACTAAGTGTCGAATAGAGATAGTAGCCAATGTATATGAACACACTGGAGGATACCGAGGTGACTGAAAGCAAGGGCCTCGAGAGGCGTGCACGGAGAGATGACAGAGTCAAGGCCGGGTCCCGCGCCGAAGAAGTCGAAAGAGATGGCAAAGTGTGTGCGCTTGTCGTGAGGTATGCACCTGGGCCCCATAATCAGCCATACTCTCACCGTGCACGGATACGACGAGAACCTTACCGGCAGCATAAGCGGATCCGACGACACCGAGCAGCTTTGCAACACAGACAGCCGGTGGGAGAAGTGGTTGACAGTCGGGGTGGTAGACATTTTTACTAGCAGGGAGGTTCAGTTGAAGTAGCTGGTGGGAGTGAAGCAATTTGCGGTTGTTTTTGAGATTTCGCGTTTTTATATAGTTATGGACTCATGAGGCAGCGCGACTGGGATGAGAGCGCCGAAAAACAACCCCCAACTCCACATTACTCCAAATGGCAACCAAAGAAATTGAAAAAAGTAATCTACATATCTAGTAGAATTACAGAAGAGAAGGTGGAGATCATTTTTGCTAACTCGGATTTTAAAAAGGATCCGTGGGGGGGCACTATCCCTTTGTTGGTTGAACTTTATCTGAAAACTCTTGACATGCATTAGCGCGAAAGTTAATTACTAACAAAGCCGAGTGATACCAAAAGCATCCTTCAGTGGCATACAAATTTTGCGACACAAACTCATCAAGCATCCTCTTTCTCATACCGCCTCTTCCAGCACTCACTTCCCTGTGGCCTACAAAGCGCCACTGCGGGAGTGCATGTAGTACATTCAAATTGTGTCAGTTTTGGATTTCTTCTTCCATCCGTCTTAATACCCTCCTTAAAATCATATTTACAAATAATACATGAACGGCGCTTGGCCATTTTCTCCAATTTAAGCTCTTCCTCCTGCACCCCACTGCTAGCCACCTCCTTTGCATACTCCCACTCGTACTTCGTACACTTTGAAAACAGTATACGGTGGGTCTTTTTGACATACCTAAGTACGGAATATTTGTTCACGATGTGGTGTAGTAGACTGTTTACAACGAGGAGCTTGGACTTAAGAAGTTCAACAGCTATAGTCTTCCGAAACTCTGCGGTCGAGCAATTGATCTTGATTGATTTGTCTAAGGGTTGTTTCGTGTCAATTTAGGCGGTGAAGAACGCGTAGTTAGTGGTACATATGGGCTAATCACCTGACGTTCGAAAAAGCTCGGCGCGCTAACCCTATAGCTACGCACTAGCGCGCCAAAACCATAGTAGTTACATTTATGAGGGGGACCTCTTAAGTGAGATAGTACGAAAATCTCCTCGCCCTCGCCGTCTAGCTAATAACCACCCACCAAACAGTACCGCTTCCCATCCCGGGTAAAATAATGGGTTATCCTCTTTCCATCCTCTTCCGTCTCGGACTATGGGACGACCCGCACTGGCCCATGTGCAACCGACACCTCCCCCACCAGAGATAGGTTGCTGTCCTCCTCCTCCACCTGCAGGCTTGCGCGCCTGTGCAGGTGGTCAAATGTCAGAGGAATGACCCCAATACCGTTATCTGCCCAATCTCGCGTGAGTGCCACGGTATTTACGAGGGCACGTTAAATCGACTGCAGGCTTGCACGGTGCAGATGGTTAGAAATCCCGAAAGACGGCAAGCACGAATCAAAAACGCTACCGCGTATCCGTGCATGTACACCCTACGCATTCAGTCTTCCGTGGCCTGCTGTGTGCAGATGGGTGCGCAGTGCAGATGGTTAGAGGCCATACATCATTACATGAGCAGGACAATGGAGTTAGTATTAGGACATTTAATGGAAACAGTCCCTCACATTTCTGACATCTCTATCCCCAGCTCTTTCCCCCACATAGTCGACACCTCCTTCTCCACCAGAGATCGGTTCTCTCCTCCTGATGTCGGTCGTCCTTTGAGGTGCCGAAGAAATGGTGTGGCAGAAGGGAGGAGCTTGAAGAGCCCAGCAGGGTAGTTTTCACCTTCGGCTTTCCCGGTTGAGATGTCGTTGAAGCTTTCGAGGACGCGGCGGCTCTCTGCATCCTCTCTTTGCGGGATATACTGGTGCTGGATCGTACTTGGTCGCCAAGCAGGATTATGTCGAGACGTTGGTTGTGCCGACTGACAAGAGGATAACTTCACGACGCGCGAATTACATAAGTAGATACCTACTATATCTTGTTTGCGGTTACGGATTGGCGACAGTGCGCGCGCGGCTACATAGTTCCACGCAGCCACCCGTTCCTGCGCGGTCACCCAAACGCGAGAACATCTGTTCAAGGTATGCACAGCATGGCGCCGACAGCAAAAGGTACTTTGGATACATACAAAGCGTGGACGCGACTGGTTCCGAATTGCCGATCTCTTTGCAGATGAGCGTTGTACCGATGCAATACTCACATTTCTGGAGACAAGCGATGTAGGCCGAAAGGCCAGGGAAGAAGAATGGGGGAAAGGAAGTGATGGGTCTGGGGAGCAGGAGGATGAGGTGCTGGAGGTGGAAGCAGGATTGGTAGAGGGAGGGAGGACAAGAGGCTGCTGGGAACCTGGCGGCAAGGCCTGCGCAGGGGTGGGCCGGGTCACGTGTCTGAGGGCTTGCCTGTTGAATCCCTCATTCTTTCGTTCTTTAGTTTTTGTTCGACGAATCCAATTGGGGGGAGAATCCCGAAGCAGTTTTCTTCACCCTTCCGCATAACAGCCAAAGAGGTAGAAAAAAGCTATAGATACTTAAGTAATTACACAGTGTACCCCCGAGACACTTGCACGCAACATGTGTGTAGATTCTTAGTCAGGCTCCGAATCCTAGCCAAGACACTAGCTATCCCATCTCCACGTGATCATCTGTGCCACACGGCGCCCCAGCCTGCAACCGCAAAATGCTGCACATGTAAAGGGGCCAGTCTGACCTCACAGAGCCACCCCCATATGTAGCGCTTTTTTTTTTGTTTAATCATTGCTCACATGCGACCTATCTAGATCATGGCGAGATTATGTACAGTCCATTTCTTGTCCGCTGTCCACGCGGTGGCAGCACGTTGCAAGCTCCCCTTTGCCATGAAGTCAGCCGTGGGCAGGAACAGTAGTGGTCCCTCCCCGGCGCCTAGCTGCTCAGGCTCGTGCTCCTCCTCCCACTCCCGCAGCTCCGCCTCCGACACCTCGCTCACTGCATCTTCCTCGGCCGGCACCCGCCTTCCCACATCCGTGGGAGAGGAAGTCCGGTACCCCTTGGGACGAATTTCTTGGAGGTATGTATCATAGACAGGGTGGAGGGCAGGGGGAGCCACAACGGGCCGCCTATGTACGGGTTGGACAGTGGACGGGATCTGTTTTGTACGTTTCGCCATGATCTACATAAGTAGATAGGTCGCATGCGAATAATGAATAAATAAAAATAGGAAGGAAGTCCAGTAACTACCGCCCGTCCGCACTCTCTGTCCACCAGGGTCCCGGACCTTCCACCGGACCTTCCACCTCCCAGTCTCCTTCCGCACCTCCGCCCACAGGATCTTCTGCTGGGCTTTCCACTCCGGACACACCTCGAAGAGGTGTTCCCGAGTCTTGTCTCGAAGCTTTTTTTTTTTGTTTATTCATTACTCGCATGCGACCCATCAGATCATGGCGAGGTTATATACAGTCCGTTTCCTGTCCGCTGTCCGCGCAGTGGCGGCTCGTTGCAAGCTCCCCTTTTTGCCCTCCGCCCAGGCCTGTCCCAAGATGTGATGCACACCAAGGAAATTTACAAAAGAAAGGAGAGCGAGCGTGAAAGGCAAAGGAAAAGACGAAAGAAAGGCGCCCCCCTAGACCGTTCCCGCGGACGCCATGGAGTCGGGCGTGGGGAGGAACAGTGGAGTCCCCCGCTCCCAGCTCCCCCAAGAACTCCCGCAGCTCCGCCTCCGCCACCTCACTGACTGCATCCTCGTCGGCCAGCACCCGCCTTCCCACATCCGTGGTGGAGAGAAAGTCCAGTACCGCCCGCCCACACCTCTTGTCCGCCAAGAGGCCCGGATCTTCCACCGGTCTTTCCCCTTCCCCGTCTCCTTCCGTACCTCTGCCCACAGGATCTTCTGCTGGGCCTTCAACTCCAGACACACCTTGAAGAGGTGCTCGCGCGTCTGATTCGGGTACCGGCACCACCAACATTGCGGGGTGGGCCGATTCTTCGTCCAGTTAAGGTACTGCCTGGTCAGGCAGTGCCCTGTCTTGATCTGGTAGAACCGCGAGGCGAGTCTCTTGGTGCTACCGGCCACCGCGCCATCGGGTTTCTGGCTCTTTGGCATACGGTACTTCGTCTTGGAGGTCCGGCCTCCGACCCACTGGCGTGCCTCCGCCCACTTCTTCTCCGAAATCTCGCGCTTGAGGTTGGCGAGGGATCGTGGGAGGGGCATCGCGCGCCCCTCCGTCCGGCCCCCGTAATCGTAGCTCAGCCACTCCATCCCGCGGGTGTCTGGCTCCTCGGCCGCTATCTTGGCCCACTCATCGGCTTTCTCGTTGCCGGCGACCCCTTTATGGGCAGGGCACCACCAGATCTCTATGGTGATGCCTGGCCGGGACCGTCGCAACGCCGCCAAGTGCTTCCGCGCCTGGATGGCGTACTGCTGCCCCGGGCCGGGTTCGTCCGATGCCATCCGCCTGATGGCTGCCTGCGCGTCCGAGAAGATGGTGACCCGTTCTGGGGTCGGGCTCCTCTGCGAGGCCGACTCCAGAGCGCGGGCGAGAGCGGCGCACTCCGCATCGTATGCCTCCTGGTTGTAGCCCATGTGCGTTTTGACGCCCGCCCAGGCAACCCCCTTCTTCCAGACCACGCATAGCCGGCGGCTCCGTCCTCCATTCGCGACCCGTCCGTGAACATAGTGAGCCCCGTCTTGTCTCGAAGCGGGGCGACGAGACAAGAAGAGGGGGGGCGCCGGGGTCAAAGCGGGGCGACAGCACACATAACACCTTCCCCACGACCAGCCAACCTCGTCCACGCTCCCCTCCGCGCTCGACACTTGACAACTCGACGCTCAAAGCTCAGCGCTCAACGCTCAACGCTCAACGCTCGGCGCTCCACCTCCGCGCTCGACACTTGACAACTCGACGCTCAAAGCTCGGCGCTCCTGCACCTTCCCCTCGGTCACCATGGACACAAATCCAACCGTCGAGACGGTCGCCAGACAGATTGCCCTCATAATCAATGTTCTCGAGGGAGTCGACATTTCCACAAACGAGGGAAAGAAAGCGATGGAAGTGCTGCGAGAAACGAGCTACTTCGTCCCGAAAGACCCAGCAGCCATAGCGAGCGTCCAGTCACTCTTCGCACAAGTTGAGCTTCTCTACACGGTGCTCAAGGGGGTCCAGATTACCCCCAGGGCTGGTGCACCAACCGCCATGTTAAATCTGGAAGAATCGTTGAGTGTCCGTTGTCCATTGTGTCACAAAAAGTACACCCGATGGCCACATGTTCGACGCCATATCATCGGCTCAAAAGAAGCGCAGCACGTGTCCTTGGCCCTTCAGTTGAAATCTACCCGCTGTGACTTATGTGGGCTGGACTTGGGCAAATCACACCTGAAGACTAAACATCAGAGAAAATGCAGTGAGTAGCGTTAACTGTCAACCGTGTGACCGTGTTTGACATTTTCATGTAGGGCCTACAGGCACCACCCATCACCCATCCGAACATCCGAACGCAATAGACGACTCGGAAATTGGAGACCAGCCAGCGCTGAGGACGCAGTCCGGTACACCAATGGGAAACCACTCGGAAATTGGAGACCAGCCAGCGCTGGGGACGCAGCCCGATACACCAATGAGAAACGACTCGGAATGGGAAGACCAGCCACCGCCGGGCACGCGGCCCGATACACCTATGGGAAGCGACTCGGGACCGGATGACCGGGAAATTCTACGTGACTCTCCTTTCTGCCTGAGCACTGAAGAGGTCCACAATAGGTGGGTTGGGTAGGAGGTTCAGGTGGGGTGGATGGTGGGGGTGGGTTAACAACAGAGATGGGGGCCGCAGTTACCGCGCAACGCGCTTCACAAGATACTTTCGGAGTTTTCATGATATTTCTTGGGTCTCAATTAGATTGCAGAAAAGTTGAAACTATCCCTTGACCAAACCAAATCCTTCCCTTCCTTGCGCAATTCATCCCCACCTACTCCTAAATACGAGGTAGCCAAATCCTCAGGAAGAGGCACCAGTGCCTTCGGCGAGTGGTAATACGTTTCCAGAACAAAATGCGCCTCGCCCCCCAGAACATATGGAATCGTCCTTTCCACCCCACTTGTGCACACGAGACTGCAGCGGTTAGTACTGATTATCACACGGGTTTTGGCTTTTCCTTACATATCCCCGCCGTGTACCGAAAAAGGAATGTCACCAGTGGGCGTCCTGACCGACAGACGAAATTCGAATTCCTCCGTCCCACCAAACACCGTCGCCGCGAACACAGGGTAGGTGCGGAATTTCGGATCTTGGTGTCCGGGAGGGGGTATGAGTATTTTTGATGTGCCCAGCATGTAGTGGTCATTCAGGAGGAATAGGACTTTCCCCACCATCTGACGTCTTCAGTATGTCTTGGTATATTGCGTAGCAGCGGTGCACCTACCGGGGACAGAACCCATTCCTTCTTGACAAACTCGTACGTAGTATACCCGAAGTTGAACTGCTGCTTACGCAACGCCTCCCGGACATTCACCGAATTGATGGGGACGTCGATTACAGTAGCCGAAAGGATCACCAAGGCTCTATCTCGCTGGAGCGCCCCGATAATCTCCATTTCGTTGTTCAGGTCGATATGTTTGCCGAGGATAGTCCGAGCCATGGCGATTGTAGGTGGTGGGTAGGTTTTCGAGCGGAGCCATTAACTTATATCAGGCCATTGTCTTGTGAGGGGATCGATGCATGCGTTTGGGCACGCTAGCACGTACTAGCCTTTTGGGGGAACTCGTTGGCAAAGCCACGCTATTCCCCAGACTACAACTGACAGACAGTTCAGCCAACATGTTCGACGCGAAACGAATCATCCTCGGCGAAACGAACGATGCTCAGCGCGACGAATAACGTCCCGGCGAATCGAATCACGAATCATCCTCGGTGAGACAAAGAACAATCGGCGAGAAGCACTCGGCGCGACGAAGAACGCTCGGCAAAGAGGACTCCACAACAGCTCCTGTTGTCTACCTATTTCTATCTCAGAGTGTCGATCAATGGCAAGAACTCATCGAATTTTGTTGGGTTAACTGGACAGATTTATCCAGTCGTAAAGCATCATTTGCCAGCTTGGGCAGCATTGGGCTCGCGTCGCGCGTGTTGAGGATGTTTGCGTCGGGATCGCAGTAGATATCGCAACGAGCTACGCAGTCCTGCAGCAAAGGTTAGCGATGTGTATGACCGCAGTTTTGCAACAGGTACGAGCATAAGTCAGTTCATGCGTACGAGCAGTGAGCCAGCGACGTGTATCCTACAACGTGTACGCGGTATGGTAAAAGACGACGAGATTCAGCAAACTTGGTGGTCACCGTAGTAGCTATGACCGACGAGTCACATATCTGTCAACAATGGGTTATCAACTTGATAAAGTTATCCGTGATAACGCACCGTATATATGATAATAACGCCAGGCTCCCACGCGTACACCTCAGAACTTGTGCAGCTGTCAGAACAGGTTTGCAGAGAACTGCGTAGCCGACCAAAAAAAATTTCTCCATCAACAGTAAAACCATCCTTATACAACACCCCATCTATATAGCGGTAGCCACGACGGACGTAGCGCTAGCGAACACGGCCCGCAGCTCGCCCTCAGTGAACACACGCAGGAGCTCGGCGGTTTCGGTGAACACGGTACATACGCGAATGGTGATGATGAACCTTATTTCCCCATCACGAGGGTTAAAACCGAGGTATATAGTCAACTGGCGTCTTGGCGCGTCCTGTCATGGCTGAATCTCTTTTTTGTGGTTCTGGATAACAACGTGGATAGCGCTAGCAGGGGTCCGTTATCCATATCATATCTATCTATCAAGTTGCTACATACCCTGAATCTCTATAATTTGCGCGCGTTATTGATTGTTTGAGTGGTGGTCGAGGCAGCGAAGCCGACTGCCCATAGTACACAACTATTTTTTATTTTATTTAATCTAATGGCAAATGTGGCGGCGACTTCCGGAACCGGACTAGCGTGTCCAACGCATGAATCGATTCCCTTGTGGGGGGCTGATTTCTTTGCTTAGGTTAGCTTGATTCAAACGCTTGCTAATATTCCAACCCATGTCGCTATTTATTAAGGTTCCCCGCCGTCCATACGTACACGATCCACAACAACCAAACCTCATTACCCTCAACTACATCAGTATGCTCGCAGTTTTCTCTTCATCAATTTGTGCCACACGGCACATTTTGGTTGGGCAATGTCTGCGGTTGAGCTCGAATTTAAGGATATGTATGAGCGTGTGTTATGTATGGATCCAGCGTGAACCTGTTTTTATTTTGCTTCTAGCAAAACAAAAGGCCATCGGCCCCCGTTGGGATTCATGGCCGCTGGAACCGGGTCAATCGGCAGTGGCTGACATGCCGCGCCCACAGGAGCAATCTCCTGCCCCATCGTTTCCAGTTGTCACACCGACACGGTTGGCTGGTGTTCAACACCACTATCGCACCCCCAACAGACACTGGTGGTATCTGGCATCCTACTGATGAAGTGAATTGCCAACTGTCGACTCCATCGAGCATCGTTTGGCCGCATCCGACTGGAGCCACAAACTGCCAGCAGTCAATTCCATCGGGCGTCGTTTGGCTGCGTCTGACTGGTGGAAACAATTTGGGTGGAAGACTGGGCTCCACTGGTTTCAACACTTCTCGCCCAGCGGCCACCGCATCTGAACTCACAGGTGGAGCAACTGGCCATATTGCAAGGCTGGGATTTACTTCCTTCTTCCTGCCTTTGATAGTGTATCTGTATTTGCACTTCTACCCGATATCGTCAGACCACCTGGTGCATTCGATGAGAGTGCGCACGATCTGGCAGAGTGATGAACGGTGCTTTCGGAAGTAGCATTTGATTTATCTGTATTTCGGAGCTTCAATTAATTATTTTCGAATTCATTATCAGTCCCCGAGCGCACCAAGAGAAGGATGTATGTTTGCCAAGCATAACAAACTACAAGCGGATATCTGATGGCTGGTGGCTGGTGTTGGATATGGAACATGTTCTTGTGGCTCAACTATCTGACTGTGGCTCAACCATACAAAACCGTGTGTCAGAAGGGAGCGACGCCGGCTGCTCTCCACAAAGAGAGAGACTGACGGACGGCGTGCTGGCTCTGGAGCCGTGTGGTCGAGCATCGAAACGATTCGCCGAGTGAGCGTTGGGCAAACCGCCGGGCACGCATCGAAATGATCCACCGAACGAGCCGTTGGGCAAGAAGCCGTCGCAAGCTGTCGAACGACCCCCCGAGCGGCATCGATCTCGAACCGAACATCCAACCGAACCCCTTAGATTTATTCGCTGAGAACCATTATCTCGCACTATTGAAATAAAACAGAATTCCTCAAGTACATACGAAGCAGATACAATAAAAAACGGGAAACGAAAGCTTCCCCTCCGTCCACTAATCGCATGCGATCGATCATGGCGATACACGACTTTTCCGTTTCCTGTCCACTGCCCTTACAGCTCGCTGTGGCCCCTCTGCCCTCCGCACTGCCCTGTCCCTGGAATGTATAGTGCCAAGGGAATAACAAAGGAGACGGGAAATGAAAGCTCAATGCTACAGGACCAATCCGTGAACCAAGATGATGTGATTCTTCAGGTGATCCCCGCAATCTAACTTTAGTTGACAGTCGCGATATGGGCAGGAAACGGATGATGACGAATTGATGTAGCTGCCGTGCTTTTCGTGGATGTGCGATTTGCGGGTAGCAGGCCCGTGGTAAGAATGAACCTGGCTTGTTCCTGTAGATCGGAATGCGCCAAACAGAAAGGGCAAACAAAGTCCAACGGTACCACCTCCGCGCGGATGCCTTTGGCATGGACCGGAGGTATTTGCAGGGCTTTCTTGCGACAGAGATCGGACATAACCCGTACAATGAACTCCCAGGTATCGGTAGAAGATGTTGAGCCCAGGGGTCTCAATAGTCCGGTCGGCCCGCGGGCTTTTGGGACGGTTCAGTTCGGGCCGGGATTTCTGGTGACCTAGTCCGGCTGAATGGGGCCAGCGGCCGGACTGCCTTGACCCGGGTCTGCCGGCGGGCACCCGCGGGCCAACGCTAGTACTAGTTAGTGGTTAAAAAAAAAAGTTGTCATACATGGCAGCTCCACCATCTCCCCTCCAATTAACTTTTTTTTTATTTAGATAATCCTGTTTGCCTTATCTTCCCGGTGCTCTTCCGAGTATGTTCGATTTTCTGTCTGTTGGTGGCCGAAACCTCCCACTAACAGGTTAGGTGTAGTCCAACCCCCGAAAACCCACCCACAACCCAAGAAATACGGACCGGACCTCCCTTACAACTCCACCACCCCTTCCCCAACCAACAAAATCGTTGGGCGAGCCCGCGGGCTATGGGCTAACGTGCACTGTGTCTCGCAGACCAGACCAGGCGAGGCCAGGACTGGCCCGGCCGGACTGTTGAGGCCCCTGGTTGAGCCGTGGAACTCCGCAATAGTAAATACACGATCTTAGGCGACAATAGAACCGAGGTTCGGATACTCGAAGGTTGAAGCCGGGGAACCACTGAGCTGCTTCTTGGTTTCCTTGATGTAAACCGTCGCAAAGTGTTCGACTCTTACGGTGCCGTCGTTCTTTCTCATGGAATTGCTCAATTCTTTGTGCCTTTGGATTTAAGGGGATGTTGTTGTGCCGCCTTCGCGAGCGTCCCGTAACGTCGTTTGAGTTCGCTATATAGGATTTCTTTGAGGCCCAATAGTTCTCGCAACTTCGGATTTTCGGAATACTTGCACTGGCCGTCGCTTTTGGTGGGAGCTTGTGGGTCTCTTCGAGCGCCCACCAGTCCCACCGCTTCGATGAGGTCGCGACGTTTGGTTGTTCCCAAGTAGGTGCTCTGTGTATTCACCTTGACGGTTTGATTGATGTAGTGGCGTTGAAAAACGGCGGCATTTTCGTTGCCCATGATTTGATTTCTTTGCACATCCGTCACCTTAGAGCCTATATAAGTATTTAGCAAATCACGTGAGTGTAATCGATGTAGGTCTCACAGTCAATTGCATTCGCCGCGCCTCTTCGCAAAACATATGTCGTCAAACTCTCTGGATATCCTGCCATATAGCAGAGTTCCTTCAAGCGGTCGCTGAAGTTTTTCGCAGTGAAGGGAGAATCATTGCTCCTCCTGAATATGGGAGTCTCCGGAATGCTCGACTTCCATCCGATAGGGAGTAATCCGATGAACTCGAGGACCTCAAGCTTGCTGAGATCTTCAGGGGACCATATGCCCTCCCCCCTGAACGCTCCGTCTGCGAAGGCAAGAGCCAGGAGGTTCATAACAGGACAGAATAGAGGATTATCGCGCCTCTCATAAAGAATATAGGTGACTCTTCTTACATCAGATTGAAATTGATTGGTTGGAGGGGATCAGATTGTACTCGCGGTTCCCGTGTATTCCACTTGCCTTTGAGGTAGATAGTGGTGATTTCTAAGACGAGAATAGATCTTCCTTTAGGTGAATTCCGAAGAAGCATCAAGTCAATATCCTATAGTGGTCACTGTGGTTCATTAAGGAGAGCAACGGAGACAGACCTTGTATTTCAGGGTGGCCTTTTCCTTTGAACGCGTTCGATACAACAATAGCCCCTGGTCGAGAGGAAGTGTATACCATCAATTGCATGAGAAACGTCACCTGGACTCGAGTCTGCCTGCTGCCTATACTCTTATCCCCTGTCACCAATGGTAGTGCAAAAGGTTGTAGAGGTCGACAACGGAGCATGTTGGTTTGGGTCTTCATTCCATGATAAGATCATACTCCCTTGCCAAATCGACCTCGATATACTACTCATGATTGGACCAAGTGACTGAGGTAAATTGGAGGAGACTGACCTCGCCTATTGCGTCATTGGCCGACGGGAGCAGTCTCCTGTCCATATCAGTGCGATAGACCATCTGCCATGTCCTGTAGTAGGACTTGACTGTCGCACGATAAAGTGAACGCCCTGCCGCGGTCACAGGAGAGTTTTCAATGCGATCAGCAAGTAGCCCATGTTCTCTCTGTCCCCAGCGTGCTCGAATGTGCCTTGTGCGGCTCTTTCACAGCGATCGCTTAGCGCCTCTTCGTAATTTCTTAGAAAATGATTTATGGAAGGTGTCTTATGTACCGTATTATCTCACTTCAAGGTCCCCCCTATAAACAGTCGGTTCCCTGGGTACTTTGGTAGGTGGTGTAAACGTCTCGGCAGGAGCTGTTGCTCCCGATTCCTTGGGCTTCTTACGACGATTTGCAGAGACTTCGGCGAGTGGCTTCCGGGCGCGTTTGCCGGACATGGTGGCAAGTCGGCGGACGGAACGACTGCTCACAGAGTGAAGTTGCGTTGCCGGGAAGCACTGTAACTAATGCACAATACATGCTTTCCACCTTTTTGCCGGACAAAGGGATAGTAAGTAATTAAGAAGAGCCCCGCCAAGAGAGAAAAAGAGAAGGGTGGCTGGTGGCTTCGAGTTGCGGGGGATATATACCTAGATTGCTCATATATATGTACAGAGAGCAGCAACACAACTGCCTCTCTGCCTGCCCCATAACTAGCCGTGCCCGTGCCCGTGCCCGTGCCTGAGTCGCCATCGCCCAACTATCGAGGTTTCGGTATCGCTGCGTGGAGATGTAAAGAAACCAACCGTCACGATGACTCTGATCCCCCTTCAACAGAGCCCAGGCACTCATTACCGCATGGCTGTCGGCATCAACAGAAACTGTGTGGCCAAACGAACAGTGAGGCTGAAAATCTCCTTTGTGAAGGTACTTACCCCCGCCCATATTGCGAGGAAGGGACGGCGGTACCTACTCGAAAGCATCGCAGCTGCTCACGCCAGCGCAAACAAAGAAGCGACGAAAGAGACGTATTTACACCCTTCATGGTCCTCCGTATGTAGCCAATATCGCAGTTGCTTCCTGATCAGCAGTACATACATATGTGCGTAAGTATCTATTGCATCGGGGTATCTAGGCGGGATGTTTTTCGCAAACTGATCTGCTTGGGGACTGTGGATCATCGCCGAGAGCCAGTTTTCTTTCTTTTTTTGGCCAAATTTGAACTCCATGCTTATATGTGCGACGGCGTCTTGCATCATTGCAGGTGTTGTTGAACAGATCGTGAACTCCTTTACGCCTAGTTATGCAATTGTGTTCCCCACCACCGCAGCGCACTCCTTTTCCATCGGCCTTTGAAAGGGCATCCGGTATTCGCGTGCACACAGACAACTGAATTGCGTGTTCGGTCCGAATTTTTGAAGCGGAAGGTAAATTTGCGGGGGTCCGACAGCGTCCAGTCCCGCATTGCAATCTTGAAGGACTTGAAGTCATCAATTCCCCTGCCCAATGCGTAACCTAGAGCGGGTGGAGGTGATGGGGACGAGACATAGTGACAGAAATCGATCGATGGCAGCGCCATTGAGGATGAATTGGATTCGATAGCGATTCACCTTATGTAAGTACCTCTCTCTTGGCAAGGCTCTCCCCTCTAATTGTGGTGTGGGCCACACTGCACCCTGGCCGGTATTGCGTACCACTTTGGTAAAACGATAGTAATGAATAAACAAATATATTTTTTTGGTAAACCGACAGGCATTGTGTACCCTCACTTATGCAGCACAACATGGCCGGTTGGTTGGGATGGCTGCACGATGTGAACGACGGGAACTGGCTGCGTGCTCCGGCCGATTGCGGCGTCACGAGGCGTCACCCGCCGCCCTGGTAATCTAAAAATTCCCGGCACCGCAGATCTACATCGACGCTAAAGTACTTGCAGCTATGCCTGTGGCTGCCGCTGCCGTCCACCTGGATCTACAGACCTAAAAGATCCTAGTCCGGCTCTTCGTCATCGTCGTCTTCCTCTTCTCCCAGCGAGCGCGATACACACGCGCCCGCTTCGGCGACCAGAAGAAACCCGCCGCCGCCGGTCTCCCCCTCTTCGCATGCGACGCTCGGAGTGGCGGGTAGGAAGCCTCCGCCGCCACCACCACCACAACTATGGCCGCCTTCCGCTGGAGCGGATCCACAGCCGTGGCCGTCATCCGGTAAGAACCCTCCTCCGCTGCCATCTCCCACTAAAACGAAACCGCTACCACCACCCCCGTCCCCGTCCCCGTCAGCCAAAAAGCCCCCGCCACCGCAGTCCACCGCCGCCCCTTCCGAGGATGCCGTTTACGGCGGGCGGCGGGGTGTAGAGTTTCGTTTGGGCGAGAGTGAACATGGGCTGGTGCGGCAACGCTTCGTCTTCCTCTCCCCGGCCGTCGTCTCCTCTCCATGCTCTCGTTCTCCAGCGCTTCGCGGCCGAGCTTTACCACTGCTCGACCGTCTTCACTTCCTTCACGTCCTGCCTCCGGAACACGGTCTCGGTTCTTCTCTTGCCGCTCTGAACGGTCCCCACTTTCCTCTCGGGGCTGATGATCTGGTCTCGTCTGAGACGCCTCTTCAGCGCAAAGACCGGATGTTCCTTGAAGTCCAGCACCGCCTTCGGCATAGGATCGTCCAGCGAGAGCTTCGCAAACTCGGCGGCCTCGAGCTGATCGTGGTCCTCCGTGTAGCCGCGATGGAAGTTCCGGCGGAGGATGCGGCGGAACCAGCTGTCTCCGCCTTTAGTGGAATGAACGCGGGAGCGCCGCGTGCATGCCAATAGGTAGGCGGCATAGCGACGGGTTACGTCGGTGGCGTGAGACGTGTCTTCGAAGGCAAGGACATAACTGAGAGTGTTTCGGGATCGGAGAGAGGGGGTTCCAGGGCGGTGGGCGTAGTGACGGTGTGCGTAACCAAGAAATCGACAGTTATCCAGTGTTGTGCCGGGACCGACCAAGCCTCTAAGGACACGGGATAGTCGCTTGCTACGTGGTCGATCGGAGTGGGTTTGGGCCGTGGTGCGCTCGGCGTTGGCGGGACCACATAAGGGGCGCGGACGATAGGATGGGCGAGCGTACTAGTACATACGCCATGGTGCGGTAGTGGGGAGTTTTCTGGTTTCGGCGATGCGGCGGAAGGGGCCGTCAATGCCGTCATTCGGGCCGCTGGAGCCTTCTGGACCTGCAGAGAACACACGAAGCGTGTCTCGATACCGGCCGAGCGCAATAACGCGCAGAAAAGTTGTGCACCGAGGTCGCGAGACCCCGTGAGCGTGGCGGACGCACGTATGAAGTCTGCTTCAGATACCAGCTCTGTGCCCAGCGCAAGATAACGGATAGAATTTCTTTTTTAGAGCTTTAGCCTTTACCCATTGCGCAGCCGTTAGATCTCGCTGCGTAATCGTGAATTTTTTCCGAAATGCAGTGGCTGCCTCCTTCAGGCCATCGATCAACCTTCGACCTACGGAACTGCTGGTCTGGTGTAGCTTAGCGTAGACTTTGTCGGGGAGCAGCAGCCGTAGGTTTTTCTCGCTATTGCACCATCGATTCCGCAGATGTACGTGGAACAGCAGACAGCAGGTGCAGTTTATGCGTCTCGAGTCGGATCCTGTGATCTTGATCTTGCGACGAGCCGTGGCATCGGCTGATCTCGAAGCTGATGGATCTTTAAGGACTAAGTTCAATGTGGACCTTGGCTCCTGCTCTGATTCTGGTAGCGACTGCGAATTCATGATATTGCGGAGACCGACCGCTGCGGGAGGTATAGTCAGCATGTGACGCGCCGCCTGTGGCGCGAGGAATAAAGACACAGGTTTTGAGCTCAGGTCCACATCCTCCCAGTCGACATCACTGTCGCCACCGTCATAGTCTTCACCATCTTCGTCCGCGTCGTCGTCGTCGCCGCCGCCGCCAACATCGTCCGCCTCGACTTTCGGTACCAGTACGGTCCGCGCGCCCAACCCACCTTATCGTCCGCCTCCGCCTTCCGCCGTCTCTTGGCAGCCCTATGCTCCTCTCGCCCCTTCTCTTTCCTCTTCCCCGGCTTCTCCTGCTCCTTCCGCGCCGCGCGCTCCTTCGCCTCCTCCTCTGCTAGCATCTCCCGAAACACCTCCGGCACGTCCGGCTCCGTCTCTTTCCTACGACCACGCGTAGCGCGTCCCGCCGCCGACGACGACGTACCCGCGGCCTTTTGCGGCGTGTTGGTTCCGGTGGCGACAGCGCGACGACGTTTCGGTGGCATGTTTCTCTCCCCCCCCTGCACTCCTTTTTTGTGGGTTTCTTTTGTCTTTTCGTGATGCTGTATGTTTGGTGGTGAAAGCCTCTATGACATCACACTATCGTCACTCATTTATATATCACACAGGTTTCACTGCTGCTTAGCAGATCTACATACGGAACCAAGGATGCGGAATCATGTTGGCTGAGCGGCACGGTCGGTATCTCCCGCGCATCCCTGTTCTCATTCCGTGTCACATCTTGTACCCCGGAGTCCAAAATCTGTTGTACTCTATCGGAATGAGTTGAAAGAATGCTCTTTAACATAAACCCCAAACTGCAGGTCGGCCACTGGTGATGGGTCTAGTGTCTCAACCTCCGAACCGCTGGTGACAATTATGCTGATAGTTAGTCGCAAACAGCTTTCATCAATGCGGCTCCCAGACACATCTCCACTTCCTCTCGCGAGAACACTATCCCGTCTGCAGAAGTAGAAGCATTATTAGCAGCAACAATTTCTCTCCTCTTGCACAGTTTCTCCAGTTTCAAGATTTCCCCTTCCGCGATGCGCATATCCTCCCCACGCCAAAGCCGCATCAGATTCCAGTCAATGCAGTCAAGCAGAGTACGTTGCGTAAACTCCAGAACGTGCGCGGCGATATCGAATTCCGCTCCGTTGAGACCGGGCGCGCAATCATCCTCCCACGCCAAAGCCAGCAGCAGTGCAGCCAGCACCATTGCGAATGCGACATTCCTCTCCGCAGAAAAACGGGGCCATCTACATTTCCAATCTTGCATCCACGGACGCGGATATTTCTCGATTGTAGCCGGGGATACTCGTTGGAGGATCAAACCTGCCAATGCCGCCGAGGTGAGCGTTACCTGAGGCAATCCCGATATCACGCAAACGATTTCAGCCACGCTGATGTGCTGCACCAGCGGCGCTGGCAGCGAGGCCGCAAGAAACTCCGCACACGCTATCCCAGTAATCAGCACATATAATCGCAATGGAAATAAAGGGCGGGCAAGACCTTGAGAATACCTGGACCCGATCTTGTCCCAGATTTGCAGGGACGTGTGGTGGAATACTGGCGCCGGCGCTGCGGTCTTCTCTTCGGCTTCCCAGTCGGCCATAGTCATTGTCGCAATTACTGGGTGTGGTCTCGGTGAATCAAGAAGGTCTATGCAGGGAAAGTGAGGCGTTGCCGGAGTCATGCATGGAGGTGGTGGTGACTTCAATATGTCGTCCACCATCATCATGTCGGATCTTCGAGATAGAGAGCTGCGTTTCAAGTTGGCCCTCGAGAGCGTGAGGTGGTCATATGTGCTGAATGCCGGGGCCGGGGGATTCGAATATATACAGAGGTTCTTATACAATACCGATAATTGAAATGTTGTGACCTTTCGCGTTGAATGTATGATTCGGAGTGAGGGAAGGGTTGAGGCAAACGAGTGGGATGAGACGAGAGGTGGAATGAAGCTCTGAGATTGGCGAGTGCGAGCCCGTGAATGGAAGCGCCGCAGAGGAAGAGTTGGGATGGAGAACGAGCACCAAAGTTTTCGAACACTCCCCAATCAAGCCACACTCGCTTCTATGCGCCATCCCGTGTTTTACACACTTTCGTCCGTACGTACCCCGACACGCGCCCGCAGCAAGATCTCTCGCGTGTACCTGCAGCGGTATGGAGCGTATGCTACACCCAATACGCAGCAACAAACTAACCCGGAGGGATCTTGGTGCTCGGAAGCGGTAATATTTCTTCCCGTATGAAGCGCGGTGGAGGATACCGGTTGTCGCCGATTGCCGTATACCACATTGAAAAAGCGAGAGAGCCACATCAAATAAGATGGGAAGATCGTGTAAGTATGTACAGTAGAGAGCTTATATTTGTACGGTAGACAGGCCGCAGCAGTGGCGAGACAGCAGCCGTGGCGACGATGTCGCAAGTCACCCCCTTTCAACCAAGCCGCGCCGCCTGCAAGCCAGTGTTGCCTCCGGCGAGATAGCACGTCTAGCCAGTATTATTGTAGGGGCTTGCGAGCGTGTGTAGGGGCTGCTGAAAGTGTGGGCATCGCCCCCGCCTCACTCCCTGTCGAGCCATGGTTCTTCTCCCGGGTTAACGATATCCCCTTCCAGCGCTGCCTCATCCGCAACGACATCAGGCTCTGGCGCCCAATCCCATAACCCGGTAGAGTGAGATGTATAGCGGAGGATACCTTGATTCTCTATTATTCCTCTAGGAGGTCGCCAGCCATGTCCCGTAAAGTGGGATACATCAACTCATGTTGGAAGGTGAGGAATCACTCGTTGTCATCCGCTTGAGCCCACATCCGGTTCTGATCGTTTGTTAGCGGTGTAGCAATCCCGCATGTGTCATCGCTGCATTACACCAGAGTATGGTGCTGGCAGGTAGATGTGCTCAAGACCTGATTGGCAAAAGCTGATGGAGTAGCTCTGTGCAGATCGGATGCTGGTTACCTTGCCTCAAGCACCTATTCCACTCCGACTTTTAGCTCCGACACCACCTCAGGGTTGATGTGATTCTGGTAGCCACGCACTCCTTTCGCTGGGAGATTGTATAAAATGTTTGGTTGTTCAATGGGTAGATACGGGCTGTGAGGAGCTAGGTCAGCAGATAATTCATACAGTGATCAGAGCAAAGGAAGTTACGCCCCACATCTCCACGAACTCGTGGATTTCGTCTTTTGATGGCAGGAAAGATGAGTGCTTGGCTGTGAGTGGCAGGACCACGCGACAGCTACCACGACGTCGACGCGATTTTTCCAGGGTGACTACCTGCGGTGGCGGTCTTCTTACCTATATGTGCTCTCTACATAAGAGAACGCTCGGGACCGGGGAATTCTCTTATATGGAATGGCTTATTCTCCGTACGGGAAACGTCGGGGCTCGGACTTTATCTCTTATATAGAGCGTCGACTGTAATTCTCTCTCTTATTTTAGTTCAGTGTAGTGGCAGGAAGGATTTTGGTGTGTTGATACCCTCTAATTTGGGCGAGTAATATTCCATGATCCACCTGAGTCCGGCACGCGAGTGAGCACGCATCAGAATCCTCCATTACGCACAACACGCTCCCGGCCAAGCCACCTGCCGGCCAGATTGACCACCTCTATGTTACCCACCCCGCGCAACCGCCCCGCGCCGCAGCCAACCATCTTACCACCACCAATAAGCGCAAATGAAGACGAGCCAAGCAATGCAGCAATCGCCTTGGGTGATCAGCTTGCAAAATTCACTGAGCTCAAAGCCGTAATGGCCGAGCGGTCTGCACGAGAACATTTCGACATCCGGTACAGCAGACAGCACGATGAATCTGGTCGTCTGCTGGGTGGAATAATGCACCTTCCGGGCTTTTTTTTTTTGTTTATTCATTACTCGCATGCGACCTATGGAGATCATGGCGAGAATATGTACAGTCCGTTTCCTGTCCGCTGTCCGCGCAGTGGCGGCTCGTTGCAAGCACCCCTTTTGCCCTCCGCCCAGGCCTGTCCCGAGAATGTGTGATGCGCACCAAGGAAATTACAAAAGAAAAGAGAGAAAAGAGCGACTGCGTAGGGCCAAGGAAAGAACGAAGGAAAGAACACCGCTCCGCGCCTAATTCGTGCCTGCGGTTGCCATGAAGTCAGGCGTGGGTAGGAACAACGGTGATTCCCCCCCGGCGCCCGGCTCCTCAGCCCCCGTTCCCTGCTCCTCCATCCACTCTCGCACCTCCAGCTCAGACACCGCACTCACGGCGTCACCCTCCTCCACCCCCAGCGCCCGCCTGCCCACGTCCGTGGTCGAGAGGAAGTCCAGCACCACCCGGCCGCACCTCCCGTCGGCCAGTAGGTCCCGCACCTTCCACCGATCCTTCCATCTCCCAGTCTCCTTCTTCACCCCCGCCCACAGGATCTTCTGCTGCGGCTTCCACTCGGGGCACTCCTTGAAGAGGTGGTCCCGGGTCTGCGTTCGGTACTGGCACCACCAGCATTGCGGGGTGGGACGGCTCTTTGTCCAGTTGAGGTACTGCTCGGTCAGGCAGTGCCCCGCCTTAAGCTGGTAGAACCGCGAGGCGAGCCTCTTGGTGCTCCCCGCTACCGTGCCATCGGGCCGCTGGCTCTCAGGCAACCGGTACTTCTTCTTGCAGGTTCGGCCCCATGCACCTTCCGTGCGTGGCTGCACTTCAGCCACCCATGACTGCAAGCCACCTGGAAAGGCCCACTATTCGGAGAAAGAGAAAGGGCGATATGAGGGGAGCAGGAGCTGCGCAGCCAAATGTGGTGGGAGAGTTATCGGATGTACCTAAGGTGGATCATGAGATATTACTCGCCCAAAATTGGGGGCTTCGTGTTAAACAGCCATAATTTTTAATGGCCCTGATATAGTTACTAGATACCCAAACCCCAAAGTTAATCTGGATATCCAGGGGTCTCGGTAGCCAGTCCGGGCTGAGCTTACTGATGTGGGCCCAGTGGCTGGATCGCGTTAACCCTGGCGGGCGCTTACGAGCCAACGCTAGCTCTAGTGTGAGAAATACTTCCACCAAGCGGCTCCACGGAGAAGCGCGATTCAACCGCGTCCACAGCAACCATCGACCCCCCCCTAAAACCGGAGGCCAACCGGCGCCGCAGCAACCCAACCGGCGCCGTGCCAGCCCACCCACAGCAAGCAGTCAACCACGAACCCGGGACGCCAGACAGCGATACCAGGTATGAATCACGATCCCTATGTGCCACCCAATTCCGGCCGCCAAAAACCCGGAAACCCACTCACAAGCACAAAAATGCCCACCGGATTTCGCTTATAGCTCATCATCTCTCCTCCGATCAACAGAATTTTTAGATAATCTCACTCCCCTTCCCTTCCGGATGCTCTCCACTGTGTGTAGAATTTTCGGTCTGTTGTGGTAGTGCCCGAAAGCTCGCTGTCATAAAAATCTTGTGCCCCAGGGGATATCACCAGCAGAAATTATGTAGAATACTGTGCTGGATGTTCCCATTATTTTACACTGTATCCAGTACATCGTTCTCTGCTCGTTAGTCACACTTCTGGTGGCCTAGGCTTTCTGGAGGGCTGAGTGAATTTTCAAGGATTCACTATTGGCTGTTGGTCATCCGTTGCCTTGGTCACGTCTCGCGGTGAATGAAATTGTGCAACTAACATGAGCTTCAAATCAGAAGATATGGTGTTTAATGGCAAGAAGAAGAAAAAAAGAAGCGAAGCCAAAGAAACACCTAATCGATTCCAACCTCACAAATTGCCCAAGTAACAATCAAATTGGCAGAAAGTACAGACCGATCCGGTGAGCCCTATCTAGTAAAACTCACTTATAGAGTTGGGTGAGTCTCCTCCTCCTAGGACCGCGCAACTCGTTATCAGAGCCTTCGGCATCCTGGGCGTCAGCGGTAGAGCCATTATCTAGAGCCTTACCAGCTGCCTTTCCCGGAGCCTTACCCACGGGAGGTTTCGCCTTGTTTGCGGTTCCAGCGCGGTGCTGTGGTACCAGCCTCTGCGAGACCCTTACAGCAGCAGCTTCCTCGGTGGCCTTCTGAGCGTGCTCCTTGGTGGCCTTCTGAGCTTGGTCTTTGGTGGCCTTCTGAGCTTGCTCCTTGGTGGCTTGCCCCTTGGTGGCCTTCCGAGTTTGCTCCTTGGTGGCCTTCTGGGCTTGCTCCTTGGCGGCCTTCTGGGCTTGCTCCTTGGTGGCCTTCTGGGCTTTCTCCTTGACAGCCTTCTGAGTTTGCTCCATGTCCTGCGCCTTGGCCTTGGAAGCGGCAGCCAGCTCTTTATTAACCCGCTCTCTGGCAGCCAGTCGAGCGTTCTCTTTAGAAATCCTCCTGCTCTCGAGAACGCCATTCGCCAGTCCAAGGGCAAAACTTGGGTAGGTTTCCATAAGGCGCAAGATAGGAGACTCGGCCTCTGGGATCTTGAATGCTTCACACAACTTCGAGTCTGTATACCGGATTCAGCATGCATTCGTTTTCGAAGACATTGAGGGATCGCAGCGCTTACCCTCACGCATCCAAACCTCGATGGGGTCGGGAAGGACAGCAGCCCAGTTCTCGTGGCTCTTCTCCGAGTCGAGACGGATCTTGACGCGGGCGTAATCGCAGAGATCCGGGATGTCAGCGCCCTTGAGTTTCAACTCGAGCATAGCGAGGGCTCCTTCCGCGAGCAGGTTGAGTCCGAGACGGCAGGCGAGAATGTACAGCTCCGCGGTGATGCCAGCCGGCACGTCGCCCATATCGTGGTGGTCGAGCTTCGCATTGTTGTAGAAGTAGCGGATCAGTAGCGAGGCGGCAGCGAGGCTGTGGGTCGGAAGAGTGATCTTCCCGTCCTTGATCGGCATATGGAAGTTGCACATGTGGTAGATGGACGTGTGCATGTACAACGGCGAGGCGGTCTCATCCAGGACCCAAACGGCCAGGGTCGACGGACAAGACAGGATGTCTGGGTACGCGGTGCCACCCCGGTTGCACTGTTCTCCAGCCTGGGCGACGGTATCGATGGCAGGCGGCGCCGCGGGAGGCATGAAACCGAAGCTTCCCTGTGACGGCAGAGCTTCGGAAGGCTCCGGCGAAGAGATGGCCTGCGGGAATTTAACACCAACAGGTTCGAAGGCGGGCAATTGCAGGGACTCGATTTCGGAGAACGTGTTCCTCTGACGTTCACCTTGGAAGTGGTAAGAGGAACTGAGGTGGTGGTCATTCTCACTACCTGCATCGTTGTGCTGCCCATCGGTGCCCACGAAGGCGACGGGGGCGGCGGGGGCGGCGGGGTTGATGGGATTAACCGGGGTGAAGTCCATGGCTCTCGTCGTGAGTTCACGCAGATATTGGGGGGTAGGGTGAAGGATGGAAGGTGGAGGGTGGAGGGTGGTGTGAAGTTCTGGGTAGAGAATATGTGGTTGTGATGGATATGTTTTTATTTATTTGTTTGGGTGGGGTGTACTTAATGTACTTGTTCATTACTCGCATGCGACCTAGCTAGATCATGACGAGAACAAACTGCCTCGACCTCAGGCGACCCGTCGCAAGCTCCCACTTTGCCCTCCGCCCAGGCCTGTCCCAAAAGTGGTAGAGCGCACCAAGGGAAAGACAAAGAAAAAGACAAAGGAAAAGACAAACAAAAACTGCGCTCCCCCCCCCCGCTGGAAGACTTGGGAGGGGAAGGGCCGGTTTAAATGGGACCTCCTCGCCGATACTAGGTGTAGCCAGGCGGTTCTGGGCTTTCTCTCCACCACGGATGCATGTAAGGAAGGGTCCCATCCGCAGCTGAGGAAGATGCGCAAAGTGAGTCGTCTGAGCGGGAACCCCGGGAGCAGAGAGAAATGGAGGAGGAGCGGAGGCAAGAGGCCGAGGAGCTGGGTGCCGGATGTGAGGAACAGCGTTATGGACAGTTTGTCCTCGCCGTGATCTAGATAGGTCGCACGCGAATAATGAATAAATCAAAAAGCACGCCCACCATCTAGAAGCGCGAGAACTTAAGTGCAAGAGCTGGTTGGAACTGGTTGGTGTCGGGTCTACAAGGCGACTCCATCCTCACGAAAGTCACGGTGAATATAACAAACAAGATCTCCTATTACGCATATCCTCCATGTACATGTGAGGAGTCGATCAACCGCATAAGCCTTTCCCCCCCGCCTCCTACGGGCTAGTCCACGAACGTCTCCCCTCTCCATCGTAGCTCGTACGCAGACCCCCCGGCGAATTTTCCCTGTTGGCTGCGATCCAGACGACCCTACCGTGACGGCCACAACCAGCGAGCGGCCACACGCCTATACGTGCGAGTTGGTCAGCACACATCCTCAGTCACGGCACTGGGAGCGATAACACACCTATCCTCAGCTTTTCTCATCAGAGGATAGCAGAGCCACTGTGGATGAGCAATCACGGTGGCCACGTAGGCGATGATGATGCACCACATGAGTGGATAAAGCGCGGCCAGTACGTGCACCTTGGGATTGAGGCCCGTGACATCAATGTCGTTGTACTGCAAGAACCTCAGATACTTGTACGCCACGGAGGTGTAGGCAAAGACGTCTGCAGCACAGCTGTCAGTGGCGAGAAAATTCTCAAGGGTCAGGTGTGAACCAACAGCAGAAGAGGAGATCGATCGCGCGGAAGAGGATGCACAGGAGCCACCAGGTCCAACGACCCATCGGACGCTCTTCAGGGAAAGAAGCCGAATGCATGTTTGATTTGGGTAGTTGTTGTCGGTGTCAACGGTGACGGTCAACCACCACTATGTGCGTGTAGAGTAGAGGTTGGTTTGAGTAATGATGATGGAGGCTCGCCCACAGCCCCTCTTATAAGCATGTCGGAGCCGAGATCTCGAAGACCGAGAACCCTCTGGCCAAACCGCGTACTCATACACGAAAAGCCCCACCTTTTCCCACTCACTGAGGGCTGTCGATGTGAGTGACAATATGTGAGTAGATATTCGGTCTGCAAGGGTGCACATGCCAAGGCTCCACATTCACGTGGTGGTGGTGTGAGTATGTGACCAACTTAATTAGGTTTCCAACCTACCACAACCTTACCTCCACCACTTCTTCTTCGCACCCCAGAGACAAGCGACCTCACACGCACAATGGATCCGAACCCCGTCTCTAGATTGCACCGTCGCCGACTCTTCGTGAAATACCGTACCGCCTTTGGACTCCGGGTCTAACTGTAGCCGAACCCTCGACTCTCTCCCCAATTCCTACATGCGCACAAGGTTAGTCGCCCCCGTTCCTTTCCCCTCGATGTCCTCGCCATTCCGCAGCCCCGAAGACACCTGATGATACGAGAATATCTTATCAATGCTATGTTTACCTACCGATGAATATTTCATTTGAGTACACAATTCTGGCCATCTGACGCCTCTTCTTCCTACTACCTCTCACGCGTTACCATCCGTGTTCCACTGCGGGTGCGACGGCTAACACCATTAGCGCAAGATAGATCTTCGGTGCTGGGGCGAGGTGGTTTCTGGAGATCGGGGGGTGGACGGTGGCGAGCGGATGATCAACCGCTACGGGGCACGCTACTCTCGGCCGCTACCTGTGTATCTCATACATTGTTGGATATTAGCCCCTCCACGTCCGTGGGGGATTGGGGTCTTCACCTCGTCTGCCTGCTGTCTTCCAAGTACCGAGCACTACACGCCACAGCGAACGTGTGTTGTCATGATTACTCTATCAATATTTGCCGAAACGGCGTATCTATGCCCCGTATGCCACTCTCACCATGTCTCAGCATCGATTCGCCCGTCGGGTTTGTCATATCCGTGCCGCGTAATCATCGAGATGACTGCGCGCAACTGTGGCTGGTGTGTGGCTGATTTCGGCTAATCGCTAGAGGGGTCACGTCCCCTTCTCCCGACGCGAGCACGCGGTTCCCCCGGGCACCCTAACCCGCACTTAGAGCCTCTCCTGAAATCAGACTCGCATATCGGACACACTTCGAGGAGCCGACCGAAGCCGACAGGCTCACTCCGATTGCACACGGACCAATAGCTGCCGTACCACCCCCCATCACCCACATCTCCATTCCACCGCCCCCGGAACCTGGGCCATGTCATCGGGGACCGATCCGGCTTCTGGATACCGTAATACAAGTCACCTGCCAGCCAGTTGGCCCGACCTTTGGGGCCCTGGCTAGCACTGGCGGGCAGTGTTCGCTTCGTAGACCCTTCGTTTAGTGACCCTCACCAACAACCAGCAGAAATCATCGAAAAGGAAAGAAAAATATATATAATACAGAAAAGGAAATAAGGCCATGACTGCATCGCCCCGCCCCCTAGCCAGGGGAAAATGCTTCCGCCGACGCCGGTGCACCGCGAGACCGGTCCGCTTGCGCCACGGATCCATAGCTACAGAGTGCTGCGAGCTGTATGTGACTCGCGTCTGTCCGTTGAGCCGTGCCTTCTTGACGGGACGTTTTCGGCCGCAGTACTTGTTCTCGGTTTCCGAGCCTTCGCCTTGGGGCAGCTGTATACAGCGAGCAGTGCACCGATAAAGTGCGCTCCCGTGGGATATCTAGCACGCAAGTCCGCGGGCCGAGTCCACAAAGTGAAACACACCGAGTGACTATCCATGAAAGTGCCCAAGAACCGCCGCGGCGGATGTGTGACGGCTGGGAAGATTTGTGATATGGTGCCATCGCTTGCGTGGATAGTCCGACAACCCGCGACTCCAATCTCTCAAGGGGTGGGCTTTGTTGGCTGTTTCTGGAAAGGAACAAAGGCTCCGTCACGGCTCAATAGATATACCCGAGACCAATGCATTTGCGCAGCACTCCGGGTTCCGGGGGGGGGGGGGGGGGGCCTGAAGGCTGAAACGCTCGAAGGGCTGCGACAGCACGGACTTCGAACTCTGTCCCGCTGGGGAATGTATGCAATATAGAGTAGATATGACATGTGTGTTGTGTGTTGTGTGTTGTGTGCATGGTGGCGGTGGCTGTTGTATGTAAAGTACGGTGCACACGTAGGTACTCACCGGGCTCCTGCAGCGGGTCCGTATCGACGTCGGCGAATGGAGTTTTCCTCCCGACCGGGATCGATCGCGAGGCCGGTAGCCGTTCCATACCGAACGTGGGCGCGATGGCTATCTACACTCACGCAACGAGTCGCCGTCGCTCATGCTGTTCGCCGTGTCCTGCGTCCTTCCGCAGAGTGGGTCACGGGTTGGCCCGTGCAAACGCGATAGACGCCCGGAATCGTATGTAGTTGAGGGGAAACGCGCCGCGGAGGGCCAGACATCCTTTGGCATTGGATCGGTACACACGCACCATAGGGAGCCCCCTTACATTCCGGGGCCCGCCCAGGATGAGCTCCCCCTGGCCTCAGCGCTCCTCGCATTCCCCGCGATCGGACGACGGGGGTCGGCGGTCTCACCAAGAGCGGAAGTGAGCCTTCGATATTGGTGTTCGGCGTTCTCGTCTGCGTACGTACATATGTAGGCGGAGAGCGCGAGGCCCCGCCCGTTTCGCGCTTTCATTTCCCGTGGATATCATAGATGCATATCATATGATGAGCATGAGCTCCCGGCGGGGGCCGGGCTCTCTGGCCTCCTACCCTCTCTGCCGGCGAGGAATGCAGCGCTTAAACGTGCTGTGGCCAGCTGTGCCCTCGTGTTCGAGAAGAAGGATCCGGTCCCTGATATCTCACGACCGACCAACCGCAACCGCAACCGCAACCGCCGCGACGGACGACCGTGCTGTCGACACGCGCGCGGAATCTGCTTGCCTCCCGTGAGCGGGAAGAGAGGAGAGATGGAGTTGTGATGTGTTGTGTGAACATATATACGTAAATATCGTATGTGCCCAGCCATCGTCGGCGAGCATCCTACAAAGACTCCCGCTGACGGCTCCGTGACGCGATCCGACCAGCCTGCTGTTCTTTTGCTTCCTTCCTTCCTTCCGGTGGACGGAACTCCTCGTCCGCACGGCAACGAGCACCCTACCGAATTGTGAGGTTGAGGTCGCAGATTAGACTTTCCGCCTCGCGCCAGCCCCCAACACCACGGTAACCCCCCGCGATTGGCTCGTGGAGGGGGCTGTTTGCTCAGTAGCACATAAAGTAGACGGAGTACCGGTGCATGGACGAGGGGGGGATAGTTACATTTGCATTTTGCGGTTCTTTTCTGCAGGGTCGCGTGGAAAAAATAAAAATAAAAATCCAATTGGATGTGTGAGCCGCAGCTGGGGGGCTATGATGTTGCGTGACAGTGAACAGAAGTACATAAGTACATACATACGTATGATGTAGGTACATAGCGACATGCACGACTCCACTGCGCCGTGTCCACTGCGAGGATCAGGGAATACAGAGCGGGAGAATCGGGAACGAATGCGGAATGGAAATATCTACATACTCTACATACATTTGTGCGTGGTAGGGGGCGAAATCCCACTCTTTGCGCCGAACGACGCAGCGACAAACAACCACAGCCCCTCTCCGACAATGCGGTATCTAGTCTAGTTAACTATGTATTCCGCAAGGTGTTGCGGGATGGCCGCCGGCGAGGACCTGCGCGACGGTCGAAGTCCGACCGCACGACATGGACAGATGTGCGGTCGGTCGGTGGGTGGTGGTGGGTGGTGTGGATTGCTGACGCAGCCTTGGCACGGACTCTCACCGGCTACTCCACATACATAAGCGCTTTCGGACACAAAATTTGCTGATGATTAGGTGATCGTTCGCACTAGAGTACATATGTAGATATCTACCCCTAAGATATGTACCCCCCATTGGGTCGCCCCCACCCCAGCAAATCACAGCGGGATCGTGACGCGAAACGCATTGCGCCGCCTCTCCTGGTTGTCTCCTCGGGAGACGGCAATAGAGTGCATTATTAGGACCGGCACATAGAGCACAGCTGGTGGGACGTCTATAGCAGAGAACTTCTACTCCACGAGGTATGTATGTACACGGCTCGAGTGCATGGAGCAGGTATCTACAGATCGGAGCCCTCAACGAATGCACTCTATGCAGCCACAGATCGGGACGACTGCCTGGAATCAAGTCCAGCCTGAGCCTCATTCTGGGCGAAAGAATAACGTCAGATACTCCGCTCACATTCCCACATACAGCTGGCGATCGCCGGTATTTGCTCTCGACGACTGAACGGCTATCTACGCAAGGGGACGCACGATGGGCGAGGAACAGCGGGCATTGGCAGGAAGGCCGAAGTGTCGAGGTTAGTTGCTCGAGCGGCGTACTCGGGGAAGCGCAGGAATTCGGATGTGGACGACTAGACCAGAGTAGGAGCTTGGTGGCCCTACATACCCAGCTGACCAGCGTGGTTGCTGTGGCCCCCAAAGACTGCCCAACCGCGCTTACTGTGCAGTGAGACTGACTACGTACATAGACACTGGTGCTGGATGATACATACTTGTGTATGTACATAGAGTAGTTACCTAACGACATGCTTGTTAGGAATCGCCGCCCCGACACGACACAACACGACACGACACCTATCCAAGCTTCGAGCTTGTGGGGCGTAACTCTCCTCCATGCGGCTAGTGTCGAGAGTCCAGAGTCCAGACCCACAGCCCGCGGAGGCGCAGAGGTGATGACTCCGGGCGGGACGGGATGAGCGCTTTTCGTATCTATCTGCCGCTCCAGCTTGCGAGCATGCGGGGACGCGATCTCGCGCAGCTTGGTTGCACAGCGTACATAAGGCTTGTGCTGCCACCACAGCCACTCATCTGCATCGTCCATATGCCTTTGATCTTGATCCCAGGTAATACTCGCCCCCCCTCCATCGGGAACGAGAATTCCTGCGGTGGAGCACAGCAGAGTACAGCAGAGTACGGCAGAGTACGGCAGAGTACGGCAGAGTACATCGGAATCACTGCTGCCACATCCAGTAATCACTGGCACACTTCGCCCGCCCTCCTGCTGGGCATGCCACCCGCACCAGGTCCCAATATTATGAACAGTCCACCGGGCCGCTGGCTGTCGTATCGCTCCCAGTCTCTCACTCTTATTCCTGTCCCTGCGGTCCTTCTCTTGCAATCCTCCCATCCCTCCCCAAACACCACTCCTTATCCCGGTTACAGACCAACATTCCAGCGATGAGAGCTCTCCTGCTCGTTGGCCTGCTCCCATTCGTGGCCGCAATGAACGGGACGAATTGTATGTATTGAGCGGTTCCCCTTCCTTCGTTCTGTCCTTCGTTCTGTCCTTCGTTCTCCTTCTTTCGTCCCTTCGGTCACTCGTCCTCGCCGCTCTCCATTCGTTCACTCGGGGCCACCCAGCGGCACATATTTGCTTGTCCTGGACTAACACGATGTCGTGCGCTTCGTCGACAGGCAACACCACGCAACCGTTTGCGATCCCGTACGCAAATGTCACGGTGATCGACACGCCGGCGCCAATAAATGCACCACACAAGTCCCTCGGGCTGATATTCGGTATTGCCCTCGGCCTCCTCGAGGCGTCGGGATATTGACGGGCGATCCTGTAGGCGGCGCGCGGAAACTCCTGTCGATGGGGTTCGGAACCACGGCGAACTCGACCTTCGTACCCGATTCGGACAAGCTGTGCAATCCAAGTAGTCCCGAGTTGAAGGGATGTATCTTCTGGCGAGGAGGCGTGTTTACTCCGGGTCGGAGCGACTCGTGGGTGAAGGATCGGCGGACGTCCGACTACAACGGAAGCGCTTCGAACGATGGGTGGGACTTTCTGAATGCGGAGAAGTATAAAGGTTTGTGGTGGTGGCAGTGGTGTGGCTTCCGGAACACGATATCTCGTTGGACGATGGCTGATCCCGCCCGGCACATTATAGCGTTGGGAGACGACCCTTTGACGAACTTCACCCGGGGTTGGGATACCGTGGACTTGGGCGAGAAGACGCTGCCTGCGTATCCCTTCTCGGTTATTGAGAGCTCGGACTTTCCTTTCGGGTACGTTTGGATCACTCTGCTGTGCGATGGGCTCTGTTTGCTAACCTGAGTGCAGAACCGGTATGGTACGTAGCGAAGAACAATGCAAACGAGAACAGAACTCGGCTAACCTCCACCCAGGTTGGGCTGGCCTCAGATAGCGTTTTCCTACGATCGGCCGTCGGCTCTGGGCTTGCGCCCTCCAGGTCTTGGGGATTCTACTATGGCACCAACGGCGATAACGAAACCCCAGGAGAGCTCGTTGTGGGGGGATACAATTCCGCCAAGACGTCTGTCTTGGATTTTACCAACTACACGCTCTTCCCCAACAAGGCTCAGCCTTGTCCGCTGCAGGTGACAGTGGAGAGCATGAAGTGGGGAACTAAGGATCTGATGGCCGGTCAATGTGTGTAACACCCAAGTTTTTCGGTGTGAACTTGGGTCGTGGCTGACTGGGTGATAGCGAGCTTTATGGCATGTTTGGAACCCGCATACTGGACCATGATCCTCCCCCTGCAGGTCCAGAAAAACTGGAACACAAGCATCATAGACGACTACGACTACGACTTCTGGGAGCAGACGTGGGAATACTTCAAGTACAATGAAACGTCGGCCTCCAACTTCCCCGATGACGATTTGGTGATCACCCTCGAAAAAGGGTTCACTGTCAATATTCCCAAAGGCGAACTATTCGAAACGGCAATGGCGATCAATCAGACGGCCGGTGGTTGGGTCAAGCAGCCAGGTAAGACGTAGACCATTCGCGTGCCTCGCATCCCGGTTGACACGCGTCACAGGTCGCATCCAAACGAAGCTCGGAACGGCAGGATTCGCACCTGGAGTAGAGCCGAAGCTCCCGTTCCTCGGCGGGCCATTCCTGAGCCAGGTGTATCTCGCCGTGGACTACGAGAACAACCAATTCTCTCTGGCGAAAATGACCGGCAAGTCGACCGGAACATCTGGGTTGCGCCAGCTGGGCTGCGAAGAGGCCTCCCCTATCGCGGACAGTGATCCAGGAAAGAACAACACCGGCACAATCGTGGGTGGATCTGTTGGCGGTGTACTGGGCCTGCTCGCCATTCTGGGAGCTTTGTTCTACTTCCTCTTCTACCGCAAGCGCAAGGCGCAGCCCGCCGCATACACATCGGCAGCGGCAGTGGAAGACAAGAAGGAACAGCCCGAGGTCCCGCCATATACTTCCCCCTACCAAGGCTCGACACACGGAGCCTATCCCCCGCCACCGCCGACAGACAACGGCAACTCGCCCTACCCGACCTACAGCAGTCACTACAGCGACAGAACCGCTTGGTCGATGTCCCCGCCACCACCACAGGGACAGTTCCAAGATGCAGTTATGCTCCCGTCCTCTCGGCTCGACCCTGTCGAGATCGGGCCCGGGGTATCGGAAATGCCCGAGGCAGGGTACCATGCGCCTTCGTCATCGCCCTCTGCTCCTCCATCACCGCCGCCAGCAGCGACGAGGACGTGATTTGGTTTCTCGCTTCATATTCAGTTTTTCTTCTTTGCTCTGGTGTCTCGGGGGGTTTCTTTGATTTGGTTGCTTTCCATGAGTGAGAGAAAGGGGTCTACTCTATTTGCTAGTGCTCTATGCTCTGCGGTTTGTTGGATATCTAGTGACGCATAAGCGATCTCTATCTATTAACTAATTGAGTAAAACATGAAGAATCCAAAATACCATTGTCAACGGCTCAAGACCTGCGCTTTCATGGTATATCACCCGGTTGAAACTTGAGTAGCGTACCGATCTCTTTCAAGGAACCGCTGGTTTATCGCCATGATCTAGATAGGTCGCATGCGGTTAATGACAAACAGGAAAAGGAAACGCTGGTTGTTGCTTATCGCCATTGGCTCATCGCAAAGCCCGGTTGTAGCAACAACAGGGTTGCAGGTCTGGTTCGGTAGAGACTGTTTTCGCGCACCAAAATCTGAGAATTGAGATGCCGCGACGGGACCTTACAGACGGCAGTGCAAATGACGGTGGCTATCGCCCGCCGGTATCCCCGTCCCAGGGATATACGCGGGGGAAGGTCGTTTTCCGAGCCAAGGGGCCTTTGGCCGTCTTTGTGTGTGCACCTCTTTGTGTGTGCACCGCAAAGCCGGCGGAGCTCGAGCGGTTTCGGGCAGGACGGAGCAGGACGGAGCCGCGGTACTTTGTGACGTGAGACTGGGGAAGCTAATCCGCACACGACACAGGCCGCCAACGCAAGGCAGCGCAAGGTAAGGCAGCGCAGAGGCAAGGCAAGAAGCTCGATAATCTGCGCTACGAATCGGTAAGCAGGTTCAGGCGTCCCACGACGCGAGCAAGTGATGCCAGTGTTTATGTACCTACATGTTACGGCATATCTAGTAGTGGGGCGGGGGGAAATCGCGGTGCTTTCCCGGATCCCCGCGCCAAAACCTGGACCGGCGGAAGATGTTCTACCGGCCTTTTATGTACACCCCCCCGAGGGCCAAAGGGAGAGCCGCATAGCTAGACTCGCGGACGGATATGGGTTGGCGTTGTTGTTGGCATTCACCGTAGTCTGGAAAGGCTTATATCTAGATGCGAAATAAAATTGATGCCACATCAATATCCACTTCGCAAAGCGCGTAAAGGTGAAGCGCATGAGGATTTACCTTGACTTCGAAAACCCCCAAACGTACCGTCGAGCTTGGCGGGGGAATATGTAGTCGCGCTCTGCATATGTAGCGGATTACGTAAGGAGATAGATAAGCAGACGGCGTAGCAGCGCTTGACTTACGTACACTCTGGTATACGTAACTGGCGTGGTGGGTGTTTTATGTGAGCTGGCGATATATTCAGCGCGGGCATCGATCCCGTCGATGGCCCGATGTCAGCGGCATTAGGCAGTGCGGTGCGCGGTGATCGTGTGAGGACCTCTTTTTTCTTTTCTTTTTCTGGTGGCTTTTTTTTTTCTTTTCTGTTTACTAATGAAGTGGATATGTATTCATTATTAACGTGCCTAATCGCATGCGACCCTGGATCATGGCGACATACACACTGTTCTGCCCTGGCATGTCCCAAAAGAAAAATACAAAAGAAAGAACAAAAGAAACACTCCTTAACTAATCCTCACCTCTCGTCCGCGAAGACGTCCCGGAACTTGAAGCGATCCTTGCCCCTCCAGGTGCCCCTCCGCACCTCTGCCCACAGGATTTTCTGCCGGCGCTCCCAGTGAGGGCAGTTCTTGAAAGGATGCCCCTGCAGTGGCACCCGCGGGTAGGGGTTTTCTTTTTCTACATACATATGTACGTAATACTCACCCCGCCGTTTGAATGAGTTCGTGGGATCATGTGCTGGCGGGGCCCCCACGTCGTGTATTGCTATCCGATTCGCTGAGTGCGGCTGGGATAGATTCTCCTTGTTCCCTTCTTTTGACGCCCTCATGAGTGAAAGCCGCCGAGTGATCGCGGGTGATCCGGCCGGCGTCGTCAGCACGTGACGCGGAGCCTCGTCACCAACCGGCCCTTCGGCCCGTTCGGCCGAGCTAGTAGCACAGATCGTGCAGAGACCATCCAGTCTGCATCCACCCACACCCCCTGCCATGCTGCTTGCCGCTTCTGGAGAAACCCTCTCGTTTTAACTCAAGCTTTCGTGCCTCACTCAACCCTCAGCATGTTTCCGCGAACCACCGACGGAGGCATCTGGAGACAGCCTTCCGGACACAGCCCGATACAACGATACAACGACGCTCTCGCTTGTCGGCGACGAATAGCTGTCTCGAATCCCGCCAACGAGAGAAGCCCTCGCGCAAACATCTGCCTCCACAACCCTCCCATGCCCCGCCGCCGCAAACGTGCAAACTGTCGATTCGCCTGACACGCCTTCCGAAACCATAGAAAGAAAGCCCCGTCGTTGCGCCAACCCTCCGCCCCCATAGCAACCGGCCGTCTCCCAGTCCCCGTCGCTCCACGCCCACGACCACGCCCAACGGTCCGGCTGGTAAGAGCTTGTTGTGGTCGGTCGGGCGGGGAGTTCTTCTTGCGGTACTGTTCTGGGAGGAGTGGACACTTCACCTGTTCGACGCCGTGTGGAAACGAGCGGCTGACGCCGAGAGGACGCCATCAGCTGCGAGGCGGGGAAAGAAACCCTGAGCGGCGAACGGCGGGGGGCCTTGTAGGAACTTATACCTGCCTTGCTGTACGTAGTCTGCGCACAATCGGGATGTGTGGCTCCCCCTCTCTGATGTGCTTCTCAGTGCTCTCCGTTCGTTCATCCATCCATCCACCCATCCGTCGCCGCAACCAGCACTGTGCCTCTTCGCTTTGCCGGCGAACGGAGACTCGTTGCAACATTTGTACCCGCTCGCTGTCGTTGAAGTACCGGTGGCCCGCAGGGATAGCAACCAGCGGACCTCCAACGCCAGATCCATCCCGCACCCCAATCGCTACCCCTCGATCCTCTCGCCGCACGTTTCCCGAGCAGCTGGGTCGTTTCGCATCCCACAACCATCCAATATCCTCTCATCCACTCTACTTCCCGCAGCAGCAAGCGCGCACCCTGAGCGAATTTGTGCTCCGTTTGGAAAATACATCCTGCCCCTCCCTTTCCCCGCCACGCACCTTGCTCCGTGCTTGCAGAATACATCCTTGTCTTCCCGAGCAAACGAGAGACGACAGTAAAATAAAATAAAAAAAGGAATTAGGCTTACCTGGTGCGTCCTCCGGATTCGTTGAAGCACCTCGTCCACGCATCCACGTCGCGAGGAGAGCTGCGTTGGACTTATATAGCTCCTCTAGCAGTCACCAATCATGCCGTACTGGAAGGGCGAGAAATGGGCCTGGTGAGTGGCTGATGCGTGCTGGTCTCCTCCCCGATCCGAGCCAAACTGACGTCGGTCTCCGTCTCTTCGGCAGCTACTCTTGCACCAAAGGTCATCGCAGTTCAAAATGCACTCACTACGACAGGATTCTCTACAAGGTGCGCAAGCCCGGAAGGCCTCTCAACAATTGTCCACATGTGCTGCCGGACTCGATACCACCAGGGACGTTTGTCAACACGTCGGCGGAGTCTATGGCCAATGGAAACCCTCCCAAGGAGGCCTGCAACTGTAGGAGTGATCTCGTGCAGGTTGCCATACCCAAAGGTAGACATTCCTCTCTTGTGTTGCTTTCGAAGCAAGGACACGTTTGCTTGGGTCGTACATCGCTGCACAAAGTATCGGTTACTGACATGATGCCCATAGCGAAGAGCTGCTCGTGTCTGGAACAAGAAAGCTTGAACGCCATCCAACCCCCGCCGCCATCCACACCCCTACCCATGGTGCCGGAAGCGAATGATACCATGCAAAACGGAGTCAAGAAGGGCCGAATCGGCAAGCGAGCCAACTCGCGGCGGAAGAAAAGCACAGTCTCGGAAGAGGCCATAGAAGCTGCCGAGTCGGAAGCGGCCCAGGCGGGATCGGAGAAAGCAGGTATGCCCAACGTGGGGGGAAACGGAGTGATCGTCTTGAGCAGGACGCCATGCACCGACCCTGGATGGCAAGGCTTCGACGTCCTCATTGGTCCCGTTGCTACCCAACAGGGCGTCAGCGTTATGAAGCGACTCGTCTCGCGCGATGATCTGCCCGCGGACCCGAATCAGCCGTTTGGCCAGACAGTGTCGGAAGCGAACAATTACTGGCCGCAGCGGATGCCAGGAGCTCCACTTGTCTCTCCAACGGACGGCGGTATCAACCATCTTTCACTGTCCCAGAACTCAACGCAGAATTTCCCCGTAACGAACCCGGATTACAATGCTGCGTACGCCCAGTTTGGCGGTAATCCACAGTTTATGGACCCGTTCCCGAAACCGTCGGCGAACTTTTTTGCGCAGACGCCGTCGCCCAACGTAACACCAATACCGCAGCAGTCTGTCGCTCCATTCTCGCCAGCACGGTCTCGATACGAACAGTTGCCAAACCTAAACCTACCCTCGCACGGCGGTGGATCTAATGGCTGTGTGAAGAGAGCCGCCCCGGCACCGACCCTCGCAAATCCACCACCGGACGTCAGGGCGAATGAGGAAACCGTCACGGTGGAACTCACGCAGCAGGAATGGGTGGCCGTGCAACAGGCTCGAACTGCAGGCGTCAACTTTACGGAACTAGCAAAGGCAATCAGCAGTGGCCAACTATTATTCCTAACACTACACAGCCAAAGCACAACTGTTACGGAGGACAGTAACCATCCAAGCAACGCCACCAGTCCCTACACAGCCTCGGCCCGCAGCTCACCTCCAGTCAACAACGGAAGCGGTGGCAGTGGCAGCTGCAGCACCCAAATCAAATCCCCGCCGCCACCGCCATCCACTTTCACCAGCCACGGCTGCGGCTGCGGCGAAAAGCAACAGCAACGCCAGGCCCGCGAGGAAACGCTGGTGGCACCCAACTCGCCCCGCTGCAAGTGCGGCGACTCCTGCCGCTGTGTCCCCTGCGCCGACCATCCCCACAACCCGGCGATGCTGGCACACATCCGTCGGAACATGGAGCTCATGGACGCACCGCAGCAGGGGATGTTCGACCCCTCCCTCGGTGGCGGCGGTGGAGGCATGAATTCAGGCTTCAGCCCCAATAGACCACTGGCGTACGACGGCTATTACGATGACGGCGACGGCGACGCCCCTCAGGACTCGATGAACGATTTCAACGACTTTGTCATCTGCGACTACAGGTACGGAAACGGGACGGGCGGGTGCAAATGCGGCGAAGGATGCACGTGCATAGGGTGTCTTATGCACGGAGGACACGATGGCGCGTTGTTGGACATGAAGAGCTCGGGTAAAAATCATAATGGAGGTGGCGATGATGGTGGCGGCGGAGTCCGGAGTTAGGAGCCTCGGGCTGGTATGCTTTGATATCGTCACTTTGCTTTTTTTTTCCTCTCTGGAGCTTTGGGATTGGCGGGTTTGGCGTTCTCTTTTGGAGCATCTTCATTCTAGCCTTGGGGCTAACATTACTGTTTCGTATTTTTAACATATGTACAGCAGGGCACCCTTTGCACTATTGTTCACCCAGGGATAGGGAGCCTGATGAGGCTGGATGGTTTGGCACAAAGTGGAGGATGGCTGATGGAACTGGAGTTGGCGGGAAAGACACGCCAAGCCCTACTTACGCACCTACTTAATTTGACGCCACGTGTGGCTGTGTGACTCGTGGCTGAGGAGCGAGTGACTGTGATGCACCTACAGCGCAAGCCCGCGCCCACGACGGAGGTGGTCCCACTGCGGAGTGGTGGGGACATAGACCGGGGAGGCGTATACATATACAGAATAGAGTGCACACGACCGGACGAGATACGATCTCCGCCGGCTATCTGCACCATTCCTGGCAGCGTTTTCCTTGCTTTTCCCTTTTCCTTTCAACGAGAGGTGGTTGCCGACGGTATTACGAAACAGGGTCCGTTCGCTTGCCTAGAGATTGAAAGTTCGGAGATTGGGTTTGGGGGGGGTTGCAGCTACGGCTTAAGTCTGGATGACTGGGATGGGTGCAGCTTGGGAAAGACGCATCGTTGGGAGAATTTGTTTTATGACTACAATATTTATTTATTTTAACTTTTTTTTTGCCATTCATCGCGTGCGACCTAGATCATAGATAGGTAGCTATTTGTGGAGTACAAACATTGCACTTGTGAATCCGCACACATGATTCGAGTATGTCGCTGTGATTTGCTCTACGTGACGAGAGTTCGTGACAGTTGAGGGACAAAATTGAAATGAAATGCCACCACTCGACTGGGAGCAACGGAGAACTGCTCAAGAAACCCAACAACTCCCCTCACGAACGAATGCACCCTCACGAATGATAGGCATCGTAGACCGCGCCGCTGACACTGCTCCCCTCGAACTTGCAATCTTCGAGCATGGCCATGGCCGCTTTGAATTCCCCGTCCGATATCCATCCTCTCCTGAGACGGTCCTTCCGCATCCAGTAGTTCCTGCACACCAGCGATCGCAGCGTGTGCATGTGCCTCGCCAGGAAGTTCCTCGGATCCTCCAAGTGGGCACCGTCGTCAGTGGTCGCGGCGAGCTCGAGGTGGCGCAGCTTCGGCAGCAGGACGGGGCTGTGCAGGCCGCGGGGCCGCGGGACATCGAAGAGGATGCCCCTGAAGGACGGGAAGAGCGACCTGGGATTGGCGTGGGGGACTGGCTCCGAGTTGATGACGATAGTGAGCGACTCGACGGAGACGCAGTACTTGATGATGTCGAGGCGGATGCTCTTTTGCCAGCCGAAGCCGCCCTTGACCTGCGGGATGTTGGACAGCGTCAAGCGGGCGACGCCGCCGAGCGCGCTGCCGATCTGGAGCGGCTTCGGGACCGGCGGCTGCGACGACGCCGACACATGGTTGTACGCCGCTGGGAACAGGCTCGGCGGATGCCATGCGTCGATCGTCAGCGATGTGATGTTGTACGTGCAGTGGTTGAGCGCCTTGATCACGCCCCAGAACGCGCGCGTGGCCCCGGCATCGTGCGCCCGGTAGGGCTCGTTCGCGAACGCCGAGATGGTGATGCTGCGCAGGTTGCGGAAGGCCGGCAGCGCGCGGACCAACGACAGGATGTCGAAGTAGGTGCCGAGGACGTCGGCCTGCGCGAGGAATACTTGGTGACGCGCAACGATATCGCACGCCATCGCCGCACTGTCGGCCGGCGTAATGTCCTCTTCGAGCTGGATCATCGAGTCGACTTGATGGATTCCCGCTAGATTATCTGGTCAGCCCCCCCCCCCCCAACCCCACTGTGCTCATCCGATCAGGTCAATTGCGGGGCGGTCCGTACGAGGGGAAACGTGCTCGACGACTTTGTACTCAAAGGCGGTGACATATCTCGCGAGCTCGGGTCTCTGGGAGAGGCTCACGATGCGCTCGAACGCTTCACGGTTGAATCCGCACAGACGAACGCGCTTGAAGGCTAGCGGCGTCGTTGATCGGCAAAAGGCCGTGCAGAGGAGCCGCAGTTCACGGAAGTGACTGCTGGTCGGTACCGGGTCATTCGGGAAGGGGTCATAGTGGGAAAAGATTGAGTCGAGGAGCTCGGTGGGGAACTTTTGCAGTTCCATGACGGTGGTAGTCTACAGTTTGTAGCTGAGCACAAAGTCGTTCAGGGATACGATGGGCGCTTACGTAGTTGGTGTTTCTCCACCACAACGTATCACGTCATCTACTCAATCTTGGCAAACGAGATGCAATCCTGTGTGTATGTATACAATATCGCCACGATCCGACAGGGTCGCATGTGATTAACGACTCATCATAATCATCGTCAAAATTACGCGCTCTATATAAAACCCAACCATTTTGTACATAGCATCATCACACCCTTTCACCCCGCCCCCTGCCAAACTCGACCCACAGCGCTCTGACGACTGCCCTACCCTCCGCATTCATCCGTCCCATGACTCTTCTCATCCCTTCGCGCCCAAGAACCTCCAACATCTTATCGACGCCCACGTTGATCTCTCGCCTGACAGCGGCGTCAACCCGTTCCTCGAGCACCCGCTTGACAAAGGTCTCTAACACGGGCCCAACCACGTTTCCGACCATCTTCCTTTCTTTACTCCGCTCACTGTCCGTCAGCTCGCTGTTGTGCGCGCGCACCGTGGACACCGGTGGATCGCAGAACGTCTGCAGGACACGTGCGAATGAACGTGCGGAGTGCAGGGTTAGTGGTGTGGCAGCAGTAGAGAGTAGCCACGGAGGGTGGAGAGCGCGCTGCGTTTTTCTACGCAGAAGCTTAGGGGTAAAGAGGATCGTCAGGAGTGTTTGGAGGAGCGAGACAACCAGGTGATAGCGGCCACGAATGCGGTGGCGGTGTAGAGAAAGGATTGTTGAGAGGATGGAAGTCAACGAGGCATAAACGGTATCTGTGTCTGTCGCGGAGAGCAATGGTCCGTGTGGGGAAGCGGCGATGGTGAGAGAGGAGATAGTGGCATCGACGTTGTGTTGGATGATCGCCCAGGGATGTGATCGGAGGAGGGTATTTATACAGTGGGCGGTGAGTAGAAATGCGGATGCCGAGAGCGAGGACGGAAGTGCAATGTGGAGTCGTGAGTGTATAGCGGAGAAGACATCAATGGAGGCAGAGAGCTCCTCGGAAGTTTCGGGTTCTATCGTTTGTTAGCGGTATTCCTAAAAGTCCACAGCAGGGGGACAGCTCACTCTTGATGGCGTTGATCAGGATCTTGAATAGCTCCCAGATGTGATCACCACCAATTTCCTCGGAGAAACAAGCATCCACAACTCTCTTAGAAACTTCCCGGTGAGCAGGAATATCCAGTCGATCCACCAAACCCGTGTAATGCCGTAGAAGATCTACGTCTCTCTCTCCATTCAACATTTGGGAAGAAACCACCGAGAAGGCAGTGACATTCATCACGTCCTCCGCGCTCTCCGCCACCGTGCACACGACCCCCAGGGTCCCGACGACTATATCAGCGTCCGGCGGACGGTGACCCCACGCTTCCGTAATCCTTCCAGCAACCTCAGCAGCGATCTTCTGGGCGACGACTCTGTCATCCCTCTCCAACTCCCAGACCTGTCTCCAATACTTTAACGCAGCAGCATCAACACGTTCCCTGGAGCCGACAATTTTCGCTAGTATCTCCAGGAACCTCTTCCTCATTTTTTCCAGATCTCCAAAGTTGATTCTTTCCTCCGTCCGGAATTTCCACAGTTCGGTGATAACAACCCAGCTCATCTCCACTACTCCCGCACTGAGCCCATCCCCCCTTTTGGCGCCCTTGAGGAGCGAGTAGTTCATCCGTACGAGAGAGGTGAGGTACTCCTTAGTCTTCTGTTGGTCGCGGTTGACGAATGCGTGGTTGAGTACGCGGCGAAAGATGTCCGCAGCCCCGGGGTTTGCAAACAACAGCTTGACTGCCTTGCAGTCGGTGGCCATGAATGATCCTGCGTTGCCGAACTTCCAGAGCCGCCGCATGAGCGACCGGACGCGTGAGAATCCAGCAATATCCAGGAGCAAACATGTGTCGAGTATTCTTTCTCTCGTTGTTCGCCTGATGGCTTCAAGGGGAAATTGTTCAAGTAACGAGATGATAAGGTCGTATTGGACTTTACTCTTTGAGGACAACATCGGAGGATTGGCGCTAGCTTTCAACATGTCTTCCTCGAATGGCAGCCTCATCACGAGAGCGGATAGCATAGTCTCTGTGTTCGTCAGTTATAGACTCCAATCGTGGGGTATGGCTGGATACGTACCCTTGACAGCGGGATACTCGTAGAATTCTGCCCTTCCGAGGAGTGCCTGACAGAGCTGTACAGCATTCAGAGGACCGCTGGCAGGCCCTGCCTCTAACGCTGCGCCCAGGAGATTGTCTACAAACTCCCTCCTGTGAGCGGTATCCACCTTCTCCAGAACCGCGAGATGACCGCCGATCACAGCCGTAGCCACGGCATGACCGAAGGTCGTCCTATCGACGCTGGCGATGCTTCTGTCCCACGACTTGGATCGCCCCAAGCTCTCTGCGGCAGTGTGGAGGACAATCTGCGCTCCGTCGATCGCGGCGCCCTCGGGGACGTCTTCCGCCACCCGCATCAAGACCTCGGACGCGAAAACAGCCTCCCTCCATCTCTTGCCGGCGCTCACAAGCTTCACAGCATCCTCGACGGCCGGAACCGAAAGCTCCGGCTTGATGCCACCGATCCGCACCAGCAGCCTCCATGCTCTCCAGTCTTTGCTGTCTTTCCGAGCGGTTTCCACGACTCGCTCCAATGCGCCCGACGTGAGCAACTGTGTCTCCGTTTCCTCTCTTCGCAGTCCGCGGAGAATAGCATCCAGCACGATCCATAATTTTTCCTGTCTGAGGTTTTCAACCGCTTTTACCACCTGCTGCGAGGTGAGGGAGTCTTCGACTACACGTGCAAAGATTCCGGCCAACTCGTCACTCCGCCAGACATCACCTTCTGTGCTAGACTTGAGTTGCGAGGACCAGCGCTCCACGAAACCAATCACGTCGCGCGCCTTCACGAATCCGTCCACGACCAGACGAAGCACCCGGCTGGTTTGTGGCAGTGGCCCTGCCTTCGCGAGTGCGGAGAACAGCTGGGTAGTGAGAGCAGCAACATCTGGGTGGAGAAAAGTGTCAAAGTCGATCGTGAGCGCAGTCTCGACCAGTGACCATCTCACAAGCTCCGGATTCGCGGACGTTAGATTTGCGAATTTGGCGACAATGCGCGAAAGGGTGGAAGACGGCAGCGCAGTCCCGGTTTCGATGAGAATCTGCAACAGCGAGGCGATGATGTCTCCGCTTGCTGCCGATTCGTCGAGGACTTCCGCTTGGAGGTCAACGCCGGCGACCACACTCAACAAGGCCATGAAGATCGCTTCGACGACTGCTGCATCGGCGGCCTTTGCGCGCTTCTTCGAATGTGCGTCGATCGCGATGCGAAACAGCACCGGTAGATACAGAATATCGACGGCTTTCGAAGTTCCCGACGTGGCCGTTTGCTCTCGTTTTAGGGGCGCCAGTAGGAGACCGAGGTCCTTTGCGGACGGCGCCTGAGAGGCACCCTGCTTCTGGCCAGCGCTGCCTACGGGAAACAACATATCGGACGAAAAAATGTATTCTGCGAGCATATTCTGCAGGACCGTCCTCAGAGAGCCGTCAATCTCGGGTGTCACCAGTAACGTCGCCGAAATCCCTAAGCATTTCTCCGACCACACCGTCGACGTCTGTCATTCGCTGTCAGCCCTCGCCACCACTCGGCAAAAGGCCAGAGCGCAAACCTTCTTTGCGTTTGCGCTACCCCAAATGCTGCCCCTCCACAGATCGACGACCGCATCGATCCACGCCTGCCGCACCCGCCCATCGCCGCTACCACCACCAATCATCTGCCTGCACACCCTCAAAAAGGCGCCGAGGATGCCTGCGGCAACATCTGGAGACGCTTTCAAGCCCGCAGCGATCGAGGTCTCGTTGCTCGCGATCCCTCTCAGCACCGTCAACACCTCGGCGACGCTATCCAGCAGCTTCCCTGGTGCGCCGCGCTCCTGTGTGCACAGCTCCTCCATGACTCGCGCCACTAACGGCACGATCCCATGTCTCTTCAATGTTCCGGCGACGGTCGGCGGATCGGCCGCCTGCAGTAGCACCAACAGGAACTCCCAGCACTCGGTCGACGTGCGCGCCGCTCTTCCGGCGGGGCCCTCGTCCTCCTTCAGCCGCTGGGCGAGCCATTCAAGCAGCCACTCGCTGCGCCGCGGGAAGAATACGGCCGACGAGGTCGAGGAGTGGAGGTCGCGCGCGGTCGGGAGGAGCGACAGGAGCGGCGCGTCGCGGGATCGCAGCGACTTGGTTATCGACGCCGTCTTTTGGAAGGAAGCGGCGTCCTGTCCAGCGCCCATCGTCAGCACGAGCCAGCCAGCGACCGGCAGAATGGGAGATGGCAGCACATACCGCCTGTAGAAGGAGAGACATTCTCGATTTGCGCAATGCTGCGGCGGCTTCCCGCTGCAATGACCGAGTGAGGGTTGTGAATGGGTGTGCGCACCAACTAGATAGATAGATAGATAGATAGTTAAGATAAGGAGGGAAAAAAAACCGGAACCGGGAGCCGTTGAGCCGCGTCGTTGTCGACGGTAAGTTCCGAGAAATCAGCGCTAACCGAAGATCCCAACAATTATCCGATCGATCTAATCTCCGGTCCGTCCCTCCCACCACCCAGTCACATGGTCTATGTACTATTCACTAGAGTATATATAAAAAAAAAAAAAAAAAAAAAAAAAAAAGCGCCACGCTCCAGGGGCATGCGTGTCAACGAGCTCAAGGCTTGCTCTTCGTGCAATGCATTTGCCGGCGCACAAAATCCGCGAGCCCTTCCAGAACACGCCAGCCACCATCAGCCGCCAACGAACCATCCCCGCCCAAAAGCAGTAACTGCAACCAGCCTCCCCAAGTTCTCACCACGTACGTACATATGTAGAGCAGAGTGGAGCAGAGTGCCTCCAGCTCGGATCTGGAGCCCTGCATGCGCACCATCCACCCTACGTATCCATGGAGGCGTCTACATACATATATATATATACATGGACGCAGATGTGCTCGTAGAATAACCGTGTTCCTCGTATGTAACTACCCTCAAGTTATGCAGCAGGCATCCCACCAGCACGTATGTACGTAGCACTCCACGCAGGTCGTCAACTGGACCGCGGCCGAGCCCCTCGCCCGAGCCTTAGTGCCTGCCATCCATACTACCCACACCGTATGTGCAAGCGTTCGGATCCGATCGCTGCTCGGCCATCGAAGCGGGACGGGGGGGGTGGGGCGTGTGTGGGGCGAGTGACGGCCGATGATGCGGTCCCACATGCAGCAGGTGACCCCCCACCCCCACCCCCACCCCCACGCACACAAACAAAGGCCGTGAAGCAGCTATCATACGTATGTGGTTGCATCCGCACGCGGACGCACTCGGCAACAGCACATTCGCATTCGCATTCCCCGCAGATGTCGCCCCTCCCTCACTCACTCACTCACTCGCTCGCTCACGATCCGCCGCTACGTCTCCCGCCCGGTACGAAACGCTTGCGACAATCGACGTCGTGCTTCTCCGACTTTCTCCCGCTCAACGCATTACGTAACCCCCCACTCCCCCACACACACAAACACAAACACACACGACGGAGGCGGACAAATCTCGGGGCGACGGGGACGCCGCGACTGCAGCAAGCGCAAAACGGTACGGGGCAGGGATCCGCAAGCGTAAAGCGTAAGTATGTATCGAGAGTATGTATGTATGTATGTATGTATGTATGTATCTAGAGTAGATATCTATCTAGCGATTCCCTCCCCCTTACGTAGATACATGGCGTGCGACTCCATTCGCCGATCTCGACAACCCCCCCGTTCCTCCCGTTCCTCCCGTAGTTGCGTGGTGTGGCGCGCGGAACCGACGACAATTCTTTTTATTTCTTTTTCTTTTTCTTTTCTCTCTCTCTTTCTCTCTCAAGGAGAGAGAAATGGGTAGCAAACTAGTCCTCGTATAACTATGCAGACCCACTCGCGCATGTATATGTGGAAGGAAGCAAGCAAGTATGTGTTCCGTATTCGTGTATGTTACTGGTGCTGCGAAAGTGGGTAGATTAGCATCGTGGTTATGCGCGACCGCCAGCTGCCCGCGAACACACCGGTAGGGCAGGCACGCGCAGCAGCAGCGGCGGCGGCGGCGGCGATAGATAGAGTGGGTGCGCGTGTATGTATGAGGTTAGTTGCGAGTATGCACTTACGGAGGGAGAGCATAGATACTTCATACTGGCAGTCGTGCCATACCCACGTATGTAGGTATGCATGTATGTATGTACAAGCACAGCATTATCAGCAGTAGCATCATCATCATCATCATCATCATCATCATCATCATCATCATCATCATCATCATCATCATCATCATCATCGTCATCGGACCATCCGAATCTCCACTTCGAATGCGCTCATCACTCATCTCCCGGCCCACTCCGTGGCGCATCATACATATACCGTACCCGCACATAGATACCCCGTGCACGTTGCAGAACATGCATATGTATGTATGTAAGTACACCGCAGTCGAGTTGCCGGTTATTTACCGCCAAGTACCGAAGCGACCGAACAGCGGAGGAGCCTGCCTGTGGGTGGGTGGGTGGGTGGGAGGAAGAAAGCAAAAGGAAAACAAAAAAGAAACGAAAGGAGGGAAAAAAAAAAATGCCACGCAGTCTCTATCTAGTAAGAGAAAGAGAGAGAAAGAAAGAAAGAAAGAAAGAAAAAGAGAGAGTTCATCTCCACCCGTCATCGTCATGCATCGCATGCATCTTCTACACAACGGCCCCGGAGAGCAGCAACGCTCCGTCGAAGCCGAGACGTTCCGAGTATCTATGTATGTATCTAGACGGATGGCAGCACTGACAACGATGTATGTATGTATGTGGTCGGGTAGATCAAGGTGGGAGCACATCATACCTGCTATCTAGATAGATACTTTTCAACCGCCACTGTGCGTGCATAAGTAGGTACATACTTATGTACCTACATACTTTGGGAAAAACAAACGATCCAAAAAAGGAAAGAAAGAAAGAAACGGAAAAGAAAAAAAAAGAAAAAAAGAAAGAAAAAAAAGGCCATAGGACACCCGCTGTTATAGGATGGCGCCGCAGCACGCGCGGATCGATGACGATACATCTGGGTTACAAGGGGCACATGGTGAAACCTATAAGCCGCAGAAGGGCGTGAAGAAACCGCTTTGCATTAGACAGTAAAGTAAAGTACGTAGATAGAGTATGTAACCAGAATAGCTACATATGGTACGTGCGCGCTGAGAAGGAGGGGAAGAAGCGGAGGAGCCGGAGGACGGTGGGCAAATGCACACCAAGGAAACGGACGGGAACCGGGATGAGCATGCACGCCATGCAAGTTTCTCTCCCTCTACCCACTTATGTACTCTACTTACATGCATACATACATGCGTACATACATACATGGGAACATACATACATACGTACATACATGGAGTAGTCTACGTGCCGCGCGGGAGTGGCAGAACGAAGTAGGCTTTATGCATCACCCACATTCGGGCGGAGATAAAAATAAATATAAAAAAAAAAAATAAAAAAAAAAAGAAGAGAGAGGAATCACAACAACAGCTATCGCTTTTCGTCCCAGCTCCAAGTCCCAGCCCAGCCCAGCCCAGCCCAAGCCAGCTCCCAGGTCCTCTAGATGTGCTGGCCGAGATCCATACACACTCCTCCTCTCCAGCCACCCAGCCACAGAGCAACCGTATGACAGAAAAGAAAACCCCCCTCCCCCCATAAGCGTTAGACCGGATCAAAGTCACAACGAAAATATAATAATTTAACACGAAGAAAAAAAAAGGCAAAAGAAAAATCATCCGTTATTCGTCAGTATCGTGGCCTCGTTCGTAGCATCCCACCGCGCCGTCCCGTGTGCGAGAAACCATAGAGATGTAAGGAAATAGTAACGATGATATAGACGAAAGAGAGAGAGAAAAAAATAGAAAAAGAAGCCCAATTCTATGCACGATCAAATATGCCAAACACCGCAGTCGACCGATAGGTTTGCCCTCCAAAAGAAAAAGCAGATAAATCGAAAGCAGTTCGAATAACACCAAAAACAAAAGGAATGTCCATGACGGCAAAAGGGAAAGATGCAGGTAACAGAGAAACGGTCAAATAATGAGAGCTAAAGCGCGAAGTGTGAAGCAAAATGCCGACAACCATGATGAGGAACTGGGGGGGGGGGGGGGGGGGGGCTAAAAAACAAAGGGAATCAAACCAAAAAAAAACCAACGCAAACTCCGTGATGACCGATACCATGTCGCAACAATGAATCCCTCGCGCCGCGCATGTTGCATTGCCGTCCGTGTCTGTCCTATCTTCATGGCCGTTGTAAATACGTTTGGACACACCTCGCCGTTCCACAGTCGAACCCTTTCTAGATCCCGTCTATTGTTTCCCAGCTCTTTCTAACTTCTCCAACTGAGCCACTGCCATCTCCTTCCTTCTCTGATCGTGTTCCATCCGACGGTCCCTCTTCTCGATGTCCTTCTTGAGTGTCTCGATCTGTTTCTTCAGTCGACCGTCTGGCGAGTCACCCAGTCCATTGGTCTGTCCGGGTGCCGCCGACTGCTGTTGGCCGTTGTTGTTACTGTTGGTGGCGGTAGCGGTGGTGGCGGTAGCGGCGGACTCCCTGATGTGAGGAAGCTCAAGAGAGCCGCGGTCGCTCGAGGAGACGGTGGAGACCGGCGACCGAGGCTCCGTCTCCTCGGAGCAAGTCCTGTCGGCTTCGGGAACTGCATTCGGCCCCGATGTCGTGGCAGCGGACGCTGCAAAGCAATCCACCGAGGACGACGAAGCGGGGCCGGGAATACCGTGGGCCCTCTTCCAGTTAGCGACCCAGGCATCGTCGATAACGAGACCATCCATCTTCTCCGGAGGCGGCGGCGGCCGCACGCTGGAGAGCAGTTTTTGGGCCTCGCGCTTGATCTCTCTGTCCACGCCCTGGGGAGAAACATCCGGATTGAGCTTGCAGAACTTCAGATAGAATTCGTGCAGAGCAGAATCGATGGGGCACGCTCTGTTGTCTCGAGGCGGTGGGGTCGGAGGCAGAGACACCGCGGAGGGTGTGGGTGCGGTCAGCTGCTTGTTAATCTGGATCTTCTTGTGCACCGGAGAGCGGGGAGGCCCGTTCAGCTTGCGATCCCTCTTTATGGGAGTGACCGACACAGCTACCGATTCTACAGCATCTGGTGGGCCTGACTCCTTGGATGACGGTGATGCCTTGAACTTCTTTAGGTTCCGAGAGACAGTGGACTGGTTGATCGATTTGCCAAACTCTGTCTTGAACCACTCGGCTAGCTCCCTCTGTAGATGGTCATTGCGTTAACGATTACTCGACGCACATAGGGGGATGGCAGTGGTAACGTTTACACCGGCGAAGGGGGGGGGGATACGGCTAGTGTTGCGGGGGAGGGGGGGTGCGAGCCAAGGGATCCGATCACGACACGGACGGACGGGCAGGAGACAAGAGCGGAAGGATGGAAGGACGGACGAACGAACGAACGGATGAATGAATGGATGAATGAAAGAACGGATGAATGAATGAGGCCGAGAGAGGAGAGAGCGGCTTACCTGCTTGAGGTGAGGATTTGAGACATGGTGTGCATTCAGAGCATGCTTCTCGTCCTCGGTGGCCTCCTCGTACTTCCGTTTCCTGGGTCCGTAGACCAGCCCATTAGACGGCGAAGGCGGAGAATTGGCGCCCGAGCTTTCTCGCGGGGTGTTCGCATCGACGGGCTCCTCCTTGGCCACGGCCGCCGGAGTGATTGGATCGAAGTCCTTCTTGACGAGCGGTGTAGATAGTTTCTCGGGCATGATGGGGGATGTTTTTTGTTTTTTTTTTGTTTTTTGTTTTTTGTTTTTTTGCGAAGGACTGCTGAGAGGGACTGGGGGCCGGATGATGGGGATGCTCTCTGTATTTCTATTTCCTCTCTCTCGCCTCTGGAGCGGGAGAGGCCCTGGGAGGAAGCGGGGCTGTTCACTTCTTGTTCTTCTTCTTCTTCTTTTTTTTTTTTTTTTTTGTTGTTGGTTGTTGGAGCAAGGCTGCCCGGGAGGTGAGCGGATGACGAAGTGCGGACGACGATATCGGAGTGCGGGATGGCTGAGTTGTCAGTTGAGGGGGTGCGGTTGTTGTTGTTGTTGTTGAGGTGGTGGATGGGTATGTGGTATGCGGTGGGTGGTGGTGGGGGGGGGGGGGGGCAGACAAGGTACGTTTTT